>Ga0160473_100656_pt1 | contig 22479 bp, 15 predicted proteins | sample HID1975I_E11MG_FD_108217 | JGI IMG/M metagenome (GOLD analysis project Ga0160473, IMG submission 108217) | Enriched soil microbial communities from UW Madison campus, WI, USA - HID1975I_E11 MG | ecosystem: Environmental > Terrestrial > Soil > Unclassified | place: USA: Madison, Wisconsin... | reverse complement strand
CGTTTGTTTCCATCTGGTTCGGGTCCAGGGCATTGGTTGTCACCGTCAGGTACGATCTTAAAAACTTCCGCCTTCGGCGCGAATTAATTGATTTAAGACCCTCCCCCTGTTTTTGATTTGTAATGCTTCGAAGAATTGATAATGTGTGAGTAAATTAGTAGGTAGCATGAGTTCTACGATCAGTCACTGAATAATTCCGGTGGTTACGAGTGGATTTTTTGGAGGTTTATGTTCATGGCTGTCGAATAACTGCATTATGAGCCTTCGAGTAGAAAACGCTGAAAGGGGTCTTTAAGGTGTATTTAAAATACCTGCAAATAGTTAACTACAAAAATTTAAGAACAGTTAGGTTTAACTTTTCGCAAGGAGCAAATACAATCATTGGAGAAAATGATTCAGGGAAATCAAATGCGGTTACAGCATTACGATTATTATTAGATGATTCGTATTACTACAATAGTAAGCGATTAAAAGAAAGTGACTTTGCCTACGATCTTGGGGCATGGCAGGGGCACTGGATTATAATATCTGCTGTTTTCGTAGATATAACATCTATTGATAAACAGACAGAGGTTTGTGCCGAAATTGTACCTGAACATGAAAATCATATCTTCCTTAGCTCGTACATTAACAGTGGTAATGGCGATATTGGAACAGTTACACTTTTTATCAGACCACAAAAATCTATAAGGAAGAAGTTATATGAAGCACAATCAAAAGAAGAATTTGAAGAACAGCGCAAGAAAATAAAGCTGTCTGATTACGAATTTTACTATACATCGCGATCTCAGACCGATTTCACAGACCCAACAGTATATAAATCTGTTGTTGGTGACTTTGAAACAGGCTCTTATTGTAACCCTGATGATGATGACGCAGCTATTCTGGGAAGTAAGTTGAATATTACTGATGTTCAGAATCATGTTTCTGTAATGTTTGTGGATGCATTGAGGGATGTCGCAAATGAAATGCGTAAACCAAGAAACCCTATTAGAAGAATTGTAGAGGCTATTGAGACCGAGATCGATCCCGCTGATATCGAAAGAATAAAAAATAATATTAGCGATTTAAACCTTTCAATTTCAGAGGTAAAGGAAATTGGTCTGATAGGCGCACAAATTAATTCTAAGCTCATGGATATGATTGGAATGGTATATTCGCCTGAAATTGCACTGGAATCACAGCTTAATGACGAAATAAACGCTTTATCAAAGTATTTGTCCATAAAACCTTCTAATCAAAACGATATGGAATTGCTGGGGCTTGGTCATCTCAATATGATTTATATGGCATTAAAATTAGTTGAGTTCAAATTCAACCGCACGCGTGAACTTATTAACATCATGATTATTGAGGAACCCGAGGCACATATTCATACTCATATTCAAAAGACTCTCTTCGACAACTTGAAACTGACTAAGGATTACACACAAGTAATTATGACTACGCATTCCACCCACCTTTCGGAAGCATCGGAAATTAGCAAAATTAATTTAATTAAAACTAGCGGAGTCATCTCTCGTGTAATGCAACCTATTGAAAAGTTAGATCAATTTGGAGAAAGTAAGTTACTGTTAAAAAACTTGAAACTATCTGAATGTATTGAAAGATACTTAGATGCTAAACGTTCGGTACTATTGTTCTCAAAAGGAGTTCTGCTTGTTGAGGGTGATGGAGAAGAAATTCTGATACCTAATTTAGTCAAAAAAGGACTAGGTATCTCTTTAGATGAGCTTGGGGTTGGACTAATTAATGTAGGAAGTACCGCATTTGAGTACATTGCATCTTTATTTGATAACGAAAGAATTCAACGCAAATGTTCCATTATTACAGATAGAGATATTCAGGCGGTTGCAGAAGGTAGTTCACATTACAGCGAAAATGCTCAAAGGACTGGAGAGGCTAGGCAAAAAAAGCTTGATGGTTTGTTTGCTGAAAATCCGTGGGTGTCGACTTTTTATGCTACTAATACCTTTGAGATTGAGTTCGCGAAGTATAGTAGCAATCAATATTTTATAAAAGACATAGTCGAGTCACATTATAAGCAAGAAGCAGCTATTACTAGACATAAAGAGGCGTTAAAAGCAGGTGGTGAAGACTGTGCCAATACTGTTTTAACGTTAGCAACTTCTATTGGAAAGGGATGGTATGCCACTCTTCTCTCTAGTAGGATAGACGGAACGGTTCAGATTCCAGAGTACATATTGAATGCAATTGCATATGCTTGTCAGGAGATTGTTACAACAGAAATTAAAATAAAAATAATAAGCTATTCTTTGGCTTTCTATCCTGAAAGTAATTCAGCAGCAAAAGATATTCTTTCTGTTATACTGCATATTCGAAGTGCAGAAGAAAAGGAACAAGTTATAGAAAGATATCTCACCACGTTCTCAAATGATGCACCAGCCGTATTTATACGGAAAATAGATGAAGCTTACTGGTGGTGATAATTATGGATAATGGGCAACTATGGTTTTTAAATGACTTGAATTCCAAACAGAAAGAAATTTGTATTAGCGATAAAAATTTGATACTAACTGCCTGTCCTGGTAGTGGTAAAACCAGAACACTCACATATCGACTAGCGTTCCTTTCAACTAGCCATTCTTCTTCTAATAAGCTAAATATTGCAATTACGTATACTAATCGAGCGTCGGAAGAAATAAAAAGCAGACTCTTAAATTTCAACATTGACCTCAGAAATGTATGGGCAGGAACCATACACCAGTTCTGCTTAGAATTTATTATCAGACCATATTCAATGTATTCGAAGCGTATTAGCCGTGGATATCGTATTATTGATGAGTTTGTGAAAAGTAAATATGAAAACGAAATATGTGACCAGTTGCAAATACAACTCGGTTTCAATGAGAATCCTCTTTCATATCCTGCGGTAGTTGAAGAATACAATAAAAGATTGGAAAAAAATAAAGAAATTGATTTCAACATGATATTGCAAATATCGCACGACCTGTTAATTCAAAATGAATTTATTCGGAAAAATTTATCTAGCATGTTGCGAAGTATACATGTTGATGAATATCAAGATACCAACGAACTACAATATCATATATTAGCTAATATCTTTCGTGAGAATAATGCAATACGTTTCTTTTTCATTGGTGATATTAATCAAGCTATATACGGTGGCATCGGGGGAGTAGCAAAAAATAAAGCGGAACTGGATAGATTATTTAACACTAATTTCGAAGTAGATCGGCTGGATGGGTGTTATCGTTCGACCCAAAGGGTTATTAATTTTTATTCAAAGTTTCAAGTTGACTCATCAAGTGTTTCAGCAATGTCGGAAATTAGAGCTAGGACGGGGGTAATAACATACGACAAGGTCACCAATAAAGCTGATATTCCCAGTAAAATTGCAACTATTATCCGTCAGCAACTAGAATTGGGAATTCCCGAAAATGAGATATGTGTAGTTGCACCACAATGGTGGTTATTATATCCCGTCAGTAATTCGTTGCGTGAAATATTACCAGATGTTAGTTTCGATGCTCCAGATGTAACACCCATTAAATATGATCCAATGAATGTTTTTTATTTGATCTCACAAATTAAGTTTTCAGAGCCAGGAAGAAATAGCAGTTTGCGAAAGAGGATAGCTAACGAAATCATTTCAATGTTATTGAATGATTATAAATTAACTCTTCCCGATTACGTTGATTGTTATTTTGTTTTAAAGTGTATCAATGGAGCCATGATTTGCGACGAAAACGGAATGAAAACATTTACTAACACTGTAGAATCCTTATTGTCACTTTGTAGGATTAACATGGAGCAAGAAATGAATTTGAAAAAGGCATATATTGATTTTTTAAACAAGGTTGAACAAAGAATTATTACTCATAAGCTATCAGTTGATATGGAATCATTCAATAAATTTTTCCGTGAGAAAAACGGAGTGGTGATAAACTCGTATCATGGAGTAAAGGGAGAAGAGTACACAACAGTTATTGCGTTTGGATTGTTAAATGGGTATATACCTAATTGGAATCTTATATACGGCGACAATAATAAAAGAGTCATTGAAACTTCAAAGCTGCTATATGTTGTATGCTCTCGGGCAAAGCAAAATTTATATTTAATTTCTGAGCAGGGGCGAACTACGCAAAAAGGTAACCTCTTAACGCCGACAGAAGAGTTAGCAAGGTGGTGTGCCGAGTTTGCACTTGATTAATGTTGCTGAGCATTTATCAATTCTTCGAAGCATTACAAATCAAGGTCCTTAAATCAATTACTTAGAGCAATTTCAGCTAACGTTCTTGTATTCAGGACGTCGATCTTCCTTAGATAGCTCCTATCCTAGGAAGAGCGATGTGTCCGGCTGAATCTGCCTCCTGTATCTGGGTTAACTTCAGTCGAATCCACTTCAACATCTACCCGGACCGAGGGGAAAATGCCCCGATGTGTGAATAGGGTGTTATCCGATGCTGCTGACATCTTGAATGTACTTTCGAATCTCATTTATTTATTGTAGCTTTTCAGATCGCCAAAGAATAAATTGCTAGTTGGTACAACTAGCCTCTTTGCTCCTTCAAGTTCTGCTTCTGTCAAGCTATTTAGTATTACGTAGACATTAATGCCGCCATAAAAATTTAATGCTAAAGTTTGAGTTTTGAAATCATCCATATCACTAAACTGATATGTGAAAATATCCGGGTTACTTCCCTTAACTTCATTCTTCCAAAATCTCTTTTCGTGCTCTATTAATTTACATGATCTTACATTAAATTCTGTCCACTCGGGATCATTTGGGTGATTAAACAACTCTGTTACTACAAAGCAGGTTCCAGAAAAAATATGATTTTGCTCATAAAAATATAATGCTCTAGCTATAGATTCAAATGAGTAAATTAACTTTTCTGTTTCTACATTTACCCACAGCACTGGGTACTCTGAATTTTTTAATTTCAGAACCTCCTTTTTATCTATATCAATTACGTTTGGATTTCTTTTTCTGCTTCGAGCTACTTTTGTAGCAGTGTGAACATAACCTTCAATATTATTTCCTACTTTCCCACTCAAGTTAACCATTAAATACTCGTCTAAGTTTGACTTTCTTACATTATGTTCATCGCATGACGGAACTCTTATGAGATTCTCCCTATATGTTTTATTCAATATCTCTTGAATATCTTTTTCTTCAGGAAATAGACATTTGGGTGGAACATGCTCCATTGAAGTTGCTTCTTTGCCACACCAGTAACAAGTTTCTTTCATATTTGAATCTCCCTGTTTTTTGAACTCAGCAGTTTCGGAAAACAAAATATTAGCGAACGATGAACCGTATTTATAAGTATATTATACCAAGAAAAAGTATGAAAATGGATGTTTTTATCAATTCTTCGAAGCATTACAAATCAAAAACAGGGGGAGGGGGAGGGTCTTAAATCAATTAATTCGCGCCGAAGGCGGAAGTTTTTAAGATCGTACCTGACGGTGACAACCAATGCCCTGGACCCGAACCAGATGGAAACAAACGGCTTGCCCGCTGTTGATTCATAAGCCGCAGGGCGGCTTACAGCCTTTCTAATCATTGGAGACAGAGGTGCTGTCCAACGAAAATGAAAGGCTGCAAGCCACTCCTGCGGAGGAATCAACTTGTGGGCAAGCCGTTTGCTCTGGTCATCCGGTTAGGATTAGTTCTTTTATGCTGCCGCAAGGCGAGGGTTAGATTTTGCTGGCCCGGTGGTAGCCGCGCCATAGCCCAAACCAGATGGAAACAAACGGCTTGCCCGCTGTTGATTCATGAGCCGCAGGGCGGCCTGCAGCCATTCTAAGCGTTGGAGACAGAGATGCTGTCCAACGGAAATGAAAGGCTGCAAGCCACTCCTGCGGAGGAATCAACTTGTGGGCAAGCCGTTTGCTCTGGTCATCCGGTTAGGGTCAGGTTCTTTATGCTGCCGCAAGGCTGGGGTTAGATTTTGTTTGCCCGGTGACAGCCCGTGCCATGGCCCCCTCGTGAAACAAACAGCTTGTCTGCTGTCGATTCACGAGCCGTAGGGCGGCTTACAGCCTTTCCAGACATTGGAGACAGGGATTTAAAGGCAAAGAAATACCACATAGAGTTGTGAACTGTCCCCCGTAAGAGGTCACTTTTTTCAAAGTGTCCATCTTACGGGGGACAGTTCAGTTGCTACGCTCGCATGTGGTCTTCTTGAAATTTATCAATGTGACTTTGTCTCTCTAATTCTGATTTTCAGAAACAAAATCATCAAGCAATTGATAAAATGAATCAAATGCTGCATCATCACTACTTGAATAGAAAGTGATGATTTCTGCCCAACTATGCGTAGACTCTATCTTGAATCGCTTTTGAATATATTCCTGAAACTGCGGGAGAAAAAAATAATTCTGCTCAACGTTCACTTCGTTGTGATAAGCTACATAACCATTCAGATAAGCTTGAAGTAAGGATAGTGACGGTTTTCCAATGTACATTCCGGGCCTTTTCTTCATCTGCTGAATTTTGTTGTACAGTATATCCATATCTTTCTCTCCTCGATTAATTCCCCTTTATTTGATAACTTCTTTGGTTATAGTCCTCTGACCAACACCATGAAAATCATCAAGCCACTTTTGGTATGATATTCCATTAGGATGGATGTTATCATAAACCTTTCCTTCATACAAAATACCTGTGTGGAATCCGTTCGAACTAATAAATTCTCTGCTATCTTTATAGCTGTCACTTACAATAAAACCTGATTTATCGTATTTTATAGATACTTGTTCACCCTTAAGGCCATTCTTTAGAATAAACGATTTCATATTTTTTGCAGCATCGACGCATTGACAGTTCCCATATTTACTTGCAATTTTAGATAGCTCTTTAATATTATCAGCTATGCTGTTTGGCTTAATAGGAATTTCAATTTTGCCTTTTTTACCTGGCCCCCTTAGCCCCCCTATTCCAAATGCATCCTCGTAAGAAGGATTGAATAGCGAGTCAATCGTATCGCCATACATCAATTTATAGTACCATGAAAAATCACTCATTTTTGCATTTTCTTCTTCTGCCCATTTCAATGTATCTTTAACTTCTTTAACAGCTGCATTAAAAATCCCATTCAAATCTGGCATTACTATAATATGTCCACTTGGATCTATATACTTTAGTGGATTATTCCCCACATACGTATAAAGATTCTGTGACAGTGGGTTAGTCAGAGTACCCTCATACGTATCCTTATTAATAAATCTTCCGATTGAAGGATCATACCAACGGGCTCTTAAATATTGAAGTCCAGTTTTATTATCCGAATATTCCCCACTATATCGAAATGGATTGGAAATCGTTTCGATTGTTGTCAATGGGTTGCCCCATATGTCATATGTGTAAGTATTCAAAGAATTTCCGGCGGTATCCACTAATCCAACCACATCACCATGGCCATTGTGAACATAATACGCCTTATTACCGGTAGCATCCACCCTAGAGATTAGTTCATTCCCCCGGATGTAACTCGCTTTATGTGTGGAGACTCCATTTGTTACAGTTCCCTCCGCAATTATATTGTCCCCATCATAATAGTATCGGTTCGTATTTCCTTCATCCGTTCGCTCTACCAAAAGACCGTCACCATTATATCGATAAGTTACTGTTCCACCCTCACTAATAGTTGCCTGGGTCAGACGGTTCTGATCATCGTATTGGTATGTCGCTCCAACAAAAGCAACTGGCTTTGTACTTTGAAAAATCTGACGATTTCCTCGATTATCATAAAAATATTTCTCATTATTCTGGGTAGAGGTAGAAACTCTATTCAGTTTGTCATACGTAAAATCACTAACAATGCCGTTATCAGTCTTTGAGCTCTGATTCCGATTAAGATCAAACGCATAACTATAATTATTTAACGTTGCTCCTCCTGCTTTCACATGTGTTAACGAATTAAGGTTTAACTCATTGTAGTTGAATGTGGAATTAATCCCATTTCCTAAGATAGCTTTGGAGATTAATCCATTCTTCTTATACTGATAAGTCACATCCAAATTGTTTTCAGTGGTTCCAACAGACTCCAATCGGTCTTGTGCATCATACTTATAAAACGTAGTGATACCAAATGGATCAATCATTTTTATACGATGCCCTTGGCTATCGTACTCATATTGGGTTTGGCGGCTGTCAGGATAGGTAACCATCCTAAGCCAGCCAGATGCAGGCTCGTAGGCGTACATTGTCGATCCAGTACTATCCTGCATCTGCAATCTTTTACCTGCGGCATCGTAAACATAGGTAATTGTTTCATTAGTAGTTATACTAGAAATAAGTAGATTACGTTTACTATAATTATACGTTTTGGTTTGACCTTTATGATCAATCGTTTTTGTTAAGTTACTGTTCTCATCATAAAAGAATTTTTCAGTTCTTCCATGCGGATCCGTTTCTTGAATTAATCGACCCAATTCATCATATTGTTTTATTACTTTAGTGTGGTCGGGATTTTCAACCTGCAATAAATTCCCGGATAAACCGTAAGAATAATTTGTTGTATTCAATTCTGGATCAGTTACTGAAAGTAACCGGCTAAGTACATCGTAAACATATGATGTAGTATTACCATTTCCATCAGTTATTGAAAGATTGTTGTCGATGTAATCATAGGTATAGTTAGCAGAGCTCATCAGAGCATTAGAAGAATTAAAAGATTGCCTGTGAATAATGCGGCCTAGAACGTCAGCTTCTTCCCTTGTTGTATTTCCTTCGGGGTCTGTTGACAACACTACACGGTTTATATCGTCATATAACAAAGTTGAAAATGCATTAGCACTACCGGGATAATCAGTACGTATCAATCGATCCCATTTATCATACGTGTAGGAGGTTCTGTGAGCTATGCCAAGTTCATCTTCACTCCATAATAATCTTCCATGATTATCGTAATTATATTTTAATGCACCTTTTCCATCTATTCCTTTCGAAAGCATATTTCCTATGGGATCCCACTTCGTAATTGTCTTTACTCCTGTTTCATCTGTTGTTGTCATTTGATTGTTTTGGTCGTCATAATAAATCACATATGAACTTTGGTCGTCATAAGTTATTCGAGTAGGACGGCCAAGTTTGTCGTATTCATATTGAGTCTTGTATCCCTTGCCATCAGTATATTGAATCAGTTCTCCTGTAACTGGGTTGAAATTATAACGTTGAACGATATTAGATGTCACACCATTAATATCGTTGACACTTACGAATTGTGACTTAAGAAATCCACCATCATTAGTATACTGATGCCATACATCAATATTACTAGAATTATCGTCTTTAAATATACTTTTGGTTCTATTACCGTATGAGTCATAAAAATAATTTACTTGCGCTTTCAAAACACCACTTGCACCATTTTCCTTCATACGAATTTCAATAATATTTTGTGACGACGACCTTTTGTTATCGCGATCTAATTCAATAAATAAGCTTAACCCGTTTCTAACAGGACTTAAAATACTTTTTAATAAATGTGACGAGGGATCATAGGTGTATGTTGTAATATTTCCAAGTGGATCGGATTTAGTTGTTACATTCCTATAGTCATCATAAGTTCTAGTTATTATGGATTCAGTTGACTGTGACGAACCTAAAATAGTCTTTGACGTAATTTTTATTGGAGAAGGCAATCGTTTAATTCTGTCATATTCCATTGTTACAATAGAAGTTTGTGTCCCATCACTTTTTCTAATTTCTGTATTATAGAACACCTCCGGTGTGGCGTCATCAATGTAAACTCTGTCATAACTATAGATTGTTGGGATTCGACCGTTATCTACTGTTGTTGAGAAAGCAAGGTTGGACTGTTGAAAAGCTGCTCCGTCTCCAGTATATCTGTAGTCCACTCGATTCGATTTGGATTCAGATCCATCTGAAAAAGTAATGATGTCTTCTCTAGAACTTACGCGGCGAACAATTTCTTTTGCACTATATCCAAGGGAACGGGTAAAGGTTTCGTAAGTGTATTCTGTCCGCGCTTTCGTTGGATGATAGACTTGTTTTAACAAAGCAGCATAATTCTCCTGCATCCTGCCATAACCAACCAAATCAAATGGTGTCGATGCGATTTCATATACATACTGTGTTTTTCTCCCAGCCGCATCTGTAACCTGCGATAAAAGCTCCTTATTTCCTTGTGGGTCCTTGATTTTGTCGTATTTAACTGTCCGATCACCAGATGTAATGGTTACATCAGTAGTTGTGTAGGTAATATTAATTTCATTGTTAATTGAATCTTTAATCTTGACCAAAACATTTCCATATGGAGTTACATTCTGGTACTCAAACTGGATCTTATTATTATTATTATCCCTTGCAGGATCTTGAGTGTCAGAGATTTGGATTAGCCTTCCATCTCCAGAAAAATACATCTTCTGTCCGTCTATGGATTTTACTAGCAATGAGGAAACAAGTCCATTCACTGTAACCGAATTATCATAGCTTAAAGAAATATCTTTCCAAGGGTAGCCCTTAAGAAATAGCCCATTCATTTCATATGAACTACCCCCAAACAAGTGAATATATTTTTTTCCGTTATTGTTGGTTTCAATATACGGAATATCCCAACTCCAACCTTTACCAATTGGGAATCGTTTCTCATCTATTTCTTTTATTTTATTGGCATAAGCAGTTCCTCGATATTTTGATTCAACAAATGGGTCCTGAACTACATTGCCGGTTGTGTATGCTCTGGCGATTAAAGGAACTCCTTTTAAGATGATGTTTTCATTTGCCATAAAAACGGGACTATTCTTATCATCAGGGTCTACATATTTCCAGGAACTAGCAAGGGAGTTTCTGACCTCATTATTGAACTCTTCAATAATTGGATATTGTGTTGGATAAAACCAATAAGTATAGTCACCCATGTACTGTACGAAAGACTGATAACCGCTAGGAAGCATATTGAAGTTAGATGCACTCCCATATGGAGATACAGACTGATAGTCGGAATACTTGAAAAATAATCTACTTACCAATTCCGGATAATAGCGCGTTGTATAAATCGTCCCAGAAAAAATATCTTTATCATAGTACCGAGAATCATCACTACTATATTTGCGAGTTAATGAAAAGGACATGCCATTTCTTCCCGGTAATTCTATGTCTGTTGATTGCAAAGAAAGAGAACCATTTATTGAGGAAATGCTTTCGTCAGCAGATGAAATTGAATAAGGAGCAATATCTGTTTTAATATCCATACGTTTTACAGCCAATTCATCATAGCTGGTAGGGTAAGTCGTTGATGCAGCCAACAGCATTTGAGGTTGCGAATACGTACTTGAAGTTACAGATGGATTAATAAACAGATCTTCATTTGGAAAAATGGAATCACCGGTTGTTTCTACAAAATTACCATAGGTAGAAGATGTTACACTCGGGTCAACTGTGGGTGATACAGGTGGTTTCTCCTCAAATCTCTCGACCGAGTAATCATTTAATTTTAGATGTTCATCTACATCCGGATTAATTTGATTCAGTATCTGAGGGAGAGATTCAGTTGTACTCATTTCCAATGCCGATCTAATCTCATTGAGTGAGTACCCTTTGTTTAACTCATTTAACAAACTAGTCTCCGTAATGTTATAGATTTGACTTAACCACTCTATTGTTACGATATCTTTACTTGGAATCACCCCATCAGATGCTTGAACCTGTTCTACATTTTTTTCCGCAGATGCAACTAAAGTTGGAACCATTAACTGAGCAAATAAACTTATTATCAAAACAAATGCAAGTAATTTTCGCATCAGATTTTCTCCTTAATTAAGTTGAGTCTTATATTTTCAGAACTATACCTACAGTTTCTTCGAACGTCCATTCCATTCAAAGAGGTTTAGAGATCATTGGGAGATAGATTTACTAACAAGGTTGCCATTATTATCATATACGTATGTGATAACTCCCCTGGGCGTTTCAATATATGATATTTCTCCATTAGAAAGATAGTGATAATTGTAGGTATTTTCCGCTAGTGCAGAAATATTGATTGTCTGCACTGCATCATTACCAACTGCATCTTTTGCGTATACCGTGTAAGTTCCATTAGCAGTTACGGAAAATGTATTTCCTGTGAGTACTGTTCCACCGTTGATGAAATAACTTTTCGTTTGTGCACCCGATGCCCACTTCACCAAACTGACGCCCGATCCACCATTATCGTTAGCATTAACTTTCACATCAACTGGAAGAGATGTTGAATTAGGTACTAAAGTGATTTGTGGTGGGCTCAAATCAATATTCGTTATTGCTATGGACTGTATCGTAGTCCTCCCCCCGTTATCGGACACCTCAACAGTAACAATACAATTAGTTGTAACGGTGGTTACAATTCCTTGATCGATAAAAAATGTTCCCCAGTGTCCCAAGTTATCTTTCCAATAACCATTGGCATCCATTTCATCTCTAGCTTCTGCACTTGCATTGGCAAATATCGTTACGGATTTAGTCGGTGTTGTGGAACTTAACCAAACGTCAAGACTTGGAGGATCATTTTTACCAGCGTATCCGATCTGAGGGAGTTGAAAAATAATCAAAATCACTGCAAGAAAACTAAGTGCATACCTTTTTTTAGCCATTTCACTTGCCTCCATTTGTTGGGATAATTAATTTCTGTACTCGCTCATATCACATCTGATTTCAAAATCTATCAATGTAATTTGATGTCGAGATTTTGTCATTATACTAACATTCCCAACTTCAAGCATTAGCTTAAAATGTTAGTTTTTGTAGAAAAACAAGTTTATTTTGTCGAATTTCAACACTATATTTATTGATGCCAACAAATACTTAAATACATCCCTACAAATAAGCCCATTTAAATAAATTTTCGGAACTTGACTCGCTCCGTGAATTTCCGGAAACTCTATCAACGTGGGGGCTAGGCCCTCCCGCAACCGGACTTTCACTGGCTAGAAGAACATGCCTTGGGAAACGCGCCACAAAAAAGGCCAACCAGAAATTCTGGCCGACCTGATAATACGAAAGTATGGTATTCTAGGGTTTGTCTAAGCTAGAAAGGGCTATTCTCATTACTAATATAACTGCAAACATGCTCACTTATCTAAGTGAAAATCCTTTACACAGTTCTACAAGATAATCTCGAACGTTCGTGCATGTCGGAATCACAGCCTTTATGGAGTCGGACGAGGTCGACCGGCACAACAGCCGCAACAGCTTTTATAAGCAAACCCTGCACACCACATATGGTAACATCGTGTACTTGTATGTCCCTCCAGATCGCAATGGTCCGTTTCAAACTTAAATCCTCGAACCGTACCACCGCCGTGACGGCTGACTGGGGCTGTTAATGTTCTAGAGCGGCATGGGAACCCATGACCTAGGTTTCATCGAAAGCATGGTTGGCGGGCTAATTCTCTCCTACCACCGTCAGCAATATCAAGACTACTATGCTTGAGGACATCAAGAACTGGCAGGAACGCGTCTCTTAAAGCGGTACTCTGTCATTTACTTAGACGGGCTGCATGTCAAGGTCAAGCAGCAGGGTGAGCGGGGATATCATTTACTTCGCTATAAGCATCGGCGAAGACGGACATCGACAGACTCTCGGATTTTACATCGCAGGCTAGGAAAGCTCGTGCGGCTGGCATCGAGTATTTCTGTAGCCGCGGGACTCAGAGGTGTTTCTTGGCGTATTTGACGGCCTCCCTGGGCTCGGAGGCTTTTCGGGAGCACCATCCCAAGGCGGATGTCCAGCATCATCGTGCGCAAGATTATACGAACTTTCCTAGCGTTCCACGAACGTCTCTAATAAGCCTCTTTTGGACTTCCAACGTACCGAAACCGCGTGTGAAGCATTCTCCGTACTTCTCATTGTACGCGATAGATTGAATTGTATAATACACAGCTTTCTCAGCCTTATCCATGTTCATCAAACTGTTCATTGGCTTGCAACAAAACACTGAAGGGACTTTCAACTGATTTTCGACTCCTAAGAAATTGTCCCCAAAATGTCCCCATAAGCAAAAACAACTCAAAAACCATTAATCATTCGAACAATAATCAGCATCTGCAAAAATAAAAAAATCCCTCACGTATCAAGGGATTTCATCATCTTAAGTATGGTGCGGTCGAGAGGACTCGAACCTCCACGGTATTGCTACCGCCAGCCCCTCAAGCTGGTGCGTCTGCCATTCCGCCACGACCGCATATTATAGAATGTCGTCTGATTAAGGAAAATGCCTGCCAGAGAAACACTGGTGAGCCATGAAGGACTCGAACCTTCGACACCCTGATTAAAAGTCAGGTGCTCTACCAACTGAGCTAATGGCTCTCATGGTGACCCCTAGGGGATTCGAACCCCTGTTACCTCCGTGAAAGGGAGGTGTCTTAACCGCTTGACCAAGGGGCCATAGGCCATTTACTCTTGCGCTTTAACGCTGTCCGTTTCAGACGACAAAAATGATTATATCTGAAACATTCGCCTAAGGCAAGCCCCTTTTTAGAAAAAATGCACTTTTTTTATTTCTTTTTTTTGAAGCCACTTCGACTACGTAACTTGAACCAAATGATGCGTTGAAAAATGACCTATATAATGGGGAATGACAGCAACATGAAGAGGCAGGCGGACGGCGATTGGTTCGGCATCGGAAGTTGCTCATTCTTGGGAAACTGCATTGTTCCTGACTTGCGTGTGGTCTACTTGCACCTTGCTCGCTTGTCACGGACAGGCACCCAGAGACGACCTCTCAGACTAAAGCGGAAATCCCGCTTTAAATGAACGATCGCACCTTTTTCAAAGTAAACAGGGCGGCTTTTCCGCTTTATTTTTTCAAATTTGCCTATTTCGAGAAAATAAAGCAGGTTCTCCGCTTTAAATCGACGTTTTTCCCCTTTTCTTCGAAATCAACGCGGCTTTTCCGCTTTAATTCTTCCGCCCCATTCGAAAAGGGAGCTTAGGAAGCAAGCTATTTCTTTAAAATGTTGTAAAAATCAAAAAGAGCCCGACAGCGATAGCTGCGGACTCCCTTTATGTCGTCTTTTATGATTTCCATGGGTGGCGGGGAGAGAGGGATTCGAACCCTCGCACGCATGACACGTCTACTCCCTTAGCAGAGGAGCCCCTTATAGCCACTTGGGTATCTCCCCATGGCTCCCCGAACAGGACTCGAACCTGTGACAACTCGATTAACAGTCGAGTGCTCTACCAACTGAGCTATCAGGGAATGTTTTTCAAAAGCGACAAGTAATAATTTATCATGACCCCAACATTAAGTCAAGGCTTTCGCGGAAGTTTTTTTCTTTTCTTTTTTTCGGCCTTTCCATAAGAAAAAACGCCCCTCATTTTCCGAAATGAGTTGACCTAACACTTGTCCTTATGTTATTTATTTATTAATAAATAAAAACCAACGGAGTCGATGCCCCCTGAGCCCTAACGAAGAACTCGCAGCAAGCCGTAAAGACCAGATTATGCAAAGCGCAGCAGCCTTGTTCGCCTCCCAGGGCTACTACAAAACGACGACTGCCCATGTTGCGAACGCCGTAGGTGTGACTCAGCCGTATGTGTTCCACTTTTTCAAAACGAAAGAGCAGCTTTACTTAGCCGTTCTGGAGAAGGCGTTCGAGCGGATGATGCAGCATTTTTTCGCGGTCGATGCTCCTCCGGACCAACTCAGCAAGGAGATGGGTCGGCAGTTCGACCTCTTGCTTCACTCCCAGCGCAACGAAATGCTGCTGCTGATGCAAAGCTTCACAACGCCGGAGCCGGCCGTCAGGCAATTTGCGAAGGAAAAATATTCGCTCATTTACGACCGTCTGTTGGAGCGTTTTATGAAAGCCGGAATTCCGAACCCGCAATGGGAGGCAAGCAGCTTCATCGCAACCGGGCTAACCGTTACTTTGTCTGAAGTGCTGGAACTGCCCAAGCTGAATCCGTGGTGCGACTCCGATTAATCGGAGTTTTCTTTTCAACGTTCATTTATTTATCAATAAATAAAAGGGAGAGATCTTATGTTCACAGCTTCGCGAATCCGTCTGTTAGTCGTCACCTGTATCGTACTGTTCATGGCTATGCTCGACAATCTGGTCATCGGCGTCGCCCTTCCTTCTATTCAGAGCGACTTAAACGCCTCGTTATCCGATCTCGAATGGTTTATGAACGCCTACACGCTTGCTTTCGCCGTCCTGCTCATTCCGTTTAGCGTATTGGGAGAATCAATCGGGAGGAAAAAAGTATTTCTTGCGGGAGTTGTTGTTTTTACGCTGGGATCGCTGTTGTGCGGCCTCAGCGACTCGTCGCTTGCGCTGATTTTATCCCGCGCGCTCCAAGGCGTCGGAGGCGCCGCCGTCGTGCCGCTTAGCCTGACGCTTGTGAATTCCGCGTTTCCTCCTGAGAAGAGGGCTGCGGCCATCGGTCTGTGGTCGGGAATATCCGGGCTGGGCCTCAGCGTTGGACCGCTTGTCGGCGGTTTGATTATGGAAGGGGCGCCGTGGCAGATGATTTTCTACGTCAACGTGCCGATTGGCGTACTCGCTCTCTTGTTCGGTCTGAAATGGCTCGGAGAATCGCGCGGCGTCCGCAAGCCGCTGGACCCTGTCGGCGTGCTGCTGCTGACCTCGGGATTGTTTGGGTTAATTTTCGGCTTGGAGAGAGGCAATTCGGAGGGCTGGGGAACGCCGATCGTCGTCGGCTCGCTCGCGCTTGGGCTGCTGCTGCTCGTTCTGTTCTACTTCTGGGAAAGAACGCGCCTCGTCCCGCTTGTGCGCTTCGATCTGTTCCGCAGCCGAGCTTACTTCTTCTATACGTTCGCAGGCTTCTGGATGAACGCCGGAGTGTTCGGCGCAATCTTCCTACTCACCCTGTTCCTGCAGCAGGCGCAAGGCTTTACGCCTCTGCAGGCGGGCGTAAGAGAGATGGCGTGGACGACGATGACGATGATCGCCGCGCCGCTTGCGGGACTCGCCATCAGCCGTCTCGGCAACCGCAACGTGCTAATGGCGGGACTGCTGTTCCAGACCGCCGCGCTGGCTTGGTTTGCACTGCTTATCCGGGCTCGGGGCTTTGACTTCCCGTTTATCGAGATGCTCGGCCCAATGATGCTCGCCGGCACCGGAATGGGCCTCAGCTTTACGCCGCTCTCGCACGGCCTGATCTCTTCCGCCCCGGAGGAAGCCGTAGGCGAGGCAAGCGGCGTCGGGAACGCGACGCGTGAGCTTGGCGGCGTATTCGGCATCGCGATCGGAGGTTTGATCTTTCAATCGGGCTCGGCTATTCGCTCTCCGCAGGATTTCGCCGATCATATCGTGCCCAGCCTCGGAGCCGGGTCGCTGATGATGGCGATCGCGCTGCTCGGCATTGCCCTGTTCGTGCGAGGTCGATCCGCCTCGGGCAAATCGGCCCCGAATGCGGCCAAACAGTCGCCTTCCGCCGTCTAGTCGCCTTAGCGCCGCGCGCCCGCATCCCCAGGTGCGGGCGCAGGAACCGCTTCATACAGCTTCAGCTTGCCTCTGCATTTGCCGCACGCGTATTTTCTGGGGTCCGTGCGGCGTTTGCGAGGATACTGCATGCCGCACGCCTGACAGACGAGCAAATACTTCACCGGGAGCCGCCTTGTCGCTCCGGGAAGAGCCCGGCAGTGCCTCGTAGCGCCTACCTTCGCGAGCAGCTGCTTAAAATCCGCGTCGCGGTGCTGGTATCCTTTGCGCTGCAAGTGCAGATGATAATGGCACAGCTCATGCTTGATAATCGCCTCCGTCTCCTCGATGCCGTACGCTTCGAGTTGATGCGGACTGATCTCGATATTGTGACTTTGCGTAAAATAGCGACCGCCGGTCGATCGCAGCCGCGAATTAAAAGTAGCCTTGTGCAGGAACGGCCGGTCGAAATAGGCCAACGACACTCTTTCGACCCATCGCTGCAGCTCCTGATCTTCCATTTCAGCAATCCCTCCCCGGTTCTTACCGAAGCCGCCTCAAGACGCCTTCCCAAGCTTGACCTACTTGAATTGTAGCCCCCTGTTGGGCTACACTGTCAAGTAGAAATGGTTGAGGGGAGACTGCGTTACATGCCAGAAATGTCCTACGTCCTGCTGCAGCACGAGCAAGGAAATCTCGATTTTGTCGAGATGCCCGCATCCCACGCTTACCAACTTAGCGCCTTGAATCTGCGTCTTCATAAAGAGCTGACCAAGCTGACCGCCGACAACGTGCCGAAGCTGCCTCGGGCCATCGCCGAGTTTCATAAGCTCGAGCTGCTCGACGAGAAGCAAGCGCCGATCGGAGGCTTGCACTACGTTAACGAGCTGGAGCGCACGTTCGCTTCGATTCGCGAAAGCGCCTACCCGCTGATTGCGCTGTTAACCGAGATTCGCGCTCTGCAAGCCCAATTGGAACAGTGGTACGAGGAAGAGGATCTTCTCTAGGCCAGTAAATCCGATTCGGACCTGCACGGTCATCCGCCCACTCCCATATGCTAGGAATACAGCATGGTGGGAGGAGGACGATTTTCGATGCCTCAATGGCTTTGCAATCAATTGATGTCCGCTTTTCAGAAGAAGGACCGCAGGCAGATCCGTCTGTTGAACGATTGCTGGTTTTACTACCGCGGCAAGCCCGACAAATCCAAGGCAACGAAAGAATCTGCCGGCTCCACTCCTTGAACGAACCGGGCCGGACGTCTTCGACGCCCGCATCGCGAAACCAAAAAAAAAGGATCCTCCGCCTGCCGAAATTCGGCATAACGGAGCGATCCTTTTTTAACGCGGATTAAAAATCAAATTCGTTCCATCTGACCACTTCGTCCACCGTAAGCCGCACCGAGGAATGGCCCTCCTGCGACGCTTTGCCGATGGCAATCAGCATGATCGGCACGTAACGCTCGCCGATTCCGAACGCCTCCGTAAACTGCTGCGGGTTGTATCCGCCCATCGGCACCGTGTCGTAGCCCCTTGCTTTGGCCGACAGCATGATCTGCATGGAGATGAGGCCGCCGTCCGTGTAGACGATCTTGCGCGCGATTTCGGGCGGCAGGCTGCCATAGTTTTTCGTAGTGTTGGCGATAAACGCATCCTTCGTCTCTGCCGACATATGACCCGCTTCGTACGCACGGTTATAGATCGTATCCGCCAGCTTATAGCTTTCCACATCGCCCAGCACGGCGATCACGGCAGAAGCGTCGGCCACCTGCTGTTGGTTAAAGGCGATCGGCAGCAGCTTCTGCTTCAGCTCCGGCGAATCGATGACGAGCAAACGCCAGGGCTGGAGATTCGAAGAGGAAGGAGCCCGAAGCGCTTCCGTGAGCAGCTCCGTCATTTCTTCCTTGGAGATTTTGAAAGTAGGATCGTAGTGGCGAACGGAACGGCGTCCGTGAACGACTTCTTCAAAGCTCGGGGATTTCGTTTGCACCGCTTGCATCGTGGACATTTGATTTTCCTCCATTTTCATCACTCAATTTAATTGTGTTTAATTTAGCACAGTTAAACCCAAAAAGTTAACTGTTTCGAATAATGCACAGTATATTCCTCTTCTTTTCGATTGTCAATATCTCCAAACATCCAACTATTCTCATCAGCTCACCCGCGAAAAAAAACGCCCTGAGGCTCCAGTCAGACGACCGGCCGCAAGGCGTTTGAATTTAATCAGGAACCCCAGAGAGCAAGACGCTCGTTCAGAAGCTCTTGACGAAGCTGCTCGGCTTTCTCGACTCCGGCCGCTTCGATTTCCTGCATATATTTGTCCCATAACGCGTCGAATTGCTCAGGCTTGGCGAGAATCGCTTCAGGAATACGTTTCCACGTTATGTTTTTGAGCTTCTCTTCGAGGACGACGAGATCGCTCTCGCTTGGAATCGGAATGTTCCAGAGCGCGCCCCACGGCTTCAGCTTGAACTCATCCTCTTTCGGGAACAAGTCCTTCCAGATCGTCGCGCCATAAGCGGAGAGAACCTCCTTTTCCACCTCGCTGTAATCGCTAATCAATTGCTCCGGGAACCTCTGCGTATAATAGTTGCCGGAGGGGTCCTTTACGCCGTCGCCGTAGTGGGCGCTGAGCAAGTTATAGTTTCCGAGGCCCGACTCCTTCTGGAAGTTGATGCCGTCGTTCAGTCTGCGCTCGGCGATGTCGGCCGGAATGATCCGTTTACCGTTTTCCATGTTGTAATGCTTGCCTTCGATGCCCCAGTTCACGAGCACCTGGCCTTCGTCGGATGCAAGATAATCCAGGAATTTGATCGTACGCACCGGATCGGGATTGTCGACCGAGATCGCAATGCCGGAGCCGCCCGTGAAGCCTGTCGGCCAGAACGCCGTATGTTTGTATTCCTCGGACAGCGTGACCGGATAATGGCCGTAGGCTTGATCCATCTTGCCTTCGGCCTTCAGCGCTTTCTGGCCGTCGTCGAAGTCCCACTTCTGATCGATCAGGCCGAGTACGCGCCCGGTCGCAATTTTCGCCTTGTACTGATCGTATTTTTGCACGAACGATTCCTTATCCAGCAGCCCTTCGGCGTTCATGTGGTTTAACCAGCGGAAATATTCCTTCTCGATCGGCCGCCGGAAATGATACGTGACCTCGTGTGTATCAATATCCACATAATACTCGCCGTCGTCCGAACCGCCCGTTGACAGGAACGCAGGGTTCGTAACGCCGATGTACATCCTCCAATCTTCGGCGATCAGCGATAGTCCGACGTTCGGGTTGCCGTTTTCGTCCTTCGGATGCTTAGCAAGATACGCCTTGATCGCATTCTCGAAATCTTGCACCGTCCGAATCTTCGGATAGCCGAGCTCCTTCACGACGCGATGCTGCAGCTGCATGCCGCCGCCCGCTTCGAAATATTGCTGACCGATGCCGTCATAGGACGGAATGACGTAGATCGCTTGGTCGGTCTTGCTGTATTTCAGACGATTCATTTGACCTTCGAACAGCTTCTTGATATTCGGGGCATGCTGCTCGATCAGATCCGTCAGATCCAGCACGGCGCCCGCGTCGACGAACTTGCTGATGCTCGTTTTGGCCATGATCAGATCCGGGTAGTCGCCGCTTGCGGCGATAAGGGCCGATTTCTGCTCCGCGTCGCCGACCGCGAATTCCGCCTTAATCGAAATGCCCGTTTTCTCCGTAATCGCTTTGCCCAGATCATCCTGCATGTTGGCCCAGTTCGGGTTGACGTCTTCGCTGTAATAGGTGAGCGTAAGCGGCTCAAGCTTCTCCGGAGATGGCGACGCAGACTCTGGGCTCGAGCTCGAACCGGATGCGCTCGGGGAAGCGCTTGGACTGGATGCCCCTTTGCCGTCATTGCCGCCGCTGCATGCTGCGAGCAGTCCGGCAAACAGCGTCGCGCTTAGAATAAGGCTCGGCCATTTTCTCTTAGTTGCCATGTAATACCCTCCTCGATAATGTACGATTGCGATATTGTATAACGGGTTAGCCCGCTGATACCGGTTGCAAACTCAAGGGCGCGATGCGATCAGCCCTTTACCGAGCCAAGCGTCAAGCCTTTGACGAAGTAGCGCTGCAGGAACGGATAGACGAGCAGAATCGGCACCGAGACGAAAATGGTAATCGCCATCTTGACCGAATCAGGCGAGACGGTCGAGGCGGCCCGATTGACCGTCATCGAACGATAATCTCCCGAATTGTTCGTCGTGCTCTGCAGCACCTTGACCAGCTCGTATTGCAGCGTCGTCAGATGCTCGCTGGAGCCGTTGTACAAATACGTATCAAACCAGGCGTTCCATTGGCCGACCGCCAGGAACAGGCCGATTGTCGCCAGCGCCGGCTTCGTCATCGGCAGGATGATGCGCCAGTAGATCGTGAAATCGTTGGCGCCGTCCATTTTCGCGGATTCCTGCACTTCGTATGGAATACCGTCCATGAACGAGCGAACGACGAATACGTTAAAGGCGCTGACGATGCCGGGAAGCACATAAACCGCGAACGTGTTCATCATGTTCAAATCTTTGATCAAAATATAGAACGGAATCAGTCCCGCAGTTACATACATCGTAACGGCCAAGTAGAGAGACACGAATCTGCGTCCTTGAAAATCGCGGCGGGCCAGCGTATAAGCCAGCATTGAGGCGCTGATCAAGCCGAGCAGGGAGCCGACGACCGTCCGCAGCAGCGAGATTTTAAATCCGGTCAGCAGCGTGTCGTAGGTGAAAATGGCTTTATAGTTTTGCAACGAGAATACTCTCGGGAAAATCGTAATTCCGCCGCGCACGCTGTCGGTCGAATCATTGAGCGAAATGGCCAGCACGTTGAGAAAAGGGTAGAGCGTGATGATCGCCATAACGATGAGAATAGTGTAGATGAGAACGTCGACGATCCCGCCGGATCTGGGGACGCCTCTGCGAATACTGCGAGCCGACATGCGAGTCCCCTCCTAGAATACGCTTTCTTTCGTAAACCGCTTAAACAGCCCGTTCGCCGTAAAGAGCAGAATGATCGCCACGACCGAGTTAAACATATTGATTGCCGTCGCGAACGAAATTCGGTTGATTTTGATCCCG
>Ga0160473_100650_pt1 | contig 22753 bp, 14 predicted proteins | sample HID1975I_E11MG_FD_108217 | JGI IMG/M metagenome (GOLD analysis project Ga0160473, IMG submission 108217) | Enriched soil microbial communities from UW Madison campus, WI, USA - HID1975I_E11 MG | ecosystem: Environmental > Terrestrial > Soil > Unclassified | place: USA: Madison, Wisconsin... | reverse complement strand
TTTGTCGAAGTGGGGAAATGACGCGCCTTGCACCGACCCCTCCGGGGCCCGCGTGAGTCGGCCATGGATGGCCGGCGTTCGGTGACTGAGTACAGGGACGTACGCCGGAACCGACACGCGGGCACCGGAGGGGTCGGGGCCCGAACCGTAAGGCAACGAAGCCTATCGCTCGGTGCACGCTTTACACGAGTGAGTGCTGCAAAAGCAGTAAATCGAGGGGGGAAGGAAGCGGGCTCGGGGCGCAGCGCCGAAGATAAAAAAGCCCGGGCATTTCTGCCCGGGCCAGTAAAAACGAAGAAACTGAAAGGCTAGGCAATCAATTCCACGTGTACTTCGCACCCAGCGTGAAGTACCGACCAATCGCGCCACTGTAGTGCAGCGGGTTGTAGTTGATTGCACCATAAGTTGCCGGATCCAGCGGTGCGATCCGATCGAACACGTTCTGCACCGATCCGAAGATCTCCAGTGCGTCCGTTGCCTTCCAGTTGGCCGAAAGGTCAAGCGTCGTGAACGAGGCCAGCTCGCAGTCGCCCGGTGCCGGGGAACCGTCTGCACGGAAGTTGAGGCAGGTCTCGTCCTTCGTCCCGCCCGTCTCCGGCGTGTTGTCCATGCTGCTGATGTAATTCATGATCCCGCTGACCGACCAGGCGTTGTAGTTCCATGTCGCGCCGAAGTTGACGCGGTCCTTCGGCGTGCCGATGCAGTTGGTCACGTCGCAGTTGCCGTGCGTGCCCGCGTATTCGTGGGTCACGTCGCCTTCGGTGCGCTCGAACTTGCTGATGTGGCTCCACTGCAGGTCAAGATGCATGTCGCCATACGCGCCCATCGGAATGTCCTGGCGGATGTCCGTGTCCACGCCTTCCACTTTCGACGAGTTGGCATTCACATACTGGGTGTTGATCGCCAGGATGCTGCCCGTCCCCGGTACGCCGTTGAGCAGGTCGGTATCGCGCAGGACGTCGCCGGCCGCAATCGCGTCAGCCGTCGAGCCTTGGGCAATTTCATTGGTCCGCTTGATTCGCCAGGCATCGACGGTGATCGAGGTCGTGCGCGTGGGCTGCAATACGATGCCCAGGCTGTAGCTCTTGGACTCTTCCGGCTTCAGCGCAGGATTCGGCGTGGTGATGATCGCCACCGGCTGCAGGCCGCAGTCGTCGGGCGTGCCGCCCGGGGCAGGGGTGCCGTTCGGGCAACGCACCGGGTCGAGCGCGTTGGAGAAGGCAGCCAGGCCACCGTCGCCATTCTCGGCCGGGTTCGGCGCGCGGAAGCCTTCGGCGTAGGTGCCACGCAAGGCAAACCAATCCACCGGGTTCCACTTGAAGCCGACCTTCGGCTTCAGTGCGTCGTCGCCGCTTTCGTACTTGTCATAGCGTGCGGCTGCCGACAGTTCCAACGTCTCCAGCACCGGGGCCGAGAGTTCGACATAACCGGCGTACACATTCTGCGTGCCGTCGTAGGCCGAGTAACCCAGGCCGATGATGTCGCCCACGTCGGTATAGGTCTGCGGCGTCAGCGAGTTGGTCGTGCGCCGCCATTCCGTGCCGAACGCCAGCGACAACGGGCCACCCTTGAGGTCATACAGGGCCCGCGATGCGGTGAAGTCGAACATGTCCAGGCTCGATTTGGCGTAGGCGCGGATCTCCGGCGAGATGAAGTCGTACAGGCTCTGCGGATTGGCATCCGAGCCCTGGCCGATATTCCACACACCACCGGGGCAGTCGGCATTGCCCAGTGCGCACTGCACGGCGCTGTAGCGCAAGAAACCGGTGCGCTTGTTGACCAGGTTGGTCGAGGAGTGCAGGTAGGCGGTGTCGTAATCCCAGTCGTTCCAGGTGCCCTTCACGCCAGCCAGGAAACGAATGAACTCGTTGGTGTTGTCGGTGACGCGGCTGCCGACATCGGCGGCGTTGTAACGCACGCGCACGGCCTGGCCGGGATAGGGATTGTCCGGATGGTCCGGTCCAAGCACCGTCGCGCCGGGGCCGCTGTTCGCATTGACCGGGCCGCCGGGATAACCCCACGCACCCGATACGTTGGAAGGCGTGTTGCGGAAAGTGGTTTCCTTCTTCGAGTAACCCATTTCCACATACGCTTCGGCGGTATCGCCCATCGCGAAGGTGGCGCGGCCAAATACGTTCGCGTACTTCTCTTCGGGAATCAGGTCACGCCAGTTGGCCATGTCCCACAGGCAGCCGCCGCCGGCGTCCTGCGGGCTCACGTCCGAGGCCTGCGCGCAGCCGGGGAGCGACACCATCGTGGCAGGCGTGGTGCCTGGCACGAACACGCTGCCGACCTGCGAGTTGCCACCGCCGGTACCGTTGCCGGTAATCGATCCGCCGAGGAACTGGCTGCCGCCGGCGCTATAGCCCCAGCGACGCAGATCGCCCGTGCCGATCCATTTGCGGTTGTCGCGATCAGAGACACCCACCGAGTCGGTCTTGCCGACATCCAGGCTGAAGAATGCATTCCAGCCATCGGTGGCCAGGTCGCCGGTGCCGGCGGTCAACGTGGCCTTCTTCTGGTCGCCGTCGCTATCGTCGGAGATGCCGTACGAGCCGCGCAGGATCGCGCCGGTGAAGTCGCTGCGCAGGATGATGTTGACCACGCCAGCGATGGCATCGGAACCGTAGATCGCCGAGGCGCCATCCTTCAGCACTTCCACGCGCTCGACGGCATCGAGCGGAATGGTGCTCAGGTCGGTGAATACTTTCTGGCCGTCATCGGCCAGGCCGTAAGTCGCCATGCGGCGGCCGTTCAACAGCACCAGCGTCGAGCCTGCCCCGAGGCCGCGCAAGGAAATGCCGGCGCCGCCGCCCGCAAAGCCATTGCCAAAGGTTTTTGGAATGGAGCCGGCGCCATCGGAGGTCAGCGTCTGCAGATACTCGGCCACCGTGGTCTTGCCACTGCGGTCGATGTCCTGGCGACTGACGACCTGTACGGGCGAGGGGGTTTCGGTATTGGTGCGGGGGATGTTGGAACCGGTGACGGTGATCCGGTCCAGGTTGGTGGCTGGCTCGGTCTCCTGGGCGTAGGCCGCAGCCGGCGCGAGGATGATGAGCAGGGAGGCGAACAGCGGCGTACGACGACGCGCTGCGGATGGCAGGATATGGCGAATCACGACTCTCTCCTGACAAAAGTTGGACACACGTGGCAAATATGTCGGGAGGGGGCGCCGACGCCGCGAGGTTGGTTTGTTTCAGGTGATTGAGTAGTGAAAGATTACTTAATGCGCAGCGTTCATATTGCGCTGGGATAAAGGTTGGTGAATGCCTTTATTTTGATTAATGCGCTTGCTGTAAATGCGCCACGAGCGGCTGCAGCTGATCTGAATACGGCGCCCATTTCGGCCGCTCCAGCGCTTGTGGACGCGACCGCACCTGGACCGCGCTCGCAGTGACCACGCCACGCGTGCGCGCCTGGGTTTGCAGCATCTCGTCGTTGAAGGCGATGCCACAAAAGTCTGCGACTTCGCGCATCACGGTTTCGGGTTCGCGCAGCAGGCGGGCGTAAGACACATCGAGGATGCGGCCGGGCAGTCGGTCATGCCAATGCGCCATCAGCGCCCGATAGCGTCCGTGATAGTTCGCCAGTTCGTGCAGGTCGTAACTGTACGGGTTGGCCTCGGAGAACAGTTCGCGCAGGTTCGAGAAACACGTCTCCACCGGGTCGCGGACCATGTGCAGGATGCGCGCCTGCGGTAGTGCCGCGGCGATGAAGCCGATGTTGAGGAAGTTCGAAGGCAGCTTGTCGGTGAAGCAGGCCTCATCGCCGAGACGCCACGCGGTGCTGCGCAGGTAGCGGCGGCCGGCTTCGCCGAGATCGACCTGCGGTGCGCGGCGCACGATCTCCTCATCGATCACGCCGCGGCAATGGTGATCGGTCGCGTGGCGCATGGCGCTGGTGAAGTCGTACAGCTCGCCAATGCCTTTGACTTCGGCAGAGCCGCTCAGCATCTGCTCCAGGAGCGTCGTGCCTGAGCGATGCATGCCGACGATGAAGATCGGGCGCGGGCCGGCCGCGTCGGTCGTTTGCTTGCCGAGCGGAGGCAGGGTCTTCAACGCGGCGAACAGCTGCGCGTTGCGCGCGTCGTCGTAGTCCAGCGTGCCGCGCTTGTGCGCGCATCCGCGCATCAGTGCTTGCCACGCTCCGGAGAAATCTCCCAGGTCGTCGAGCGTCTTGTGCAGCGCGAATTCCAGCAGCGCCAGGTCGGCCGCGTTGCGGCCTGGGCGGGCAAGTTCACGCCGGATGGACTGGACTGCATTGCGCTCCGCGGTTTGTCGGCCCAGGGCCGCGCGCAGCCAGTAGCCTTGTGCAATCTCGGGTGCGCGTCGTTGCGAGCGCAGGATGTCCTGCTCGGCGTCTTCGAAGCGTCCCAGGTACATCAGTACCTGCGCCCTGGCCAGCAAGGTCGGCGGGTAGTCGGGATCGGCGCGTCGTGCCTCGTCCAGATAGCTGATCGCCTCTTCCGGCAGATTGGCGTAGGTGAGATGCGAGGCAGCGGTAATCAGGGCCGGCACGGGCATGCGCGACGGCGGCCCGAGGCGGCGCAGCACGTCGCGCAAGGCCGGGATGTCGTTGAAGGTGCGCAGGCGCGGGATCATGTTCGCCAGCTGCGAAGGCGTGGCCTGCACACTGGCGTGCGCGTGCTGCAGCCAGGCTTCGGCGCCGCGGTAATGCCCCGCGAGCGAATACAGGTAGGACAGTTGCAGCAGGCTGTCGACCCGCCCGGGTGATTTCTCCAGCACCGCCTGGTGGCAGGCGATGGCAGCGGCGAAATTGCCTGCGGCGGCATGCTGCTCGGCCTGTGCGCACAGCGCGGCAATCTGCGTGGTGTCGGCGACACTGCTCATGCGGGGCAGGCCTGGAGTCGCGCGGCCAGGCCTTCCAGCCGGACCGCATAGCGCTGCCATGCGTCCAGGCCGGCGCGATGCACCGGCGCGCGCACCTGCACGCTGCTGGCAGTGCTCACCGGCGATGCGTTGCGCTCCGGATGCGCCAGCCCCGGCCAGTCGGGTAGGGCCAGGAATGCCAGCAAGCCGGCAAGGGTGTTGTCGGTGTCTTCCACGAGTGCACGATAATCGACGATGTGGACGGCATGCGGCGCGACCTGCGCCCAATGCGCCATCCAGCGCTGTGCCAGGTGCACTTCCGCCGCGAGCGTCTCCAGATCGTAGCTGTAGGCGTAGGCGCCGCCCTGGAAGAGTTCCTTGAAGTTGGAGAAGGCCACGTCCATCGGGTCACGGCGCACGCAGACCACCCGCGCCTGCGGGAGCGCGCCGAGGATCAGCGGAAGGTCGAACAGGTTGCGCGGATGCTTGTCGATGGCGGCGGCGGTGGCGGGCGCGGCGCGGCGCAGTCGCTGCAGATAGCCATGGCCGATGGCAGCCAGATCCTGCGAGGCGAGGAAGTCTGCAGGGTCTGCGCAATGAAGCAGGCCGGCGAAAAACGTATCAGCGGTCTCGCTGGTGGCGGCCACCAGGTCGTTGCGTTCGCCCACACTGGTCACCCAGCCGTGGTTGCCGAGCATGCGGTCGAGCAGGGTGGTGCCGGAGCGCGGCATGCCCAGGATGAAGATCGGCCGGGGTTGCGGCACGCTGGCGCCTTCGTCGATGGGCGGCCGCCAGCCGCTGGCCATCAAGGCTTCTGCGCGCGCGTGTGCGGGTGCGAGATCCATGTCGTCGCGTTGGTGGTGCATCAACGCGGCGCCTTGTTCAAGCGCTACCCAGGCGGCGTCGCGATCGTCGCTGGCGTCCAGCTCATGGAAAAGCGCGTAGTGCAGCTGTGCGCGTGCGGGATCGTCCTGCGGCGCGGCGAGGGCGCGGCGCAGGCGCGCGATGCGTTCGGGACTGCCGGTGGGGCGCAGCTTGGCCAGTGCCCAGTGGACATCGGCCAGGTTCGGCGCCAGCGCCAGGGCGGCTTCGTAGCTGGCCGCGGCGGCGTCCAGCTGGCCGAGATACTGCTGGAGTTGGCCGCGGCTGAAACGCAGCAGCGGATGCGGGCCGATCTGGGGTTCGACGCGATCAAGCAGGCGCAGTGCGTCATCGTAGCGATTGGCCAGCCACAGGTGCTGGACCAGCGACGGCGACTGGCGCAGGACCTGGGGGTCATTCCAGTCGGCGCTGAGGATCACCGATGCGACTTCGGCCTCTTCGGCGAAATCGAGCAGCCGCAGGGTGACGTAGGCCAGCAGGCGGCTGCTGCCGCCGAGGCGCACGGCATCTGCTGCGCGCAAGGCGTATTGATGGGCCTGGCGGTATTGGCCGCGCGCCTGGGCGAAGCGCGATAGCCGCAGCAGGGCGGGAATGTGATGGGCATGCAGGGCGACGATCGCCACGTACGCGTCATTGGCGGCCTCAGGGTCGCCGTTGCTTTCATGCGTCTGGCCGGTGCGCCAGAGCTGGTCGAGCCTTGCTTGCATGCGAATTCCGGAATGCGGCCCTTGGAAAAAACGGCCGCCTTGCGGCGGCCGTTGGAGCAAAAGAGCCTAATGGTGTTTCTTGTTGTGGTGCTGCGTTGGATCAGAAGTCGTACTGGACCATGAAGCGGAAGGTGCGCGGTGCCTGGGTGCTGCGGAAGACACCGTAGGTCGCCAGCGGCGCGCCGGTGGTGGCGTCTTCGGCCACTTCCGACACGGCGGTGACCTTCTGCTGGTCGAACACGTTGAAGATATCCATCTTCAGCTGCAGGCCCGGCGCCCACTTGGGCAAGTAGGCCACGTTCAGATCCAGCGAGTTGGTCCACGGCAGGCGCCCGTAGGTGCCGCGCGGCACGGGCTCGGACGGACCATCCGCACCACCTGCAGAGGTGGTGCCGCAACGGAAGAACGAAGAGCCGTACGGGTGGATGCCGCCGTGATACGGGTACAACACGCCCAGGCAGTTCTGCGGACGGCCCGACTGCACGAGGATGTTGGCGCCCAGGGACCACTCGTCGGTGAACTGGTAGTTGCCGAAGATCTTGATGCTGTGGCGACGGTCGTTCGGCAGGTAACCGTAGGAGTCGACCATCAGCTCCTTGTAGTCGAAGTCCTGGGTGACCGAGGTGTCACCCTGGCCGATGTCCGACTTCACGCCGCCTTCGGTGTTGCCCTTGTTCCAGGCCATCGTCCAGGAGCCCTGGAAGAAGAACTTGTCCCAGCTGCCGTCCCAGAACAGCTCGACGGCCTTGTAGGTGCGCTTGGCCTTGGGCGAGAGCAGGTCGGCCGGGATGGTGTACTCGGTGAGCACGCCGTTGCCCTCGACGTCGGTCAGGAACACCGAGTCTTCGCCCGGGTTGAACATGCGGCAATACGGGAAGCCCGCATTGGGAATGTTCGGGGTCAGGCCGTCGGCCACGGCCGCGTCGTAGATGGGCGTGTAATCGCAGTTGTCGTCGATCGCCGCCTTGAGCTTGCGATAGATGCCGCGCGCACCGATGGCCTGGTGGTCGGTGATCTGCGCCTGGAAGCCCAGGATGTACTCGTCCTGGTACATCGGGTCGAGGTTGGTCGCAGCGATGGTCGCCGGATTCTTCGGTTCGCCGAATTCACCGTTGATGTACTGCAGGCCACCGCGCGGGGTCAGGCCGGTCGGCGCGCCGGTGAGCGGGTCCACGCCGGTGTAGAAGTAGTTCTGGCGGGTATACAGTGAAGCAGAGGCGCCACGCACGGCCACGCTCGGGGTGAGCGGCAGGGCGTAGCGGCCCGCGTTGCCGTAGATCTTGAGCGACGAGTCGCCCATGACGTCCCAGCTGAAGCCCAGGCGCGGACCAAACTGGTTGTCGATCTTGACGTACTGCTGGCCTTCGCCGTTGTAGTTCTCGAAGGTATCCCAGCGCGCACCGAGGTAGGCCAGGAAGGTGTCGGTGATGCTCCAGCTATCCTCGACGTACATCGCCCACTGCTTGAGCTTGACCGTCGAACCCTGGTTGGTGATCTGCTCGCGGACGATGTCGTACTCGTCGCCGTTGAGGTCCTGGCTGCCATCCGGATTGATGGTCGAGTAGCGCCAGTAGCGGCCGCCTTCGATCGACTGGCCGGCAATGGACTCGTAGTCGTCACGGTCGTAGCCGAAGCGGATCAGGTGATCGCCAAGCGACCATTCGAAGTCCAGGCGGAACTGGTCGCGCGTGTCGGCCGAGTCGGCGCGATCGATCGAATCGTTGGTGATGTTGCAGTGGGAAGCGATCTCCCCGCCGGTGAGCTGCTGCCGGCCGAGCGGACGCACGTCCAGGACGCGCGGGCAGCCGCTGGCGGGCACGTTGAGGTCGCCGCCGTAGCTGACGTCCAGACCGTCGGCGGTCGTGGCACCGTCCTTGCGGCTGAATTCACCATGGCCATAGAGCGCCGACATGGTAAGCGTGTCGGTGAAGTAGCCGGTGTACTTGCCGATGTAGTTCTCGCCGCCGTTTTCCTGCTTGCGCGTACCGATGTAGGCGCCCGTGGCATCGTAGGTCCGGGTGTCGATCTTGGACTTGTCGCTGAAGGAAGTGAATTCCAGCTTGTTGCTGTCGTTGATGTCCCAGTCGATCTTGACCAGCCAGGTCGGGCGCTTGGTGCTTTCGTCACCCGCCTTGTCGCCGAACGGCGTGGCGGCCAGGCCCTTGTCCGTGTCGCCGTAGGACACCAGTCCGTAGGCGAACAGCTTGTCCTTGATCAGCGCGCCCGATGCCCAGGCCGAGGTGATCCACTGGTTGGTGTCGACATCGGAATTGTCTTGCGCCAGCGTGCCGAACTGGTGTTCTTCGAGCTGGCCTTCCAGCGGGTTGCGGTAGTAGTAGTTGACCGTGTCCGAATTCAACGAACGCGGCGTGTAGAAGACATTGCCGCCGGCGTGGAAATCGTTGGTGCCGCGCTTGGTGATCTGGTTGATCACGCCGCCGGTGGAGCGGCCGAATTCAGCGCCGTAGCCGCCCGTCTTGACCTGCTGCTCGGCGACTGCTTCGAACGGGATCTGCGAGAAGTTGAGGTTGCGGAACGAGTTGGTGACGTTGAAGCCGTTGACGTAGTACTGGTTCTCGGCCACCGACGAGCCGCCAAACGAGGCCAGGTTGCCGAACGCGTTATCGCCGCGCACGGTGCCCGGCGCCAGCAGGGCGACGGAGGTGGCATCACGCGCGACCGGGATCTTGGCGATCTGTTCGGCGGTGAGGATCGTGGTCGACTCCACCGACGACACGTCGATCGGGTTGACCGCCGAGGTGGCGCGCACCTGTACCGTATCCAGGGTGGCCGCCGCGTCGCCGCGCCCGGCGGTGAAGTTCACCGGGGTGCCGGTGCCGACGTTGACGTTGACCCCCTCGCGGGTGGCCGTAGCGCCATCGGTGCCGGTGTAGGTGACGGTGTAGCTGCCGGTGGGCAGCGCCGAGAAGCGATAGGCGCCGTCATTGCCGACGGTGATGGAGCGGGAGAAGCCGGTCGAAGGATTCTGGATCTGGACCGTGGAGCCTGCACCTGCCTGGCCAAAGATGGCGCCGGCGGTGTTGGATTGCGCGTATAGCGTCGGGCTGAAGCAGATGCCGAGGGCCAGGCTGAGCGCGGAGCGCTGCAGGACCCGTTTGGTTCGCTGTTTGACTGCCACTAGCTCTCTCTCCTGAGTAGGGTTCAATTGGCTTGCCGGCAGCAAGACCCAAAGGTCACGCTTGCAAAGCCGGCATTCAGAATCTACTCAGGTTTACGAGCCGCGTCACGAAAAATTCATGCCATTAGCACAAATGTGACTTGGGTCCGATATTTGTCAGTACGGACATTTCCCTTGGTTGTCGTTGAAATTGCTGCCAACGGCTCGCAACGTCGGCCAATTAACCGTACGGGTGAGAATGGCGGCGGCAACGCAGGGTGGCCGCGAAAGCGGCCACCCTGCCCGAATCAATTGCCCAGCGAAAACGCCACCGGCACCAGTCCGATCGCTTCCACGGCCCGCCCGTTCTGCTGCGCCGGCCGGAAGCGCCAGTGCTGCAGCACCTGGTTGCGCGCCGCCTGGTCCAGCACGCGGTGGCCGCTGCTCTGGGCGATGTCCACCGACACCGGTCGGCCTTCGATATCCACGTGTACCTGCAACATCACCGTGCCCTGCAATCGGTCCATCAGGGCAGTGCGCGGGTAAGCCGGCGCCGGCGCACGCAGGTATTGCAGGCTGGCGCCGCTCAGGGGCGGGCTGATCTGCGGCGGTCCGATTTCGGTCGGCTCACCCACCGCCACCGGGTCGGCCGCTGGCAGGGCCTGGTTGGCGGCATCGGCGGTCGGCATCGGCGGGCTGACGGGCGTGATCGGCGCGCGCTGCTGGATCGGCGCGGTCGGTGGCTTCGGCGCGGTGGGGGTGATCGGCACCGGCACCGGTGGTGTCGGCACCGTGATCGGCAGCACCCAGCGCGGCTGCGGTGGCTGCGGCACGTTCGGCATCGGGCGATGGCTCAGCGGGATCAGCAACAGCAGCAGGGCGAGCAGATGCAGCGCGATCGCCGTGCTCAGGGCCAGGATGCGCGACGGGTCGAAGCGGAATGCGAAGGGCTGGAATTGCGTGCGAACCATGATCCACCTCCATGAGGAACCGCGGAAAGGAACTGCATGGATGCCCCGGCCGCTGCCTGGAGCAACGCCTGCACTTCGATCATCGGCACGCGTTCACGTGGCTGCATAGCCGGGTCACGGTTGTCGTTTGGCTGCCGTTGGGGATTGCACGATCCAAAAAGAAGGGCGCCAGCGGCGCCCTTCGCAAAACCTGCTTTGCAGCGCGCATCAGCGCGCCAGTTCGAAGCTCACGTCCAGGTTGACCGACAGCGCGGTTTCCCCGGGCGAGACCGGGGTGTCCATCGCCGCGCTCTGGGCGCGGGCACTCATCATCATCACCGGACGCACGCCGCCGCTGCGGCCTTCGGAGATGCTGACGATGCGGCGCACCTTCAGCCCCAACTGCTGGGCATAGGTCTCGGCGCGGGCCTGGGCCTTCTTCAGCGCAGCCACGCGGGCCTCGTCGTACACCGGTTCGGGGTTGTCGATCTCGAAACTCGGGCCGTTGATCTGGTTGGCGCCCTGCGCGGCCAGGGCATCGAGCACCTTGCCCAGGCGGGTGATGTCGCGCACCTTCAGGCTCACGGTGTTGCTGGCCTGGTAGCCGGTGATCTTCGGCGGGGCGCCTTCCTTGTACTGGTACTGCGGATTGAGGTTGATGCCGCTGGTCTGCACGTCCTTGTCGGCGATGCCGGCGGCCTTGATCGCCGCCACCACCTTGCTCATCTGCTCGGCGTTCTGGCGCATGGCGGTATTGCCATCGGCGGCCTGGGTGACCACGCCGGCCGACAGCGTGGCCACATCCGGCACGCGGCGGGCTTCGGCGTCAGCGGAAATGTTGACGATCGTGGCATCGGCCGGAAGGGTGTAGGCGGGGGTGGTCTGTGCCTGTGCGGTCATGGCGATGGCCAGGGGAGCGAGGGAGAGGGCCAGCAACAGAGGGTGGAAACGGGCGCGCATTCGACATTCCTTGAGAAAGGGCGAGGGCAAGCGTGGTTTCGTCACGATGAACCGGTTGTGAGCCGTGCACGGGTGCGCGGCCGCGCGTGGGCGCAGGTTATGCTTCGCCGATGCTCTGGCTTGCTTCCCGCTCCCCCCGACGTCTCGAACTCCTGCAGCGCCTTGCCATTCCCTTCCAGGTCCTGGACCTGGAGGTGCCGGAAGTGCGTGGCGAAGGAGAAGCCGCGCTCGATTATGTGCGCCGGGTGGCGACCGACAAGGCCCGTGCCGGGCTTGCGGCGGTCATCGCCCGCGACCCCGCCGCGCAGGTGCTGGGCGCCGATACCGAGGTCGTGCTGGACAACCGGGTATTCGGCAAGCCGGCCGATGCCGACGATGCCGCCGCCATGCTGCGATCGCTGGCCGGGCGCGAGCACGAGGTCATCACCGCACTGGCCCTGGCCAGCGCCGATGGCCTGCATACCGATACCGTGGTCTCGACGGTGCGCTTCGCCGCGCTGGACGAGGCCACCATCGCCGCCTATGTGGCCACCGGTGAGCCGATGGGCAAGGCCGGCGCTTATGCCATCCAGGGGCGAGCGGAAAGTTTCGTCGCGCACCTGGCCGGCAGCTACTCCGGGGTCATGGGTCTGCCCCTCTACCAGACCGCCAAGTTGCTCAACCCCCGCGGAGTGTCCTGATGTCGGAAGAGATCCTGGTCAATGTGACCCCGCGCGAGACCCGCGTGGCGGTGATCGAGAACGGCATGTTGCAGGAGCTGCACATCGAGCGCGGTTGGCGCCGGGGCGTGGTCGGCAACATCTACAAGGGCAAGGTGCAGCGGGTCATGCCTGGCATGCAGGCAGCCTTCGTCGAAGTGGGCCTGGAGCGGGCGGCCTTCCTGCACGCCAACGACGTGGTCCGCGCGGCCACGCCCAACGGGGTCGAATCCGGCGAGCCGCCCCTGACCCCGGCCACCGCCGTGCCGATCGTCGAGCTGCTGCGCGACGGCCAGGACATCGTGGTGCAGGTAGTCAAGGATCCGATCGGCAGCAAGGGCGCGCGCCTCACCACCCAGATCAGCATTCCCTCGCGCTACCTGGTGCTGCTGCCGCAGTCCAAGGTGGTCGGCGTGTCGGCGCGGATCGAGGACGAAGGCGAGCGTGCCCGGCTCAAGCGGCTGGTCACCGAGCTGGCCGCCCAGCATGGCGGCTACGGCTACATCATCCGCACCAATGCCGAAGGCCAGCCGGCCGAGGCGTTGGCCGAGGACATCGCGTACCTGTCGCGGGTATGGAACGTGGTCGAGCGCCGCGGCCGCGAATCGCCGCCGTGCAGCATCATCTACGAAGACCTCAGCCTGCCGCTGCGTTCGGTGCGCGACCTGATCCGCAAGGACGTGGACAAGGTGAAGGTCGATTCCAACGAAACCTTCGGCCAGCTACAGGCCTTCGTCGCCAAGTACATGCCGATCCTGGCCGAGCGCATCGAGCTGTACACCGGCGATCGCCCGATCTTCGACCTGTACGGCGTGGAGGACGAGATCGGCCGCGCGCTGGAGAAGCAGGTGCCGCTGAAATCCGGCGGCTACCTGGTGATCGACCAGACCGAGGCGATGACCACGATCGACGTCAACACCGGCTCGTTCGTCGGCCAGCGCAATCTCGAAGAAACGGTGTTCCGCACCAACCTGGAAGCGGCGCAATCCGTGGCCCGGCAGCTGCGCCTGCGCAACCTGGGCGGCATCATCATCATCGATTTCATCGACATGGATGATCCGGAGCATCGCCGGCAGGTGTTGCGCACGCTGGAGAAATCGCTGGCGCGCGACCACGCCAAGACCACCGTGTACGACTTCTCGCCGCTGGGCCTGGTCGAGATGACCCGCAAGCGCACGGTCGAGAGCCTGGAGCGGCAGCTGTCCGAGCCGTGCCCGGAATGTGGCGGCCGCGGCAGCATCAAGACCACCGAAACGGTGACCTACGAGATCTTCCGCGAGATCACCCGCGCGGTGCGCCAGTTCGATGCCGCGCGCCTGCTGGTCATCGCCTCGTCCAAGGTGGTGGCGCGGATCACCGACGAGGAGTCGGTCGCGGTGGCCGAGCTGGAGGAATTCCTCGGCAAGACCATCAGTTTCCAGGCCGATGACCAGTACTTGCAGGAGCAGTTCGACGTGGTGTTGTTGTGAGGCCTGAAGCACGTCGCGGGCAGGGAAGCAGGGCGGGGCAGGTGGACCGGGCGGCGTTGCACCCGAGTTCGGCCAGGGGCTGGCATGCTGTAGGACTTGTGCCGTCCCGAACGCCCGATCCCGGCTCCTGATGCCCACCCCGCTGCGCCGCCGTCTCCGCCTCACCCGCCGCTACGCCAGTTATGCCTTGGCGCTCAGCCTGGTGCTGGTCGCGCTGTTGGTCGGTGCGCTGAGCCAGGTGCTGCCGCTGGTGCAGCGCCAGCCGCAGAAGGTGGAGGCGTGGCTGAGCGCGCGCGCCGGCCAGCCGGTGCATTTCGACGGCATGCGCACCGAGTGGACGCGGCGCGGCCCGTTGCTGCGGCTGCAGGGCCTGCGTGTGGGCGCCCGGGACGGCGTGCGCGTGGGCGAGGCCGAAGTGCTGGTGGCGATGTACGCGGGCCTGTTGCCCGGGCGTTCGTTGACCGAGCTGCGCCTGCGCAACCTGGCCTTGACCCTGCTGCGTGCCGACGACGGTACCTGGTCGGTACAGGGCCTGCCCAGCGCCGGGGGCGGTGATCCGCTTGACGCGCTGCGCCGGCTGGGCGAACTGCAGGTCGTCGGCGGCCGGCTGCAGATCCATGCGCCGGGCATCGGCATCGACACGGTGTTGCCGCGCATCGATCTGCGCCTGCGGGTCAACGGCGGGCATGTGCGTGCGGGTGGCCGGGCCTGGATTGACCCGGCCCGGGCACCGGTCACCGCGGTGTTCGATTTCGACCGCCGCAGCGGCGACGGCGTGGCCTACGCCGCTGCCGCACCGGCCGATCTGTCGGCGTGGTCGCCGCTGCTCAAGGCGGCCGGCGTGCAGGTATCGGGCGCCGAAGGCCGGGCCCAGGTCTGGGCGGATCTTCGCGCGCATCGCATCGTGGCCATCACCACCCAGGCAGACCTGCGCGGTGTCGGCCTGCGTGGGGCGGCGGTGGCTGGCCGCACGGCGCCCTCGATCGCCTGGGATCGCCTGCAGGCCAACTTACGCTGGCGCGATACCGCCGATGGCTGGCGTCTGGATGCGCCGCTGCTGCGGGTCACCGCCGGCGGCAAGGTGCAGCCGATGGACGGGCTCACCCTCGCCGGCGGCCGTCGCTATGCGGCAATCGGGCAAAACCTGGATGTCTCGCCGCTGCTGGCCGTGCTGGGTCTCACCGACCAGGTCGAGCCGGGGATGCGCCAGTGGCTGCAGGCTGCGCGCCCGCGCCTGCGGCTGGGTCGATTGCAGGTGTCTGGCGAACAAGGCGGCCCCATGTGGGGCGAAGGCCGCATCGACGAGTTGGGTTTCGCCGCTGCCGGGCAATCACCGGGGCTGAGCGGCTTGCAAGGAGATTTCCAGGGCGACGCGAACGGCGTGCGCTTGCTGCCGTCGCCCTCGGCGCTGGTGCGTTTTGATTGGCCGACGGGTTTCGGCGTCGTGCATGAGTTGCGCCTGGCCGGCGAGATTGTTGGCTGGCGCGAAGGCAGCGGCTGGCAGGTGGCTTCCCCGGGCCTGCGCGTGCAGTCGCACGACTACGGCGCCGAGGTGCGTGGCGGGCTGTGGTTCGAGAACGACGGCACGCGCCCGCGCATCAACCTGGCCGCGAAGATCGACGACGCGCCGGTGTCGGTAGCAAAGATGTTCTGGGTCCACTCCAAGATGAGCAAGGCCGCCACCGACTGGCTGGACATGGCCCTGGCCGGCGGCACGGTCACGGGGGGCGTGGGCCTTGCCAGTGGCGACCTGGACGAATGGCCGTTCAACCACCAGAACGGGCGCTTCGAGGCCACCGGGCATATTCGCGATGGCCAGATCCATTTCCAGCGCGATTGGCCGCTCATGGAGAAGGTTGACGCCGATGTGGCCTTCATCGCCAACGGTTTCACCTTGCAGGGGCAGGGCGATCTGGCCGGCGTGGCGGTAGACCACCTGGAATCGGGCATCGCCGATTTCGGCCAGGGCGATCTGTACGTGCGCGCCCACACCAGCGCCGATGCCTCACACCTGCTGGCGATGATGCGGCGTAGTCCGCTGCATGCCACTTATGCCGACACGCTGGACAACATCACCGCCAGCGGGCTGGCCGATACCTCGTTCGACCTGCTGTTGCCGTTGCACGGCGGCCCCGGCGGCCACCTCAAGGGACAGGTCGCGCTACAGGGCGCCAAACTGGCCGACAAGCGCTGGGACCTGCTGTTCGACCAGGTCCAGGGCAAGGCCGACTACAGCAGCCAGGGCTTCGCCGCCGAGGGGTTGTCCGTACGCCACAACGGCAACGCCGGCACCCTCGACCTGCGTGCCGGCACACCGGTGAAGGATCCGGCGCAGGCCTTCGAGGCCAGCTACACCTCGCTGCTCGATGCCAAGGACCTGTTCGACCGCGCGCCGCAGATGGAGTGGCTGCGCCCCTACGTGCATGGCGCGGCGAACTGGCGCGTGGGCGTGAGCCTGCCCCGCGCAGAGCCGGGCAAGCCGGCGCCGCCCAGCCACCTGCGCCTGGACTCGGACCTGGTCGGCGCGCGGCTGGATTTGCCCGCGCCGCTCGACAAGCCTGCCGAGCGTCCGTTGCCGACGCGGGTCGATGTGTCGTTGCCGCTGGGGAGCGGCGAGGTCGACGTGGCCTTTGGCCAGCTGGTCGCGCTGAAGGCAGTGACCCGCGGCGATCGCACCGGCGTGCGCGTAGTGATGGGCAGTGACACCGTCACCGACGCGCCGCCCGAACATGGGCTGGTGGTCACCGGGCACACGGCCTCGCTCGATGCCATGGACTGGATTTCCCTGGCGCGCGGCAGCAGCGAAGACGGCGCTGACAACAACAGCCTGCCGTTGCAGCAGGTCGACGTGCAGGCCGATCGCCTGTTGCTGGTTGGCGGCGCGTTCGCCCAGACCCGCCTGCGCCTGCGTCCGCAGCACGACCAGATCGACGTGCAGCTGGACGGCCCCTCGCTGCAAGGCACCGTGCAGGTGCCCAATGCCGAAGGCGCGATCGTGCGCGGCGACCTGCAGCGCGTGTACTGGCAATCGGCCGCCGCCCCGGCGACGTCGGCCGCGGCCAACGATGACGCGGCCAGCACGGGCGCCCTGGCGCAGACCCTGCCCGAGCCGCAGCGGCGCGCCGTCGATGACATCGATCCGGCCCAGCTGCCGCCGCTGGCGCTGGACGTAGCCGATCTGCAACTGGGCCAACTCAAGCTGGGCAAGGCCGTGTTGCGTACCCGTCGACTCACCGACGGGCTGCAACTGGATCAGCTGCAGCTGCATTCGGCCGACCAGGACATCGCGCTCACCGGCGCCTGGCGCGGCAAGGGCGCGGCCGCCACCACGCGCCTGTCGGCGCGCCTGGACAGCCGCAACCTGGGCGACCTGGTGCGGGACCTCGGCTTCGGCGGACAGTTGCGCGCGGGCGAAGGCGAGCTGCAGCTGGATGCCGGTTGGCCGGGCGCACCGACCGGCTTCAAGCTCGCCCAGCTCGAAGGCAATCTGAAAGTTTCCGCGCGCAACGGGCAGCTGCTGGAAGTGGAGCCGGGCGCCGGGCGCGTACTTGGCCTGCTCAGCGTGGCGCAGCTGCCGCGGCGGTTGATGCTGGATTTCCGCGACTTCTTCTCCAAAGGCTTTGCCTTCAACCGGATCGAAGGAGAAGTGCACTTCGGCCAGGGCCAGGCCAGGACCGATGCGATGCGCATCGAAGGGCCGGCGGCAGATATCGATATCCGCGGCGCGGCGGACCTGCGCCAGCAGCAATTCGACCAGACCATCGATGTGCACCCCAAGTCCGGCAACCTGCTGACGGTGGTCGGCGCGGTGGCGGGCGGCCCGGTGGGTGCGGCGGTGGGCGCGGCCGCCAATGCGGTGTTGTCCAAGCCGCTGGGCGAGCTGGGTGCACGGACCTATCGGGTGACCGGCCCGTGGAAAGACCCGAAGGTGGAAGTCGCCAGCCGCGAGGAACACGACGACGAGGCGAAGACCAACGCTGGAAAGACGAGGTCGAAGCGCGATTGAGCGCACCGCGATGTCAGCGCGGGCGCGCCGGCGCGTTCAGTCCGCGGGACTCTGCTCATCGGCGCCGGCATCTTCGGCCCGCAAGAATCCCGGCAGGCGCAATTTGCTCCGGTGCCCGGGCTGCGGCACCTGTGTTTGCCCGGTGACGCCGCGGAAATAACCGCGCTGCCAGCGCTCGCGTGAGGCCTCCGAATCGGGATTGTTGAGGTCCTGCAGGAACTGTCCGCGGCTCTGGTTCCATTGTTCGTACAACTGCTCCAGCGCCGCATCCTCCGACAGCGGCCGCCATTCGGCCCGGCAGTCATCCAGCAACGCACGCTGCAGCGGGAACAGGTGGCAGAACGGCTCGCCCGCCACGAAGCGCACGCGCCCGGGCCGGGTGAAACGCCAGTTCATGGTGAAGGTGTAGGGGCTCCAGTCGGTTTCGACGATGCCGGTAAGGCCGGCGATGCCGTCCTTGGGTCGGTTCACCGGGCCGCCGACCATCAGGTCGATGCCTTCCTCGGTACGGAACAGGCAAGGCACGTGGAACGTGAGCACGCCGTAGCCGAAGTGGCTGACCGCCGGCGCGTTCGTGCCCGCGTCGGGATAGATCCGCACGTCCTGCAGCGCGTTGCCGCCGCTCCACTCGGCCATGAAACCGGTCTGGCACAGCAGTTCCCAGCCATGCGAGTTGGCGATCGCCAGCGGCAGGCAGCGATAGGCGTAATGCTGCTCGGTGGCGTCCATCCATTCGCGCTCGCGCGGGGCGGGGCGGATATCCAGGGTGTGGCCGTCGAGGACATAGGCGGTCAACTTCATCGGCATTCCGGTCCGGGGCAGGGCGCCAGTCTCGCGCGTTTGCACGCTTTCCTGCCAACTTGCAGCTTGTGCGCAACGCAGCGGGCCCCCATCCTGAGCGCATGACCGACTCCGCAATCGCCCTGGCCGAAACCCGGCTGCTGCTTCCCGCTGGCCTCGATGCCGGCCACCTCGACCGCACCTTTGGCGCCCTGCTGGGCCCCGGGGTGGATTTCGGCGACCTGTATTTCCAGCATTCGCGCCGCGAGAGCTGGAGCATGGAAGACGGCATCGTCAAGGATGGCGCGCATTCCATCGAGCAAGGCGTTGGCGTGCGGGCGATCGCAGGCGAGAAGACCGGCTTTGCCTATTCCGATGACATCCAGCGCGAGGCCCTGCTCGCCGCGGCGCAGTCGGCGCGGGCGATCTCGCGCGATGGCGGTGCGCAACCGGCGCGCGCGCTGGTGCGCGGGCATGGCCGCGCCTTGTATCCGGCGACCGATCCGATCGACGACATCGACAACACGCTCAAGCTGGACGTGCTCCGCCGCCTTGACCAATTCCTGCGCGCTGCCGATCCGCGCGTGCAGCAGGTGATGGTGAGCTTGTCCGGTGGCGTGGACACGATGCTGGTGGCGCGCAGCGACGGTGTGCTCGCCGCCGACGTGCGCCCGCTGGTGCGGCTCAACGTGCAGGTGATCGTCGAGCATGGCGGCCGCCGCGAGAGCGGCTACGCCGGCGGCGGCGGGCGCTACGGTTATGCCGAACTGTTCGCCGAAGGGCGCCCGGAAGGCTTCGCCCGCGAGGCGTTGCGCCAGGCGCTGGTGAACCTGGAAGCGGTGGCGGCGCCGGCCGGCACGATGCCGGTGGTGCTGGGCGCCGGATGGCCCGGCGTGCTGCTGCACGAAGCGGTCGGCCACGGCCTGGAGGGCGATTTCAACCGCAAGGGCACCAGCGTCTATGCCGGCCGCATCGGCCAGCGCGTGGCGTCGCCCGGCGTGACCATCGTCGACGACGGCACCTTGCCCGGGCGTCGCGGTTCCCTCAATGTCGATGACGAAGGCACGCCGACGAATTGCACCACGCTGATCGAGGACGGCGTGCTGGTGGGCTACATGCAGGACACGCTCAATGCACGCCTGATGGGCATGGCGCCGACCGGCAACGGCCGCCGCGAGTCGTTCGCGCACCTGCCGATGCCGCGCATGACCAACACCTACATGCTGGCCGGCCAGCATGATCCGCAGGAGATGATCCGCTCGGTCAAGAAGGGCTTGTATGCGGTGAACTTCGGCGGCGGCCAGGTCGACATCACCAGCGGCAAGTACGTGTTTTCCGCCACCGAGGCCTATCTGATCGAGGACGGGCGCATCACCGCCCCGGTCAAGGGCGCCACGTTGATCGGCAACGGCCCGGAGACCATGCAGAAGGTGCGCATGATCGGCAACGACCTGGCCCTGGACGAGGGCGTGGGTGTGTGCGGCAAGGATGGCCAGAGCCTGCCGGTGGGCGTGGGCCAGCCGTCGCTGCTGATCGACGGGCTGACCGTCGGTGGTACCCAGGCCTGACGGCATGGGGATGTGGGGCGTGGCCGGAACAGCGCAGCGCGGCCGCCAGGCAAGGTGCGCCGGTGCGGTTTACTCGTCTTCGTCCTCGTCGCGGGCTTCGGCGTCGTCCTGCCCGCTCGTGCCCTGCGCCAGTTCGCGCAGCACCTGGAAGATTTCCCGGTACGCGCGCGGTGGCTTGTTGCGCAGCTTTTCCTCGCGCGCATTGCGCAGCAGCGCCCGCAGGTGCTGGCGATCGGCGTGCGGGTATTCCTCCAGCAGCTCGCTCAACGCCTCATCGCCCTCATCGAGCAAACGCTCGCGCCAGCGCTCCAGGCGATGCATGCCGGCCACCTCGCGGCGCGACACTTCGCTGTTGGCGTCCAGCGCATCGCGGATGGCTTCCAGCGTTTCGTCGTCTTCGCGGCGCATCTGCTTGGCCAGGAAGGCCAGCTGGCGCTTGTGGGCGATGTGCGCGGTGATCCGGCGCGCGTCCTCGATATGCGGCAGCAGCGACTCCGGCACCGGCAGGCGAGCCAGCTGCGCCGGGGTCAACCCGACCAGCTTTTCGCCCAGGGCCAGCACCTCCAGCGCTTCACGCCGCTGCTGGCTGCGGCTGGCGCCCAGGAATTCACCGGTATCTTCGTCACGTCCGCGCATCGTATTTCCAAGCCTTCTTGTCCACGCCTCGCGCGCGGCACCTACCCGTACAGGATAAAGCATTGAACGTGATCTCCCCCGACCTGCACCCCGTCGACGACAGCCAGGCCCGCCTGGACCGGCTCACCGAAATTTCCGCGCAGCTGCTCCAACGCGCGCGGGACGCCGGCGCCACCCAGGCCGAGGTCAGCTGCAGTGAAGAAAGCGGGCTGGACGTGAACGTGCGCATGGGCGAGGTGGAAACCGTGGAATCCACGCGCGATCGCGGCATCGCCGTGACCGTCTACTTCGGCCATCGCAAGGGCAGCGCCAGCACCGCCGACCTGCAGGAAGCCAGCCTGGCGGCCACGGTGGCCCAGGCCTGCGCGATTGCCCGCCATACCGAGGACGACCCGGCGTCCGGCCTGGCCGACCCGGCGCTGATGGCCCACGTGTTCCCGGACCTGGATAGCTGGCACCCGTGGGCGCTGCAGGCCGACGCGGCGGTGGACCTGGCCCTGGCCTGCGAAGCGGCCGGGCGCGACGCCGATGCGCGGATTGCCAACTCCGATGGCGCTTCGATGGGCAGCAGTGCAAGCCTGTCGGTCTATGCCAACTCACATGGTTTCGTGGGACGCGAGCGCAGCACGCACTACTCGATTGGCTGTGCATTGATCGCGGGCCAGGGCGAAGGCATGCAGCGTGACGGCTGGTACAGCAGCGCGCTGGCGCGCGAAGACCTGGAATCGCCGGCGTCGATCGGCCGCCGCGCAGCCGAGCGCACCGTAGCGCGCCTGCAGCCGCGTGCGCTGGCCACGACGCAGATGCCGGTGATTTTCGCCCCGGAAGTGTCGCGCACGCTGATCGGCCACCTGCTGGGCGCGGTATCGGGCGGTGCGCTGTACCGTCGCGCCAGTTTCCTGCTCGACAGCGTCGGCCAGCAGCTGTTCCCGGAATGGCTGGACATCGACGAGCGTCCGCACGTGCGGCGCGGCCTGCGCTCGGCGGCGTTCGATGGCGAAGGCGTGGCGACGCGCGATTCGGCGCTGGTCAGCGGCGGCGTGCTGCAGCGCTATGTGCTCGGCAGCTACTCGGCGCGCCGGCTTGGCCTGCAGACCACGGCCAATGCGGGCGGCGTGCACAACCTGCGCGTGTCGGCCAACGCGGCGGACCTGGCGCAGATCATGGCCAGTGTGCCGCGCGCGTTGCTGGTGACGGAGTTGATGGGGCAGGGCGTCAATGCGGTGACCGGCGATTACTCGCGTGGCGCGGGTGGTTTCCTGGTCGAGCACGGTGCGTTGGTGCACCCGGTCGACAACGTCACCATCGCCGGTAACCTGCGTGACATGTTCCAACGGATTGTCGCGGTGGGCGCGGACATCGACCGTCGTTCGCACGTGCATATCGGTGCGGTGATGGTCGATGGCCTGACCGTGGCGGGCGAGGGCTGAGACGTTCCCGTCGCTTTGCCTTGACAGGATTGGGGGCGGACGCTGACAGTGCCTTGGCCCCTCTCATGCCAAGGAACGAAAGATGAGCGAGTACGACCCCTCTGCTGCTGCACCGCCGCCGCCGCCGATTCAAGTGGGTGCCCCCCAGGACGAGCGTACGTTGGCACTGGTCGCGCACCTGCTCGGTACGCTGACCTGGTTCATCGGTGCGTTGATCGTGTGGTTGATCCACAAGGATGCGACGCCGTCCAAGCCGTTCGTGATTGATCAGTCGAAGGAAGCGCTGAATTTCCAGATCACCATTGGTATCGCTTATGTGATCGCGGTGGTGTTGACGGTGATTTCGTTCGGGTTGCTGTTCTTCCTGCCGACGCTGGTTTGGGTCGCCAACATCGTGTTCTGCATCATTGCTGCGATCAAGGCGAACAACGGCGAGGCTTATCGGTATCCGTTTGCTTTGAGGTTGATCAAATAAGAATTTTGGGGGTTCTCTATCCCCCGCGCCTGTCGGCGCGCCCCCCTTGTGTCACAAGGGGGGCTGTTTCTCCATTGGGATCTTTGCCGTCTTCGTAGAAGCGGCTCTCTGGGTTCTGCGCATGGCGTCCGGGGGCGATACCCCTTATCGGGGGACGCCAAAAGCGTCCATCCATGGACTTGAGCTCATGTGGCGACATCCATGTCGCCACATGCCCCCGATAAGGGGTCTCGCCCCCGGACGCC
>Ga0160473_100644_pt1 | contig 23079 bp, 31 predicted proteins | sample HID1975I_E11MG_FD_108217 | JGI IMG/M metagenome (GOLD analysis project Ga0160473, IMG submission 108217) | Enriched soil microbial communities from UW Madison campus, WI, USA - HID1975I_E11 MG | ecosystem: Environmental > Terrestrial > Soil > Unclassified | place: USA: Madison, Wisconsin... | reverse complement strand
TTCTCCCGAAGATCCGACGAAGGTGGATGCCAGCCGTACGAGAAAGCTGTCGATCGCTTCCTTCGAAGGGCTGAAGGAACAGGTTGAGATGGCTGGAGGGAAGTGGTTCGCGGATACTTCGGATTCGGACGGCACGATTCAAGCCGTCATGATGGAAGAGGCATTGTTCCGCAGCGATCTCCATGTCGGCGATGTACTGCTGTACTCGATTGCCGGGGATACGCTGCGGGTTAAGATCGTCGGAGCGTTCAAGCCGGCGGACGATAACAACCCTTACTGGTATCAAGGTCTGGAAGGACTCATGAATTATTTGTACGTAGCCGATCCGGTTTTGCTGGAGGATCTGTCGGCCGAGCGAGGCATCCCGATTCAGATCGCCAGCTGGTACTCGGCTTTTGATCTGAGGGAGATTCAGACGAGTCAACTTTCTCCGCTCTCCAACAAGCTGAGCCGCATCGACATCGAAGTATACAAGAAGCTAAAGGACACTCGTCTGGAGCTGAGCTTCGCGGAAATGTTGAACGATTTCCGCCGCGACAGCATCCAACTGCAGACCATGCTGTTTACACTCGCAGCTCCGATGATCGCCATGGTATTCTACTTTATTACGATGAACACGCAGCAGGCGCTTGAGAAGCAACGCTCCGACATCGCCGTGCTGCGAAGCCGGGGAGCTAGCACTAGGCAGATTTTTATGCTGTTCCTCCTGGAAGGCGCTTTGCTGGGCTTGGTTGCACTGGTTGTCGGCCCGTTATTCGGCTGGTTCATGGCCAAAAGTATCGGATCGGCCAGCGGGTTTTTGCATTTCGTAGACCGCAAGGCGATACCGGTCGGATTTTCGATCGACGGCGTGCTGGCCGGCGTCGCAGCCGTGATCGTGGCGATTGCGGCGACTGTTATCCCGGCGCTCGTCTTCACGAGAACATCAATCGTCGATTACAAGAGGCAGATGGCTAGAGGAGATCGTAAGCCGTTCTGGCAGAAATGGTTCATCGACGTGCTGCTGCTGGGTGTGGCGGGTTACGGCTGGTATCTGTTCAACGAGCGCCAGATGGTCACCTTTAAGACGGGGATGACGACGGATCAACTCAACGTGCAGCCGTTTCTGTTCTTTGTACCGGCGCTGAGCATTTTCGCTGCGGGTCTAGTATTTCTCAGGCTGTTCCCGTTGCTGCTCAAGTTGTTTAACTTGTTGTGGCAGAGAATTTTGCCGGTGCCGTTTTATTTAACGCTCACGCAGCTTTCGCGCTCGTCTAAATCGTACTACCCGCTCATGATTTTGCTTGTTCTGACGCTGGGGCTCGGGGTATACAATTCCTCGGCTGCACGGACGATCGGGCTGAACTCGGAGGAGCGGATCATGTACAAATACGGAACGGACGTCATTGTCCAGACCGTATGGGAGGGTACGCCCGAGTTTAAGCAGCCAACCAAACAAGGCGGCGGAAACGGCGGGGGTGGCGGAAGCGGAGGAGGCGGCCAAGGCGAGCGTCCTACACCAACGAAGTTTAATTATAACGAGCCGCCATTCGAAGTATTCCGTACGCTCCCGGGCGTCGAGCACGCGGCGCGCGTACTGCAGACCAAAAGCAGCATGACGGTCTCGGGCAAGACGGCGGGTCAAGCGACGATTATGGGCATCGACAACGTCGATTTCGCCCGTGTCGGTTGGCTGCGCAAAGACATGTACCAGATCAACCCGTACAAATATCTCGAATGGATGGGGCAAGTGCCGGAGGGAGCGTTTATCTCCTCCAACGTAGCCAAGAAGTTTGGTTTGAAACGGGGAGATATGGTTCAGACGGTTATTCAGGAGCAGACGGTCGAGTTCATTATTTTGGATATCTTGCCTTACTGGCCTAGCCTGTATCCGGATCAAGCGCCGTTCTTAATCGCGAATCTGGGCTACATCTACGATCAGGTGCCGCTCATTCCTTACGACGTCTGGCTGAAAATGGAGCCCGACGCCAAAGTGCAGGATATTATTCCGGTGCTGCAGAAGGAAGGCATCGAGCTTGCTTCCATCAACAGCATGAGATCCGAATTGACGACGCAGAGCAAGCACCCGGCCCGAGGCGGCGTGTTCGGAATTCTCAGCTTGGGCTTCCTGGTGACCATTATCGTTTCTCTGTCGGGTTACATTTTGTTCTGGTTCTTCAATCTGTCGCGCAGAGTCGTGCAGATTGGTATTCTTCGCGCGATGGGGCTTTCCCGCAAGCAGTTGACGGGGATGCTGCTGCTCGAGCAGATTTTTACGGCCGGTCTGTCGATCGGACTCGGCATCGGCATTGGCAAGCTCGCGAGTCTACTATTCCTGCCGTTCCTGCAGACGACCGACAATTCGACGAACCAGGTTCCGCCGTTCCGCGTCGTGTTCGAAGCTGCCGATACGAACAGGCTGTACATCGTTGTCGGAGTCATGATGACGATCGGCGTGGCGCTTCTCATCACGCATATTAGACGCTTGAAGGTTCACCAAGCCGTCAAGCTGGGAGAGGAGCGGTAAAAAAGCATGATTACATGCGAAGGCCTCGTTAAAATTTATAAAGCCGACGACTTGGAGGTCGTTGCTCTACAGGGCTTAAACCTATCGGTTAAGGCCGGAGAGATGATGGCGATTATCGGCAACAGCGGAAGCGGGAAATCGACTCTGCTGAACATTCTGGGCGGGCTTGACCGCCCTTCGGCGGGGCAAGTGGAGGTCGGGCCGTGGAACCTGTTGAAGGTCAATGACGAAGATCTTGTCAAGTATAAGCGGGATACGGTTGGCTTCATCTGGCAGAACAATGCCCGCAATCTACTGCCGTTCTTGAGCGCCATCGAGAACGTAGAGATGCCGATGATGTTTTCCGGCAAGCTGGATCGGGCCTACGCCAAACAGCTGCTCGAATGGGTCGGCTTGAAGGACCGGATGCATAACAAGCTTCAGCAGCTGTCCGGGGGAGAGCAACAAAGGGTGGCGATTGCCATCTCGTTGGCGAATCGACCGCAGCTTCTACTGGCCGACGAACCGACGGGCTCGGTAGATTCTCGGACATCGGACATCATCATGGATATTTTTCGTAAATTTAATCGGGAGCTTGGCCTGACGATCGTAATCGTTACTCACGACTTGTCGCTGGCGAGCAAGGTGGACCGGGTGGTCGCGATTCGCGATGGACTGACGAGTACAGAGTTTATTAAGAGGAATCCGAACCTCGATCATTCCGCACCGTTATCGGGCGGTAAGACACCGGAAGAAGCGCACGAAGCGTTCGTTGTCGTGGACCGGGTCGGCCGCCTGCAAGTCCCGAAAGAATACTTGTCCGCTCTCTCGATCGGAGACAAAGCAACGATGGAGTTCGACGGAGACAAGATTGTCATTACTAAACCGAAATCCTTGGAGGAGGAAGAATCAAAATGAACAAACAGGCAGGAAAAACCCGCAAATGGGTGCTTACCGGAATGACCTTATCCTTACTTATCCCTACTTTGGCTGCGTGTAACTCGGGCGGAAGCGCGAACGACCCGGACAATCGCCGCACTCTGCGCATCGGCACGATGTATGGCAGCAAATCGGATGAAAGCTGGTTCCGCCAGCAGTTCACCGATATGTTCGAATTTACCCACTCCAACATCGATATCGAGGTTGTTCCCGCGATCGATTATTCGGAGATGCAATTCGAGGACCAATCGAAGCAACAGGAGCCAGTCGATCAAATGGCGAAGCTCAAGGCCATTATGACAGGCAGCAATCCGGTTGACGTCATGATCATTAACGATATAAGCATGCTGGGGCAACTGGTGAATGAAAACCTATTGAAACAGCTCGATCCGATGCTGAAAGAAGATAAAATGGACCTTACCGAATTCGTGCCGACCGTCATTGACGGGATCAAAGAACAAGGCGACGGTTTCTTGTACGCCCTGACGCCTACATTCCAATCTTCGGCTCTGTATTACAATAAAAAGCTGTTTACGGCTCGGGGAGTCGAATTCCCGCAAGACGGCATGAGCTGGGACGATGTGTTTAACCTGGCTAAGCGTATGAAGTCGGGAGAAGGCAAGGATTCCGTCTTCGGATTCACGTTTAACCAATGGGGGGCGGGCGACAACTTCTGGGATTTCCAAAACTTCGCTGCTCCTCTCCAACTGAGAATGTACGACGATAAGGGCGAAACGATGACGGTCAATACGCCGCAATGGCAGACTCTCTGGGAGACAGTAGCCCAACTGAAGAAAGACCGCGTAACGCCTAGTCAGGACGACATGAATTATGAGCAGCCCCAAGGAGAAGATTACAGATACAATCCGTTCCAAGGGCAACTGTTCCTTACCGGTAAATCCGCTATGACGATCGGCGATTACGGTCTGATCAACCAAATCCAGCAAATGAACGATAACAGCGAGAAGTTGAAAATGGAAAAGCTGGATTGGGATGTCGTGACCATACCGTTCCACATTGGCATGGAAGGCTTTGGAGGCAATATTAGTTTGAGTCAGCTTGCGGGCGTCAACGCTAATGCAGCAAATACTGACGACGCATGGGAATTTATCAAGTTTATGAACGGCAAAGAGTGGGCGAAGCTGAAGTCCCGCAGCACCTACGAGCTGTCCGCACGCAAAGAGTTTGTGAAGGTACGCGACGGAATGAGCTATAATATTGATGCATTTACGAAAATGAAGCCTTCCCCATCGCAATACTTCCACTCCTCGATCAAGGATCAGGAGCTTCTGAGAGAAAAACCGAACCTCAACTTGATTAATGAGATGGGCTCGATGCTATTCATGCAAGTGATGCAGGGTAACAAATCCGCGAAGGACGCTCTGGCCTTGTGGCAAGAGAAGGGCAATGACTTGCTGCAGAAGATCAAGAACAACCCGAAAGGGAATATCGATGACGCGTTCAACGGTATCCAGGACAATAACGGCGGAGGCATCTCCCCAGAAAAAAGAGCGCTTATGGAAGCAGCAGGAGAAGCGGTTATCGTCAACTAATATGGAATAGTGCAGGCGCTCCGTCCGTTAGGATGGGGCGTTTGCTTTAAATTTTGAGGGGAATGGATTCAAATCGACCAAAGCCGCACATGCTAGGAGCATCCACATTCCGACAGAAGCGGAGGAAGATGCATGAGATGGGTATACTGGTCCAAGCTGTACGACAGCAAATTCCAAGCCGGGTGTCTCGTTCAACGGATGGAGCATGACAGCTGGGTTTTCGGATTAGATGCGCCGCGGGAGATTGAAGTGTTCCGTTCGAAGAAGGGAAAATATGGCGTTCGTTATATGCCATAATCTGGTCCTGATGTGCAGTTTGAGCTGCCGTATAGTGGAAAAGAGCCTGCTTTTGTGCTAAGCTGAAATCCGTAGGATGGGGAGAAGGGGGATATCAGCGATGCGCAGAATGCCGTTATCCGCGGAGACAGCGGTTAAATTGGCCGAGTATATGAAGGTGCCTTTGGAGCATTTAATGCATATGCCGCAGCATATTTTGCTGCAGAAATTGGGAGAAATGGCGAAGGCTCAAGCGGGAGAATCGAAGCAGCATCTGGAAACAGAAGAAAATAAAAGTGAATAAAAACATGTAAAAGCATTGACGGCAGGCCGATCTTTATAGTATATTATTTCTTGTCGCCAATAAATTGTATAATGCTTTAACGACGCGGGGTGGAGCAGCTCGGTAGCTCGTCGGGCTCATAACCCGAAGGCCGCAGGTTCAAATCCTGCCCCCGCAACCAACACCTTTCTCTGGACCTTTACGGGGGCCTTTAGCTCAGTTGGTTAGAGCGGTCGGCTCATAACCGATTGGTCGGGGGTTCGAGTCCCTCAAGGCCCACCACGAAATTTCGTGGGGCAGCGCTCCTTGGCAAATGTCCTTGGTCGCCAGAGACTCACATGCCGGGATGGCGGAATTGGCAGACGCACAGGACTTAAAATCCTGCGGTAGGTGACTACCGTACCGGTTCGACCCCGGTTCTCGGCACCAGTCGTAAATTCCCGTTATATCAACGTTTTGCCTACGCTAACCGAACGGTAAGCACAGCGAAAAAGTCGGTATAAAACGGTTCGTAAAACGATAATCCTGCGGTATGTACTCCGCGAAATATGCACGAAAACGAACGCCATAACCGCGTAAAATTAGCCATCGCGCTAAAATCACGGTGAGGGGTGTTTTTTATTATGTCCGGAGTAAAACGAAATACGCCGCGTAGGAAGAATACGATAGCAGTGTCCGGTTACGACGCGGCTAAACTAACGGGCGAGTCCGAGGACTTTGACGTTGCTATTACGACGTTCATACGAAATTGTAAGATTCGCAATCTGACGGAGTCTACAATTACGTATTACCGCGATATCTTGTCCTTATTACAGCGGATGGCGGCGGACCTGGGCGTTACGAGGCCGATCGACGTTACTCATGACACGATTCACGATATTATCCTAGTTAAGCGAGAGAAAGGCGACGTTGACGCGACAATAGATAAGTACCTACGAGGCTGGCGCGCTTTCTTCAACTACATGACCGTAGAGGGCTACGTGACTGAGAGCCCGTTTAATCGAGTAGCCAAGATCAAGTCTGAGAAGCGAATTATTGAGACGTTCAGTAAGCCGCAGCTCCGGTCGCTTCTTGACGCTCCAAAAAAGAACACGTTTACCGGTTACCGCGATCATGTCTTAATGTTGCTGCTACTAGACACTATGATACGAATCTCGGAAGCCGAGGGAATTACGATCCCAAATATTAACTGGCGCGAGCGCAAAATCAAAGTATACGGAAAAGGCAGGAAAGAAAGGTATGTTCCGTTTCAAAAAACACTTGAGCGTCATTTGAAAGAGTATATTGAAATACGTGGCTATTTGGATCATGATTTCTTATTTGTGAACATAGATAACACGCCGATGAAAGTCCGGACAATGCAGGAAAATATCCAGGCTCATGGGATCGCGGCCGTAATAAAAGGTGTTCGCGTTAGTCCGCACACTTTCCGCCATACGGGCGCCAAAATGTTCGTCATGGACGGAGGCGACCCGCTTACATTACAGAAGATTCTCGGCCACGCAACGTTAGATATGGTACGGAATTACGTAAATCTTTTCACGGCGGACGTATCAGCGAAACACGACCGGCATAGCCCGCTTGAAAAATTGTATACCGACTAGACTAATCGACGTTTTCTCTTCGGAGGAAGCGTCTTTTTTGTTACTTTTTGACGCATATTACGTTATACTTATTAGTAAAATCGTGGGAGGTCCGATAGTGAAACGGTACATAATTTTTATCGCGGCATTGTTCGTCTTGACCGCGTGCAGTAACGATAAACAAGCGGAGTCCAAGCCGGAACCATCCGCCACAATAGCCGCTACTCAACCGGAAGAGTCCGCTTCACCTTCCGCAGTAACGCAAGAGTCCGCGGAACCATCCGAGACCCCTTACGATTGGTCCACCGTCGAAGTGACGGAGGAGCGCGCTAAGAAGGTGCTAGAGGGCAACGTAGGGGCTGCGTACGCTATTACGGTTAAAGACGAGACGTTCCGTAAAATAGCGATGACTTACGATACAAAAGGCGCTTACCTAGAGATCACGGTCAATCCCGGCATGTTCGCGGACGAAAAGGATTTCGTTAGGCGCGCAGGCGGATCGCTTATTGCGTACTCGAAAATACTCTTCTCTAATCCGGAAGTGTACGAGGTCTCCGTAAACGCGCTGATTGATAACGTTGGGGGCGGCGAAAACGACGGCGTGTATATTTCGTGGCAACGCGATCAGGCGAAGGACATCGATTACGACACGGTACTCGACAATATGTTCGGGGACTACACGATTCCGTATCAACTAGCGCGGAAATATTCGATACAAACGGACTTGTACGATAAGTTACCGGAGTTTGGTTTACCGAAGAGTAATAATCTATAACGAACTAAACGGACACTCATCGCTCACACGGGCGGCGGGTGTCCGTTATTTTTTTTTTTTTATTACTCAAGTGGGGGTGCCGGTAACGATTGTTCAACACGGGCCTTGCGGGGGATTGCGTTATCACTCATAGCTGCCAATAGGATTGCTAAGACAGCCCACAATGCCATGCTATAGCTGGAGCCAAACGTGATGGCAATCCCTACAACAGTCGCGGCAATATAAAGCTGCTTAGCCCTTTCCATAAACTCAAGAGCAAAAGACCCGCCAAAAATAAAGAGTAGCGCAACCACAACCAGAGAATAGCCGAGTATTTTTGTATTGGAATCCTGCGCAATCACATTCGTAAAAAACACTAGTGCCGCGTGTACACCCGCCGCAACTCCAAAAATAATAGAAGGAATTCCGATAGACAGTCTCATGAATTTACTCCTTTTCTATTGTTTACCTCATTTATTCGACACATTGTAATAAAAATCCTAGGTGCTTTCGCTTTTTTCTCGTACTGTAGTAACACTTCACGTCACGAAATTTAAGCAAGAGTGTGCGGACCGCCCTCCGGGTTTCGGTAACGTGTATATACACCGCAAATAAGCGTTTGAGTTCGCTAGGCTACGGATACCCCTACAATCAGTCCAGCGCGCCTAATTTCGGTGGGGTATCTGTGTCAGGCGAAGGTTTCCGTCGTCATAACGTCTATACACGAAAGGAGGTCGCAGCCTAATCGTTTGCACTTTTCTACATATTCGCGGATCGTTCGGTAGATAAGCGCAGATTTACGTGGGACATTTTACGTCCCGTCGTAATCCACTCGTAAATCACACTTTTCAGGAGCGCCGGGGTACGCGAGCTATATTTCCCCGTCTAATCGGTTACGGGCGCTAATCGACGTGGATTTTACGTGGAAAACGCTAGGCGCGAGAAAGGAGGCGGATCGGCGAGGCGCGGAACCGTATGTTTTTATCTTTATTATTAAGTTCTAGCGCGGTCCAATATATGTTTTGATGCGTAATGGTTTTAATACGAACGTAGTGAGTATTAAAAGCATTAAATCTTTTAAGATCTTAGATCTTTTAATGAACTTAATTAACGTATTCCCACCGAAATGTCAACGAAGAATTAACGCGGTTCCCTCGAAAGTTTGCACTATTACACATAAACGGAGGTATCAACGCTATGTCTACGAAACCTACTTTACCGCGCGCTGTTGCGGATGCGATAGAAAGAAAACGCGCCGGATCGATCGAGTTTCCTGCGTGGTCTAACGCAGATTTTATCGAAGCCTACTTGCACGGTATCGGTGAGACGCAAAGGGCGCTCCGAACGATTCCCGTAGATACGCTCATGGCCGCGCTGATTAACGGATACGAAGTCGAAAAGTCCGCGGAGGAGCTTGCGGAAGAAGCGCGCCAACGCACCAAAGAACGTATTCGCCTTAAGCGCGACGAGTGGATGTATAAGGTGCGATATGCCAGAGACTCGTCGGAAGTGTTTCGTCACCTATCGTTTATTGACGGAATGAAGTACGTACTTAACGAACTCGGCGAAAAAATACCCGGCGTCAACGCCCCGGAAGGAGAGTCCGTCTAATGAGCGCAAATAACGCTTTAATCGTAGCCATCACGCCAGATTACCGCCTTACTGCGGACGAACGCAATTACACGCTCCAGCGCCGCCATATCGTCGACCCAACGCGCTCGCCGTGGTTTAACGCGGAGACTCACTCCGCTGAACAACGCGAAAAGTGGCGCGACATCGGCTTCTATACGCTAAACGCAGCGGGCCTCGCACGTCTCGTCGAAGTGGTCGCGATACGTACCGTTAACGATCGGACGAGTTTTGTAACGATAGCGGAGATTGTTGCGGAGTACCGGGTGGAGGTTGCGCGTTTATCTCAAGCGATTATCACCGCTATGGCACCGGATTTAGGCGCGCTAGAGGCTGCGGGGTAGTGAAGGTAAGGCACGGAATAGAACGCCTAAATTAACGGAGGAGGAACGGTAAAATGAACATTGATCAAACGGTGCAGGAGCGTATTTTCGGGTATTTGGATGCGATCGCGAATAAGCTCGGGGCCGCGGCAGAGTACGTAATGGCGGCGCTCGTCAAACAACAGGTGATTGCGGGGACCGCAGCGCTCGGTGTTTGGGTGCTCATCGTACTACTTGACGTGGTACTAATTATCGGGACAGTCCGGGCACATAAGAAGCACACGCGTCTCGTAGATGAGTATTACGATGATCGCAACAACCGAAGAGAGACGCGAGCCGAAAATGCATGCGCAGTTTTCATGGGTTTAGTAGTGGTATCAATTACTTTATCGATTGTGTTGTTAATAGCACTTGCTGCAGTAGTTCCGGATGCAATCGGTAAAATACTAAACCCATCGTACTATGCGTTAAAAGATATCGTCCAGGCGGTAAAGTAGCGTGGATACTATTGACGATTATCAGACGCTATTCGACGAATACAAAACGGAAATCCGACGCCTTAAGACGAATATCGCCCGCGTTTACCGTTACGCCAGCGACCGGGCGGAAGCATACGGAAGGAGATCGCCGGTAGTTGCGGCGGCCTACACGGAGTTGGCGGTTAAGCTGGCGGTCGCGGAATACGGGGAGATTGCGGAGGAGGTGACGGTGAATGTACGGTGACTTAACGGGGGCTCACTTCATTTTCGCAATGATGCGAAAGCAGGAGATTTCGGGAGTAAACGGGAGATCAGCCGGATTTGGAACTGGAAATTATTCGCGGAAAATACAAAGTTATTAACGTATACAACACGATACAAACTGATAAAAGACGATACAATAGTCTACAAATTTTTAGAATTACCAATTGAAACAAGGATTAAATCGGCAAAAACGGAGGTAGCCTTATTTTCACAGATTTACTATTCTATTTTCGAAAGGAGCAGCGCAATTGATTAGACGAAACTTTACGGAGGATCGGCGGATATGCGAGGCGGCATCGCTAGGCCCGTGGAAAGTTTACGGTGGAAAATTCGGGGAAACGAATATACACGCGGATAACGGAATCGTCGCGCGTGACATCGATTGGGACAAGGACTCGGACGCACGCTTTATCGCCGAAGCCCGCACCGGATGGCCTGCAGCCCTCGACGAGATCGAACGGTTGCGAAACGCACTTTCACGGATTACCGAACACGATGGCCTGTATTATTTATCGTCGCAGCACGCGATGGGGTCATGTTTACGGATTGCGAAGGAGGCGCTCGAATATGGTTCGCAACAAAACGAATAGTTCCGCCGACTCTCATAAACGACGGACAACATCGAAGCCTAACCGTAAAGACTGGCGCAGCCTCCCGTCCGACCAGTGGAATTGCGCAACGTTCCACTCATTCTTCGCGGACATGAACCGCGAGAAGTACGGCGCCGAGCCATACGTACCGCTCCGCAATTGGGGCTTCGAACAGCGTCAGCTTAAATCCGCGATCGAACGTTACGGTCCGGAGGTCGTCCGCGAGGTCTGCGAACAAGCCTTCGCAACGTACCGGCCGTCACGCGATTATCCGCAGCTTAACGCCGGATTCGTCCTATCGTATATGGCGGCGTCACTACTGCCGCGAATACTTGCGGACCGAGAGGCGGTTAAACGTAGATTCGAGGACGTAGCGCGGGAGCGGCCGGACATGGACGAGCTGATCGCGCAACTTTAAACGGTACTAGCGTGTGATTACGGGAAGATTCCGTATAGCTATATAAGGGAGGCGAGGAAGTGAAAATCGGAGAATTTACGGAAAACCCGGCGCGCTTGTTATTGGAGCTTGCGGACATGGCGGATCGGGCCGGGAATGAACGTATGCGTCGAGTATGGATTGCGAACTATTTACGGGTAACGGAAGGATAGATACGGGACCTCAGGGGCGGTGGAAATCGTCATTTGGGCTGTATTCTAGGGCACTTTATTATGTTCGGATTCCATAAAATGTATTAATAATGCAATAACAAAAGGATTAATAACCAAAATAATCAAGTATAAAACGTTTTCATGTACAACAAAGTCCGATACTCGTCAACTACAATTTTCGCTCGGATAATTTGAATTGAAATAACCTCGACTTCAACGTATCGTAAACAACAGGAGGCGAACGTTTAATGACCGAACGCAATCCGCTAGTATCCGTAACCATCGCAGACTGCCGCGTAGATACGTTCCGATCCGGAGGTAAGGGCGGCCAGCACCAGAATAAGACGGAGTCCGGCGTAAGGGTTGTTCATCCGCCGTCCGGTGCCGTAGGGGAATCGCGCGACGAACGTAGCCAGCACGTTAACAAACGGACCGCGTTTCAGCGCATGGCCGAGAGCGAGAAGTTTCGGAGATGGATTCGGATGGAGTCGGCGCGAGTGTCCGGCCGCTTGGCGGAGGTCGAGCGCGAAGTTGACCGTGCGATGCATCCGGGGAATCTGCGGATTGAGGCGCAGGAGGACGGGAAGTGGGCACCAATTGCGTAAAATCATACGTACTGTATCTTGGAATGCCGATATTCCCGTGTTATGGTATTTATAGGAGGTGAACACGCGATTGAATTGTATACTATCGGAGCCCTGTACGTTACACGCCGGACCCGAATGTACGCGCCTATGTCCGTCATATATCGCGCTCCACGGTCTTAGCGGGAGCGGCGGACGCGTAGGGGCGGCGAACTTACCGGACGGCTACCGGTTTGTCACGTTGAACAATTCGGTGGCGCGGGAGGAACAGGCGGAGGCTTATCGGTTGATCGACGCTTATATCGCGACATTCTCGCGACAATTTGACGAAGATTCGGCGCAAATCAAATCGCTTTACTTATTCTCGGAGAGTCCCGGCACCGGCAAGACCACGACGGCAATCGCGGTCCTGAACGCCTGGATCATCTCGAACTATATCGGATCACTCCGGAGGCACAGGCAACCTTCGGATCGGCCCGGTTATCTGCTGGACGTCAACGCGTGGCAGACGGATTACAATACGTTCAACCGCGCGAGAGTCCCGGATTCAGTCGCGGAACCGGCCGCGGAACGTTATTACAGGCAACAGTCCGCCACTATTGCCGCACCATTCGCGGTCCTCGACGACATTGGTGTACGGGATGCAACGGAGGGCTTCCGCAGCGATCTACATGCGGTAATTAATGCAAGGGTAGCGGCGGCCCTTCCGACCGTATATACGTCGAATATTCCGCTTAGCGAGCTCGGGCGGCTGTATGACGCGAGGCTAGCGGACCGTGTACGTGATATGTGCATGGAGGTGCCGTTCGTTGGCGGGAGTAAGCGGGGATTGCGGAAAGCGTAAAACTACGTGAGAGCGAGTAAATCAGAGCGTGACGGAGTTCGTTAAATAATCACGTCACAATTCGCTGAGTAAACGCCGTTAACGCCTGTTTGCGTAATCTACACATTTGTTTAGATAGCGTGATAATTGTGTCAGAAATCGTTAACGTTTATTAGAATAACGTATACTCGCTGAGTAGATAGACGCTTGTACCGGGTGTTTTTCGTAAAAATCTAAATCGCCGAATTTGCCGTTTTACTAAAAATCCCCACGTTAATATAATCGGAGGTGTAATCGGAAATGAGCGTAGGTGAGACGCTTCTATCGAAGGCAATCGACGCGAATGACCTCGCGGTATTTACCCGGTTCGAAATCGAACGCGATGACTTTCCGACGGAGATTGAACGCCGAGCGTATGACTTCGTTTGCCGATACGGTAAAGATAACCGCGGACAAGCTCCGTCATATGCGACAGTAGTTTCGGAGATTCCGGACTTCATCTACACGCCCGGCGTAACCGATTCTTACGAATACTTGGCGCGAAAACTCAAGGCGGACGCGGGCAAACGTTCGATCGCGAAAGTGCTTAACGAAGAGGTCGCGTCCAAATTTACGGACCTTGACACGGAAGAGTTTATCGACTGGTTGACGGAGAAACTCGTCCGAGTTAAGATGGGAACGAGCGTTCGTAAACGAGTGGGTCCGGACTTTGCCAATTTGGCAAATCGGTTCCTCGACGAGTATCGAGCGCGTAAGGAAGGCCGCTCCTTCAAAATCTGGCGCAGCAAGTTTCCGTCCATTAACGCAGCGATCGGAGGCGGCTACTATTCCGGTAACATGTACACGTTCTACGCACGCTCCGGCCGCGGTAAATCCGTCGTTACGATGGAGGAGGCGATAGAGGCCGCGTTCCAAGGCGCGACCGTCCTCATATGGGCGCTAGAGATGGCGTTATATGAATGGACCGCCCGTGCAATCTCTTCCGTCTCCGCTCGCCAAGGCGTTATTAAAGCGATGATCGACGGCGCCGAACACGATGCAGGCTTCGATAACCGCGCAATGTTGGCCGGACAATTATCGGAAGATTTCGAAAAAGGACTCGAAACGTTCCTCGGCCGCCTGAACGAATCGATTCCGGGGCGGATTATTCTCCGCGCGGTCGATGACGAAGATTTCCGCGAGCGCTCCGTTAAGCAACTCGAAGCAGATATCCGCGAGACTAACGCCGACGTCGTCGTAATTGATCCGATCTATTACATGGATTACGAAGCGAACACGTCGAGAGTCGCGGGTGGCGACGTTGCGGCTACGTCAAAGAGTCTGCGGCGGATTGCGGGTGCGACGAAAACGGTGATTCACGTCATTACCCAGGCGGAGGAGAACGAGTCAGAGAAGGATGAGGAAGGCGTACGCGAAATGAAGCCGCCGAAACGCGCCGAGATTAAGAAGACAAAAGCGGTACTCGAGGATGCCGCTAACGTATTCGGAATCGACACGCTAGCACACGAAGGGCGCGGCGTAATCGAAATCGGGAAGGGACGAAGTGGCGGCGAGGATACGCGGATAGAGCTGCTGTATCTGCCGAATTACGGGATTGTGCGGGAGCTAGCGGAGGAAATATCCAGCGAGCAGTTTGCAGGGAATTTTTAGTTGACCATAGATAGCTTCAGTGATAAGATTTAGTAAACTAATAAAGTAAACTAGAAAAGAGGCTAATCATGCATTCGAATCCTATTCCTAGCCCTGCGGAAATAAGAAAGATAGCCGTTGAAATAGTACATGACCACCCCGCCGGGATACGTCTTTCAGATCTTTATCGTAAAACTAGTGATGCACTTAGAGACGCTCGGATAAACGAGCACTCAGTCAAAAACGCATTGTGGGACCTCGACCAGAAGTTTCCGAATGAAGTGTATAAGAAAAAGAATTCTGAACGCCGCGTTACATTGTTTCCCACGCTTGATAGGTATCTTAATCTTCCTACCGTACAGGAGGACTCTGCGCCTTACAAAGCGGGTAGAGATATCACCTTAGATATAGGGGTATTAAAAATCCTTGACGTAGTGAGACACATTGAAATCAGTGATTTTGACGTTGCAATTAACCTCGAAGAAGAAGATAAGGACATTTTGAGTATTGAGCAAATTCAAGCAATTTCTCAATTTAAGTCCGCTATAGATCAAATTAAGCGGGTCGGCGAGGTGTTGCAGAATGTTAGGCTTTCTAACAGACTCTAATATTCGCACCGAACTCGAAGCCTTCCCGTGGGTCCGCGCCATTTGGTCACCGGACAAACTAATCGCAGCCAGTCCGTTTCGCTACGATAAAACGCCGTCCTTTTACGTATACCTCGTCGATACCGCGACGGCAAACGCGGGCTCATGGGGCGATCCGGGCGCTGACGATCCGGAATGGGCGCGCGGCGGCTTCGTAAAGTTAATGTCGTTCCTTCGCGATGAGACGGCGACCGAAACCCGCGAATACCTCCGCGTCAAATACGGTGATGGTCCGCCGGACGAAACGGACGAGCCTACGATCAAACCGCTAGCGCTCACGATTCACGAACCGTATCGCCCGTTGCCGAATACGCTACTCGACCGCTATCAATTCCGCCATCCATACTTGGAGCGGCGCGGTATCAGCGAAAGTGTTCAACGGCTCATGGGTATCGGTTACGACCGCGACAGGCAGGCGGTTGTGATTCCGTGGTTTAACGCGGACGGCTCGCTAGGCAACGTAAAATATCGGCGAGTCGATACGAAGGCGTTTTGGTATCAGCGCGGCGGGCGGCCAATCCGCGAAATGGTCTACGGACTCAACGTGATTTATGCGCGTAGAATCAAACGGGCCGCGATTGTCGAGGCGGAAATCGATGCAATGACGCTTATGAGCGCGGGCATACCGGCAATTGCGACGGGCGGCACCGGCTTTAACGGAGCAAAACGGGAGCTTATCGTAAAGAGTCCGCTCGAGGAGGTGATCATATTACGCGATAATGATGCAGCAGGGCGGACGTGGAGGAATCGCATTATCGCGGAACTAAAGGACCGCGTTGGGTTATCGATTGGAATAATACGCAGCGGCAACAAAGACGTCAACGAGGCAGGCGCCGAGGCTGCGGCAAGGAGTTTCGAGAGATCACGCAAACTACATCGTATCCATTTCTCAGTCGGAGGGGCCTAATCCATGTCGTATGTGCCGTTTATTGCCGGATCAACCGTTGAGTACTTTAGCGTCTTTCTTTTTATGCTAACTCTTTTTCGTTTTCGTCTTGATAGGAGGGCGGTCGTTACTACGTTGGCGATATCCCTCCTGCTAGGACAAGTCTCTTATTTTACTAGACTCGTTCCGGAGATTGGCGACGGATCAACCTACATACAGCTTGCACTATACATCATCGTCACTTGTTTAGTTTTTCGGGTTTCAGTTTTTTATTCAGTAATTATGAACTTCGCCGGATTCATTGCGTTACTCGTAGTCCAGGGATTAACGATTATCGTCGTAGGCTCAATTAACAGTGTCTCGCTCGATATCGTACGGGAGGACGTGAGGGTCGGAATGGGCGTTCAGTTCTTAGGCGCGATCATTATTATCGGTCTCTCGCGACTTGTATCGCGCTTTAATTGGGGATTCGATTTTGTTCCGACTTCCCCTCGTACGCGGGTCCAAGTGCGCGGAACGAACGCGATTCTCCTCGCGTTGATCTTACTTGCGATTGCAGCTTTCGCGGTAATCACGTACGTATTTCGCAACGAGTTCGACAGTCTCGTTGTATACTCCAGCGCTGTTTTTGTCGTAACGTTGCCCGTGTTTATTTATTACGCCGTTCGAAAGGATGACGAGGATGCTGCGTAGTTTCGCGTCAAATCTACACGTTAGGATAAGCGAGAGCGGAACGCAGGCTCCGTCCGTTGACGTGATTGAATATGCGCTGAAGATCGTGGTAAACGCGGTATCTATAACGGCCCTGACGTTAATGATCGGCACGATTACCGGCGAGTTTGAGCGTACCGTAATTATGCTCGTAGTCTTCGCAGCGTTCCGATTTATTACCGGCGGCTACCACTTGAAGTCCGGCGTATTCTGCGTAATCGTATCGACGGCCGCGCTGTCCCTTGTGCCATTAATAAATTTATCCGCGGGAATGGCGAACATTTTAACGTTAGCAGCGTGTATAGTTGTAGCGATCTTTGCTCCGTCAAACTTCGACAAGTACGCGTGGATATCCGATCGGCACTATTCGAAACTTAAGGCGCTGGCGCTCGTTATCGTATCGTCAAACTTCCTAATCGGATCGGATGTCCTCGCGTTAACATACATACTCCAGGCGGTGCTATTACCGTTTAAGGACGGAGGTGACGACGAGTGAAGAAACGTTTCTATAAACTGGTATCCGCGGCAATCATAGCGGTCGCTTCCGCTTTTGTTTTGACGGGGTCTTACATTTTCATTAACAAACCGAAGATGCCGAAGGAGCTGCGCCATGAGCGAAACTAAACTGATGCCCGTCGTTAAGCGTGTCGGGAAGGACTTCGAAATCGTCGAGATTCCACTAGCCGACGTGCTCTTTCAGCATATCGAGGCCGGCGTAATCAAATACCGCACAGCTTACGGCGTCTTTGCGCACATATCGACGTTGGAAGAAATGGAGCGCTATTTGAGCGGCGAAGGGTTTCGGAGGGTGGAACGCGGATATCTCGTTCAGATGAGCAAGATCGAGCGATATGACGCGGATCGTAACATAGTTGAGTTTGGGGGCGGAATTGACGCTCCGGTATCGCGCGCACACAGGAAGGACGTACTCGGCGCAATGGAGGCATATAACACAAGTGGGGCGACCAGTCAACCGCAACTTAATATCTTGAACGGTTAACCCAAACCGCCTAGATTATGGTTAAATTAGAGTATAAATAATAATTTTACTTCGCTGCCGCAGTTTGAGATAGAGGGTATACAAAGTTTCGAATTCCTCTTGACAAGATATTCTGCGCTGTGGTCTGAGATTTTGGTCTACTTAGGAGTAGACTTTGGAGCGGCGGTAAACCCAAATGGATTTACCTTTACCGTCTGCTCCTTACTACTCCGCCTCGAAAATTATCGTTTCCCAATCGTAAAGTTCGCGGGGGTGACATCCGATGACATCAGCGATCGATAACGCAATGTCGAAGTCCATGAACGCCTGATTATTTGCATAGCGAGACATTTGGCGCTTATCGATGCCGGTCTTCCCACAAACGTATTTCTGCGTCAGTTTTCGTTCCTTCAGGCGGAGTTTAAGGAGACAGCGGCGCCACTCATAGCGCACGGTCCGACCTCCTATATCAACTCTCGCAAATTATTTTAGCATATTTTAACTCTAAAGTGTGCGGAACGGCGGCAACCGTACGGTACATAAATTAGGAGGCGATTATCATAAACGATAAATTGAATAGTCTTGCATTATCTTACGCAAATACGCGGTGTGACGTGGTGTTTACGGAGCTGTACAAGCTTGTCGTACCGGAGTTTAGGCGAAGGTGGGAGCGGTCGTATGGCGATCCGCACGACGGCGAAGAGGCGTTTCACGTTGCATTGACGGAATTGTTGCGGGATTGGCGAAGCGAGTGCGGGAATTTCCTAACGATGCTCAACCTCCGCTACAAGTCGCGCCTAATTGATAGGCGACGCAAAGCTAAGAAACGAGACGATGGCGTAGAGTATTCGTTAGACGAGCCGATAGAGGTCGGCAAGTCCAAGAATGAGGCGGCAACCTTGATCGAGGACGAACGTGCTAATGTTGAAGCTACGGTAATAAAGAAAACGACCGAATCCGCCCGGCAAGGCATCATCGATCATCTTCTCCACCCAGTCACGAGTGATTACGCTACGACGGCTATCGTAGCAGTTTTGAAAAAACCCTCGTATGAATTTGAATCGCCAACGTCGCTCGGCAAAGCGGCGGGCCTTCATCACGAGGTAGTTAAACGGAAGCTTCGCGCATTGTCTCGCCGTTACGACGGAAGTCGTTTCGGAGATATTCGCGACTATCTCGCCGTTTAACGTTGGAGACAGCGGATCGGCAATCAGGCATGATGTCGATCCAGCCCTCCTAAGTATAACACGATTTGTATTACTTTGTGAAAAATCATTCACGCCCAACATACACCGAAGGGACGTTTATTTAAACATGTCTAATACTATTATACGCATTTCTAACGAAAAAGAAACGGAAATTTGCGAACTTTCTTCCAAATTCCCGGAAATATTTTATAACGGTGCGCCGGAGCCGTACGAAGATCCCGCCGATTACCTTCCGCAGCTTCCTGCAAAGGCGGTGCGTCTCGGATGAACCTCGTTGATCCACGCGCCGGAACGCACTTCACCGGTAAGATTTTCGTTGTCCCACACGCTCTCGACCGCGCCGTCGAGTATTTCGGAGTCACCCGAGCTCAAGCGCCTATGTACGTTATGGATATGTTGCGCAAGTCTTCGCTAATCGATCCGGATGTGGTCGGCGAGGACGGCAATCCCGGACGCCTTTACGCATACAAACGGACCGCGTTCGTTGTGGCGCGGGATACTGACACGGTGATTACGCTCTATCCGCAGGAAAAGAGCCCGGCGCCTATCCTCGAAGGGGTCGCGAAGGTTCTGCGTAATGCACTCGCATCTGCCCAACGTAAAGAAGCGCGGGAGATTAAGCGTCTGAGTATCCGGCGTGCTGAACTCGCGGTAGAACGGGCCGAACTCGAGTTGCGGCGGCTTAAGACCGGCTCCGTCAACGTTAAGGAAGCGACGGCGGCGCGCATAGCTGAAATTGATGCGGAGGTTGTCGCGATCGATACGCAGATTTTCGAAGTGAAGCGCGAAAAGACGACGTTAGCGAAAGGGATTTGCGCATTTGTTTCGTAAAAATTTATGCGCAGCATGTGCGGAGCGTCCGATTAGCTTCGGTGTTATAAGTAGGGGCGCAGGGAGCCACGTTGTTCCCGCGTCGGCTAGACGTTATCTGCGCCGAAGGATCGGGGTTGTCCCGGTCGCCGCGAAGTAGATCGCCTGAGCTTTCGAAAAGCGGATAGTAAGCGTAGGTAATGTCCAGCGGGCGTAAAACCCCGGACAGGTACGGAATACGTTGGTTACCGTGAAGGTTCCGGAGCCGCGTAACGCCTGTCGAGCAACATCGGAAGGAGCCGCGAATCATCGGAGGACGCCGATCCTCCAGCGCGTTGAGGCGTTGTGCAACGGAACTTTCCGCTCACATCGCTGCCGAAGCGTAAGCCGCGAAAGAACGAGGCGGAAAGTCGGAGCGCTACGCTTCCGCCACGTTCCCGAGCGCAATCCTTCCGAACTACTTAAACGAAGGGAAGCGATATTTTGTCGTTGTTCACGAAGGTTGGCGAGGCTGCAGTTCAGGCAAGTGTCGATAACGGGGGCGGATCGGATAGTCCAATCGTATCGTTCAAAACCGGTACGACGCTTAAGGTCGGCGTTAAGTCCGTAAATGACGTCGCCGAGTATTACGGTTACGGCCTGTACAAAAAAGGTGGCGGCGGTGTTCAGACGTTCGTACCGAAACAGCAATCGCAACGTAACGCGAAAGGCTTCGTAACGGGGAATCCAACGGTATGGGATCGCGCGGCTGAAGCGCTCTATGCCGACGCTAAGGCAGCGGAAGAGAGTGGCGCGGCCGAAGCGGACGTTAAATCGATCCGGGAGACGGCGGGACTTTTCCGCGGTAAGCAACGTTTCCTGCGCGCCTTCTACGACCTCACGACCGGTAAGGACATCGTCGTCGACTTATCTCCGCACCAGGAGCGCGTTGTTAAGGCGGCAATCGAAGAGAACGTCGATGACCTCGATGTTATTCCGTTCAAGCTCGCGAAGAAAGGCGAAGGTAAAAACGCTGTCGTGTCGCTGTCCCCCATCGTTAAAGTTGACCGCGACTTGACGGATGAGGAGCGCGCCAATTTCGCTAAGATCAGCGAGGCCCCATTCGATCTACAATCGTTTGAGACGTGTTTGTACGTAGCGGACGAAGCGGAGCAAACGAAGAACCTCGTTATCGCAGGCTTCGATATTGCGCGACTCGGCCTATCAATCGGGGCCGCAGCAATTAGCGGAAGTAGCGGAGTCCCGGCGGACGAGTCCGTACCGATTAGTGGAGACGCACCGGCTTCGGAGCTACCGTTTTAGTGGGCGCAGCGGCAACGCTCGAGCGTCCGGTAACTAACGCGGGAGGGGGCGGAGCCAAACCGCCTTCCTCCGCAGGCCCGGTAACCGGCATTCCGGAAGATAACGAAGAAGGAGGCGGCTCATACGGCACACATAACCGAGATAGTTGGGCAGGTATCGGAGGCAATCGCACGAACAGCGCTTATCTGCGCGGGATGGGAGGTAGCGAAGCCGGAAACACGCGAACCATATGATATCGTGGCGCGAGATCCGGTTAGCGGAGAGTGGAAGACAGCGCAAGTGAAGACGATTAAACTCCGGTCAGATCGGCGAAACGAAATGGTCGTATATTCGCGCAAGGGGAACGGAGAGCCGTACACGCAGCCCGAAGCCGACTATATAATCGGAGTACTGGGCGCGAAGGAGTCCGAGGCCCCGCGCGTTTGGATGTTCGAGAATACCGGGCTTTCGGAGTACTGGGCAACCGAGGCGAGCGCGGAGAAACGGTGGGTCGAACTACCGCTAAGTATTCAACGAGATGCGTATGTAGAGGCTCCGCTAGACGTTGCGGCCTGATCCGCAGGAGGAACGAGCTCTAACGGCCTGCGCCCATTGTGGCGGTAACATTTACGTAGGCGACGAGGTTCAGCGGATTGACGACAGTGGCGGAAACGGTAGTCGCGAAGCTTACGTCCACAACGGATTCCGCCAGGATTGCGCGGCCGAGTACGCAATGGAGCGCGTGTATGATCGCGCCGGTATTATCGGATCGGATTACGAAATCAACTAATATAACGGGAGCGTGTTGCGATTTGGCACATTTGAATAACGTTAAGGTAGTAGCGGCAACGATCGAGTATAACGGAGCTACGTACGTTCAGAGCGATGAGGCAGCGGTGGTTGGCGATATCATCCGGATTGGTCGCGAATCGGTAGGTTTCATTACTGACGGCGCCTTCTACGAAGTTACTCAGGTTGATGAGGATGGCGAATCGCGTTTCGACGATAACGACGGAGACGATTGTGGTATCGAGTTTCTCGATGAGGAACCGACGGTATTCAAGCGCGTTGAACCGATGAGAGCTCCGCAACCTGCCGACATCATTACACACGAAGGACGCCAGTACCGGAAAGCCGCGCGGAAGGCTAACGTCGGCGACCTCGTGATTAGCAAAATCGACACACCATCTATTTTCCGTGTGAAGTACGTAGACGAAACCGGAATTAAAGGCGGTTCGACCGGAGGATGGCGAACATACCATAAGAACTACAGCGTACTCGAACCGATTGAGTCCGCGCCCACACTTCCCGCCAAACTGCCGGATGATTACGTACTTCACGACGGCGCCGTTTATCGGAAGGAAGCGCGTACGGCGAAAGTCGGCGAGGTGGTCGTTATTATCAATGCACATCCGTATGGAGGCAAGTATAGTGAGGGCGACGTTCTGAGCGTAAGGAGTCTGTTTGATTCCGAAGGATGGGCATATCTTGGAGACATTAGCTACGCCTCGGCTCCGGAGGAATACCGCGTCCTCGTCCCGGCCGAATCCATCACGCTTAATGGCGCGGAATTCACGATGGAGAAACGAAAGGCCCGCGTCGGCGAATCGGTGCTTGTCGTCGAAGAGTACTTATCCGGATCGATGTACGCTAATGGTGATATTGTCACGGTGGGGCGCGTGAATACTGACGGCGACGCGTACCTTAACGAGCGAAGTACGATAATGTCGGAATATTACGTACTTGTTCCGAAG
>Ga0160473_100642_pt1 | contig 23152 bp, 30 predicted proteins | sample HID1975I_E11MG_FD_108217 | JGI IMG/M metagenome (GOLD analysis project Ga0160473, IMG submission 108217) | Enriched soil microbial communities from UW Madison campus, WI, USA - HID1975I_E11 MG | ecosystem: Environmental > Terrestrial > Soil > Unclassified | place: USA: Madison, Wisconsin... | reverse complement strand
GGTCGTAGAACTGGTCTTCCCAGATTCGCCGCGACTCTTCGGCCGCGCGCTTCGCCGCTTCGGCCTGCGCCTCCATCTGGCGTTCCGCCGCAGCGCCGATCCGGTTGATGTCCTTTTCGGTTTCAGCGGCGATGTCGGGCAGCCCGAAAGCCTCAATCGACTTCTTCATCGCCTCGGCCTGCGCCTTGGCCACCCGATCCGCCTCGCTGAAATAGGCCTCGGTGCGGTAACGCCGCGCCTCTTCCCCGCTCAGGCTGCCGGCCTTCTCCAGATCGGCGATCGTCTTGAGCGTGTCCGCATAATCCAGCGCCGCCTTACGCGCCGGATCGAAGCGGCCGATTATCGTGGTCAGATCCGCCGCCAGTTCGCGCTGTGCCGCCGCCGCCTCACGGGCCTGCTTGTTCAAATCGCGCTGCGCGGCGGCGCTGTCGCGTTTTACATCGGCCGCCGCGCGCTCGGCTTCGCGGTCAGCTTCGTCATTGCGGATACCAGCGTCGTTGCGAACGATCTGACTTAGCTGTATTTGGAGTGTGGCCAGCCGGCTCTCGGCATTCGCCAAATCGCGACGCGCCTGTTCACGAATAATTTGCCCAGCTCGACCACCAGCCGTCGATTCGCCTCGCTCCCGCAGCCGATTTATCTCGCCCTCGGTCACAAGGATCGCTTGCTGCTGCGCGCCGATCTCATTCGCGCGACGCTGCCCCGACGACTGGAAGCCGGCGATTGCATCATTCGCCTTCTTGATTCTGTCGGCGACCATTTCGGCGGCATTTGCGTAAACCGTGAGCCCCCCGCTGGCCTTTTCTGCGTCAGCTCCGCTTTTCAGAAGGTTCGACGACAACAACCCGACCACGGTGACCGCCCCGGTCAGCGCGGCACCCCATGGCCCGCCGAGGAATGTTGCGACAGCGCCCAACCGTCCGCCAAAGCCGGTGGCAGCCGACGCGACTTGGCCGATCTGCTGGCCGAAGATCACGACGGGATTGATGCCCGATACCAGCGACGCCGTGACATCGTTGATCTGGAAGCCGAGCTGCTGCATCGCCGCTCGCTTCTGGCCGACCGATATCGTGCTGCGACCCTGGGCGGTGGTAAGTTGCCTTTCCGCACCTGCGGTTGCCATCAGCTCCTGTTGCAGCCGTTCCAGCGACGCCGCCTCGGATGACAGCGATGCGGCCCGCTGCCGGGCTTCGATCTCGGCCGCCTTCGCCGCCTGGATGTAGAGGCGGGTATTCTCGCTCAGATCGCCGGTATCTTGGGCTGCGCGCGCGGCAGCGGCGGCGATCTGCCCGATCGCAGCCGCCTCCGCCGATGCGGCGGCGGATGCGGCCCGCACGCTCTCGGCGTCGAGGTTCAGCGCGCCGCTTTTCAGCGGCGTCGAAAGCGCTTTCTGCGCCAGCCGCTGAACCTCGGCGAACGAATTTTCAAAGGCCCGCCGCGTGCGCGACGCCGTGTCGTTCGACAGGCGCTCCATCTCAGCGAACGCCTTGGCAGTTTCGGACGAGAACTGATTCGCGTTGAGGCGAAGATAGGCAGCAATATCGACCATCTTCGAACCTCCATGGTATCAATTCAACAACTGGGAAAATACGGAATGGCAGATGATCCTTCGAACGTAACAATTCCCGACTGATCGACCTCAAATCGCTTGAACCCGACATAGGCCCCATACAAATTCTTTGCGTTTACTTCCCCGCATCCTGAGCCATCCGGGCGCGCCTTGACATCCCGCCACTGCGCTGAACCGGCATCATTCAGCTTTTTAGACGCTATCGCCTTGACGCGCGATCTGTCGACCACGTCTGAAACGATGAAATATCCCGGAATTGCCAGGAACACCGCGCCCGCGATTATCAGCAGCAACTTGTCCTTCATCCCCGCCTCCCTGTTGAAAGCAGAGATCATAGGCGGGGCGGGGCGGCTGTCACCCTATGACGTCACCGACCTCCCGGCGGACATTCTGGATTTTCCGCACCTCGCGCTCGAAATGGTCGCGCATCCACTCACCAGCCGGTGCCATCACGTCCTCGATCGTGAACTTCGACCGGAAGTTTCGAGGCGCGATCAGCGCGAAGATCGGCACCGAGCTTTCGCCTCGCTGATAGCCGCGCTTTTCGTCCGTCGCCGTCCGCCGCCGCGTGATCGGACGAAACGTCGCCGACCGCATGTTCAATGTGCCTTTCGCGACCAGCAGGGCAGGGCGGTTGAACCCGCGATACACATATTGCAGCCGGATACCGTGTTGGCGCTCCCATTCGCCGGGCGTGATATCCCGCAGCCGTCCGCGCGACCCGGCAGCCGGCAGGGGAATCGCAAGATACCCGCCATCCAGGCTCGCCACCCGGCCGCTTGTCGTCTGATAATCCAGCGCTTTCCGGGTCCTCTCGCCACCATTGACGTAGATGAAGCCCACCGGTTCGCGCGCGATCTTGTTCTTTGCCTTGGGCCGCACATCGGACGCCCAGGCGCTGTGAAGATTGCCTTTGGTATAGTCCCGTGTCCGCGCCTCCAGACGCTTCTCGAACTCCCGCGAAGCTTCGTTGATCGTCTGTTTCGCCGCCCACAGATAGCCACGGATCAGCAGATCCTCGGCCTTGCGGAGCGCTTCGGTGTCGATCTCGAAATCGATGACACCATTTTTCAGGACTGCCCTAGACATCACGCCGCTCCACCAGTCCGTCGAGTACCGCGAAGGCATCCATCAATGCCGCCGGCTGATCCACCAGCCCCCCGGCGCAGGGTAGCGCCAGCCCGTGCTGGCGCATCCCGCGCAACGTGATCCAGATATCCACCACGCCCCAAATCCATGGCGGCAGCGTCAGGCGGGGGTTTTCGTCCCAGCCTTGGCCTTCGATTTCCCACCCGCCCTCGACCGTGAGCCCGAACGCGAAATCTTGCGCTCGTCTCCGGACGGTGAGGGCGGCGGCGAGTTTTTTTCCTGCCCTCGCGCATAGAGCATCCGATACGCGACATGGCCGGCCTGTTGCATCTCGACGCCCGGCAGCCGCGCCGCCGCGTCCTCCGTGACCATGCCCATCATGTCGCGCGAATAGGGAACCTCCGCCCCGTCCCGATCGGTCGCACCCTCCCATCCGGTGCAGAAACGCTGGAAAGCCAGCACCGGCAGGAACTGGTTGCGCCGGTTCGATTGCGCGATCAGCGACCGATAGGGCTTCCAATGCTCCATCATCGCGTCATGCGCCGCCTCGATCAGCGCGGCCTCCGCGCCGTCGATCGCCTGACCCGACATCTGCGCATCGATCAACGACACCACATGATCCCGCGCCACCGCGTCCTGCGAAAGCGCCATCACGCCGTCCCGCAGCGCGGTCAGCCGTTCGAACGGATAGACGACGCCGGCCCGATACTCGCCGGCCAGCTCAGCCTCCAGCGCCTGCCGTTCCATCAGATCGCCGGGGCGAAGCATATAGCGCGGCGGCGATGGCTCCGTTTTGCGCCATTCCGGCGTCCACGGCACCGACTGCGCCTTTGACAAAAGGATCATCGCTGCTCCCAATCCAAGTGTTGATTCGTCGAACGAGCGGGGTGGCCATGTCTTATCCGGATAACGTCAAGATCATCGGCGATGAAGGCGCTGGCGGCCTGTCGGTCGAACTGCGCTTTTCCGTTCCCGAACCACTACCCCAAGAACGACTGCACCCGATCGCCCGCTATACGGACCTCGCGCGATACTGCCTCGATATCGGACTGACCGAAATCACCGACAGCCAGTATCATGTCATCCGCGCCTGCCACGCCTATGCGCGCGGCGTCGTCGAAGAAGACTTCTATCGCAATAAGACCGCCGTCAAACAGGTTTTCACCAGCATGATCGCAGCCACCATTACCGAAAACGCCGCGATCCGCGCGGATATCGTCGAGTGGGACGAAGCCAACTTCAAACACCACTCCGAAAATCCGCGCGTCGCACGATCCCAATATTACGATCTGATCGTGTTCTGGGGAAAAGCCATGGCCGCCGACATGGCCGCCATCGGCTTCCCCTTCCGCTATCGCGGCTAGCGCGTGATGTGCTTGACGGCCCACATGACCGCCTCTTCCACCCGTTCCGCCGCGATGTTCAGTTCGCGGTCGAAGGTGGCGATGGCGCATCCAATTTCAGTCCCGCCATCGTCCAGCACGAGCTCGGGCTCGCTGCGCAGGCTGTCGATCAGGCGAAGAAATTCGGCCCCCTTGTCTTTGAGCGCGACCATCTGCGCCTTTTCCGTGTCATTCAGGACGCGATACTGGTGCCGGACTGCATTGTTCACGGTGCGCGCGTCGGACGCGCTATCGACAGTGTCGGTCAAATCAACCTCCTAGAAAAAGCAGATGATGGTTTCGCTGTCGCGCGTCTGCGCGTCGAAGCCCGGCGTGAGCGCGCGCAACTGCATCTGCTCCGATCGAAGCTGGCCGCGTGCGCCGGGCTGGCTGTCGACCGGCTGCACCAGCGGATGCGTGATCGCATAGCGGTTGCCCAGCACCGATCCGAAGCGGGCGACGGCGGTATACTGCGTCAGCGCGCCGATCTCCGCGATCGTGTTGCGCACCGCCACCAGCGTCGCGTGCGGATCGACCGTGATCATCGGCACCCGCTCCCCGATCACGCCGGGGCCGAAGCCGTAATCTGTGTTCGGGTCCACCGTATTGTCGATCGCCCCGCCATCCGCCAGCGCATAGCTGCCGATCGGCAACGGCTTGCGGTTGATCAGGAAGGCCGGCGTGCTGTTGCCGATTCCCTGCAGCAACGTCGGCGCGCTCCACCCCTGGCTGGGCAGGTCGCTGGGCAGGTCCGCATCCGTCTTGCCGCCATAGACGCCAGTCAGCTGGAACTGCGCCATCCCCGGCCGCGCCGTCTGCGCGTTCAGGTTCTGCATCACCGCGCGGCATCCGGTGAACTTGTGCAGCGTTCCGTCCTCGAACAGGTACAGCGTGCCCGAAGGATGGTCCGTTGCCCGCGCCGTCGCGCCGCGCGGGCTCGTGCCGGCATAGCTCCAGTTGGCGATCAGCGCCGCCTCGCTCGACGTCGTCAGCGCCGGCGAAAACGCATCCGCCAGCAGCGCGACCTTCGCCGCCGAATAGTCGGTGATCGCCGCAATCCGCCCCGCCCCCGGCCCAGCCGTGATCGAAAGCGGCATGCCACGATAGGCCTGCGGGGTCGCGGAAAAGGCCGCGCCCAGCGTCGCCTGGCTCGCGCCACCCGCCACCAGCGCCGCCGCCGCGACACCCGCCGTGAACTGGGGCCGCTTGCCCGCGATGGCCAGCAGCGCGTGGTGCGGCGGCTTGACCATCGCCGTCGGCGTAGCATTCGGCCCCTTCAGCCGCACCGTCAGGCTGATCGTCGCCGGCTGCCCGATCACCAGCGGCGCGCCCGCCACCAGCGTGCCATTGGCCTCGTTGCTCGCCTCCGTCGTGAACGGCGAATTATAGGAATAGCTGTCTTCCTCGAACGGGAAAGCATCGGCCGAAGTCGGCGCGGCGTCCACGCCCTCGGTCGTCTCGATTTTCAGCAGCATTTCCACGTTGGACGGGCGGATGATCGGATCACCCATGGTCAGGTCTCCTTATTGCCTGGAACTATTGGGCCGAATCTATTGGCCCGGACCTATTGAGCTGTCGGATCGCCGCGCCGCGTCGCGAAGCCGATCTGGAAATCCGCCGCGAAAGCGAGGCGCGGCTTGGACGCCAGCGGGGCGACCGCGATCCGCAGATCGCCCTCGTCGATCGTCTCCGCCAGCCCGCCCAGCGGCGGCTCGCTCACAAGCGCCGCTACGCACACGGCGTGCAGGCTGGCCAGCTCGCGATGGGCATCGACACCCATCGCGCCCTCGACATAGCCTTCCACGATCAGCGTCATGTCATGCCCCACCGTCCACGCGTCATGCGGCACCACGCGATGCCCGCCGTCGAACAGATGGATGGCGTTGAACGACACCGGGTCACCGGCGGGCAGGATCTCGACCTCGTTGACGCCGGGGATCAGCTTCAGCCGCGCGGCGGCCTCGTCGAAGATCAGCGAGCGCATCGTCGGCCGCGCCGCGATCTCGGCCAGTTCGGCCGTCGAAAGCATCGTCATGATTACCGCTCCTCCAGCCCGATCCGCCACGCGCCGACGTCGAGCCGATCGGTCACGTCGATCACCGACCACGCGGCCCTGCGCCGAACGATCACGTCGCCACGCCGGGGGCGCTCGGGATGGTCCTCGATACGGATCTCACAAGAGACGCGCCGAGCCGAAGCGCCGAAGCCCTGAAAATCACCCGCCGCCTCGTCGATCCACACGGCTTGCAGGTCGCCGGGTCCGGTGATGGCGTCGTCATAGGTGATTGGCTCACGCTCGACGAAGCGCTCATGGATGCGCCGGGCGTGGGCGTCCCAATCGATCACTTCCGGCCCTTCGCGGCCACGACGGCGTCATCGGGGAGGGGGGCGGTCCCGCCCTTGCGCCCATCCTTGTCGTGGTCGAGGGGATCAGCCACGCCCACATCCTCGCGGGCTTCGGTCTGGGTCACAGCGCGCCCGCTCGCGATCAGGTCGTCGGCCGCCTTGGTGGTCAGGTCGGTGTCGGCATTGTCCTCGGCCCCGACGGTCAGAACTGATCCCGCGTCATGATAGCGGCCATGGCGGTCCACCGCCGGGCCATAGAGGGTCAGCTTGCGCATGGAATGCTCCGGGAAAGGGGCGGGAGGCGTCACCCTCCCGCCGGAGGTCAGGCCAGCTGGCCGTGCAGGAGCGCGCGGCCGACGGTGTCGCCGCTGGCCTGGTTCTGCGACGGAACGCCGATGAACAGGTTCGTCGAGGCGGTCGTGGTAACCACCTTGTTGGTATTGTCCCAGTACAGTTTGGTCGTCCACGCGACCCAGGCCTGGCCGGTCGCCTTCGGGACATCCCAGATTCCCGTCCGCTTTGCCTCGACGGGCTGGCCGGACAGCGCAGAGAGAAGGGCAACGGCGAAGACGATGCCGACCTGAATGCCGCCACCGGAGGTGACGTCATAGGGGGCGGTGAGGGTGACCGTATCACCCGGCTGAACGAACGTGCGCGCCATGGTCTTGGCTCCTTGTCAGGAAGGGATCAGCCCTTGGCCTTCTTGGCCGGGGCAGGGTCGGGGTCGGTGGTCGGAGCGATCTCCGACTGATGGGGGTGCTCGGGCTCGGCGACGGGCACCGCGCCGCTCTGCACGGTGACGCTGTCGACCGGCAGGGTCTTGTCGTCCGATTTCGAAAAGTCGTCGGACACGTCGATCGCCGCGTCATTCTCGAACAGACGCTCGGCATCCTCGTCGTTGACGTGCAGCACGCCCTCATGGGGGTGACGAAGGGCACCGCCGACATAGGCGGCGGTGAGCAGCTTCACGAACTTCATGGGGTTTCTCCCGGGATGGACGGAGCGGATCGACCGCTCCGTCACAGGATCAGATCAGGCTCAGGCGCCGGGCTGCTTGTACGCCGGGCGATAGTTGACCGCGCCGACGCCATAGTCGTGGCGGACCTTCCACTCGACGCCGTCGACCCGCCAGCCGTCACGGCTTTCGGTGTAGGGCTCGGTGATGCCGTTGAGGAACGCCACCTCGATGGCAGGCGCGATGCTGGGATCGGCGAACGCGTAATACGCGGTGCCGGTCAGGCGCGGGCTGGCCACGATGTCGCTGAACAGGCCCTTCACGATGTTGGGCTTCTGCAGCTTCGACACCGCGTCGGGATCATACTCGCTGCTGTTCACCGTGATCGCCGCACCGCGCAGGCCGCGCGGCACGAGCAGGACCGAGGGGCTGATCTCGATGAACTCGTTTCCGCTGACGTCCTTCTGGCTCGCCATGGCGACATCGATCAAGTCGAACGCAGCCATCGACGGGGCGGCACCGCTCGCGGCGAGGTTGCCGTGGTCGGCGTGGAAGAGCGCCTTGCCGTCGTTCATCAGCGGGTTGCTGTTCAGCAGCGCGTAGACGTCGATCTCGATCGTCAGCTTCGCGGCGCGGCCGAGATCGACCGCGAGGCCCGAGAACACATCCATGTCGTCGTTGACGATCGCCTGCCGCGACAGGTTGATGATGTTGCCCTTGGTCTTCGCCGTGATGATCTCCTTGGCGAGATCCGGGATCGGCTTGTTCTTGAACTCGCCGTTCTCGTTCACGTTGTCGAGCGCGCCGAAGGTGCCGCGGGCATAACGGGTATGCGCGCGGAAATCGGTCACTGTGCCCGTGCCGGCGAAGCGCGACCACGTATCGGGCTGGATCGTATAGGCGGCCTGCAAGGTCCGGTGGATCGCGTTTTCGAATAGGATCGGGAAATCGCTGGTCGACTGGGTGATCGCCGAACGCGCCGTGATGGCATCGCGCACGATGATGTCCGGGTCGAGCGCCGAGACGCGGACGCCCAGGTGCTCCAGCGCGATCCGCGCCAGGTCGGCGTTGCGAACGCCCCGGAACTCGCCCGGATCGATCTTCAGCGTTTCGCCGCGCGCCTTGGCCGCCTGCTCGACGATGCCGGCGACGCCGGCCTTGACGAACAGCCAGTTCATCGCGCCCTCGCGGAACTTGTCGCGAACGTCCTGGGTGACGCGAGCCGGCGAGTTATGGCCGATGCCGGGCTCGTCGGTGCGCTCGGCGAGCTTGTCGAGCACGACGGCGCGGGCCTCCTCGATGGTCTTCTTCTCGCGCACGAGCTGGTCGGCCATGGCGGCATCGAGCTTGTGCTTGCTCACCATCGAGCGGATGCCCTCGATGCGGTTGGTCTCCGCTGCGACACCGGCCGCAACGGCGGTATCGATCTGCGCCTGGACAGCGGCGGCGGTCAGCCCGAGCCGGTCGATCCCGGCGTCGCGGTCTATTTCCGCCTCGATGGCCGCGACATCGCGCTGGCCTGCGATCGCTGGAACCGCGTTGCCGATAACATCGTCGCGCTGGCCAAGCACATCGAGGCGATGCGCGGCATGGATCGCTGGGGAGTCGGCACCGCGCGTCAGGCCTTCGCCGGCTATGAGGCGCTGCCCGCGCCCGAACAGTGGTGGCAGGTGCTGGGCGTACCTGCATCGGCCGGGATCGACGAGATCAATCGCGCCTGGCGCGACCGGGCCGCCGCCGCGCACCCCGATCGGGGCGGCAGCGACGCGGCGATGGCGCAGCTCAACGCGGCGCGCGACCAGGGGAGGGCGGAACGTGGCTGATCTCTTCACCAGCATGGCCTATCCGAACGCCCCCGGCCATCGCGGCCGGCCGACGTCGCGCGCCGCGGCGGAGGCGATCCAGCCGGCCTCGGCGCTGCTGCGCGATCGCTGCCTGCGCGAGCTTGAGGCCAGCATGGGCCTCACCGCCGACGAGGTGGCCGGGCGGCTGGGCCTGTCGATCCTGTCCGTCCGCCCGCGCTGCGCCGAGCTCGCCCGCCTAGGCAAGATCCGCGACAGCGGCGAACGCCGCCGCAACGGCGTCTCGGGCAAGCGCGCGATCGTCTGGGCGCCGGTCGATCCGGCCTGGCTGAAGCGGGGAGGGGAGCGGTGCTAGGGCAACAGCAGATAGCGCTGACCGTCGACGGTCATGCCGACCGTCGCGTCGCTGATCCCAGCGACGATTTCCGTCGCGGCGGCGGCGATGTCGTCGCCGTGCCTCTTCTTGACCTCATCCCAGTGGTCGATCGAGACCGCGACAATAACTTCGCCGACCGCATCCTGTGCGCGGAAGCGATGCTGCCCTTCCTCATACCAATGGTCGTCCGGATGCCGACTAAAATCGGTGATTTTCGTCATGACTGATCGCCCTATCATCTTCTCCGCGCCGATGGTGCGCGCGCTCCTTGACGGGCGCAAGACCCAGACGCGGCGCGTCGTGAAGGACATGCCGAACCGGCCGAGCCTCGACAACTGGAAGTACGAGCCCCGCCATGCCGAACCCTATCTCGACGCCTATTGTGCGGAGCAGAAGACGCCGGCCAACCCGCGCGGCATGTCCGATCGCTGGGGCTGGTGGACGCGTGACGACAGGCCGGGGCCGTTGTTCCGCGTTCCCGCCGCGCCGGGCGATCGGATGTGGGTGAGAGAAACGTGGCGCATCTCCCCCGACGCCTGCGAAGGCTGGCCGCCCGAAGCTGTGCCGTGCAAGGGTTGGATCGATTATAGGGCGGGTGGCGCGGAGGAGATGTCCGCACCTTCGTTCAGCCACGCGCTAGACGCCTTCGGCCGCCAGGTCGATGTGGATTGGGACTGCTTGCCGGAGACTTGGCGGCCCTCGATCTTCATGCCCCGCTGGGCCAGCCGTCTGACCCTGATCGTCGAGGACGTGCGCGTCCAGCGGTTGCATGAGATCAGCGAAGAGGATGCCCGAGCAGAGGGGACGAGCGAACCCAGCCTTCGTGAGCTGGGTGGCGACTTGGCGCAGGCGGCGTGGAGCGATCGTCAGGTGTTTTCCCGTCTCTGGAACAGTCTCCACGGCCCCGACGCATGGGCCGCGAACACCTGGGTCTGCGCCCTAACCTTCCGCGTCGAACGCCGGAACATCGATCAGGAGCCGGTGCATGGCTGAATACAGCGCGATCGAATGGACGGACGCCACGGTCAACTTTTGGTGGGGATGCACTGCGGTCGGGCCGGGATGCGAGCATTGCTATGCTGAGGCATGGGCGAAGCGCACCGGTTTGGCGTGGGGCCTCGGCACCGAGCGCCGCAAGATCAAGTCAGCGGTGAAACTGCTTTACAAGCTCCACAACGGCTATTCGTGGTGGGCGGCGGATTACCATATCGGTAAGATCAACCTGACGCCTCGCCGTCGCGTATTCATTCAGTCGATGTCGGATCTGTTCGATACCGAAGTGCCGATTGAGTGGTTCGGCGAGGCATGGCAGCACATAGCGGCGTGCGATTGGCTCGATATTCAGATCGTCACCAAGCGCATTTCGGTGGTCGAGAAGAGGCTGGCGGCGATCGGCGCGACGGGCTGGCCTGCTCATGCCGGCCTAATGATTTCCGTCGTTAATCAAGTCGAGGCCGACCGCGACATTCCCCGCCTGATCGCGCTCAAGGCAAAGCTGGGAATCCCCTGGATCGGCCTGTCCATGGAGCCGCTGCTCGGCAAGGTCGCGCTGCGGGACGAATGGCTGGCGGCTCTCGACTGGGTCATCGTCGGCGGTGAGAGCGGATCGAAAGCGCGGCCGATGCATCTCGGCTGGGCGCGTAGCCTGCGCGATCAGTGCGCGGCGGCGAGGGTCCCGTTCCTTTTCAAGCAGTGGGGCGAGTGGGCACCTGCCGGGCAGAGCATCACGGCAGGCCACCAGATTCGCGAGTTCGGATACGACGAGGAGGGGCGATGTCGCCTCCACCGCGTCGGCAAGAAAGCCGCCGGCCGACTCCTCGACGGCGTCGAGCACAACGGGTTGCCGGCATGAACTGCGCCGAGATCCCCGTCCGCGGCTGGCGCCCTGACCCTCGCGCCATCGACCTGCTCGCCCGCCAGTACGAGGCCGACGGCATGGCCGTCACGGCCGCCAAGCTGCGCGACGGCCTGCTGCCATCCACCACCGCCATCCGGGCGCTGCGCGCGATCGAGGCCGCGCTCGCTGAACCGAGAGAAGGAAGATCCTGATGGATTGGAAGCCTGACATCATGATTTATCACGCCAACTGCGCTGATGGCTTCGGCGCGGCTTGGACAGCATGGATGCGCTGGGGCAACGATGTTCAATATGTCCCTGCCAGCTACGGGCAGAGCCCTCCCGAGGTGCTGGGCAAGCGCGTCCTGATCGGCGATTTCAGCTATAAGCGCCCGGATCTGGATGCGATGCTCCAGGGTGCGGCGAGTGTTGTCATTCTCGACCACCACAAGACGGCGGAAGCCGATCTTCGGCCCTTTGCCGTTGACGTGACGGGGGCGGGGCCGCTGGGATCGGACATGATCTCAGCAATGCTCCGCGACCTCGCCGAACTGAGCCGCCCGGCCTGCATCGCCGCATTCGACATGGCTCGCTCGGGTGCCGTGATGACGTGGGAGTTCTGCCATCCGGGCGCGGAGGTGCCACTCCTGCTGCGGCTGATCGAGGATCGCGATCTTTGGCGCTTCGCTATCCCTGAGACCAAGCCCTTCGGCGCCTGGCTTCGGTGTGAGCCGTTCGATTTCGAGCGCTGGAGAGAGATCGGTCAGCAGCTGTCCGACGGGCGTGGCGCTCACCGGATCATGGTGGAGGCGGAAGCGATGCAGCGGTTCTTCGACCAGAAGGTCGCAGAGATCGGCCGCCTCGCACGGCGCGGGCTTATCGACGGTCAGGAGGTGCCACTGTGTAACTGCCCGCCGATGTTCGCCAGCGAGGTAGGCCACTGGCTGCTTGACGAAAACCCGTTCGCGCCGTTCGTCGCCTGTTATTCGGATCAGGGCCGTTCGCGCGGCTACTCGCTGCGGTCGCGTGATGATCGCCGCGACGTGTCGGAGATCGCGCACAAGTTCGGCGGCGGAGGGCATCGCAATGCCGCTGGTTTCGGAGTGCCCCTCCCGTGAAGATCGACAGCACAACCACCAATACCCGCACGCACAAGGTCCAGCTGGATCGGAAACAGCTGGCGCAGATCGTTGCGTCAGCAGTGGCGGAGGAGATCGCGGGACGGGGCGGCGGGGAGCGAATGCTCAAGCGGCGCGGCGTGTCGTACTCGGTCGCATTCGAGGATGAGACCGAGGGCTCCCCGCACTATAAGATCGGCACCAAGGCGGTCGTCAGGATCATCGAGGATCTGATGCCGAACGCGTTGAGGGCGGAGGACGGCCGGTGAAGGCCTGCAACTTCACCGGAGCCCGCACGATCGGCGCGCCAGCTGATTGGGATCAGGATCTCGACGGCAGTTGCGGTGCGATCTTCGTTGCCGATGCTGTCGACGAGCTGAGCGGCCTCAACTTCATGTACTCGCTCTACCAGCCCACTGCGGCCGATCTGGAGGCGCTCAACCGGGGCGGCTTCCTCCGCCTCGGCATCGCCGGGCGAGGGCATCCCGTGTTCAACATGGTCGTCATGAAGCCGGAAACGGCCGAGCCCGCCGGGCCGGTGCCGATGTGGGACCTGGGGGGGCCGGTATGACCTGCGCCGCCGCCAGCTGCACCGTCACCCCGTCCGCCGGCCGCCCGTTCTGCGCCGCGCACTGGGCCGCGCTGCCTGGCCGCGAGCGCTCACGCGTCAGCATGTCGCTCCGCAGCCGCCACAGCTGCGTCACCCGCGAGGTCATCGCCCGCGCGGCGGCGCTGCTCGACCGGGAGGGGGAGCTGGCGTGAACGAAATCACCAGCCTGGGCAGCAAGATCGATCGAGCGCTGCGCAACGAGACCGGCGCGCATCTGACGCTGCAGGATATTGTCGCGCTGGCCGATATGGGAATCATCGAGGCCATCCAGCAGGCCCGGACGAGAGAGATGGTGGCGCGGTGCCGAGAGAAACTTCCCCATTCGCCTTCGGCGAATACTGGCTCGACAAGCGCCGCGACGGGCGGTCGCCGGGCGTCTGGCAAATTGCCAGCTACAAGGCCGCCTCTAGATCGATCGGCTATCGCAGCACTCACTGCAAAGAGCTAGAAGCGGCCAAGGCGAAGCTGGTCGCGCATGTCGAGGCCGAGCGGACGCGCGGCCCCCAGGCGGCCGACGAAGCGCGCGTTATCCCGCTGCTGGTTCTTTATTGGGAAGAGCACGGCCAGAACACCGTTTCACCCGGCCAGATCCAGTCGTCGCTGCGCGCCTTCATCGGCTTCCTGATGCAGGATGCGGCCACGGTAAACGCGACCATCGCGGACCTCGGCCCGCCCGTCTTCCGACGCTTCCAGGCCTGGCGGATGGGCGCGCACAGCTATGACGTGCCCTGGGCGAAGAAGGACTTCCGCCACAAATCGGAAGGCGTCGGCGGCAACACGGTGCAGCGCAACCTCGACGACATCCGCGCCGCGCTCAACCATCACGTCAATAGCGGCCGGTTGCCCTATGCTCCCAAGGTGCCGATCGTGCCAGCGATCCACCGGGCGGGGCCGCGCGACCGCGTCCTGTCGGATATCGAGCTGGGGGGCATCATCGGCTATGCGACGGCCGACAAGGACATGATTCGCTGGGTGCTGCTGATGCTGGCGACCGGGGTCCGGCCGATCGCGGCGGCCAAGATCGATCCGGCCGCGCAGTTCATGCCCGCGCAGATGTTGATCGACCTCCACCCGCCCGGCCTACCGCGCACGAAGAAGCATAACCCCGTCGTTCCTGTTATCCCGGAATTTGCGCCCTGGCTTCGCCAATGGGCAAGGGATGGCAACGTCGCCGCTCAGTCGCGCAAGCGCCGCTGGAACACGATGCGCCGGGCGCTCGGCCTGCCGCCGGACGTCATCCCGAAGACGATCCGCCACACCGTCGCCACGCGGCTGCGCTCCGCCGGCGTGCCGGCTGAAGAGATCAGCGGCCTGCTCGGCCACTCGGCCATGAACCGGATGACTGCCGTCTACGCGAAGTACGATCCCGCCTATCTCGCGAAAGCGAAAGCAGGGCTGTCCACCATCTGGGCCGATTCCATGGCTGCTGCCCATCGCTGGCTTGCGGGCCATCTGCGGGCCAAAGTGGGCCGGGGCGAGACCGTGGTCATCGAGCGCCCGCCCAAACAGCGATAACATCGGGGAAATCTGGTGGGCGGTGACGGTCTCGAACCGCCGACCCTCTCGGTGTAAACGAGATGCTCTACCAACTGAGCTAACCGCCCGCGCCATCCCCCGTGCCATGGCGACGCGGGCTGGGCAAGAGGCGCGCGGTTACAGCCGGCGAACCAATTGTACCGCGACGGCCAACCAGGGCGGGTTCGGAATGACCTGCTGTCGTGCGCCTGCGCCCAATGGGAGAAGGTGGAGCAGCCCTTCGTCATGGCCGATCAGTCGGCCGAACAGGAAGCGGCCCGCCGGCCGGGGCAGCAGGACATCGCGGTTGAGCGCGCCGGCGAACTGGTCCGGCGGAAGCCTGCGACACCAGATCTCGTCCCCCGTCCGATAGTCGCCGACGCCGCCTTCCACCACCACCGCAACCAGTTCGGGCGAGGGGCTGGGGGGAGCGACGGCCATCGATCGGCGGGGGGCCGATACCGACGCGCCATTGATCGTCGCGGCGACCGGCAGGTCGGATCGGTCCGGCAGGCGAACCAGATCGGCCGCTTCGACGTCGAGCGCATGGGCGATGCGGTTCAGCCAGTCGACCGACACCGTCCGCGTGCCCGTTTCGAGACGGCCGATGGTCTGGGGCGTCGTCGGGGGAGCACATCGTTCGGCGACGTCCTGCAAGGTCAGACCGCGCGCCTGCCGGACCTCGCGGATGCAGGTGATCATCGACTCTTCTTTCATAACCGGAATGGTTCAATGCGTCTCTATAGACGCTCCTTGCCGGCAAGAAAAAAGAGGTTTCTGCGACGTGAACGGAAGGATAAGGTTAATTCGTGCCTAACTGACACAATTCAACCGATTGTTTGTCGACAGTGATCCGCGTGTAACAGCCGCCACGGCAACTTACGCCGGGCGATGATAGCCTCAGCAGGTGACGCGCGCTTCCGTGAGCGGCCGGCCGAGGTCCTGGAACGCCTGCCCGAGAGCCTGGGCGGTCACCACCGCACCCAGGCAATCATCAGTTCCGAGCACTTCGGCGAGGCTGGATCGCGCGGTCGTGGCGTCATCCGTCGCCGTCGAAATTGCACGCAGCAGGGCCGCCTCGCCGGCGGTCATCTGCGGGCAGCAGCAGGGGGCAACGACGATGCTACGCGCCGAAGCCCGGGCCAGTTCCGCCATCAACGCGCGCAGCAGGATCAGCGGCCGGCGATGCGACAGGCCGAACAGCCCGAGCATGGCCTGCGCCGCATGCGCATCCCGCAGGCCGCCGACGGCCGAGCGACGGATCGCGAAGAGAAGAACCTCCCCCGCGCGGCCGAGATCGGCCGGCATCGGCAGGAGAACGTTGGATCGGCTGGGCTCACGCATCACAGGCTCCTATCGTCGGGCAACGATAGGAGCACGCGCGCTATTGCAAGTCAATCGCAATAAATGCTGCGGATGCGAAGATCAGTCGGGCAGTTGCTCGTTCGCGGCCAGAATCCCGCCGGCCAGATAAAGCGAGCCCAGCAGCAGCACGATGGGAGGCTGGTTGCGATCCGCGTGACGCGCGATCCAGCCGAGCGCGCCCGCGGGATCCTGCGCCTCCAGTGCCGACATTCCCGCGGCGCGCGCCGCCGCCGCGAGGGCGGCGGGAGAGTGGTGCTCATGCCCGGGAACGGGGATGGTGTGGACGGCAGTCGCGCGACCGCCGAAGGGCTTGAGCAGCCCGGCCGGATCCTTGTTGGCGAGCATGCCCAGCACGATGTGAAAGGGCCGGCCCGCCGGAACATGGGTTCGGAAGAAGTCCGCGATCGCCCGGCCGGCGGCGGGGTTATGCCCGCCATCCAGCCATACCTCGCTGCCCTTGGGCAAGGTATCCACGAAGGGGCCGGGCATCAGCCGCTGGAGCCGGGCCGGCCAGTCCGCCCAGCCCATCGCCGCGCGAATCGCCGATTCGGGCATGGGCAAGGCCTGCTGGTGACGCAGCATCGCCACCGCCAGCCCGGCATTGAGCGCCTGATGTCCACCCGGCAGGCGCGGGACCGGCAGGTCGAGCCGGCCGGCATCGTCACGATAGTGAAGGCGATTCTTGTAGACCGCGACGTCCCAGCCATTGCCCTTGGGCAGCCAGCGGGTGCCGGCGGCGGCGGCGGCCTGCCCGATGCGCTGGGCGACGCTGGCGGCATAATTGTGCGTCACCAGCGGCGCGCCGGCCTTGGCGATGCCCGCCTTTTCGGCCGCGATATCCTCGATGCGGTCACCCAGGAACGCCTGGTGATCGATGCCCAGCTGCGCGATGCCGGAGACCACCGGATCACGAATGACGTTGGTGGCATCGAGCCTGCCGCCAAGCCCCACCTCGATCACGCAGGCATCGGCCGGGTTGCGCGTAAAGGCCAGGAAGGCGGCGGCGGTCGTCACCTCGAAGAAGCTGGGGCTGATCCCGTCGGCGATGTCCAGCACTTCGGACAGCAGCTCCGCCAGCATGGCGTCCTCGATCAGCCGGCCGGATATGCGGATGCGCTCGTTGAAGCGAACCAGATGCGGGCTGGTATAGACATGCGCCGTCCGCCCCGATGCCTCGATCGCGGCGCGCAGATAGGCGCAGGTCGATCCCTTGCCGTTCGTGCCCGCGACGTGAAACACCGGCGGCAGCCTGCGTTCCGGATTGCCCAGCCGATCGAGCAGCTGGGTGATCCGTTCCAGCCCGAGGACGTCGGCACCGGGGGAAAGCGAGGCGACGCGGTCGAGCTGGCGCTGGACGGCCGGATCGGAGGACACGGCGTGATCGGCCATCAGCGATCGCCCGGCATTACGCGGCGGCCGTTTCCGGGACGAGATGGCCGATCAGACGCGAGAGCGTGGCGGCCATGTCATGGCGATGCACCACCATGTCGAGCATGCCGTGATCGAGGAGATACTCGGCTCGTTGGAAGCCTTCGGGCAGCTTTTCGCGGATGGTCGATTCGATCACCCGCTGGCCCGCGAAGCCGATCAGCGCGCCGGGCTCTGCGATCTGGACGTCGCCCAGCATCGCGTAGCTCGCGGTGACGCCGCCGGTGGTGGGATCGGTCATCACCACGATATAGGGCAGGCCCGCCTCATGCAGTTCGGCGATGGCGACGGTCGTCTTGGGCATCTGCATCAGCGATAGGATGCCCTCCTGCATGCGCGCGCCGCCGGCGGCGGTGAAGATGATGTAGGGGCAGCGTTCGGCGATGGCGGCACGGACGCCCGCCACGAAGGCGGCTCCGACCCCGAGGCCCATCGATCCGCCCATGAAGGCGAAATCCTGCACGCCGATCACCGCCTTGCGGCCCTCGATCGTTCCCCTCGCGTTAAGCAGCGCGTCGGTCTCGCCGGTCGACTGGCGGGCGGCCTTGATCCGGTCGGCATAGCGCTTGCTGTCGCGGAACTTGAGCGGATCCTCGCGTACGGCGGGCACGGGGATCAGCGTGTGGACGCCCCCGTCGAACAACGCGTCGAAGCGACGGCTCGGCCCGATGCGACCATGATGGTTGCACTTCGGGCAGACCGACTGGTTCTCTTCATATTCCTTGATGAAGATCATCTGCCCGCAGCCAGGGCATTTGTGCCAGAGATTCTCCGGCGTATCCCGCTTCGGCAGGAAGGGGATCGACTGGCGGACGCGGTTTAGCCAGCTCATGCGACAAGCTCCTTGCGGGCCGTATGAATGGCCTCGGCGAGGGTGGAAACATAGGCGCGGACCAGCTCGGCGGCGTCTACGCCATGCTTGCCGATGAGGTCCACGATGGCGGAGCCGACGACGACGCCGTCCGCGACCCGGGCGATCGCGGCGGCCTGTTCGGGCGTGCGGACGCCGAAGCCGACGGCGACGGGCAGGTCGGTCGCGGCCTTGAGGCGCGCGACGGCGGCCTCGATGCTGTCCTGCGCGGCCTGCTGCAGACCGGTGATCCCGGCGACCGAGACGTAATACAGGAAGCCGTCCGCGCCCGCGAGGACGGCGGGCAGACGCGCGGCGTCCGTCGTGGGGGTGGCGAGGCGGACGGCCGCCACCCCGGCGGCGCGCAGCGCCGGCCCGAGGGCGTCATCCTCCTCGCTGGGAATGTCGACGCAGATGACACCGTCGACGCCAGCCTGTGCGGCGGCGGCGGCGAACCATTCGGGGCCGCGGCTGACCATCGGGTTGGCATAGCCCATCAGCACCAGCGGCACCTGCGGATGGCGCGCGCGAAAGGCGGCGGCGATGGCGAGGATGTCGGCGGTGCGGGTGCCGGCCTCCAGCGCGCGCAGGTTGGCCGCCTGGATCGCGGGGCCGTCGGCCATCGGATCGGTGAAGGGCATGCCGAGCTCGACGACATCGGCACCCCCCGCGACCAGCGCATCCAGCAGCGCGGCGGTCGCGTCCGGCGTGGGGTCTCCCCCGGTGATGAACGTCACCAGCGCCGCGCGGCCGGCGGCGGCGCAGCGGGCGAAGCTGTGATGAAAGCGACTGCTCATACTTCCTGCCCCAGCGCCTGTGCGACGGTGAAGATGTCCTTGTCGCCCCGTCCCGAGAGGTTGAGCAGGATGATCTGGTCCTCGCGCCATTCGCGGGCCTTGCGGATGACGCCGGCGATCGCGTGTGAGGATTCGAGCGCGGGGATGATGCCTTCGGTTCGGCAGGTCATCTGGAAGGCGTCGAGCGCCTCGCGGTCGGTGACGCCCTCGTAGACGACCCGGCCGATCTCGTGCAGCCAGCTGTGCTCCGGCCCGATGCCGGGATAGTCGAGCCCGGCCGAGATCGAATGCGCTTCGGTGATCTGGCCGTCCTCGTCCTGCAGCAGATAGGTGCGGTTGCCGTGGAGCACGCCCGGACGCCCGCCCGACAGGCTGGCGGCGTGCTCGGTGGTGTCGAGCCCCTTGCCGGCGGCCTCGATGCCCAGCATCTCGACATCGGGATCGTCGAGGAAAGGATGGAACAGCCCGATCGCGTTGGACCCGCCGCCGACCGCCGCGACCAGCACGTCGGGCAGGCGGCCCTCCGCCTCGATCATCTGCGCGCGCGCCTCGGTGCCGATGATCGACTGGAAATCGCGGACCAGCTCCGGATAGGGATGCGGGCCGGCGGCCGTGCCGACGATGTAGAAAGTGTCGTGGACGTTGGCGACCCAGTCGCGCAGCGCCTCGTTCATCGCATCCTTCAGCGTCTGGGCGCCCGAGGTGACGGGGCGGACTTCCGCGCCGAGCAGCTTCATGCGGAAGACATTGGGCTGCTGCCGCTCGATATCGCGCGCGCCCATGAAGATGGTGCACGGCAGGCCGAACCGCGCCGCGACGGTGGCGGTGGCGACACCATGCTGGCCGGCACCGGTCTCCGCGATGATCCGCGTCTTGCCCATCCGCATCGCCAGCAGGATCTGCCCGATGCAGTTGTTGATCTTGTGCGCGCCGGTGTGGTTGAGTTCCTCGCGCTTGAAATAGATCTTGGGCCCCATGCCGGCGGGAGCGTTGGCGCGCAGCTCGGCGCTCAGGCGTTCGGCGTGATAGAGCGGGCTCGGCCGTCCGACGAAATGCTTCATCAGATAGTCGAACTCGGCCTGGAAGGCGGGGTCCGCCTTGGCCGCGCGATACTCGCGCTCGAGATCGAGGATCAGCGGCATCAGCGTTTCCGCGACGTAGCGGCCACCGAATTCGCCGAAATGCCCGCGTTCGTCGGGCTGGGCGCGCAGGGAGTTTTGCAGGGTCATGATCGGGCCACCGCTTGGCAGAAACGGGCGATGCTGTCGACATCCTTGACGCCCGGTGCCGATTCGACACCCGAGGAAACGTCGACCAGCCGCGCGCCGGTGATGCGGATCGCATCGGCGACATTGTCCGCATCGAGCCCGCCCGAAAGCGCCCAGGGGAGGGGATGGGCGAAGCCGTCGAGCAGTTTCCAGTCGAAGCGCAGACCCATGCCGCCGGGTAGATCGGCGTGATCGGGCGTCTTGGCGTCATAGAGCAGGCGATCGGCGGCACCGCGATAGCCGTTTGCGGGCTGGAGATCGGCGCGGGTGCGGATCGGCAAGGCCTTCCAGATCTCGCGCCCGGTCAGCCGACCGATCGCGGAGGCGCGGTCGGGCGTCTCGCGGCCGTGTAGCTGGATGGCGTCGACCAGCGGCGCGATGCCGAGCAGCAGTTCGTCGGCCGGATCGACCACGACCGCCACCCGCCGGACATGCGCGGGAACCAGCGCCGCCAGCGCCGTCGCGCGATCGATATCGAGATGACGAGGGCTCTTCGGGAAGAAGACGAAGCCGACATGGCTCGCCCCATGGCGGATCGCCGCCCCGAGGGTCTCGGGGGTCGACAGGCCGCAGATCTTGACGGTGACTCGGGACATGCAGCGGGCGTTATACCGATCGGCGCGCGTCGGACAGAGCCAAGGCGACAGGGGCGATGTCGTCGGCGCGACCGCAGCTGCCAATCCCCTTGATGCACCGGCACAATCGCCGTGCTAGCGGTGATTTGGGGACAAGGCAGGATTCGCGTGACGGTCGAGACGGGCCAGCAACCGGTGGATGATGGGGGTGCGCCGTCGATGGAGGGCGTGCCTCCCGTCGCACTGCCCATGGCTGCGACCATCCCCCCGCGCCGCGAGGCCGGTCACGATCATGACGCCGAGGAGGAGTTCCACCGCGACCGGCTGCTCGCCGGGCTGACGCTGATCGCGGGGGCGGGGCTGTTGCTGGCGCTGCCCTTCGCGTTGCGCGCGGGGGCAGAGTTCTTCCTGCCGATCACCGCCGCTCTCGTGGTCGCGGTCGCGATGGTGCCGCTGCTCGAATGGCTGGAGCGGCGCCGCGTCCCTTCCGGCCTGGCGGCGCTGCTGTGTGTGCTGTTGTTCCTGACGCTAGCCAATATCGCGGTGGCTTCGATCATCGTCCCGGCCACCGCCTGGTTCGCGCTGCTGCCCGAACGGATCGGGCAGGTGCGAGAAACGCTCGATCCGTTGATCCAGATATATGCCAGCCTGGAGCGGTTCATCGACGAGACGATGGCGACGATGGCGCGCGCCGAGACGGCGGCGGCCAGCCGCACCGTTCGGGTGGAGACGCCCAATTCGCTGATGGATTTCGTCGCGACCTCCGCACCTTATGCGGTGATCCAGATGTTCTTCGGCTTGCTGGTGGTCTATTTCTTCCTGGCCGGCTGGTCGTCGATGCGGCGGCGGACGATCACGGGGCGGGGCAGCTTCACCAGCGCGATGACCACGGCCCGCGTGATCCAGCAGGTGGTCGATTCGACCTCGGCCTATCTCGGCACGATCACCGTCATCAACATGGGGATGGGGCTGGCGGTCGCGCTGGCGCTGTGGATCGTGGGCATGCCGACGCCGCTGATGTGGGGCGGGCTGGTCGCGTTGCTCAACTACATCCCCTATCTGGGGCCGATCGTCGCGGCGCTGCTGCTGGGCCTCGGCGGGCTGATGACGTTCGCCGATGCCTGGCACGCGCTGATCCCGGCGGCGGTGTTCGTGGGCCTGCACATGTGCGAGGCGAACCTGATCACCCCGATGCTGGTCGGCCGCCGGCTGACGATCAATCCGCTGCTGATCCTGGTCGCGCTCAGCTTCTGGGGCTGGGTGTGGGGGACGACGGGCGCGCTGCTCGCGGTGCCGCTGCTGATCATCGCCAAGACGATCCTCGATGCGGCCGGCAAGCCCGATATCGCCGGCTTCCTGTTCGAGGAGGGTACGCTGGGCGGCCCCGCACATGACGTGCATGACGGGTAGGGCGCGTTCCTAGAACAGTCGCATCTGCGCACCCTCCGGCGGGCGGAAAAGATCGGTGCGGGTGGCGAGGCGTTCGTTCTTCACGCCGTGGCGTCGGCAGGCGATGGCAAAGCGGGTGCGCAGCAGATCCGCCCAGGCACCTTGCCCCCGCATCCGCGAGAAGAAGTCGGGATCGTTGTCGCGGCCGCCGCGCAGCGACTGGATGATCGACATCACCTTGCCCGCACGATCGGGGAAATGGGTGTCGAGCCAAGCGCGGAACAGCGGTGCCACTTCATGCGGCAGGCGGACCGGCAGGTAGAAGATGCCGCGCGCGCCGGCATTGGCGCCCGCCTCGACAAGCTGCTCGACCTCGTGATCGGTGATCGCAGGGATCACCGGCGCGATCGACATGAAGGCTGGCACGCCGGCATCCGTGAGCGCGCGGATCGCGGCCAGGCGGCGGGCGGGGCGCGGCGCGCGGGGTTCCAGCGTGCGCGCGATGGCGGGATCGAGCGAGGTGATCGACAGCGCGACCGCGACCAGCCCGTCCTTCGCCATTCCGGCCAGCAGGTCGATATCGTCGAGCACTCGATCCGACTTCGTTGTGATCGTCAGCGGATGGCGGGTTTCGGCGAGTACGGCGATGCAGCCGCGGGTGATCCGCCAATCGCGCTCGATCGGCTGATAGGGATCGGTGTTGGTGCCCATCGCGATCGGCCGCGCGACATAGCCGCGCTTCATCAATTCGGCGCGGAGCAGCGCGGGGGCATCGGGCTTGGCGAAAAGGCGCGATTCGAAATCCAGCCCCGGCGAAAGGTCGTGAAACGCATGGGTCGGCCGCGCGAAACAGTAGACGCAGCCATGCTCGCAGCCGCGAT
>Ga0160473_100639_pt1 | contig 23173 bp, 21 predicted proteins | sample HID1975I_E11MG_FD_108217 | JGI IMG/M metagenome (GOLD analysis project Ga0160473, IMG submission 108217) | Enriched soil microbial communities from UW Madison campus, WI, USA - HID1975I_E11 MG | ecosystem: Environmental > Terrestrial > Soil > Unclassified | place: USA: Madison, Wisconsin... | reverse complement strand
CGTCGCCTTACGGTGCGGGCCCCGACCCCTCGGGGGCAGGCGTTTCGGTTCCGGCGTACATCCGTGTACTCAGTCACCGACCGTGGGCCATCCATGGCCCACTAACGCCTGCCCCCGAGGGGTCGGTGCAAGGCGCATCACTTCCCCACTTCGACCTCGCAGTTTTCCTTCTGGAGGAGAGCCCCCTTTGTTAAGGGGGCGCGGCGAAGCCGCGGGGATAGGCAAGGCAGAAGTGGGGCCCGAAGTTTGCGCAGCAAACTTTGGGGGCGTAGCCCGCCGCGCGGGCTATGCCACGAATGTCGCCACATGAGCTCAAGTCCATGGATGGACGCCTTCGGCGTCCCCCGATAAGGGGTATCGCCCCCGGACGCCAAGCGCAGAACTAAGAGAGCCGCTCTTAAAGAGCAGCAGCGCTGCAAAGAGCCAGATGGAGAAACAGCCCCCCCTTCGGGGGGGCGCGGCGACAGCCGCGGGGGATAGAGAACCCTTTATGGATTCCGCTGATCCTGCACAGGAGGCACTGGCTGCGGCTGGGACTGCGGCACCGGCCGCGGCGGCACCACCCGCGGGAAGCCCGGCGGCATCGGCGTACTGGTCGGCATCGCCGGACTCACACTCGGCATCGCCTGTGGCGGTGGCGCCATCAACCGTGCCGTCGGCCGAAGCTTCAACAGCGCCGCCCAATCGCGACGATTCAAGTCGCACTGCGACTCCTGCGCAGGAGAGCATCCCAGCGCCACGCCAATCCCATCTTCGCTACCGTCGCCCGTCGCCAACGCCTTGGGCAACACCAGCCGCCCGCTGCGATCGAGCGGCAGCTTGCGCATCATCACCGTGTTGAAGACATTGCCGCCGATCAGATAAAGCGTGCGATCGCCACCGACGTTGGCCGCAATCACGATGTCGCAATGCGAAGGCCAACCCAGCGTGCCGTTGCGCGCCAGTGCTGCACTCAATCCGGCAAAACCGATCACGTCATCGCGCCCCCGCAGCAGGCACAACAGGTCGCCCGGCTCGGGCTTGGAGTTCTCCGGGTCGGTGAACACATAAGGGTCGCTGGCCTGGGCGCGGAAGGCGGCGCGGATGTAATCCATGTGCCGCGCCGAAGCTGGAAAACCGGCCACCCCAGCGCGCGTCATCACCCACGAGACGAACGTCGCCGACCACGGCGTGTCGATCAGGAAGGCGCGGCAGTCCACCTCGCTCCAGCGCGACCCATCGGCCGACAGGCAACTGCGCGCGCCTGGGCGGTCGCCCACCGATTGCAGCAACCCGCTCTCACGCCAGTAGGCCGCCACCCGCGACCAGGCCGGCGGGCCGTCCCAGGCCAGCGGCACGCGTTCGGCTTCGGTCACGGAAAGGCTGGCCACGCGCCCTTGGGTGTCGATGAAAGGTTGGTCCCAGGCGCGATGCTCGTTGCAGGCCGTGCGCACGATCGCGATCGCCGCGGCCGTGAGGCCGTAACGCGACGGCAGGTCGCAGATTTCAACGGCAGCCGCAGGCCCGGCGATGAAGGCGAGCAGGGCCATGCAGCAGTGAATCAGGCGGCGATGCTTCATCGGCAGCCTTGCGGTCGGGGGATGACCTCACACTGCCAGAGCGCCGTTCAAGCGGCGTGATGAGGCGGCGGACCCAATTTCAGCGACAGGTCGACGGCGTGCACGTGCTTGGTCAGGCCGCCGATGGAGATGAAGTCCACGCCGTCTTCGGCTATCGCGCGCAGGCCAGCGAGGTCGACGCTGCCCGAAACTTCCAGCGGAATCCGTTGGCCAGCCGGCACACTGGCCGCGATGCGCACCGCTTCGCGCCGCATGTCCGGATCGAAATCGTCGATCAGGATGCGCTCGCAACCGGCCATCATCGCCTCGCGCAGCTGCGCCAGGTCCTCCACTTCCACGATCAGCGGCAGGCTCGGCTGCTGCCGGCGCGCCTCGGCCACGGCAGCGGTCAGCGAGCCGGCGGCACGGATGTGGTTCTCCTTGAGCATCACCGCATCAAACAAGCCGATCCGGTGGTTCTCGGCGCCGCCGCTACGCACTGCGTACTTCTGCGCCAGCCGCAGGCCCGGCAGGGTCTTGCGGGTATCGAGCAGGCGCGTGCCGGTGCCGGCGATCGCGGCGACATGGCGCGCCGTCGTGGTGGCCGTGCCGGACAAGGTCTGCAGGAAGTTCAGCGACGTGCGTTCGGCACTGACCAGGCTGCGGCTACGCCCACGCAATGTGGCGAGCACCGTGCCGGCAGTAACCGACGCACCTTCTTCGATACGCCAGTCGATCTGCACCTGCGGATCGAGTGCGCGATGGCAGGCATCGAACCAGGGGCGGCCGGCAATCACCGCGTCCTGCTTGCACAGCAGGTAGGCGATGTCGTCGGTATCCGGAAGCAGGGCGGCGGTGACGTCACCGCTGCCGATGTCCTCGGCCAGGGCGCGGGCGACGTCCGCCGCGATCTGCGCCGGCGACAGCCAGTCCGGCAGGCGGGGCGGGGCGACGGACACGCTTAGCGGGCGGGGAAGTCGGCGATGGTGCTGCTGTCGATGGCCTCTTCGGCCAACAGCACCGGAATGCCGTCCTCGACCCGGAACACCTGCTTGCGGTCGCGGCTCACCAGGGCCTCGCGCAGCGGCTGCGTCTGCGCACTGCCGTCGGCCTTGAGCGCAGTGCCGGCAGCGATGGCGCGGTTCAATACCTCCAGCCCAGCGGCGTCAAGCAGCGACAGCGGCTGGCGGGTATCGGGCGAGCACAGCAGGTCGAGCAGTTTGCGGTCCATGGACTTCGTGATGCGTGGAAGGCGGCTAGAATACGTCTTTAAGGCAGGGTAGGGCCATGACCTCCAAGCAATCCGCGCCGCTGGTCGGCATCGTGATGGGCTCCCGTTCGGACTGGGAGACCATGCAGCACGCGGCCCAGAAGCTCGACGCGCTGGGCGTTGCACATGAAGTGAAAGTGGTGTCCGCACACCGTACCCCGGACGTGCTGTTCCAGTACGCCGAGCAGGCGCAGGCCCGTGGCCTGCGCGCGATCATCGCCGGTGCCGGCGGTGCGGCGCACTTGCCGGGCATGCTCGCCGCCAAGACCGCCGTGCCCGTGCTCGGCGTCCCGGTGCAGTCCAAGGCGCTCAACGGCATGGATTCGTTGTTGTCGATCGTGCAGATGCCGGCCGGCATCCCCGTCGCCACGTTCGCCATCGGCAATGCGGGTGCCGCCAATGCGGCGCTGTTCGCCGCGGCGATGCTGGCCGCCGAGCAGCCGGAGATCGGCGCTGCGTTGAACGCGTTCCGGCAAAAGCAGACCGACGACGTCACCGCCGCGGACGATCCGCGCCGATGACCACGGTTGGCATTCTGGGCGGCGGCCAGCTTGCCCGCATGATGATCCTGGCCGGCGCGCCGCTGGGCTTGCGCTTCAAATTGCTCGATCCGGTCGCCGAAGCCTGCGCGGGCCAGTTGGCCCCGCTGCAGGTCGGTGCCTTCGATGACCACGACGCCTTGGCGTGCTTCGTCGAAGGCGTGGACGTGGTCTCCTTCGATTTCGAGAACGTGCCGGCGCAGAGCACGCGCTGGTTGCTCGACCACGTGCCGGTGTTCCCCGGTCCGCAGGCGCTGGGCGTGGCCCAGGACCGGCTGAGCGAGAAGACCCTGTTCCGCGACCTGGGCATCCCCGTACCCGAGTTCGCCGCCGTCTCCGATCGCGCCGGCCTGGATGCGGCGCTGGCGCGCATCGGCACGCCGTGCATCCTCAAGACCCGGCGCATGGGCTATGACGGCAAGGGCCAGTTCCGGATCAAATCGCCGGCCGACGCCGCTGCGGCCTGGGAGGCGCTGGGCGCGCAGGCGTCCACGGTGGGGCTGATCGTCGAAGCCTTCGTGCCGTTCCAGCGCGAGCTCAGCGTGGTCGCGGTGCGCGGCCGCGATGGCGAATTCCGGGTATGGCCGTTGACCGAAAACTGGCATGTCGATGGTGTGCTGTCGGCCAGCCTGGCGCCAGCGCAGGCCGATGCGGAACTGCAGGCGACGGCGGCTTCGTATGCGCAGCGCCTGGCCGAGCGGCTCGACTATGTCGGCGTGTTCGCGCTGGAACTGTTTTGCCGCGATGGCGAGCTGCTCGCCAACGAGATGGCGCCGCGCGTGCACAACTCCGGCCACTGGACGATCGAAGGCGCGGAGACCTCGCAGTTCGAGAACCATCTGCGCGCCGTGCTGGGCCTGCCGCTGGGCGAGACCACGATGCGCGGATATGCGTGCATGCTCAACTGGCTGGGCGAGATGCCGGATGCGGCTTCGTTCCTGCATGTGCCTGGTGGCCATTGGCACGACTACGGCAAGCAGCCGCGGGCCGGGCGCAAGGTGGGTCATGCCACGCTGCGGGCCGATACGCCGATCGCCTTGTCGCAGGCCCTGTGCCGTGCCGGCCAGGTGTTGGGTCGACTGGGCCAGGTGGCGCCGGTCGTCGCGCGGCTCGAAGGGTAAGCGCCTTTCGCCGGGTATCGGCCCTCGCTTTGAAAGGGCCGATGCGTCAACGCAACCGCGAAGCGGCGAAGTCCCAGTTGACCAGCTTCCAGAACGCTTCCAGGTACTGCGCGCGGCCGTTGCGGTAGTCGATGTAGTACGCGTGTTCCCACACGTCGCAGGCCAGCAGCGGGGTGTCATCGCCGGTGAGCGGCGTGGAGGCGTTGCTGGTGCTCACCACGGCCAGGGCGCCGTCGGCGCGCTGCACCAGCCACACCCAGCCCGAGCCGAACGTGGCCAGCGCCAGGCGTTCGAATTCGCTGCGGAAATGCGCGTAGTCGCCGAATGCCTGGACGATCTTCTCGGCCAGCGCGCCGGTCGGCTCACCGCCGCCGCGCGGACGCAGGCATTGCCAGTAGAACGCGTGGTTCCAGACCTGCGCGGCCTGGTTGAACACGGTGCCCTGGGCGCGGCGCACGATCTCTTCCAGCGCCAGGTCGGCGAACTCGGTGCCGGCGATCAGCTCGTTGAGGCGATCGACATAGGCGCGCTGGTGCTTGCCATGGTGGTAATCCAGCGTTTCGGCCGACAAGTGCGGCGCCAGCGCGGCACGGTCGTAGGGCAGGGGCGTGAGTTCGATCGGCATGGGAGGGGGAGCGCCACGAGGGTCGCGGCCTGTGCTTACAATGACGGACCAGCGCGCAGTCTAGCCGACCTGAAGCACGACGCTGCCGCCACTACAGGAGAATCCACATGCCGGTGATGGAACGCATCCAGGCGGAAGTCGAAGGGCACCCGATCGTGTTGTTCATGAAGGGCACCCCGCAATTTCCCATGTGCGGCTTTTCCAGCCGTGCGGTACAGGCGCTGCTGGCCGCCGGTGCCGAGCGCCTGCATACGGTCAACGTGCTGGAGGAGCCGGAGGTGCGTGCCAACCTGCCGCGCTTTTCCAACTGGCCGACCTTCCCGCAGTTGTTCATCCACGGCGAGCTGATCGGCGGCTGCGACATCACCCTGGAGCTGTTCGAATCGGGCGAGCTCAAGCGCATCGTCGCCGAGGCCTATACGTCGTGAGTGCCGATGGCGCGAGGGCAGGGCAAGGCGCGTTGGCCGGTCGCGTGGTGTTGGTCACCGGCGCGGCCGGCGGGCTCGGCTCGGCCGCCGCCATGGCGGCCAGCGCGGCCGGTGCCACCGTGATTCTGCTGGGGCGCAAGCCGGCCAAGCTGGAAAAGCTGTATGACCGGCTGGCTGCGCAGGGGACGGAGCCGTTGATCTATCCGCTCGACCTCATTGGCGCCACGCCCGATGACTACGCCGCGCTCGCCGAGCGCATCGAATCGGAACTGGGCCGCCTCGACGGCGTGCTGCATTGTGCCGCCGATTTCCATGGCCTGACCCCGTTGGAGCTGACCGATCCGGCGGTGATCGCGCGCGGGCTGCACGTCAACCTCACTGCCCGTGCCTGGTTGTCGCAGGCCTGCCTGCCGCTGATGCGCCGCGCCGAAGACGCCGCGCTCGTGTTCGTGCTCGACGACCTGGCGCGCGTCGGCCAGGCCTATTGGGGCGGGTATGGCGCTGCCCAACACGCGCAACGTGGCTTGCTCGCCAGCCTGCATGGCGAAACCGCCAATGGCCCCGTCCGCGTGGCGGGCCTGCAGCCCGGGCCGATGCGCACTGGCTTGCGCGCGCGTGCCTACACCCATCAGGAAGACTTCGAGGCGGTTGATCCGGCGCGCTACGCCGACGCTTGCGTCACCTTGCTGGCACCGGCTGGCAGCGCCTATCGCGGCACCGTCTGGGAAGTGTCGGCCGCACCGCGCTAGCCCTGGCGACGCGCACACGGGACAATACCCGCCGCTGCGCCGCGGCATCCTCGCCGCGCATTGCCCCCTGGCCTGCTGCTTTCGCGTCACGTCGGCCCCGGCGTGGCCCTTCGCCTTCCGTTTTGCAGATTTCCCATGACCATCCTCTCCGCTGCCCTGCTGCTGTTCCTGATCCTCGATCCGCTGGGCAACATCCCGGTCTTCCTCAGCGTGCTCAAGCCGCTGCCGGCACGCCGCCAGCGCTACGTGCTGGCGCGTGAGCTGCTGATCGCGCTGGCCGTGCTGATGGGTTTCCTGTGGGGCGGCAAGTACGCGCTGGAGATGATGCACCTGCGCCAGGAGTCGGTCTCGATCGCCGGTGGCATCGTGCTGTTCCTGATCGGCATCCGCATGATCTTCCCGCGCCCGGAGGGGTTGATGGGCGAGATCCCGGATGGCGAGCCTTTCATCGTGCCCCTGGCCATTCCGCTGGTGGCCGGCCCCTCGGGCATGGCCGCGGTGATGTTGATGGGCAGTGGCGAGCCGCACCGGCTGCCGGATTTCAGCCTGGCCCTGCTGCTGGCCTGGGGCGCCACCGCGGCGATCCTGTTCTGCTCGCCGCTGCTGTACAAGCTGCTCGGCCACCGCGCCCTGTCCGCCCTGGAGCGGTTGATGGGCATGCTGCTGGTGGCGATCTCGGTGCAGATGTTCCTAGACGGCATCGGCACCTATCTGAAGCTGCCCACCGCCATCTGAGCGGGCGCGCCATGCCCCTCGTACACGGGGCGTGAGGGAGCGTTGACGATGTCCTTGCAATGCCCGCCATGCTGCGGGTGCACATAAGTGCCTGTTTTGGCGCAAGTGTTTGTGTTGCAAGCGTTTCCAGACACCGCCGGGGGCCCGTTCTTGGTCACGCGCCCGTCACATTTCCCAACTAACGTGTTAACCTGTTGTTAACCGTTACGGCCGAAACCAGGCTGTCCGGTAGGGAACCCCAGATCACATCAGCGCATTGCCGGAGACGGCGGTGGCTGAGCCGTTTTTCTCGCATCCGTCCACGCATCGAGGCTACCGCCCATGACTCACCCCCGTCAGTTCCGCATGTCCAAGCTCACGCTTGGCCTCGTGGCCGCACTCGCCGCTGCGCCAGTTTTCGCGCAGAGCACCTCCGCCGGTGTCGGCGGTGTTGTCACCACCACCAGCGGATCGCCGGTTGCCGGCGCCGAAGTGACCATCACCCATGCGGAATCGGGCACGGTCAGCCGCGCCACCACCGACGGCGCTGGTCGCTACACCGCGCGCGGCCTGCGCGTCGGCGGCCCGTACACCATCACTGTCACCAAGCCCGGTGAAGGCACCAAGACCGAAGACGGCGTGTACCTCACGCTGAACCAGGTCAACACCGTCAATGCCCAGCTCACCGGCGACCTGACCACCCTGGACACCGTGACCGCGGTCGCCGTGGTCGGTGGCTCGGAAGTGTTCTCGGCCAACAAGATGGGCGCGGGCACCTCGATCGACCAGCAGAAGATCGACGCGATGCCGTCGATCAACGGCAATATCCAGGACTACATGCGCCTGGACCCGCGCGTGGCCTTCGTTGACCGCGCCTCGGGCACCATCTCGGCCGGCGGCCAGAACCCGCGCTTCAACTCGATCAGCATCGACGGCGTGTCCGCCTCGGATACCTTCGGCCTGGAAGGCAACAACATGCCGACCCGTCGCCAGCCGGTGTCGATGGAAGCCATCGAGGCAATCGACGTCAACCTGTCCAACTACGACGTGTCCATCGCTTCGGCCTCCGGCGCCACCGTCAACGCGGTGACCAAGTCCGGTACCAACGAGTTCCACGGTTCGGTCTACGGTTCGTACCGTGATGGCAGCTGGTTCGGCGACAACCCGGCCGACGGCAGCAAGTTCAACGGCTTCGACAGCGAGAAGACCTATGGCATGACCCTGGGCGGCCCGGTCGTCAAGGACAAGCTGTTCTTCTTCGCCAACTACGAGAAGTTCGAGCAGAAGGCGCCGGGCGCCGACCTGGGCAGCAGCGCCCTGGGCAAGCCGAACGCGGTCATCACCGACGCTTCCATCGCCCGCGCGCAGCAGATCGCGCAGGACACCTGGGGCTTCGACGCCGGTGGCCTGGACAGCAACGGCAATACCGACCTTGAAGAGTACGCGCTGAAGCTGGACTGGAACATCTCCGACGCCCACCGCGCCAGCATCCGCTACAGCAAGCTCGACCAGAGCAAGCTGCGCATCAACGGCATGAGCAGCACCAGCCAGGTCTCGCTGAGCTCGTACTGGTACCAGCACGAGAAGAGCAACGAGAGCTACGTCGCCCAGGTCTTCAGTGACTGGACCGACACCTTCTCGACCGAGTTCAAGGTGTCCTACCGCGATTACTCGGCCGTGCGCGTGGTGCCGACCACTGCCCCGAGCGTGGCGATCTACTTCGGCGGCACCCAGGCCACCCCGAGCGGCGACGTGCTGTACCTCGGCACCGAGACCAACTCGCAGAACAACGTCCTGCAGACCAAGACGTGGAACTACTACGGCGCCGCCAACTGGACGCTGGGTGACCACGAGTTGAAGTTCGGCGTGGACTACAGCGACAACGAGATCTACAACTACTACGGCGCCAACTCGTGGGGCGTGTACCGCTTCTTCGGCCTGGACAACTTCGCCTCGGGCAACTGGAGCCAGTACGACCTGAGCGCCGAGACCTCGCCGGGCTCGATCGCCGCCGACTTCGACCTGAAGAACATCGGCCTGTTCGTGCAGGACACCTGGTACGTCAATGCCAACCTGACCCTGACCCTGGGCCTGCGTGGTGACCGTGCCGATTCCTCGCCGAACCCGACCTACAACGCTGCAGCTTCGAACTACTTCGGCTACAACAACAGCGCGGTGTTCTCGAAGGACTTCCTGATCCAGCCGCGTTTCGGCTTCAACTACACCTTCGACAGCGAGCGTCCGACCCAGCTGCGCGGTGGCGTGGGCCTGTTCCAGGGTGATGCGCCGAGCGTGTGGATCAGCAACAGCTATTCCACCACCGGCTACAACTACAACTCCTACACCCTGTACAACCAGTCGGCGGCCGTGCCGTTCAGCCCGGATGGCCTGAACCAGAACGTCCCGGCGTCTGCCGCTTCGCCGACCCAGAACGTCAACTTCGTCGGCAACGACTTCAAGCTGCCGTCGAGCTGGAAGGCCAACCTGGCGTTCGATCACGAGCTGCCGTGGTACGGCATCGTCGGTTCGGCCGAGTTGCTGCTGACCAAGGTCAAGAACGCGCTGTACTACCAGTCGATGAACATCGGCCCGGTGGTCGACGGCGACACGCAGCCGGCCTTCATTGGTCCGGACGGCCGTGAGCTGTACTGGAACCCGACCAAGACCGGCCGCGCCTGGGCCTCGGGCGATGCGCGCTACGGCCGCAACCCGGCTTACAACAACGTCTACCTGATCGACAACACCGACAAGGGCCGCACCTCGCAGTTCACCCTGTCGCTGACCCGTCCGTTCACCGAAGACAGCGACTGGTCCTGGACCCTGGGCTACACCTACACCGACGCGACCGAAGTCGGCAGCCTGACCAGCTCCACCGCCAGCTCGGGCTGGGGCTACCAGTACGCGTTCAATGCCAACTCGGACACCGAGAACACCTCGCGTTACGAGATCAAGGACCGCGTCACCGGCCAGCTGAACTGGAAGCACAAGTTCTTCGGTGACTACCAGACCCAGGTCGGCCTGTTCTATGAAGGCCGCAGCGGCCGTCCGTACAGCTACGTCTACGTGAACGACGCCAACGGCGATACCCGTACCGCCAATGACCTGTTCTACGTGCCGAACCCGGGCGACGTGCTGTTCGGCACGCTCAACGCGAGCGGCCAGTTCGCGGCCAACGCGGCGATGGAGAAGAGCTTCTACGACTGGCTGGCCGCCAACCCGCAGCTGGCCAAGTACGCGGGCAGCTACGCACCGGCCAACGAGTTCCGTACCGGCTGGGTGAACACGTTCGACGTGCGCATCAGCCAGGAACTGCCGGGCTTCATGAAGGGCCACAAGTCCGAGATCTGGCTGGACATCCAGAACGTGGGCAACCTGATCAACAAGGATTGGGGCCACATCGTGGACTACGGCTTCTACGCCGACGCCCGCGTTGCCAACCTGCAGGGCATCTACGACGGCAAGTACGTGTACAACTACACCGGCGCCGACCAGCCGACCGTGGCCAACGCCGATGCCGACGGCTTCAACGTCGGTGTCTCGCAGTGGTCGCTGCAGCTGGGCTTCCGCTACCAGTTCTGATTCTTCGGAACGAGAGCGAAACAAGGAACGGCCGGGGCAACCCGGCCGTTTTCTTTTGTCGGGGGGACTGGGTTACAGTCCCGCGGCTGCATAGAAGGAGTAGCTCATGGAACAAGGCATCAGGGCGGCGACGGCGCTGCCGGTAGTGGACGCGCGGATCTACCCGCGTGGCGGACTGGACGTTTTGTCGCGGGCCGAGGTCGCGCGCCTGCGCGACGCCTCCGTCGGCGGCATGCATGAATTGCTGCGGCGCTGTGCGTTGGCGGTGCTGACCAGCGGCAGCGCTTCGGACGACCCGCGCGCCGCGCGCGATCTCTACCCGGATTTCGACATCCAGGTCACCCAGCAGGACCGTGGCGTACGCATCGACCTGAGCAAGGCGCCGGCGATGGCGTTCGTGGATGGCGAGATCATCCGCGGCGTGGCCGAGCTGCTGTTCGCGGTGGTGCGCGACCTGGCCTACATGGCGATCGAGCTCGGCCCGCAATACGCGGCGGACCTGGAATCGGGCGAGGGCATCACCAACGCGGTGTTCGGCCTGTTGCGCAACGCGCGCATCCTGCACCCGAGCGATCCGAACCTGGTGGTGTGCTGGGGCGGCCATTCGATTTCGCGCGACGAGTACCTCTACACCAAGCAGGTAGGCTACGAGCTGGGCCTGCGCGGGCTGGACATCTGCACCGGCTGCGGCCCGGGCGCGATGAAGGGGCCGATGAAGGGCGCGACCATCGCCCACGCCAAGCAGCGCCGCAGCAATACGCGCTACATCGGCGTGACCGAGCCGGGCATCATCGCGGCCGAATCGCTGAACCCGATCGTCAACCACCTGGTGATCATGCCGGACATCGAGAAGCGCCTGGAGGCGTTTGTCCGCATCGGCCACGGCATCATCGTGTTCCCCGGCGGCGTCGGCACGGCCGAGGAGATCCTGTATCTGCTCGGCATCCTGCTGCGCGAGGAAAATGCGCACCTGCCGCTGCCGCTGATCCTCACCGGCCCGACCATCGCCGCGCCGTACTTCGAGCAGATCGACCGCTTCATCCGGCTCACCCTGGGCGACGCGGCGGCCTCGCGTTACGAGATCATCGTCGGCGATCCGGTCGAGGTGGCGCGGCGCATGACGCGCGGCATCAAGCAGGTGCGCGAGTACCGCATTGCCCAGCGCGACTCGTTCTACTTCAACTGGTCGGTCACCATCCCCGAGGAATACCAGCGGCCCTTCGTGCCCACGCACGAGGCGATGGCCGGCCTGGACCTGCACCAGGGGCGTCCGGCCCCGGCGCTGGCGGCCGACCTGCGCCGCGCGTTCTCTGGCATCGTGGCCGGCAACGTGAAGGAAGAGAGCATGCAGCGGATCGAGCAGCATGGCCCGTTCGAGATCCACGGCGATGCGCAGATGATGCAGGCCCTGGATGAGCTGCTGCGTGCGTTCGTGGAGCAGCGCCGGATGAAGATCGCCGGCGACTACCAGCCCTGCTATCGCGTCGTTACCTGATCGACAGCGTGGCCTGGAACCGGCCGGCCGCCTGCGTTGTCGACAACGCGACGCGGTCCGAGCCGGCCAGGCGCGCCCGCAGCGCCGACAAACCCACCTTGTGACCGTTGCGATGCGGCACTGCCTGCGTGGCATCGGGCACGCTGTTGTCCACGCTCAGCAACCACTGGGCGCCGGCTGGCGCCAGCGAGACCACGATGCTGCCGGGGGCGGCGGAGTTCTCGATGCCGTGATGCACGGCGTTCTCCACCAGCGGTTGCAGGCTCAGCCGCGGCAGGCGCAGCGCGGGCAGGGGCGAGGGCAGCTGCCATTCCACGCGCATCCGCTGGCCGAAGCGGATCGATTCGATTTCCGCGTAGCGTTGCGCCAGGAGGATCTCGTCGGCGATGTCGATTTCGGCCGGGCCGGCCAGGGCGGCGCGGAAGAGGTCGGCGAGGTCGAGCAGGATCTGCTCCACCCGCTGCGGCTCGCGATGGACCAGGGTGGCCGCGGCATTGAGCGCGTTGAACAGGAAATGCGGCTGGACGCGCGCGGTGAGGGCGTCGATTTCGGCTTGTTTGGCGCGGACGGCGAGTTGGCGCACCCGGATGTGGTTGTTCAGCGCCGCCATGCCCATCAGCCCCACCAGCAGGGCGATGCCTGACAGCTGCAGTGACAAGGTGAGCCAGGCGCCGGTGCTCAGCTGCCAGTACGCGCCAAACGTCCACAGGATGACGCCGCTCGTGGCCCAGGTCAGCAACTGCAGCAGGAGCAGGGTGGCGGCGGAAATGGCCAGGGCGCTGCGCCCGGACAGGATCCGCCGCAGCGATAGCAGGGTGGCCAGGGTGAGCAGGCCCACCCACTGGATGCCGAGGGAGGCGAGCCCGAAGTAAACCCATCGGTTGGTAGCCGGGCTTGGCGTCAGCGCCAGAATGGCAGCGATGCACTCGCCCGCCATGACGATCCAGATGATCGTCGTTGGCTGTTTGAGCGCTTCGAGCTGGTTGTTGCTGTACGCCTCGGACATGGATCGGCCGGCATGCTGGGTCCGGTGATGATGCCGGGAATCCCGCTGCCGCGCAGCCAGACCGTTCGCCACTGGGGTCCTGCCGTCCGTCGGGGGGAGGTGGCATGGCCGCGCGGGCAGCGTTAGTTTTTTGACGGGGGCTACTGGGGAACATCATGCATACACCATCATGTCGGCGTAGCGCGAGGGCAGGGGGGTTCACCCTGATCGAGCTTGCGGTGACCATCGCCGTGCTTGCCATCATCTGTGCGATGGCCATTCCGAGCTTCACCTCGCTCATTCGGTCCAACCGACTGTCTGGCGGCGCCAACGAAGTCGTCGCCGCCTTCCAGGCAGCGCGTTCGGAGGCCGTTCGGCTGAATGGCGCGGTCGCGCTGTGCCGCAGTGAGGATGGCGCCACCTGTACCGCTGGCGACGCCTGGACCGGCATGGTCATCGTGGACCGGGACGGCAACCTGCTGCGCACGGTCAGCCTGCGCCCCGGCCTGGAAGTAACCAGCGACGCCACGCTGAGCGGGATGAACGACAGGATCACCTTCAACGCCGACGGCCTGGCACGCGACAGCACCGGCGCGCCGCTGGCGACGACCTTGAGCCTGTGCCTGCCGGTGACCAGCCCGGCCGACAACATTCGCCGTGTCGTCATCACTGGCGGCAGCCGTATTTCCATCACCCGTGACAACGGCGGCGGCGCCTGCACGGACGCGTGAGACCTATCAACATGCGAAATTTCATCGCTCCCCGCACCGTTCGCGGCGTTAGCCTGATCGAAGTCATGATCTCCGTGCTGATCCTCGGCATCGGCATGCTTGGCATCGCTGCCATGCAGACAACGGCCTTGCGCAACAACCAGAGTGCGCTTGAGCGCAGCCAGGTGGTCATGCAGACCTACACCATCCTGGATGCGATGCGCGCCAATCGTGATGCGGCGCTGATCGGCAGCTACAACACCGGTGGCCTGATCTGCGACGTGCCGACCGGCGACAGCCTGGTCGAAAAGGACCAGGCGGTCTGGATGCAGGGCCTGAAGAGCACCCTGGCCGACGCCGACACCACGTGCGGCTCCATCACCTGCGACGACGGCGATTGCACCATCGCCGTGCAGTGGGATGACAGCCGCGCCAAAGACGCCGATGGCAATGCCTCTACCGAGCAGAAGATCGAAACGGTGACCCAACTGTGAACACTTTTCCCAGGATGGCTTCGCGCTCGCGCCAAGGCGGTTTCAACCTCATCGAGCTGATGATCGCGATGTTGCTCGGCCTGCTGGTCGTGGGCGCGGCCATTGGCATTTTCCTCTCCAACCGGCTCACTTACTCGACCACCGAGGGCATGAGCCGGCTGCAGGAGTCGGCGCGCATCTCGTTCGAAATGATGGCGCGCGATATCCGCGAAGCGGGCGGCAATGCCTGCGACGTCAACCTGCCGGTAGCGAACGTGCTGACCGATCCCACCGCGAACTGGTGGAGCGACTGGGCCGTGCCGGTGGAAGGTTATGACGACGGCTCGCTGGCGGGTTCGAAGGCGGCCACCGATTCGATCCAGCTGCTGTCGGCCAGCACCGGGGGCGCCACCGTGACCGCCCACGATGTCGCCGCGCAGGCGCTGACGCTGGACACCGCCGCGCCGGACCTGCACGCCAATGCGGTGATGCTGCTCTGCGATCGCCAGCAGGTCGCCGTGGTGCAGGCCGACACCGTATCCGGCACGTCGGTTTCCTACGGCGGCGGCCCGCTCAACGCCTGCACGCGCCTGGGGCGCTTGCCGTCGGTGTGCGCCAGCGGTTCGAACAGCTACGCCTATGAGGTCAATTCGTTGCTGACCGAGCTGCATGCAGTGCGGTGGTACGTGGCCGACAACAACCGCGGTGGCACTTCGCTGTACCAGACCACGGTCGGGCCGGGCGGCGTGGAGAGTTCCAACGAGATTACCGAAGGTGTCTCGGACCTGCAGTTCCAATACTTGCTGAGCGGTGCGACGGATTACGTCGACGGCAGCGCCGGGCTGAGTTGGGCCAACGTGGTGGCGGTGAAAGTGGATATGGCCGTCAATTCGGTGGACAAGGTCGGCGTCGACAAGCAGCCGATCACGCGCCGGATCAGCACCATCGTGAGCATCAGGAATCGCAACTCATGACCAAGAATTTTCCCGCCCGCCAATCGGGTATCTCCCTGATCGTCGTCCTGCTGCTGTTGCTGGTGATGACCTTGCTCGGACTGGTGGTCCTGCGCAGCACGCTGTTGCAGGAGCGCATGTCCTCGAACATGTACGACCGCAGCCTGGCGTTCCAGGCAACGGAAGGCGCGCTGCGCGACGCGGAGAAGGTGATTCGCGATGCAGCCGGTAGCGGCAACATCGCCGGTTTCAATTGTTCCACGCCTGGCACGGTTTGCGCGGCCATCCCCAGCAATACCTATACCGGGAACGCCTCCGGCTGCGCGGCGGGGGCGGAGGAATGCTGGGTCGACGCCAGTGTTACCCAGCGCCTGCAGCCATCGCCGGCGCAGTACTACATCGAGTACCTGGGCCAGCGCACCAGCGAAGACCAGTTGGGCCTGGGCTCGAGCATCAACCAGAACCAGTACGGCGGCAGCGGTGGTACCTCGCTGGAGCATTACTACCGCGTGATCGCCCGCAGTGCGGACCCCACCAGCAATGGCGGCCGTTCGGTCGTCATCCTGCAAACCAATGTCACGGTCAAGTAAGGGGCCGCTCATGAATATCCGGACCAAGAAGAACGTGAGCCAACCCCGCTGGATCGCAGCGCTGGCGGGCCTGCTGATTGGCGTCACCGGCGCGGCGGGCGCTGATGTGGACGTCTCGCAGTCGCCGCTGTACGTGGGCAGCAATGTGCCGGGCAACCTGGCGTTGGTGCCGTCGGTGGAATACCCGACCGTCATCAGCAAGGCCAACCTCTCCGATACCTACTCGACCACGACCAAGTGGGTCGGCTACTTCGATTCGAAGAAGTGCTACAAATACAACTACAGCGCCACCGACGCAGACAATTATTTCTACCCGGTGCGCTCGCTGGGTACGACGGCGACGACGTTCACCTGCGGACAGGCGGGCGAATGGTCGGGTAATTTCCTGAACTGGGCCGCGACGCAGACGATCGATCCGTTCCGCTCGGCGCTCACCGGTGGTTATCGCGTGACGGATACGCCGACGACGACGATCCTGGAAAAGGCGACGATGCCCAACGCCAACGCCACGTCGAACTTCCCGCGGCGTTCGATTGCCGGCAAGACCACGTTGCAGGGTGCGACCCCTTCGCAGGGGACCACGGGCACGGCGTGGTCGAACTTCTACATGAAGATCGACGGGCAGGGCAACAAGATGTTGTTCGGCAGCTCGGCGATGACCAATGATTCGGCGTGGAACTCCACGACCATCAAGACCGTGCCGTATAACCCGAGCCTGCACGTGCTCAATGGCGGGTCGTACCTGAACAGAGACGGCACGGCTGCCTGCTCGCAGAACTGTACCGCCGATACTGCATTCACCTATTACGTCTACGTTCGCGCGAAGGTTTGCGTCAGCGGTTTGCTCGAAGACAACTGCGTCCAGTACTCGCAGGGCTACAAGCCTGAAGGTCTGCTGCAGGAGTACTCGAAGAAGATCCGCTACAGCGTCTTCAGCTATCGCCTGGACAATTCAGGAACCGCGGACTCCGGCGTCCTGCGCGCGCGCCAGAAGTTCATTGGCCCGAACAGCTATTACCCGGACCAGGGCACTGTCGCCAACACCGCCAAGGAATGGGATCCCACGACCGGTGTGATCTACACCAATCCGGATACCGCCGATGCGACGGCCACCACGGCCGTGGTGGGCAAGACCATCCCCAACAGTGGTGTGCTGAACTACATCAACAAGTTCGGCCAGACGGGCAATGGCCTGAAGACCTACGATGACGTCAGCGAGCTGTACTACGCGGCCATCCGATACTTCAAGCATCTGGGCAACGTGACGTCGTACTCGGATCTGGGCAGCGGTAACGCCGATGCCAAGTACAAGCAGGCTGACGCCTTCCCGGTCATTACGAGTTGGGACGATCCGATCAAGTACTGGTGCCAGACGAATGTCATCCTGGGCATCGGTGATACCAACACGCATTGGGACAAGAACCTGCCTGGCGCCACCAACACAAGCGGTGAGCCGGCCAAGCCTGCGTTGGTGACCAGCGACAACACCGTGGACGTCGTGGCGCGGATGAAGCAGATCTTCCGCATGGAAGGTTCCAGCGATGCGGACGCGACGACCAAGTCCAAGGCGGCCAGCTTCAATAGTGGCGGCAACAACAACTCCGCCTACATTGCCGCACTGGCCTACGATGCCCATACCAAGGACATGCGTGCGGACTTCGATGGCAAGCAGACCTTGTCCACGCATTGGGTGGACGTGGTCGAGTACGGCGACTACAAAACGGCGGGGACGAACCAGTACTGGCTGGCGACCAAGTACGGTGGCTTCACCGTACCGGCCGGTTATGACCCGGAAACCAACGTGACACCGCTGGCGGACTCGACCTGGTGGGACGGCTCGTCGCTGGTCAACAATGCCAATGGGTACAAGCGCCCGAGCAACTACTACCTGGCGGCAGATGCTGCGCGCATGGTCGCCAGCCTGCGCACGGCGTTCGAGCGCATCCTGGATGAGATGAAGGGTTCGGCTTCTTCGCTTGCCAGCAACACCACCAAGCTCGAAGCCGGCGCCATGACCTACCAGTCGATCTTCTATAGCGGCACCTGGCGTGGTGATGTGGTGGGATACAACGTCAACCCCTCGACGGGCGCGCTGACGCAGGCCTGGGGCGCCAACGACCATTTCCCGGCGTGGGCCTCGCGCAACATCAACTTCGCCAAGAACGGGGTGCTCACCGCGTTCAACCAGACCAACCTGGCCGGCACCGCGTTGGCGTCGGCCTCGACAAACCAGGTGAATTACCTGCGCGGCGAGCGGACGAATGAGGGTGCCGCGGCGCCGAGCCTGCGTGTGCGCACCGGCGTAATGGGCGATATCGTGAACTCCCAGCCGGTATACGTGGGCGCACCGAATGCACGCCTGTATGTCGGCGCGTCGTTCGCCGGCGCCACGGGCTACGCCGGCTTCGCCGCAGCGCGGGCCACCCGCACGCCGACGATCTACGTGGGTGCCAACGACGGCATGTTGCACGCTTTCAACGCCAATACCGGCGCAGAAACCTTTGCCTTCGTGCCGAAAGCAGCGATGACCAACCTGCTGGCCTATACCAGCCCGACTTACGAGCACCGGTACTATGTCGATGGCGAGCTGACAGTTTCGGACGTCTTCGATACCTCGACCAGCACGTGGCGCTCGATCCTGGTCGGCACGATGGGCCGCGGTGGGCGAGGCGCGTTCGCGCTGGACGTGACCGATCCGGCAAACATCGCGGTGCTGTGGGATGAGACGTCGGCCGATATCACGGGCCTGGGCAACAACCTGGGCAAGCCGATCATCGGGCAGCTGGCCGATGGCCAGTGGTACGCCATGCTGGGCAATGGCCCCAACAGCACCGATGGTACCGCCCAGCTGGTGCTGATCGAAGCGCTGACGGGTACGGCCACGAGCATCGATACGGGCGCTGGCCCGGATAACGGCCTGTCGGGCGTGCTTGCCTGGTCCTCGAACAACAACTACATCGTGGACCGCATCTACGCTGGCGACCTGCTCGGCAACCTCTGGCGTTTCGACATGAGTGGCTCAAGCGGTGACGCGGAATTGCTGTTCTCGGCCGTGCATGGCTCCACTGCGCAGCCGATCACCGCGGCGCCTGCGGCAGCGCGAGATCCGTCCACCGGTTTGACCTGGGTGTACTTCGGCACGGGCAAGTATTTGTCAGATGGTGACCTGTCCAACAAGGACGTGCAGACCTGGTATGGCCTGATTGACCGCGGCAGTGAGATTCCCTCCGATCATTCGACACTTCGGGCGGTGGACATCGTCGACGAAGGCGCGGTGAACGGCTACACCGCGCGGGTAATCGAGAGCGTCAACGCGCCGGGTCAGGATGGCTGGTACATGGATCTGTTGCCGCCTTCGGACGATCCGCAGGGCGAGCGCATGGTGGTGTCGAATTTCTTCCAGGGCACTGCACTGATCGGCACGACTCGAATTCCGGATGCCGGCGACGTCTGCAGCCCAAGCGGCAAGGGCTTCGTCATGGCGATCAATCCGTTTACGGGCGGCAGGCTGACCCAGTCGTTCTTCGATTTCGACGGCAGCGGCGGATCGAGCACGGGCGATACCTTGAATGGTGCGCCGGCCTCCGGCATCGGTTTGGCCAGCAGCCCGAACAACCCGATCTTCCTGGGCAACGTGATGCAGGTGGGCCTGGACAACGCCAGCACGGTGAGCATCGGTACCAATAGCAGCGCGCTGAGCATGCGGCGCGTGTCCTGGCGTGAACTCTTGAGGAATGATTGATGCGTACTTTCAACAGCGGCCGCAGGCAGGGTGGCTTCACCCTGATGGAAATCATGATCGTGGTGGTCATCGTCGGTGTGCTGGCGGCGATCGCGTTTGCCGCCTACCAGAACTACGTCATCAAGGCCCGGCGCGGCACGGCGGCGGTGTGCCTGCAGGAGCGTGCCCAGTTGATGGAGCGCTACTACACCACCCACATGTCGTATGTGGATGCGCCTGCGCCTGCGCAATGTGGCGGCGGGCTGGATACGTTCTACGTGATCTCCTTCGAGGCTGATCCGGACCAGTCGACGTTCAACCTGCTGGCCACGCCCCAGGGCATCCAGGAGGCGAAGGACACCACCTGCGGCGTGTTGAGCTTGAACGAGAAGGGCGTGCGCGGCGTATCGGGAACGGGCACCGAGAGGGACTGCTGGTAAGGCTTTCCAGTGGTGCTGCATCCAGGGGTTGCAGTCGGGAATTAGGCTCTATACAATGCCGCTCCCCGCCCGAATAGCTCAGCCGGTTAGAGCACTTGACTGTTAATCAGGGGGTCGTTGGTTCGAGTCCAACTTCGGGCGCCAGAAATATCAAGGGCTTGCGGATCATCCGCAAGCCCTTTTTCTTTGCGGTGGGAAAATTGGTGGGAAAATTAAGCTGTTTCAGGGGACTCTGAGGCGTCATCTGAGAAGGCGAGATCTTCGTTACTCGGCAGCGTTGGCTGTTGCACCACCTGAAGCTCATGATCTCGTATCGATCGGTGATCTGTGGTGTGGCGTGAGCCGGCGCAAGGGCGCGCATGCGCTTTGAGGCGCTCGGCGCGGTATCCGCGCAGCCACGTCCAAGCCCAACGCAGTTCCTCGTTCCAGGCGGTGATGTTGTCCGGCGAGCCCTTTCGCCGCGCACAGCGCGCGCCTTCGCAGCGCATCGGCGTCGCTCAGGTCAGTTACCACCATCGCGACTTGTCGGACTAGGGGGCGGACGCCGCGACCCCAGTAGAAGAATGGCCGCCGACTTCTCGGCGGCCACTGCATTGCAGATTTGGTTCAGGGGCTACGCCAGGACGCGGAGCGAGATTGCGATTTGCTGCTTAGTGAACGTGACAGAAGATGATTCGTCCATGTTCGACGAGTTAAGCAATTTTCCAGTCAAGTCGAGGATGGATACGGTGTAGAACTCACTCGTGTCCGTGCTGTTGGTCTCGTCACGTACTACCTGGATGAGGTAGGGCTGGGCCAGAGGTGTCTCGAGGAGGGTGACCCGCTCTCCTGCTTTAGCCTGCGTGATTACCGAGCTCTTCACCGGCTCAACCGTGGGATCGAGTGAATCCACTTTGATCAAGAACGCGGACGCACGCGTAATCTTGATTGGCACAGAGGGACTGGTTGATTCGCCCAGGTTCGTCTTCGCGGCTGCACCGGCGGCAACGAGCAGTGCCGCCGCGCCCAGTGAGGCCGCCTTCAGTAGCTTGCGACGACTTTCATTTACATCCGCCATTTTCGTTGTCCAGAATTAGCTCATTCCAGGCATGGCGCACAGATTTATGTTGGTGCAACCGCGGTTGTTGGTTCCGGTGCAGTCTGCTGTGTTGGGGCAAGATGTATTGCAGCCTTTATTATGACAGCCAGCGTTGCCCAAGGGTGATAGCCACATAGGGTTTTCCTTGAGCTGCGCGACGGCGGGGTCAATGACGACGCTGCCTGAACTGGAAATTGCAATCTTCGTAGGGTCGATACTCGAGATCACGGGATCATCCTTTACGCGTCGAGAGGGAGCAGGAAAGTGTTTGGGCATGCATGCATGCGGTACCCCTCAAACCAGAGTCGAAGGCAATTTTGGTCAAGCTCGAGCGTGCCATCTGCCTGCAACCGTCCGACATCGTTTCGGAGGTCATTGAGCGCGACAGTGCACTTGCCTATGCGGCCATCGGCGCGGACGAGCAGGGAGTTTTGCCTCACCGCTTCGAGGGCAACGACTTGTAAAAGGCCAGAGCTTTGATCTCGCCGGATTTCACCGCGACTTAAACGCTGAGCTTAGGCTCCCATGACACAAGGCTTGATGTCATTGTGGCCGATAGCGGACGTCCTAGCCCGAGCGGCCCCCCAACGGAGTCCGAAACAGGCGCTAACTGGGGTCCGGCTTTGCACCGCTTGTCGACCTCCTTGGGGGCACCTAATATCGGGTCGATTTAAGGGGATGCGACCCGCAAGGGGCCGTTGTGGAAGTCGTATAATCGGACCCCAGGGTCCCTCTATTAGGTAGCTAGGACGCTAAAGAATGTTCCGATTTCTTACATTCCTATTCCTTACAATATTCGTGCTCGACTTGGCCGTAGCTGCCTTTGAGACTCGCCGGGCGTGGTTCGGCTACGGCATCTATCTAACGCGCAAGAAGAGCCCCGGCCTTTATTGGTTAATGACGGCTCTTTGGTCACTTGTAGCCGTCGGCTGTGTGGCTGGGTTTCTCTTGCTCTCCTACCAAGCCCTAGTGAACTCAGGACCCTACGCAGAGTACGCATTCCTCTCGCTGCACCAAGCATGGCCTTATGCCGCCACATCCGTCCTATTCGGCTGGTTGGCGATCAGGATCATCAAAGTCAGGCTGCAGCTTCTGCGTGACAGGCGCGCGGCCCAATAATTCATTCAAGCCAGGCGTCGGGTCCAGTCTCATTGAACATCAAGGCTAGATCAGAGACTGATAGGCTTGTCTCATGAGCTAGCCACTAACATTTCACTCGAGCCTACGCCGCTTCGCGGCGGGGCTTAGTTCAGGCTTTGCCCAATGTCCGCTTCTGGCCGATAGCGGGCGTTACGGGCATCCCGAGCGCCGAGTCGGTGCTAACGTTCATTTCTCACCCAAAGTAGGCGGCCCGCTGGCTTCTAAGGATTCGACTAGTGACAGCACTCTCCATGCTAGGAAAGGCACTGAAAGATGATGAGTCATCGAGCTCATTGAAGAGTTCGAGGTCGACGTCATTTATACATTCGACCGGATCCACGAGAACACGCCAGATGTTTACTACGCGGCAGTCAGGCCGGCCGGGCTACAACTTCGTTTCAATGAGCATCAGAAGTTAGACACGATCTTTTGCTACATGGAGACTCGCGACGGTTTCAATCCGGCGGCTCCAGATAGTATCGGCGTCCCGGTCTTTTCGTCGTTTGATGCTGCCGAAGAGTTTTGCCGGATTAGTGGTTCCGAGTATCGAGCTTCAAACGCAGGCAAAAGCTGGCTCAAAGTAATCGGCCCACGCCACGAAGCGCACTATGAGTTTGAGCACGGCCGCATCTCCATGATTACGCTCATGTTGCCTACGTAAGCGCTCAGAAACCAAGTCGATCGTGGGGCCCTAGCGCATACTCCAGGAAGGTCCGCTTCTGGCCGACAATGGTCATCCGAACCGGCGGAGCGGTCAGCGCGGTGCTAATGTCCGCTCTCGACCAGAAGCGGACATTCCGCCTTGCGGATGCGATTGGACCGCGTGACACTTCGGCCAAACCTCAGAACCAAATGACCTGTCTCGAAACCTACGCCACTCTCCGCGTCTTCTCCCAGACGATGCGCCCGGTAGAAATCAGCCGCATCCTGGGCGTCGAGGCCACTCGGATTAGTCCGATCGATTCGGAGTCGAAGTATCGAGTCCGCCGGGAAAATCACTTCTGGGCATGGAGTACTGACAGCAT
>Ga0160473_100635_pt1 | contig 23279 bp, 23 predicted proteins | sample HID1975I_E11MG_FD_108217 | JGI IMG/M metagenome (GOLD analysis project Ga0160473, IMG submission 108217) | Enriched soil microbial communities from UW Madison campus, WI, USA - HID1975I_E11 MG | ecosystem: Environmental > Terrestrial > Soil > Unclassified | place: USA: Madison, Wisconsin... | reverse complement strand
TGCGGGCCCCGACCCCTCCGGGGCCCGCGTGTCGGTTCCGGCGTACGTCCCTGTACTCAGTCACCGAACGCCGGCCATCCATGGCCGACTCACGCGGGCCCCGGAGGGGTCGGTGCAAGGCGCATCACTTCCCCACTTCGACCTCGCAGTGTTTCTTCTGGAGGAAAGCCCCCTTTGTTAAGGGGGCGCGGCAAAGCCGCGGGGATAGGCAAGGCAGAAGTGGGGCCCAAAGTTTGCGCAGCAAACTTTGGGGGCGTAGCCCGCCGCGCGGGCTATGCCACGAATGTCGCCACATGAGCTCAAGTCCATGGATGGACGCTTTTGGCGTCCCCCGATAAGGGGTATCGCCCCCGGACGCCAAGCGCAGAACCATGAGAGCCGCTTCTAAGAAAAAGACGGCAAAGAGCCAAATGGAGAAACAGCCCCCTTTGTTAGGGGGGCGCGCCGACAGGCGCGGGGGTAGGCAAGGTGTAGGCCTGGCCCCTGGAGTTCGCATCGCGAACTTCAGGGGCGCGCCGACAGGCGCGGGGGTCAGAACAACCGAACCAACCACCCGTGACGATCCGGCTGGCGGCCGTACTGGATGTCAGTCAATTCCTTGCGCAGCGACATGGTCACTTCACCGGCCGGGGCATGGATGTCACCCACCGACAAACCCTCGCCCTTCAGCTCGCCGATCGGCGTGATCACCGCGGCCGTGCCGCACGCAAATACTTCGCTGATCTCGCCCGACGTCACGCCCTGCTTCCATTCGTCGATCGTGACCTTGCGCTCTTCAACCTTCAGACCGCGGTCGCGCGCCAGCTGCAGGATGCTCTCGCGCGTGATGCCTTCGAGGATGCTGCCCGACAACGCCGGGGTCACCAGGGTGCCGTTCTTGTAAACCAGGAACACGTTCATGCCACCCAGTTCTTCCAGGTACTTGCCCTCGACCGGGTCGAGGAACAGCACCTGCGAGCAACCCTGGGCATAGGCCTGCTGCTGCGGCAGCAACGAGGCAGCGTAGTTGCCGCCGCACTTGGCGGCGCCCGTGCCGCCCTTGGCCGCGCGCGCGTAGTCGGTGGACAGCCAGATCGACACCGGCGCCACACCCTTGGCGAAGTACGGGCCCGCCGGGCTGGCGATCACGTAGAAACCGGCCTTCTGCGCGGCTCGAACGCCCAGGAAGGCTTCGTTGGCAATCATGAAGGGACGGAAGTACAGGCTGTTCTCGCCCACGCCCGACACCCAGTCGTGATCCACGGCGACCAGCTGGCGCAGCGATTCAACGAACAGCTCGATCGGCAATTCCGGCATCGCCAGGCGCCGCGCGGAACGCTGCAGGCGGGCGCCGTTGGCCTCGGGACGGAAGGTCCAGATCGAACCGTCGGCATGGCGATAGGCCTTGATGCCTTCGAAGATCTCCTGGCCGTAATGCAGTACGGCCGCGGCCGGATCCAGTTGCAGCGGGCCATAAGGACGCACTTCGGCGTCGTGCCAGCCGTGCTCCTTGTCGAATTCGATCGCGACCATGTGGTCGGTGAAGTGGTTGCCGAAGCCCGGCGCGGCGAGGATGGCCTCGCGCTGCTCGGAAGTGCGCGGCGAGGCGGAGCGGGTGACACGGAAAGAGGTGGAAGCGGACACCAGTGGATTCCTTGCGGTTTACGGAAGACGGAAAGCGCCGGTGGGGGGCGGACGCCGGGCGCCGCGCGAACGCGGCGGCACCCTCAGAGCATCCCGGTTTCGAGCCGGGCGGCCTCGGACATCATATGCCGGCCCCACGGTGGATCGAACACCAGCTCCACGTCGGCCTCGGCCACGGTGGGGATCAGCTCCAGCTTGCTGCGCACGTCATCGACCAGGATCTCGCCCATGCCGCAGCCCGGCGCCGTCAGGGTCATCTTCACCTCGACCCCGCGCTGGCCGTCGTCGCGATGCTGCATCGCCACTTCGTAGACCAGACCCAGGTCGACGATGTTGAACGGGATCTCCGGGTCGAAACAGGTGCGCAGCTGCTGCCACACCATCGCTTCGACCGCCTCGTCGTTGGCGTCTTCGGGCAGGGCCAGGCCCGGCGGCGGGTCCTTGCCGATCGCATCGCCATCCTTGCCGGCGATGCGGAACAGGTTGCCTTCGACAAACACGGTGTAGCTGCCTCCCAGGGCCTGGGTGATATAGCCGTAGCTGCCGGCAGGCAGGGTCACGACGTCGCCCTGCGGCACCATCACGGCGGGGCAGTCACGTTCGAATTGGACAGGTTCGCTGCTGCGGGAATACATGGGGCACAGGTGAGGCCGGAGCCTGGATCGGACAAGTCGTACATTTTAGGGTCTATTTCCATCCCGGCACACCGCGGCCACCGGAATGCGCTGTCGCGGTGGTGAACGCCGTGGGCGGGGATGGCGCCGCCCGCGGCAGCCCGTATGCTGTAGGCCGACCTCAGGAACACCCGATGCCTCCCAAGACTGTGCCTGCCAGAACCTCCCATTGGCTCTGGCCCCCGCTCCTGCTGCTGGGATGCGTCACCGCCCTCATCGCCTGGTTGATCGTCGCGCTGGCCCTGGGCCATCAGGCCGGCTGGATGGCGTTGCTGGTCGCCGCCGAATCGGCGTTCATGTTGCGGCTGGCGGGTTTTCGTCCCGGCAATGCGCGCGCGGCGGTCGCCGTGGTCGCGACGGCGCTGGTGATCGTGCTGGCACAGTGGACCATTGCCTCGGCGCAGATCGGCACGGTAATGGGCCTGGATGTGCTGGCTTCATCGATCCGCATGGGGCCGCGGCTGGCATGGCAGCTGCTGCAGCTGGCCAATAGCGGCCTGGATGTGGCGTGCATGGGGCTGGCCTTGGCGGCGGCCTGGTTCGCTGGGCGCTAATGCCCCCCACCCTCCAGCGCCTTCACCTCGCTCACCAGCGCACCCGCCGCCTCGGCGCCATCGCCATAAAGCATCCGCGTGTTGTCGGCATAGAACAGCGCATTCTCGATCCCGGCAAACCCGGTCCCCTTGCCCCGCTTGATCACGATGACGTGCTTGGAATCGATCACGTCCAGGATCGGCATGCCATAAATCGGGCTGGTCGGATCGGTCTTGGCCACCGGATTGACCACGTCATTGGCACCAATCACCAGCGACACATCGGTGCTGGCGAATTCCGGATTAATGTCATCCATGTCGGCGATCAGGTCGTACGGCACGCCCGCCTCGGCCAGCAGCACGTTCATGTGCCCAGGCATGCGGCCGGCCACTGGATGGATCGCGAACTTCACCTTGACCCCGCGCGACATCAGGCGCTGCGCCAGTTCCCAGATCTTGTGCTGCGCCTGCGCCACCGCCATGCCGTAGCCCGGCACGATCACCACCCGTTCGGCATAGGCCATCATCGCCGCGGCATCGGCCGCTTCAATCGGCTTTTGCGCGCCTTCGATCGCCTGCCCCTGCCCGCCGCCGCCGAAGTTTGAAAACAGCACGCCGCTGATCGGCCGGTTCATGGCCTTGGCCATCAAGCGGGTGAGCAGGATGCCCGCCGCGCCGACCATCATGCCGGCGATGATCAGCGCCTCGTTGCCCAGCACGTAGCCTTCAAACGACACCGCCAGGCCGGTGAACGCGTTGTACAGCGAAATCACCACCGGCATATCGGCGCCGCCGATCGGCAGCGTCATCAGCACGCCCAACGCCAGCGCCAGCACGAAGAAGGCAATGATCGCCACCGGCTGCAGCGAGGCCGCCGCCCACACGCCCAGCATCACCACGGCGAGCGCAACGCCCAGGTTGAAGGCCTGCTGCCCTGGAAAGGTGACGCGCCGATCCAGCCGCCCATCCAGCTTGGCCCAGGCAATCACCGAGCCGGACAACGACACCGCGCCGATCGCCGCACCAATGATCGCCAGCGCCACCGTCAATGCGCCGGGCTGGCGTGCGGCCAGTTCTGCAATGGCACTGTCGCTCCAGTGCGTCGTATCGCGACGCGCCATGAACGCGAAACGCAGCAGTTCCACTGCGCCGATCGCCGCAGCCGAACCGCCGCCCATACCGTTGTACAGCGCCACCATCTGCGGCATGTCGGTGATCGCCACGCGCTTGGCCGACCACCACGCCGCGCCAGTGCCGATCACCACGGCGGCCAGGATCAGTGGCAGGTTGTGCAGCTCCGGCAGGAAGAAGGTCGCTACCGTCGCCAGCAGCATGCCGATGCCCGCCCAGCGGATGCCGCTGCGCGCGGTCACCGGCGAGGCCATGCGCTGCAGGCCGAGCAGGAACAAGGTGGCGGCAATGAGGTAGCTGGTCTTGACCAACCATTCGAGCAACTGCGCGGTGGTCACGTTCAAGCGCGCCCTCCCGGCTGGCCGCCGTTGCCGTTGCGGGCGCTGGGCTTGAACATCTCCAGCATGCGCTCGGTCACCACGTAGCCACCGGCGGCGTTGCCCGCGCCGAGCAATACGGCGACGAAACCCAGGACTTTCTCCGTGGTCGTATCGGCGTGGCCGAGTACGACGATGGCGCCGATCAGCACGATGCCGTGGATGAAGTTGGATCCGGACATCAGCGGCGTGTGCAGGATCACCGGCACCCGCGAAATGATCACGTGCCCGGCGATCGCCGCCAGCATGAAGATGTACAGCGCCACGAACCCGTCGCTCATCGTCCATCCACCCCGTTGTCCGGATACCCGCATCATAACCATGCATGAATGGGCAGGTCATCGCTGGCCCGCACAAATTCCCCGCCCGGCGCGGGTGCGCGGCCGTTTGCACCCGCCGGTCAACCGATCGGCCACCGGTGCGTTGACCGGGTATTCCCCCAGGGAAGCTACGCTGTGTTGGTGGGTACCCCGCTAGATCCTCAAATCCAGACCGCGACGCCGCCGGCGTCGCTTGACGCGTTCCTGGCCGCGATCGGGCCGCGTGCGTTCCGTTTTGCCGAAGCCGGGTTGCGCCATCGCGAGGACGCGCTCGACGCGGTGCAGGACGCGATGGTCAAGCTGCTGGCTTACCGCGAGCGCCCGGCCGCGGAGTGGACGCCGCTGTTCTGGAGCATCCTGCGCAGTCGGATCGTCGATGTGCAGCGCCGCCGCAGCTTCCGCCTGAAATTCTGGGCAGCACCGGCCGAGCAGGAAGGCGAGGCCAGCCTGGACTGGGCAGACCCTGGCGCCGGTCCGGCCCAGGCGCAGGATCAGCGCGAGGCGTATGCCCAGTTGGTCCAGGCGCTGCGCGGGCTGCCGGCGCGGCAACGCGAGGCGTTCACCTTGCGCGTGCTGGAGGAGCTGGACGTGGCCACCACCGCCAAGGTGATGGGCTGCTCGGAAGGATCGGTCAAAACGCATTTGTCGCGGGCCCGCGAGGCCCTGCAAGCTCAACTCGAGGATTTCCGGTGAACACCACGGATCGTCACAACACTTCATTCGACGCGCAGGCGCGCCAGCTGCACCAGGCCGCACTGTCTTCGCTCCCACCTTCCACGCTGGCGCAGTTGCGCCGCGCGCGGCAGGCCGCCGCTTCGCGTCCGTCGCGCCTGGGCCGACGCAGCGGCGTGTGGCTGGCCACTGCCTGCTCTGCCCTGCTTGCGCTGGGCCTGGGCGTGCACCTCAACAGCCCCACCCCGGCGCCGGCCAGCGTCAGTGGCGCGCTGGTGGCCAGCGTGGACGCCGACGAAATGCTGGACCAGAACCCCGATCTCTATGTCTGGCTGGGCTCGGAAAACGCCCTGGCCATGGAGCAGACCCGATGAAGACCTCCACCCGCCTGTTGCTCGTCGTCCTGCTGGCCACCGGCGCGGGCAGCGCCTGGGCCCAGTCCGGGCCGCGCCCGCCCCTGCCACCGGCGCCTGCGCCGCCTGCCGGTGCGCCGGCGCCCGCGCCGATGCCCGACTGGGATCACCTTACCGCGCAGCAGCGCGACCTGATGATCGCGGCCATGCGCCAGCGCTGGAACGATGCGCCCGATCAGCGCGACCGCATGTGGCGACACGCGCAACGTTGGCAATCGATGACGCCCGAGCAGCGTCGCCAGGCCAGCGACGGCATGCGCCGCTTCGAGAACATGTCACCGCAGCAACGCCGCGAAGCCAAGGTGCTGTTTACGGAAATGCGCAAGCTCGACCCGGCGCAGCGCGACGCCCTGCGCCAGCGCTGGGACAAGATGACGCCGCAGCAACGCGACGAATGGGTGCGCGCGCATGACGATGGCGACGACCGCTAAACGCGCGGCGCCTCGCGCGTTTACTGCCAGCGCGTCTTGGCCAGCAGTTCGTCTTCCCAGTCAAAACCGAGTGCACCATCGCGCACGAACAGCGTGACGAAATTCAGCACGTTGCGCGCGAACATCTCGCTTGCGTGCACCGCGCCGAGGCTGGCCAGGTTCAAGGGCCCGGCGATGGTCACGCCATCGCGGGTGACGGTCTGGCCCGGCTGGGTCAGTTCGCAGTTGCCGCCGGTTTCGGCAGCCAGGTCGACGATCACGCTGCCCGGCCGCATGCCCGCGACCATCGCGGCGGTCAGGATCTTCGGCGCCGGTCGACCCGGCACGGCGGCCGTGCACACCACCACGTCGATCCCGCGCAGGTGGTCGGCCAGCCGTCGCTGCTGCTCTGCCCGTTCTTCTTCACTCAGCGCGCGCGCATAGCCGCCCTCGCCCGCCGCACTCACGCCCAGGTCCAGGAAGCGCGCGCCCAGCGATTCGATCTGCTCGCGCGTCTCCGGGCGCACATCGAAGCCTTCCACCTGCGCGCCCAGCCTGCGCACCGTGGCGATGGCCTGCAATCCCGCCACGCCGGCGCCGACGATCAGCACCTTGGACGGGCGGATCGTGCCGGCCGCGGTGGTCAGCATCGGGAAGAAGCGCGGCGCCAACTCGGCGGCAATCAACGCGGCCTTGTAGCCGGCCATGCCGGCCTGCGAACTGAGCACGTCCATCGCCTGCGCACGCGTGGTGCGCGGCAGCCGCTCCAGCGGGAACACGATGCGCTCGCCCCCGCGCAGCGCTTCGGCGCGCAAGGGGTCGGCTTCTGGCTGCAACAGGCCCACGAGCGTGGCGGTGCTGCCGATTTGCCGCAATCGCGAGACATCCGGCGCCTGCACGCACAGGATCAGCGCGGCGTTGGGCAGGCCATCGGCGCTTGCGAGGGTCGCGCCGGCCTGCAGGTAGGCATCATCGGGAAAACCGGCCAGGGCGCCAGCGCCGGGCTCGATCGCCACCGCTGCGCCCAGCGCGACCAGCTTCTTCACCGTTTCAGGCGTGGCCGCCACGCGGCGTTCGCCCTCGGCATGCTCCTTCAACACGCGAACCTGCACAGCCATGCCTGCCCCTTGCCGATGATTGCGTCGCGCCGATCCTAGCAAACGAAAACGCCGCCACCGGGGGTGATCCGGCGCGGCGTGGCGATCGCATCGGGTCGATCGGGCGCGTGGCGTGCCGTTTCGACCTCAATGCAGGACATCAATGAAAGGTGTTGGTCTGCGGGTCCAGACGGTCGATCACGCCCTGCATCGCGCTGTCGAAGGCGCCGTCGTTGACGTGCGGACGCAGCCGGTCCAGCCGCACCATCACCGCCAGTTCCTCAGGCGAGGCCACGCAGAAGCGCACGCCGCGACGGTTGACGAACAGCAGCCGTGAGGAAATCGGGCTCACCCAGGACAGCTTGCCGGCCTGCACCTTGCCGTCCTTGTCGACGAAATCCAGCCAGGTGCCGATCTGCATCTGCCGGAAGCGATCGGCATCGGCATTGTCGAAATCTTCCATCGTCGCGTCTGGGCCCAGCTCCACCGCGGCCGCCTCGGCGGCAGGCGGCTGCGGCAGGCTGACCTGCGGCAGTTCCGGCAACGCCTTCTCCAGCTCCGGGCGCGCTTCGGCCACCGCCTGCAGCGTGTCGTGCAGGGCGCCGATGGCCACCAGCGCGGCATCGCCATGCAGGCCGACGCTGGCGAAGACCTTCTGCAACGCCGGCTCCCAGGCCTGCAGCCAGGGCTTGCCGATGATGTGGCGACGCGCCTCGGCCACTTCTTCCAGCACGCCATCGGCCAGGCTGATCGATTCGGTCACGGCCACGCCTTCCTCGCCATCGCGCAGGATCGACATGGTCAGGTGGTGCAGCCAGGGCTGGCGCAGGAAATCCTGCACCGCTTGCGGCAGGTCCTCGCCGGCACGCTTGTCCAGTTCCTGCAGCGCGCGACTGCGGGCCAGTTCCAGCTTCTCCTGGCCTCGCTGGGTTTCGGCGGCACGGCGCTCGGCGATTTCGATGCGCCGCCGATGCTGGGCCAGGAAGTCGCGGAATTCTTCTTCCAGGGTAAGAAAGATCGCCAGGTTCTCGTTGAACTCGGCCACCAGCCGCTCGATGATCTCCTCGACCTTGCCCATCAGCACGCGCTCGGCCGGGCTGTCGCCGGCATTGCCTTCGCACGCTTCGGCCAGCGAGTTGAGCAGGCGCCGCGCCGGGTGGGTCTTCTGCACGAACATCTTGCGATCGATCAGCGCGACCTTGACGAACGGCACCACCAGCCGGCCGATCAATTCGCGCGAACGGCCCTCCAGGTCGCGTTCGTCCAGCATCACGTCGAACAACATGCCGACCAGGTCGATCGCGTCTTCGTCCATCGGATCCAGGCGCGCACTGGCTGGGTCCACGCCCAGCCGGGTGGCGCTGGACAGCACTTCGCTCTTCAGGCGCTGCGCCAGGGATTCACCGTCATCGCCGATCGCCGCGTTGAGCGTGGCGCTGGGGGTGGCCTGCAACAGCGACAGCACCGACATCATCTCGCGCTGGCTCAGCGGCCGCTGCTGGCCCACGGCCACCGAGGCGGCCGACGTGGCGGTCTCGCGCACGTTGCGGGTCTGCTGCAGCAACTCATGCAGCGCCTCCAGCAGCATGCCCTGGTTGCCACCCGGATGCGCCTCGGGCGCGCCTTCGTCGCCTTCGCGGCCACGATGCGCGGCCTGCATCCGGCCGCGGCTTTGCGCCCAGCGGTTGACGAAGCGGTTGGCCCAGGCCGGGGCATATTGTTCGTCGAACTCGTCTTCGTTGCCGGCCGGGAAGCCATCGGCTTCCTCGCGCGGTTGCGGCGGGCGCGGCTGCGGGCGGCGCGGTTGCGAGATCTCCGGCATCACGCCGGCCTTGGCCAGCAGCTCGTCGAGCTGCGCGTACAGGCGGCAGATCGGTTCGGCCAGGTCGCGCTCGCACAGCTTGATCAGCACCAGGCGTACTTCCGGCGCCAGGTCGCTGGTGGCGAAGGCTTCGTGGATCGCCACGCCGATATGCTCCGGCGCGATCGGATCGGTATCGACGTTCAACTCCATGCCGCCGGCGATCCAGCCCAGGCGGCGATCCAGATGCGCCAGCACTGCCTTGCACTCGCGCTGCAGCACGCTGGCGAGGTTGCGCACGGCCAGGCGCGATTCCAGTTCGTGTTCCGGCACCAGGCTCAGCCCGGTGCTGCCCACCGGCTGGCCCGACAGCACCGCTTCGGCCGACAGCGGCGTGCCCTGCTCCAGCGACTGCCAGGAGGTCTCCATCTGCGCGCGGAAACGGCTGACGATCTCTTCGCGGCGACGGCGCAATTCGCGCATGCCATCGAGGAACACCAGTTGCGAGGCACCGGCGTTCTCCGCGCGATCGAACAGCACGTCGTCAAAGCGCGCCACCGCCGCGGCGAAGGCCTGCGTCAGCGCAGGCAGGAACGCGTCGCGCGATTGCGCAAGCAAACGCGGATCACGCCCGGGGTGACCCAGCGGGCTGGGGTTGGACATCATGCGCAAAGGCTCCCCGCCCTTGCAGGCGTAAAAAAGTGGAAAGCTGGAAAAACTGCAGATGCGGCCCCTGTATCCGCCTGCGCATGGTAGGCGGGGCCACGGGCGCGCGACAGTGACGACAATCGCATTTTCATTCCTGGCAGCCGGCCTTACATCCTAACGCGCCGCGGCTGCCAACGCCTGTCAGGACAAGGCCTGGGACCGCAACAGTCAGGCCTGCCGGCGGGCCGGGTCGAGCCCGTCCACCACGCCTTGCATCGCGCTATAGAAAGCGTCGCCTTCCCGGTGCAGGCGCAGGCGATCCAGCCAGACCATCATGGCCAGTTCCTCGGCCGAGGCCACGCACAGGCGCCCGCCACGGCGGTTGACGAACATCAGCCGGGCGGAAATCGGGCTGATCCACGACAGCTTGCCGGGCTGGATGACGCCCTGGCGGTCGATGAAGTCCAGCCAGGTACCCACCGGCAGGTCGCGGAAGAACTCGGCGGTGATGCGGTCGAATTCGCCGCCGGCGTGGTTGTCCAGCATGGGCGTGAGCGCTTCGCTTTCCACTTCGACCGGCTCGGCAAGCACCGGCAGCGGCACGGCCACGGCCTCGGCGGCGGGCGCACGGGCGGCGGCCAGGCTGCGACGCAAACCTTCGAACGCCGATTCGGCCTCCGCCGGCGCCAGCCCGGCCTGGGCAAACACCTGCAGCAAGGCCGGTTGATGCGCGCCCAGCCAGCCCTCTGCCGGCGCGGCCTGGCCGCTGCGGGCCTGGCGCCATTGCGCGATCACCGCATCGCCCAACGCCAGGGCCGCGTCCAATGCCGGGCCTGCGCCGTCGCCGCGCAGCGCGGCCTGCTGCACATGCTGTTGCCAGCCGCGGCTGAGGAAATGCTCCAGCGCCGGCGGCAAAGCCTCCAGGCCGGCCAGCCGCCCGGAGGTCGCGGCGCGGGCGATGCCGCGGGCACGCTCGCGGCGTTCCTCGGCACGTTGCAGCTCGTTGGCACGGCGCTCGGCGATCTCCACCCGACGCCGGTACTGCTCGTAGGTGGTGCCGAACTCTGCCTCCAGCGACAGGAACACGGCCAGGTGCTCGTCGAAATCCCGCACCACTTCTTCCACGACCGCCTGCACCTGTGTCAGCAGCGCCAGCTCGGCCGACGTCTCGCCGGCATTGCCATCGCAGGCGTCGGCCAACAGGTTGAGCAGCCGCCGCGCCGGGTGGCTATCGCGCACGAACAGGCGCGAGTCCAGCAACGCGACCTTGGCGATCGGCACCAGCAACTGGCCCAGCAGTGCGCGCTGCGAGGGCAGCAGCAAGCTCTCGCGCAGGATCGCCTCGAACAGCATCCCCACCAGGTCCAACGTGTCTTCGTCGGCGCGGTCCAGGCCGCTATTGGCCGGGTCGATGCCCAGCGAAGCGGCGGTGGCCAGGATCTCGCGCCGCAGCCCGCGGGCCAGGCCTTGCCCGTGCCCGTCGATCGCGTCGAAGCCGGCACCGGCCGTGGTCTGCATCAGCGACAGCACCGATATCAGCTCGCGAGGCGACAGGGCGCGCGCCGGCGCCACCGGCTGCGGGCCACGTGCGCGCTGCAGCAACGCTCGCAAGGCGGGCGGCAGTACGTCGTCCTCCTCGCGCGCATGGGCGTCGATCGCGGTGGCCGCGGCGAGCGTGGTGCGACCACCGCTCCAGTCGGCGAAGAAGCGCGCAATCCAGTCCGGCGTCTGGTTCTCGGCTTCGGCGCCGCCCGGGATCACCCGGCGGCGCGCGCGCGCCGAAGGCAGGTCGCGCAGGCGGGTCAGTTCGGCCAGCGAGCGTTCCAGGCCCGCGTAGAGCTGGCCGACGCGATCGCCCAATTGCTGCTCGCACACCTTGATCACCGCCAGGTGCACGCGCGGCGCCAGCGACAGATCCCGGAAAGCGGCGTACACAGCCGTGCCGAGGTGTTCGGGGCCGAACGGATTGTTGTCGGCGTCGATCCGCACGCCGCCGGCAATGAAGCCGAGATAGCGGTTCAGGCGCATCAGCTCCGGCCGCCAGCGGTGCTGCAGCGAACCGGCAAGGTTGCGCACGGCCAGGCGCACGTCGAGCTCATGCTCCGGCACCAGGGTGAGGTCTTGCGGACCACGCGCCAGCGTGCGCTCCACCGACAGCGGACGTCCGCTCTCCAGCGCCTGCCAGGCCTTGGCCAGATGGCCGCGAAAGGCGGCCGTGACGCGCTCGCGCTGACGGCGCAGCACCTCGATCGCCTCGAAGTAATCGTTCTGCCCGGCCAGGCCGCGTTCGGCCTGTCGGAACAGCGCATCGGCCAGCACGTCCTGCACTTCCATGAAGGCCGACGCCAGCGGGATCAGGACTGCTTCGCGGACTTGTTCGAGCAGCTGCGGGTTGCGGCTGGGCAGCTCATCGGACAAAGAATGGATCGTCATTGCGGCGTGGCCCCGGGCGCGGTCGGTACAGTCGCTTCCGAGGAACGCGCGTGCGCCACATGGCCGCCGCTGCCCCCCGATAGCGGTTCGCAGTGGCCGTTTATAATCCAACCACTGCGTATTCAAAGTGAGATTATGCACACACTTTTTCCGTTGCAAGCGCTCGATGCGCGTCGCTCGACGCCGTCCAAGCAGCTGCAGGCCCCGGGGCCGGACCAGGCGACCTTGCTGCAGATGCTGCGCTCGGCCGTGCGGGTGCCGGACCACGGCAAGCTCGTCCCCTTCCGATTCCTCACGATTTCAGGCGATCGCCGCCAGGCACTGGGCGAGTTCCTTGCCGCCCGCAGTCGCGAGCTTGACCCGGACGCGGCCGAGGCCACGGTGGAAAAGGATCGGCAACGGTTCAGTTTCGCCCCGCTGATCGTCACCGTGATCGCCCGCCTGCAGCCCGACCACAAGGTGCCCGCCCAGGAGCAACTGCTCACGGCCGGCTGTGTCTGCTTTGCCTTGTTGCAGGCCGCACAGGCCTACGGCTTCGGCGCGCAATGGCTCACCGCCTGGATGGCCTACGATCCGGCCGTGGCCGCCCACCTGGGCCTGGTGGACAACGAGCGCATCGTCGGCTTCATCCATATCGGCACTCCGCGCCTGGCTGCGCCCGAGCGGGAGCGGCCGGACCCGGCGGCCCTGCTCCAAGACTGGACGCCATGATCGCCGCTGATCCCGCTGCGCCAGACAACGCGCCTGCGCGCGCGACCCCGCGGCCGCTGTACCTGGTCGATGCCAGCCTGTACGTGTTCCGCGCCTGGCACTCGATGCCCGATGAGTTCCGCGACGCGCATGGCTGGCCGACCAATGCCGTGCACGGCTTTGCCCGCTTCCTGCTCGACCTGCTGGAGCGAGAGCGCCCCCAGCACGTGGTGATCGCGTTCGACGAAGCGCTGGACAGCTGCTTCCGGCACGGCCTGTACCCGGCCTACAAGGCCAACCGGGACCCCGCACCGGAAGAACTACGTCGCCAGTTCGCGCACTGCAAGGCGCTGTGCGCCGCGCTGGGCCTGGTGGTGCTGGCGCATACCGAATACGAGGCCGACGATCTGATCGGCAGCGCGCTGCATGCCGGACGGCCACAGGATTTCCGCGGCGTGATCATCTCCGCCGACAAGGATCTTTCGCAGCTGCTCGGCGAGCACGACGAGCAATGGGACTATGCTCGGGGCCAGCGCTGGCGCTCGGACGGCGTAAAGGCCCGCCATGGCGTGCATGCGCACCAGATCGCCGATTACCTGGCCCTGTGCGGCGATGCGGTGGACAACATCCCGGGCATCACCGGCATTGGCGCCAAGTCCGCGGCGGTGCTGCTGGCCCACTTCGGCGACCTGGATACGCTGCTGGCGCGCCTGGATGAAGTGCCTTTCCTGCGCCTGCGCGGCGCCGCGCAGATGGCGGTGCGCCTGCGCGAACAACGCGAACATGCGCTGCTGTGGCGCCAGCTCACCACCATCGCCTTGCAGGCGCCGTTGGCGCTGCCGGCCTCGGGTTTCGCGCGCGCGGCCGGTGATGCCGGCATGCTGGCCGGCCTGTGCGACGCCTTGCGCTTCGGCCCGATGACGCGACGCCGCCTGCACGAGGCCGCCGGCCTGCCCCTCTCCCCTGTCACGGAAATGCCCGCCCCATGAATCCTCGCAACGCCGAACCGAAGGTCGTGTACGAAGGCAAATACCAGCGCATGGTCGTGCGCGGGACCTGGGAGTATTCAGAGCGCACCCACGCCGGTGGGTTGGCCGCGATCATCATCGCGGTCACGCCCGAGGACAAGGTGCTGTTCGTCGAGCAGTTCCGCGTGCCGTTGCAGGCGCGCACGATCGAGATGCCCGCCGGCCTGGTGGGCGATATCGAGGCCGGCGAGTCGATCGAGGTGTCGGCCGTGCGCGAACTGGAAGAAGAAACCGGCTGGACGGCCGCGCATGCCGAAGTGTTGATGATCGGCCCCACCTCCTCGGGCGCCAGCAACGAGAAGATCGCCTTTGTCCGGGCCACCGAACTGCGCCGCGTCGGCGCGGGCGGCGGCGATGAGAGCGAGGACATCACCGTGCATGAGGTGCCGCGCGCGCAGGCGCCGGCCTGGCTGGTGCGCAAGATGGGCGAAGGCTACGAACTCGACGCCAAGCTCTGGGCGGGGCTGTGGATGATCGAACACCACCTCGATGGCACGCCGCGTGAGTGAAGCCCGGGCCGGCATGGCGCTGCTCGGTGCAGATGACCCGGCACCGTACACCGTGCACAACGCGCAAGGTCGCTCGCCCTGGCTGCTGATCGCCGACCATGCGGGGCAATGCGTGCCAAAGGCGCTGCGGAACCTGGGTTTGCCGCAGTCGGAACTGGACCGGCATATCGGCTGGGATATCGGCATTGCCGGGACCACCGCGCAGCTGGCGAGTTTGCTGGACGCGGTCGCGATCACGCAGACGTATTCGCGGCTGGTGATCGACTGCAACCGCCCGCATGCCTCGCCGACGTTGATTGCCGAACGCAGCGACGGCACGGTGGTGCCGGGCAACCAGGGACTGGATGCGGAAGCAAGGCAGCAGCGCATCGACGAGATCTTCGCGCCGTACCACGCGCGCATCGCGCAGGAACTGGCGGCGCGGCAGTCGCGCGCGCAGCCGACGCTGATGGTGATGATGCACAGCTTCACCCCGGCGATGGCAGGGGTGGCGCGGCCGTGGCATGCGGGCGTGCTCTACCACCGCGATTGTCGGCTTGCACACGCGCTGCGCGATGCGTTGCAGGCAGAAGGCGACCTGGTGGTGGGCGACAACCAGCCCTATGCGGTGAGCGACAGCAGCGACTACGCGGTGCCGGTGTATGGCGAAGGCCACGGGCTGGTGCATGTGGAGCTGGAGATCCGCCAGGACCTGATCGCCGATGAGGGCGGGCAGCTGATGTGGGCGCAGCGACTGGCGCGATTGTTGCCGCCGTTGGCGGCGCGCTGGTCCTGAGCGCACCGCGCTTCTGCTCCCCTCTCCCGCTTGCGGGAGAGGGGTGTGTCGGTCAGCGCGGCTTCTGCGCGCGGTACACCCGCTCCACCTCGAATTGACTCCCCGGGCGCGGCACCGGGCCTTCGGCATGCACGCTCACCCGTAACACGCCTTCCGCATCGGCTGCATAGCGGTAGTTCACGTGGATGTCGTTGCTCGTCGCCACTTCCACGCGCAGCCCTTGGGCGTCTTCATGCAATGAAGCCTGCACCCCCGGCGCCACCGGCACCGGGCTGCCATCCAGCGGCAGGATCACCGCGTCCGCCGATTCCTTGCGCCCGAACACCACCGCCTCACGACTGCGATACAGCACCAGGGTGTCCTTCAACGGCGCGGCGAAATCCATTTCCGGGCGCAGCATCGCGGCCGGCGTACCCGGTCCGCCACCGCCCTGCCCTTCGCCATGGCCACCATGTTTTCCGTGGCCGCCATGGCCGCCATGCCCGCCACCGCCCATGCCCCCCATCCCGCCCCCGGGCGGCCCCCCTTCTCCCTCGGGCCCGCCGCCATTGCCGCCCGGCGGACCGCCATCCGCGCCACCTCCCGCGGGCGCCCCTGACGGCCGCGGGCCCTTGCCGGCCTCGCCTTTCTTGCCACCCCGCATCGGCGGCTGTGCGGCTGCTGCCGCTTCCTCGGCGCTCTTCTGCGCCTGCTTGTTGGCCTTGGCATCGGCCTGCCACGCCTGCGGGGTTTCAGTGGCGACCTGTTGCGCCGCCAGCGAACCGGACAACGACGACAACGCCAGCCACAGCCAACGACGATGGACCTTGAGCGACACGAGCAACCTCCACAAACGCGATCGGCCGATCCTAGGATCGGCCGACTTCGTGGATTTGCCAGCGCCGACACATCACTGCGGGCGTATGGCGCAGGTACAGCCCGCCGCTCAGGCGAAGCTGTCGGTGGCGCGGATCAATGCGTCCACGTTCTCCGGCTCGAAGGCCGAGTGGCCGGCGGCGGCGCTGATCTCCAGCTTGGCCTTCGGCCAGGCCTTGTGCAGGTCCCACGCATTGGCCAACGGGCACACCACGTCGTAGCGCCCGTGCACGATCACGCCCGGGATGTCGGCAATGCGCGGGGCATCGCGCAGCAGCTGGTCATCCACCTCGAAGAAACCGCCGTTGACGAAGAAATGGTTTTCGATGCGGGCAAAGGCCAGCGCGAACTTCGCATCCTCATGCCCGGTGACGAAATCGGCATCCACGTGCAGGAAGCTGGTCGCGCCTTCCCATACGCTCCAGGCGCGCGCGGCGGCCAGGCGGGTGGATTCGTCCTCGCTGGTCAGGCGGCGGTGGAAGGCCGAGATCAGGTCGTGGCGCTCCACCGGGGGGATCGCGTTGATGTAGTGCTCCCAGGCATCCGGGAACAGGCGGCTGGCGCCTTCCTGATAGAACCACTCCAGCTCCCAGCGGCGCAGCATGAAGATGCCGCGCAGGACCAGTTCGGTCACGCGCTCGGGATGCTTCTGCGCGTAGGCCAGCGCCAAGGTCGAACCCCAGCTGCCGCCGAACACCTGCCATTGCGCGATGCCCAGCTTTTCGCGCAGTTGTTCGATATCCGACACCAGCGTCCAGGTGGTGTTGTCGACCAGGTCGGCGTGTGGCGTCGAGCGACCGGCGCCGCGCTGGTCGAACAGCACGATGTGGTACTTCGCCGGATCGTGGAAGCGCCGCATCTTGGCGCTGATGCCACCACCAGGGCCGCCATGCAGCAGGACCACCGGCTTGCCCTGGGGGTTGCCACACTGTTCGTAATACAAGGTGTGGCGCTCATCCACCTTCAAGGTGCCGGTGGCGAAGGGTTCGATCTCCGGGTACAGCGTGCGCATGCGAGTGGGCCTGTCCGCGACGAAAACCCGATTCTATCGCGCACCCCACGCAGGCACCGTCGTGCGGCGCCCTCAACCCGGCCAGCGGCCGAGGGTGACGCGGTCGCGATGCTCCAGGTCCTGTTCGGTCGCCACGTCATCGAAGCCACGCGCCTTCAACAACGCGGCCACGGCCGCGCCCTGGTCCCAGCCGTGTTCGAGCAGCAGCCAGCCGTTGGCGCGCAGGTGGGCGGGCGCGCCATCGACGATCAGGCCAATGTCATCCAGGCCGTCAGCACCGGAAGCCAGCGCTGACGCCGGTTCGAAACGCAGATCGCCCTGGGCCAGGTGCGGGTCGTTGGCGGAGATGTACGGCGGATTGCTGGCCACCAGGTCGAACTGCTCTCCTGCCAGCGGCGTCCACCACGGGCCCAGCCGGAACGCGACATTGCCCAGGCCATGCGTGGCGGCGTTGCCACGGGCCACTTCCAGTGCTGCGGCACTGGCGTCGGTGGCCACCACCTCGAGCTGCGGTCGTTCGCTGGCGATGGCCAGCGCGATCGCGCCGCTGCCGGTGCCCAGGTCCAGCGCGCGCCGGCCGGGCCGTGCATCCAGGCGCGCCAGGGCCAGTTCCACCAGCAGCTCGGTTTCCGGCCGCGGAATCAGCGTGGCCGGGGTCACCGCCAGGTCCAGCGTCCAGAACCCGCGCCGCCCGGTCAGGTAGGCCACCGGCTCGCCCGCCACGCGGCGGGCCACCAGGGCGTCGAACCCTTCCGCCACTGGCGCCGGCACCGCATCGCGGCCATGCGCGAACAGCCAGGCGCGGTCGCGGCCCAGGGCGTGCAGCAGCAGCGCCTCGGCATCGGCGCGCTCGATACGCTCGATCGCTGCACGCAACAGGGCCTCGGGCAGATGCGACATCGGGTCACTCTTGGGAAACAGGAGAACGCCATTATCCAGCGCGGGCGCGCCTTTACCCGAAGATGCAAGGCCCAACCTTGATTTTCGATAGACAAAGCCTATCTATCTAATTCCATCAATCGATTTGAGCAATCTATCGCTGATCCCTAAGATGAGCCCTGTTCCACTCCCCCAGACCATTGGCAACAAAGAGGAAGTTCAATGTCCGTGATCAATACCGAAATCAAGCCGTTCAAGGCCACCGCCTACCAGAATGGTGAATTCATCGAAGTCTCCGATGCCAACCTGAAGGGCAAGTGGTCCGTGGTGGTGTTCTACCCGGCCGATTTCACCTTCGTCTGCCCGACCGAGCTGGAAGACCTGGCCGACAACCACGCTGAATTCCAGAAGTTGGGCGTGGAGATCTACTCGGTCTCGACCGACACCCACTTCTCGCACAAGGCGTGGCACGACACCTCGGCGGCGATCGGCAAGATCAAGTACGCGATGATCGGCGACCCGACCGGCACCATCACCAACAACTTCGAAGTGATGCGCCCGGGCGTCGGCCTGGCCGACCGCGGCACCTTCATCATCGACCCGGCCGGCGTCATCCAGGCCGTGGAGATCACCGCCGAAGGCATCGGCCGTGACGCCAAGGAGCTGCTGCGCAAGGTCAAGGCCGCCCTGTACGTCGCCGCCCATCCGGGCGAGGTGTGCCCGGCCAAGTGGAAGGAAGGCGAGAAGACCCTCGCCCCGTCGCTGGACCTGGTTGGCAAGATCTAAGCCAACCCCCACCCCTCCCCTGCCCAGCAGGGGAGGTGGTGAACCGGAACCGGTGCGCGCCGGCATGGCGCTCTCTCTCCCGTCGTGCCGGCTCGTCGCCGGTTGCGGTTCACCTCCTCCCCACGTCGGCGTATGCCCTGCGGCATCGACGCCATGCCCTCCCCTTGCCGATCAACAGGAGCCGTACCCATGTTGGACACGAATCTGCAGACCCAGCTCAAGTCCTACCTCGAGCGCCTGACCCGCCCGGTGCACATCACCGCGCAGGTCGATGACGGCGAGAAGTCTCAGGAAATGCTCGAGCTGCTCAACGAGATCAAGGCGCTGAGCCATGTCATTGGCCTGGAAGTGCGCCGCGACGCCGACGCGCGCAAGCCGAGCTTCAGCCTCAACAGCCCGGGCGAGGACATTTCGCTGACCTTCGCCGGCCTGCCGATGGGCCATGAGTTCACCTCGCTGGTGCTGGCGTTGCTGCAGGTCGGCGGGCATCCCTCCAAGGCCGCGCCGGAGGTGATCGAGCAGGTCAAGAACCTCGAAGGCGAGTTCCTGTTTGAAACCTACTTCTCGCTGTCGTGCCAGAACTGCCCGGACGTGGTCCAGGCGCTCAACCTGGCCGCCGTGCTCAATCCCAACATCAAACACGTCGCCATCGATGGCGCGCTGTACCAGGAAGAAGTCGAGTCGCGCCAGATCATGTCGGTGCCGACCGTGTTCCTCAACGGCCAGGTGTTCGACCAGGGCCGCATGAACCTGGAGCAGATCGTCGCCAAGCTCGACACCAACGCCGGCAAGCGCGACGCGGAGAAGATCAACGCCAGGTCGCCATTCGACGTGCTCGTCGTCGGTGGTGGCCCGGCCGGCGCCGCAGCGGCGGTGTATGCCGCACGCAAGGGCATCCGCACCGGCGTGGCCGCCGAGCGCTTCGGTGGCCAGGTACTGGACACCATGGCGATCGAGAACTTCATCTCCGTGCCGGAAACCGAAGGCCCGAAGATGGCCGCCGCGCTCGAACAGCACGTGCGCCACTACGACGTGGACGTGATGAACCTGCAGCGCGCTGAAGCGCTGATCCCGGCCGGTGCCGACGGCCTGGTGCAGGTGAAGCTGGCCAACGGCGCGGTACTGAAGTCGCGCACGCTGGTCCTCTCCACCGGCGCACGCTGGCGGCAGATGAACGTGCCCGGCGAGAACGACTACCGCAACAAGGGCGTGGCCTACTGCCCGCATTGCGATGGCCCGCTGTTCAAGGGCAAGCGCGTGGCGGTGATCGGCGGCGGCAACTCCGGCGTGGAAGCGGCCATCGACCTGGCCGGCATCGTCGCCCACGTCACCCTGTTCGAGTTCGACGACAAGCTGCGCGCCGACGAAGTGTTGCAGCGCAAGCTGCGCAGCCTGGCCAACGTGCGCATCGTCACCAGCGCGCAGACCACCGAGGTGCTGGGCGACGGCAACAAGGTCACCGGGTTGGTCTACAAGGACCGTGCAGGCGGTGACGCGCATCGGGTCGAGCTGGAAGGCATCTTCGTGCAGATCGGCCTGCTGCCCAACACCGAATGGCTCAAGGGCGTGGTGGCGCTGTCGCCGCGCGGGGAAATCATCGTCGATGACCGCGGCCAGACCAGCGTGCCCGGCGTGTTCGCCGCGGGCGATGCGACGACCGTGCCGTACAAGCAGATCGTCATCGCGATGGGCCAGGGCGCGACCGCAGCGCTCAGCGCGTTCGATTACCTGATCCGCGCCACGGCGCCGACGCACAACGGCGCGGTCGCCGAGGCGGCCTGAGCGATGCCCGCCGCAGCGGCCGCGCGACCGGTTGTCGCTGGCCGCTGCGACGTGCCCGGGCGTAAGCTGTCCTTGGACACGGCCAACTTCCGCCGCACCGTGCCCCAGCCCAGAGGCTCTGCAGATGAACCTGCGTGATCTCAAGTACCTGGTCGCCCTCGCCGATCACAAGCACTTCGGTCGCGCCGCGGCGGCTTGCTTCGTCAGCCAGCCCACCTTGTCCACCCAGATCAAGAAGCTGGAAGACGAGCTCGGCGTGCCGCTGGTCGAACGCGCACCACGCAAGGTGATGCTGACGCCGGCCGGGCGCGAAGCTGCCAGCCGGGCCCGCGGGATCGTCGCGGAAGTCGAACAGATGAAGGAAGCGGCGCGGCGCAGCCAGGATCCGGAAGCGGGCGCGGTGCGCCTGGGCATCTTCCCCACGCTTGGGCCTTACCTGCTGCCGCATGTGGTGCCGCGCATCCGCGAGCGATTCCCGCAGCTGGAGCTGCTGCTGATCGAGGAAAAGAGCGACCAACTGCTGCGCCAACTGCGCGAAGGCCGGCTCGACGCCGCGGTGCTCGCCCTGCCGGTCCACGACGACCAGCTGCATGCCGAGTTCCTGTTCGAAGAACCGTTCGTGCTTGCGGTGCCGGACAGCCATCCGCTCTCGGCCCGCAGCTCGCTGACCCTGGAAGAGTTGTCCGAACAGCGCTTGTTGCTGCTCGAAGACGGTCACTGCCTGCGCGAGCAGGCGCTGGACGTGTGCCATCTCGCCGGCGCGATGGAGAAATCCGAGTTCCAGGCCACCAGCCTGGAAACCCTGCGCCAGATGGTGGCCGCCAATGTCGGCGTGACCTTGCTGCCGCTGCTGGCGGTGAAGCCGCCCGTGGCACGCTCGGAGAACGTGCAGTTGATCGGCTTCGACGGCGAGCGTCCGCCGAGCCGTCGCATCGCCATGATCTGGCGTCGCAGCTCGGCCATGGGCGATTTCCTCGAACGGCTGGCGCAATTGTTCAAGGAATTGCCGCCGCAATTGCTGCGGATCGACGCCTCCATGTCGGGCAAGCGGGACGCGGCCCCGCGCCCGCCGTTTCGTGGTCGTCCAGCCGATGCTGTCGCCGTCGTCGGCGAGGGCGACTGAGCGCGCTTGAGCCGCGGATGAAGCCGCGCGGCGGACGGGTTCCTTCTGCGCGTGGTTCTCGGGACAATGATCCGGGCGACCCCACCGGGCCGCCCGTTTCCATTCCAGCGAGAACACCATGACCACGCAGCACCAAAGCGGCCTGCCGCCCTCGATCGTCGTTTCCAGCCGTGACCTGGCCCGCCTCGAGGCCCTGCTTGAATCCCCCGCGCTGAGCCGGCATCCGGCCGCGATCGCACTTTCCGCCGAACTGGGCCGCGCCCAGGTGCTGCCCCCCGAACAAATGCCGCCTGGCGTCGTGACCATGCATTCGCGCGTGGACTGTATCGACGAGCGCCACGACGAGCCCCATACCCTGACCCTGGTCTATCCCCACGAAGCCGATGTCGAGCGCAGCCGCGTCTCGGTGCTGGCGCCGGTGGGCAGCGCCCTGCTGGGCCTGTCGGTGGGCCAGACGATCGACTGGCAGGCCCCTGGCGGTCGGCCATTGCGACTGCGCGTGCGCGCCGTGCACTACCAGCCCGAAGCGGCGGGCGACTTCCACCGCTAGGCGCGCTAACGTAGCGCCCCCGTATGCGTTTTCTTCTTCCTTCCGTTTTCTTCAGATTCGCGAGAACCGATGATGACCCCGCAACCCTCCAAGCTCGCCCAACTCCGTGAACTGTCCGTGGTCGTGGCCGATACCGGCGACTACGACGCGATCAAGCGCCTCAAGCCGGTGGACTGCACCACCAATCCCACTTTGGTGAAGAAGGCGCTGGACCTGCCGGTCTACGCCGAACTGATCGAGCGTGAGCTGGCCTGGGGCCGGCAGCAGGGCGGCGGCGAAGCCGTGGTCAACGAAGTGGCCGACCGCCTGACCGTCGGCGTGGGCACGATGCTGGCGGCGCTGGTGCCGGGCCGGGTCTCGACCGAGGTCGATGCCGACCTGGCACACGACACGGCGGCGACGATTGCCAAGGCGCACAAGTTCATCGCGATGTACGCCGAGCGTGGCGTGTCGCGCGAGAAGGTCCTGATCAAGGTCGCCGCGACCTGGGAAGGCGTGGAAGCGGCGCGCCAGCTGCAGCGCGATGGCATCGACTGCAACCTCACCTTGATCTTCAACCAGACCCAGGCCCTGGCGTGCGCCGAGGCCGGCGTGTTCCTGATCTCGCCGTTCGTCGGCCGGATTCTCGACTGGTACGTGGCCAACGGGCAGGCACCGGCCAACATCGACGAAGACCCGGGCGTGACCTTCGTGCGCGGCGTCTATGCCGAGTTCAAGAAGCGCGGTTCGCAGACGGTGGTGATGGGCGCTTCGTTCCGTTCGACGGCGCAGATCGAGGCGCTGGCCGGTTGTGATCGTTTGACGATCTCGCCGGATCTGCTGGAGAAGCTGGACGCCGATCACGGCGAGTTGCCGCGCAAGCTCTCGCCGCAGCCGGCGCAGGCGGGGCAGGTGACGCCGATCGATGCGGCGCGGTTTGCGGCCGATCTTGCCGCCGATCCGATGGCGACCGAGAAGCTGGGGACTGGCATCGATACGTTTGCCAAGGATCTGCAGGCTTTGCGCGAGACGATTCGTTCGAAGTTGAGCTAAATCTTCTATCCCCCGCGCCTGTCGGCGCGCCCCTGAAGTTCGCGATGCGAACTCCAGGGGCCAGGCCCACACCTTGCCTACCCCCGCGCCTGTCGGCGCGCCCCCCTAACAAAGGGGGGCTGTTTC
>Ga0160473_100629_pt1 | contig 23357 bp, 17 predicted proteins | sample HID1975I_E11MG_FD_108217 | JGI IMG/M metagenome (GOLD analysis project Ga0160473, IMG submission 108217) | Enriched soil microbial communities from UW Madison campus, WI, USA - HID1975I_E11 MG | ecosystem: Environmental > Terrestrial > Soil > Unclassified | place: USA: Madison, Wisconsin... | reverse complement strand
GACCCCTTATCGGGGGACGCCAAAAGCGTCCATCCATGGACTTGAGCTCATGTGGCGACATCCATGTCGCCACATGCCCCCGATAAGGGGTCTCGCCCCCGGACGCCCCACAGACCGCCGCGATCGGTCCGAAGATCAAACGCGGTATCCCTCCTGGAGGGGAGTCCCCCTTTGTTAGGGGGACGCGCCGAAGGCGCGGGGGTAGGCAAGCCCGGAGCTGGGGCCCGAAGTTGCGCAGCAACTTTGGGGGCGAAGCCCGCGCAGCGGGGTTTGCCGCTCATCGCCCCCGGACGCCCCACAGACCGCCACGACCGGTCCGAAGATCAAACGCGGTATCCCTTCTGGAGGAGAGTCCCCCTTTGTTAGGGGGACGCGCCGAAGGCGCGGGGGTAGGCAAGCCCGGAGCTGGGGCCCGAAGTTGCGCAGCAACTTTGGGGGCGAAGCCCGCGCAGCGGGGTTTGCCGCTCCACAGGCGCGGGGGATAGGTATCAGCAAACGTGCACCTGGCATGTTTCCTGCATATCCTAGGCACGGGCGCAATGCCGGCAACGGCCCGCCCGGGGCGGCCGCAACCACTGCGGACTCGATGGTCACCAGTGCCGGAAAACCGGCGGTTTTGCGTTCTCTGTCCATAGGAGGATCGCGCATGCAGGATGTCGCGGGACAATACCGTTCAGGCGTATCGTTGCCCGTCAGCCACACCGGCTGGACGGAAAGGACGGATACGGGCTTGAACATCGTCATCGTGGATGACCAGACCTCGGCGCGCACCATGCTGCGGCATGTGATCGAGGACATCGCCCCCGAACTGAAAGTCCATGATTTTGGCGATCCGCTCGCCGCGCTGGCCTGGTGCGAGGCCGGCCATGTGGATCTGCTCCTGCTCGATTACCGCATGCCCGGCATGGATGGCCTGGAGTTCGCCCGCCGCCTGCGCCGGCTGCCCAGTCATCGCGATATCCCCATCATCCTCATCACCGTGGTCGGCGATGAGCCGATCCGCCAGGCGGCGCTCGAAGCCGGTGTCATCGATTTCCTGGTCAAGCCGATCCGCCCGCGCGAGCTGCGGGCCCGCTGCAGCAACCTGCTGCAGTTGCGCCAGCAAAGCGAAAACGTCAAGCAACGGGCGCTGTCGCTGGAGCAGCGTTTGCTGGCGACCATGCACGAGGTCGAGGCGCGTGAGCGCGAGACGCTCTCGCGCCTGGCCCGCGCCATCGAGTATCGCGACGCCGGCACCAGCGCGTATCTGGAGCGCATGTCGCACGTGGCCGGCCTGATCGCCGAGCAGCTCGGCCTGTCCGAAGACGAGGTGCGCATCATCGAGGCGGCGGCGCCGCTGCACGACATGGGCAAGATCGCCATCCCCGATTCGGTGCTGCTGAAGGAAGGCAAGCTCGATGAGGACGAGGTCGCGATCATGCGCCGCCATCCGCGCATCGGCTATGAGCTGCTCAGCGGCAGCCAGAACCGCTTCATCCAGGTCGGTGCGCTGATCGCGTTGCGGCACCATGAGCGCTACGACGGCAGCGGCTATCCCGATGGCCTGGTCGGCGAGGCAATCCCGCTGGAGGCCCGGATCGTGGCCGTGGCCGATGTGTTCGATGCGCTGGTCTCGCCGCGTCCCTACAAGGAGGCGTGGACGATGGAAGCCACCCTGGCCTACCTGTACGCACAGCGCGGGCGGTTGTTCGATCCGCGTTGCGTCGATGCGCTGATCCGTGGCCGCGAGGCGCTGCAACAGATCTGCGATCGTTTCTCCACCGCCTCGGCACGGCCAGGTCTGTGAGCAGCTGGCCGGCCTTCGCCTGGGTGAAACACCGCCTGGCCCGCCGGCCGGACAGCGAGCACGCGCAGAACCTGATCCGCATCGTCATCACTGCGCTGTTCATGGGCTACCTGGGGTGGCGCTGGGCGCACCAGAACCATGACGACACCCTGCCGCTGACCTGGCTGATCCTGTTGTTCGAGCTGACCGTCGCGGTCAGCCTGATGGCCGCCATTCTGCGCCGGCCGCAGGTGTCGCACGTGCGCCGCTGCATCGGCATGTTCACCGACTACGTGTGCATGGGCGCGATCATGGCGATCCAGGGCGAGCCGGCCGCGCCGCTGTACGCGGTGATCATGTGGGTCACTATCGGCAACGGTATGCGCTACGGCAGCAACTACCTGCGCGCGGCGACCGCCCTGGGCGGTTTGTGCTTCCTGGTTGCGGTCGTGTTCTCGCCGTATTGGCAGGGCAATCCCTACCTGGCCTGGGGCCTGCTGCTCGGCCTGATCGCCATTCCGCTGTACTTTGATTCGCTGCTGCATGCGCTCACCCGCGCGGTCACCGAGGCGCGCCACGCCAACGAAGCCAAGAGCCGCTTCCTGGCCAACATGAGCCACGAGTTCCGCACGCCGCTCAACGGCTTGTCCGGCATGACCGAGGTGCTGGCCACCACCCAGCTCGATGCCGAGCAGCGCGAGTGCTTGGGCACGATCCAGGCCTCCGCCCGCAGCCTGTTGTCGCTGGTCGAGGAAGTACTGGACATCTCGGCGATCGAGGCCGGCAAGTTGCGCGTGGATCGCGTGGACTTCTCCTTGCGCGAGCTGGTCTCGGCGATCGGCCTGATCCTGCTGCCGCAGGCGCGCGGCAAGGGCCTGGATTACCGCGTGGACATCGCCGCCGATGTACCGGAGTGGTTCACCGCAGACCCGGGCCACCTGCGCCAGGTGCTGTTGAACCTGGCCGGCAACGCGGTGAAGTTCACCGACGAAGGCTTCGTGCAGTTGCGCGTGCGGCAGCTGCAAGACAGCAGCTTGCCGCGCGGGCGTACGCGTCTGCGCTTCGAGATCCTCGATACCGGCATCGGCGTGCCCTCCGCGATGCGCGATCGGCTGTTCGATGCGTTCGAGCAGGCCGACGTCGGCCTGGCCCGGCGCTTCGAGGGCACCGGCCTGGGCACCACGATTGCCAAGGGACTGGTCGAAGCCATGGGCGGGGCCATCGGCCACGAAGACCATGTGCCGCGCGGCAGCCTGTTCTGGTTCGAGCTGCCGTTGGACGTGGCCACGCCGGCCGCAGATCCGGCCCCCGAACTCGCCAATGACGGCCTGGATCTGGGCGCGCTGGACACTGCCGATTCCAACGTCATCGCGTTTACCAACCCGTTCCTGCGCCATCGCGCGCGGGTGCGCAGCATGCGCATCCTGGTGGCCGACGACCACGAAGCCAACCGCATGGTGTTGCAGCGTCTGCTCGAAAAGGCCGGGCACCGCGTGGTGTGCGTCAATGGCGCCGAACAGGTGCTGGACCTGCTCTCCGACGCCGGTTTCGATGCGGTGATCGTGGACCTGCACATGCCGGGCATGAGCGGCCTGGACATGCTCAAGCAACTACGGGTGATGCAGGCCAGTGGCCTGCCGTATACGCCGGTGATGGTGCTCAGCGCCGATGTCACCCCCGATTCGATCCGCCGCTGCCAGCAGGCCGGCGCGTATGCGTTCCTGGCCAAGCCGGTGATGGCGGTCAAGCTGCTCGACACCCTGGCCGAGATCGCCGCGCGCGGCGGCAAGGCGCCGGCGGCGGGCAGCAACAGCGTGGTGGTGCACGATGCTGCGCGCTCGTCCGATGCGGTGCTTGATCCGGGCGTACTGGACGAACTGGCCGCGCTCGGCATGGGCGAGGGCTTCGAGCAGCAGTTCATCGCCCAGTGCCTGAGCGATGCCCAGGACTGCATGGTGGCGATCAACGAGGCCGGGGAGGCGGGCCAGTGGGAGCGCCTGCGCGAACATGCGCATGCGCTGCGTGGCGTGGCCAGCAACCTGGGACTGTCGGCAGTGGCCAGCGGCGGCGGCGAGCTGATGCGCATGCCGGACTGGCAGGTGCAGGGCGAATGGCGGCCGCGCGCCGCCCGCCTGCGCGACCAGATAGGGCAGGGACGGGCCGCGCTCGACGCGCGGACCCAGGCCAACCGGGTCCGCAGCGAGGAGCGCCCACCGCGTCCGTAACCTCCGGTCAGGCCAGCGCTGGCTCGACGCGGCGGCCCTGGGCGCGGACCAGGCGATCCATCGTCCTCAGCGACTTCTCGCCCAGGGTCATCGCAGTGTCGACCCAGATTTCAGTGATCCGCATCATCTCCTCCAGCGGCACGGAGGTCGCCAGTTCGCGCACGCGATGCATGGCGGCCCGCGCATGCGGGATGCGCTTGCTGTCGCGGATGACCTGTTCCACCGCAGCCACGCCTTCGCCGGTGGGGACGACCACGTCGACCAGGCCCATCTCGTGCAGTTCGCGGGCGCTGTAGAGGTTGCCTTCCAGCATCAGCTTCTCGGCCAGGCGCGGACTGACCCGCTGGCACATGAAGGAATAGGCACCCATGCCCGGGAACAGGTCGAACAGCACCTCCGGCAGGCCCATCATCACGTGCTCCTCGGCCACGATGGTGTGGCAGCTCAATGCCGCCTCGAAGCCGCCGCCCAGCGCGTTGCCCTGGACCAGGGCGATGCTGTGCGCCTGCACGCCCAGGCCATCGTGGAAGGCATGCACGCCGATCACGCAGCGGCGCGCGTAGTCCAGCAGGGTGGCGCGGTCCTGTTCGCGGATCAGCCGGCAGAACAGCTCCAGGTCACCGCCCAGGTTGAACACATCGCTGTCGGAGGCCAGCACGACGTGCGGGGTGAGCGCGCCCTTCAAAGTCAGGCGACGGCCCAGCTGCTGCTGGTAATCAACGATGTCATCCACCAACCGCGAGGAGAAGCAGGCCCGGCCCGGCTGCATCACCAGGTTGGCGTGCATGTTGATCCAGTAGACATCGCGCTCGGTTTCTTCCACCAGGCGCAGGGTGCGGGTGGAAATGTGTTGGGGAAACGGGTGGACAACAGACATGTGGATTCTCCGTGAAGACCGTCCGGCCGGCCGCCTTGCGGACGGAGAAAAGGGGGGAACGTGGAGGGAGCGCGCGCCGACGGACGATTCTATGCGCGCAAAGTGAAGCGCCCGCAAGCAGGGCTTGCGGGCGCTTCAGTTTGGACGGGGGGCGGGGCGCGCCCTGCGGTGTTCGGCTTACGGGGCCGGGGTGGCGTCGCGCAGCTCGCGGCGCAGGATCTTGCCGACGTTGGTCTTGGGCAGTTCCTTGCGGAACTCGACGATGCGCGGGTGTTTGTAGCCGGTGAGGTTGGCCCGCGCATGCTCCTTGACCTGCTCGGCGGTCAGGTTCGGGTCCTTCTTGACGATCACGACCTTGACCACTTCACCGGACTTCTCGTCCGGCACGCCCACGGCAGCCACTTCGGCCACGCCGGGCATCATCGCGATGACGTCCTCGATCTCGTTCGGGTACACGTTGAAACCGGAGACCAGGATCATGTCCTTCTTGCGATCGACGATATAGAAGAAGCCCTTTTCGTCCATGCGCGCGATGTCGCCGGTATGCATCCAGCCCTCGGCGTCCACCGCCTGCGCGGTTTCCTCCGGGCGCTGCCAGTAGCCCTTCATCACCTGCGGGCCCTTGATGCACAGCTCGCCCACTTCACCCTGCGGCAGACTGTTGCCGGCATCGTCCTTGACGCAGGCGTCGGTGGACGGGATCGGCAGGCCGATCGAGCCGTTGTACTCGGCCAGGTCCAGTGGATTGATGCAGGCGGCCGGCGAGGTTTCGGTCAGGCCGTAGGCCTCGACCAGGGTGATGCCGGTGACCTTCTTCCAGCGCTCGGCGACCGAGCGCTGCACGGCCATGCCGCCGCCGAGGGTCATCTTGAGCGTGGAGAAATCGATCTGGTCGAAGCCCGGCGTATTGAGCAAGCCATTGAACAGCGTGTTGACGCCGGTGATGGCGGTGAAGCGCGTGCCCTTGAGCTCCTTGACGAAACCCGGCATGTCGCGCGGATTGCTGATGAGGTGGTTGCAGCCGCCCAGTTTCATGAAGACCAGGCCGTTCGCGGTGAGCGCGAAGATGTGGTACAGCGGCAGCGCGGTGATCACCACCTCGTTACCTTCTTCCAGCTTGCCGGTCGCGGCGATCCAGGCGTGCGCCTGCTGCATGTTGGCGACCAGGTTGCGGTGGGTGAGCATCGCGCCCTTGGCCACGCCGGTGGTGCCGCCGGTGTACTGCAGGAAGGCGATGTCCTGGCCATCGATGTCCAGTGCCGGCACTTCATGCTTGCGGCCCAGGGCCAGCGCGTCGCGGAAGCGGATCGCGCCGTTGACGCGATAGTCCGGGACCAGCTTCTTGACGTACTTGACGACGAAATTGACCAGCAGGCCCTTGGGGAAGCCGAGCATGTCGCCCAGGCCGGTGGTGATGACCTTGCGCACCGGGGTTTCGGCGATGACCTGCTCGACGGTGTTACCGAAGTTGTCGATCGCCACCAGCACGCTGGCGCCGGCGTCGACCAGCTGGTGCTTGAGCTCGCGACCGGTGTACAGCGGATTGACGTTCACCACGGTCAGCCCGGCGCGCAGGATGCCGAAGGTGGCGATGGGGTATTGCAGGCAGTTGGGCATCATCAGGGCGACGCGGTCGCCCTTCTTGAGCTGCAGCTCGCCTAGCAGGTAGGCGGCGAACTGCTGGGACAGCTCGTCCACTTCACCGTAGGTGAGGCTTTTGCCAAAGCTGGTATAGGCAGGGCGGTCGCGGAACTTGCTGACCGAGGTCTGGAACACGTCGGCAATGGTGTGGAACTCGTCCGCATCGATCTCGGCCGGAACGCCGTGCGGATAACTTTGCAACCAAGGACGCGCCTGACTCATTCTGCCCCCCTCCAGGGTGTGTGGTGTTCCCGGCGGGCTGGATCGACCCCGGGGCAACTACGAGGATACCGTCCCGAATGGAAAAGGCGAAGAGCGCGTGAAGGTGGGTTGTGGTGTGGGTGGGTGGTGCGTTGCAGCATCGGGAGTGGGGTGAGGGACGCCCTAAGAGGACGCCCCCCAGCCGCCTCAGGCCGCCTTCCGCCCCGCCAACTGCCGCAACACATACTGCAGCAGCCCGCCATGCTTGAAGTACTCCACTTCCTTCGGCGTCAGCAGCATCACCGCGACCTCGAACTGCCGCGTACTGCCATCCACCTTGTGCGCGGTCACCGTGGCGCGCTTGCTCGCACCATCCTCCAGCCCGGTCACGTCAAACCGCTCCGACCCCTCCAGCCCCAGGCTCTGCGCGTTCTCACCATTGAGGAACTGCAGCGGCAGCACGCCCATCCCGACCAGGTTGGAGCGGTGGATACGCTCGAAGCTCTCCGCCACCACGGCCTTCACCCCCAGCAGGTTGGTGCCCTTGGCCGCCCAGTCGCGCGAAGACCCCGTGCCGTATTCCTTGCCGGCGATCACCACCAGCGGCACGCCATCGGCCTTGTACTTCATCGCCGCGTCGTAGATCGCCAGCTTCTCCGGCGTGCCACCGCCGGGCGGGTAGTACAGCGTGTTGCCGCCTTCCTCGCCGCCGAACATCAGGTTCTTGATGCGGATGTTGGCGAAGGTGCCGCGCACCATCACATCGTCATTGCCGCGCCGGCTGCCATAGCTGTTGAAGTCGGCCGGCTGCACGCCGCGCGCCTGCAGGAAGCGCCCGGCGGGCGAGTCCTTCTTGATGTTGCCTGCCGGGGAAATGTGGTCGGTCGTGATCGAATCGCCGAACAACCCAAGCACGCGCGCGCCATGCACGTCATCGATGCGGCCGGTCTGCATGGTCATGCCATCGAAGTACGGCGGATTCTTGATGTAGGTCGAGCTGGCATCCCACACGTACAGGTCGCCGTCCGGCGAGGCGATGGTGTTCCAGCGCGTATCGCCCTTGAACACATCGGCATAGTTCTGCTTGAACATCTCCGGCCCGATGGTCGCGGCGATCACGTCGCCGATTTCCTTGTTGCTCGGCCAGATGTCGCGCAGATACACCGGCTGACCATCGCTGCCGGTGCCGAGCGGTTCGCGGGTGAGATCGATGTCGGTGGTGCCGGCGATCGCATAGGCCACCACCAGTGGCGGCGAGGCCAGGTAGTTCATCTTGACCTCCGGATGCACGCGGCCTTCGAAGTTGCGGTTACCCGACAACACCGAGGTCACCACCAGGTCGCCCGCGGCGATGCCCGCGCTGACCTCGGTCGGCAAGGGGCCGGAGTTGCCGATGCACGTGGTGCAGCCGTAGCCGACCACGAAGAAGCCCAGCTTCTCCAGTTCCTTCAGTACGCCAGCCTTTTCCAGATAGTCGGTGACGACGCGCGAGCCTGGGCCAAGCGAGGTCTTCACCCACGGCTTGCGATCCAGGCCCTTGGCCGCGGCATTGCGCGCAAGCAGGCCCGCACCGATCATCACCGCCGGGTTGGAGGTGTTGGTGCACGAGGTGATCGCGGCGATGACCACCGCGCCGTCCTTCAGGCGCACCTTGTGCTGTTCGATCTCGATGTCGGCAAAACCCTTGGCCAGCTGCTCGTTGCCCACGGCCGCGCCGCCGCCCTCGTTGACGAAATTGGCCACGTCGGTGCTGCGCTTTTCGCGATTGGCGGTCAGGCCGACCAGGCTGTCGCGGTAGTTCTTCTGCACGTCTTCCAGCAATACACGATCCTGCGGGCGCTTCGGGCCGGCCAGCGATGGCTTGACCTGGCCCATGTCCAGTTCCAGCGTGGCGCTGTACTGCGCGTGCGCGCTGCCCGGTTCGTGCCACAGCCCCTGTGCCTTGGCGTAGGTCTCGACCAGCGCGATTTGTGCTTCGCTGCGGCCGGACAGGCGCAGGTAGTTCAGCGATTCGGCATCGATGGGGAAGATGCCGCAGGTAGCGCCGTACTCCGGCGCCATGTTGCCGATGGTCGCGCGATCGGCCAGCGGCAGGTGTTGCAGGCCATCACCATAGAACTCGACGAACTTGCCGACCACGCCGAGCTTGCGCAGCATCTGGGTGACGGTCAGCACCAGGTCGGTGGCGGTGGCGCCTTCGGGCAACTTGCCGGTGAGCTTGAAGCCGACCACCTGCGGAATCAGCATCGAGGAGGGCTGGCCGAGCATCGCCGCCTCGGCCTCGATGCCGCCCACGCCCCAGCCCAGCACGCCGATGCCGTTGATCATCGTGGTGTGGCTGTCGGTGCCGAACACGGTGTCCGGATAGGCAATCGCCTTGCCATCCTTGTCTGCGGTCATCACCACGCGGGCGAGGTTTTCTAGGTTCACCTGGTGGACGATGCCGGTGTTGGGCGGCACGACCTTGAAGTTGTGGAAGGCCTTCTGGCCCCAGCGCAGGAAACCGTAGCGTTCCTTGTTGCGCTGGAATTCGATCTGGCCATTGAGGTCCAGCGCCTCGGGCGTGCCGAACACGTCCACCTGCACCGAGTGATCGATGACCAATTCGGAGGGAATCTGCGGGTTGATCTGCTCGGGACGGCCGCCGAGCTTGACCACCGCATCGCGCATGGCGGCCAGGTCGACCACGCAGGGCACGCCGGTGAAGTCCTGCAGGACCACGCGCGCCGGCATGAAGGCGATTTCAGTATCCGGCTCGGCCAGCGGGTTCCATTTCGCGACGGCCTCGATGTGCTCGCGACCGACGGTGATGCCGCCGTCTTCGTGCCGGAGCAGGTTCTCCAGCAGGATCTTCATCGAGTAGGGCAGGTGGGCCAGGTCGAAGTGCTTGCCCAGGGCCGGCAGGCTGAAATAGTCGTAGTGCTGGCCGTTGACCTCGAGCGAGGTGCGGGTCGAGAAGGAATCTTGCATGCGGGGTCTCCTCTTGCGGGTGCGGGCAACGCCATCGCGGGATGGCGGCTGGCGACGCGTCCGTCGCGGGGCGGCCTTGGCAGGCCGGCGCGGTGTGGGGCGCCTGTGTTGTGCAAATCCGACGTGGAAGCGGCGGATCGTTGGGGCAGAGATTACATATGAATGTGTAGGTGGGGTGTCATCACGTGGGGTTGACGGGTGGAATTGTGCGTCGCTTTGCGTTGGCGCTGGGGGTCGGGGGTGAGGGCGGCGCTACCCCGCCAGGCCCAAGGTATGTATAATTCGTACATACTTTCTGGAGCCTACCCATGGAAGCGACCGTCGCCGAGCGTGGCCAGATCACCCTCCCCAAGACCGTGCGCGATGCGCTCGGCCTGACCAAGGGCAGTGTCCTCAAGGTCGAGCTGGAAGGCAGCCGCATCGTGCTGCGCAAGAGCGTGGACGATGCCATCTCGCGCGTCCGCGGCAAGTTCGCCCTGGACCCTTCCGCCGGGACCGAACAGGCCTGAGCCGATGATTGCCATCGATGCCCCCGTGCTGGTCGAGCTGTTGACCGATGGTCCACAGGCCGACGCCGCCGAGGCCTGCCTGCGACAATGCCTGGGCAATGGCCGCGTGGTCGTCAGCGATGCTGCGTTGGCCGAGCTGTGCGCCGCGCTGCGCAATGGCGCCGAGGCCCTGGGCGCGCTGGAGGAAATGGGTATCCACTTCCATCCGGTCGAGGCCAAGTCGGCGTTGCGCGCTGGCGAGATGCAGCGCCGGTCGCGCCAGCGCGGCAGTGCGCCGCGCTCGATCGCCGATTACCTGGTGGGCGCGCACGCGCTGTTGCAGTGCGATGGCCTGATCACCCACGACACCGAATTTTATCGCGACTACTTCAAGGGCCTGAAGCTGATCGTGCCGCAAGCCTGAGCCCACCACCCGAATCCCGTATCGATTCCCGGAGTTTTGTCATGTTGGAAGCCTATCGCCACCACGTCGCCGAACGCGCCGCCCTCGGCATCCCGCCGCTGCCGCTGAGCGCGCAGCAGACCGCCGATGTCATTGAACTGTTGAAGCACCCGCCGGCCGGCGAAGAGGCCTTCCTCGTCGACCTCATCACCTACCGCGTGCCCGCGGGTGTCGATGACGCCGCCAAGGTCAAGGCTTCGTACCTGGCCGCGGTCGCCTTCGGCACCGAGAAGACCCCGCTGCTCTCGGCCCAGCGCGCCACCGAACTGCTCGGCACCATGCTCGGCGGCTACAACATCCATCCGCTGATCGAGCTGCTCGACAACGCCGAGCTCGGCCCGGTCGCGGCGCAGGGGCTGAAGCACACGTTGCTGGTGTTCGATGCCTTCCACGACGTGCAGGAAAAGGCCGAGAAGGGCAACGTCCACGCCCAGGCCGTGCTCAAGAGCTGGGCCGAGGCCGAGTGGTTCACCAGCAAGCCGGAAGTGCCGCAGAGCTTGACCATCACCGTGTTCAAGGTGCCGGGCGAAACCAACACCGACGACCTGTCGCCGGCCCCGGATGCCACCACCCGCCCGGACATCCCGCTGCACGCGCTGGCGATGCTGAAGAACAAGCGTCCCGATGCACCGTTCACCCCGGAAGAGGATGGCAAGCGCGGCCCGATCCAGCAGATCCTCGATCTGAAGGACAAGGGCCACCTGGTGGCTTACGTCGGCGACGTCGTCGGTACCGGCTCCAGCCGCAAGTCCGCCACCAACTCGGTGCTGTGGTTCACCGGCGAAGACATTCCGTTCATTCCGAACAAGCGTTTCGGCGGCGTGTGCCTGGGCGCCAAGATCGCCCCGATCTTCTACAACACGATGGAAGACGCCGGTGCGCTGCCGATCGAGCTGGATGTCTCGAAGATGGAGCACGGCGACGTCATCGAGCTGCGTCCGTATGACGGCAAGGCGCTGAAGAACGGCGAGGTGATCGCCGAGTTCGAGCTCAAGTCCGACGTGCTCCTGGACGAAGTGCGCGCCGGTGGCCGCATCCCGCTGATCATCGGCCGCGGCCTGACCGCCAAGGCGCGCGAAGCGCTGAAGCTGCCGGCCACCGACCTGTTCCGCCTGCCGGTCAACCCGCCCGATACCGGCAAGGGTTTCTCGCTGGCGCAGAAGATGGTCGGCCGCGCCTGCGGCCTGCCGGAAGGCCAGGGCATGCGCCCGGGCACCTACTGCGAACCGAAGATGACCTCGGTCGGCTCGCAGGACACCACCGGCCCGATGACCCGCGACGAGCTGAAGGACCTGGCCTGCCTGGGCTTCTCGGCCGACCTGGTGATGCAGTCGTTCTGCCACACCGCCGCGTACCCGAAGCCGGTCGACGTGAAGACCCACCACACCCTGCCGGAGTTCATCTCCACCCGCGGCGGCGTCTCGCTGCGTCCGGGTGATGGCGTGATCCACAGCTGGCTCAACCGCATGCTGCTGCCCGACACCGTCGGCACCGGCGGTGATTCGCACACCCGTTTCCCGATCGGCATCTCGTTCCCGGCTGGCTCGGGCCTGGTCGCCTTCGCCGCGGCCACCGGCGTCATGCCGCTGGACATGCCCGAATCGGTGCTGGTGCGCTTCAAGGGCCAGATGCAGCCGGGCGTGACCCTGCGCGACCTGGTCAACGCGATCCCGCTGTATGCGATCAAGCAGGGCCTGCTGACCGTCGCCAAGCAGGGCAAGAAGAACATCTTCTCCGGCCGCATCCTGGAAATCGAAGGTCTGCCGGAGTTGAAGGTGGAGCAGGCGTTCGAACTGTCCGATGCCTCGGCCGAGCGCTCGGCGGCCGGTTGCACGGTGCAGCTCAACAAGGAGCCGATCATCGAGTACCTCAACAGCAATATCACGCTGCTGAAGTGGATGATCGCCGAAGGCTACGCCGATGCCCGCACCCTGGCACGCCGCATCAAGAAGATGGAAGAGTGGCTGGCCAACCCGCAGCTGCTCGAGCCGGACGCCGATGCCGAATATGCCGCGGTGATCGAGATCGACCTGGCCGACATCCATGAGCCGATCGTGGCCTGCCCGAACGACCCGGATGACGTGAAGACCCTGTCGGATGTGGCTGGCGCGCAGATCGACGAAGTGTTCATCGGTTCGTGCATGACCAACATCGGCCACTTCCGTGCCGCGGCCAAGCTGCTGGAAGGCAAGCGCGACATCCCGACCCGCCTGTGGGTGGCACCGCCGACCAAGATGGACGCCTCGGAGCTGACCAAGGAAGGCCACTACGGCACCTTCGGCACCGCCGGTGCGCGCATGGAAATGCCGGGCTGCTCGCTGTGCATGGGCAACCAGGCGCAGGCGCGCGAAGGCGCCACGGTGTTCTCGACCTCGACCCGCAACTTCCCGAACCGCCTGGGCCGCAACACCAACGTGTACCTGGGTTCGGCCGAGCTGGCGGCGATCTGCTCGCGCCTGGGCAAGATCCCGACCAAGGCCGAGTACATGGCCGACATCGGCGTGCTCAACAGCAAGGGTGCGGAGATCTATCGCTACATGAACTTCGACCAGATCCAGGATTACCAGGAAGTGGCCGATACCGTCGCAGCGTAATCGCGAAGGAAAGCAGTGAACGGAAGCCCGGCGAAAGCCGGGCTTTTGTTTTGGATTCGTCGCATCGATTGCGCGGTCAGGCAGATTCTGTGTCGACGCGCTTCAACACCCGTGCAACCTTCCGGCCCTTCGTGGGCAGGAGCGTGCATGGTCAAGCGTTCGACAATCATCCTGGGCAGCGCAGTGTCGCTGTTGATAGCGTTGGCTGCGTTGAGGGAAGCGGATAGGCGGGGTCGTCCGACTCATGGCCCGCTGCAATGCGGTGCCTGCGCTCTGGCAATTCCTGCGCCGGATGCGGCCACGACCCGTTACATCAACGCGTGGATAGCTGCCAAAAAGGACGAAACCAACGGCGATGTATTTCGCATCCAAAGCGGTGATCGCGTCAGGGTGTGCAATGACACCACCTGTGTGACCTACCGGCGCGCAGGGAGTGCGGGATGGCGCGCCAAGGAAAATGCCTCGTCGCGCTAGCCACGTGGCTGCGCCGGCGAATCCAGTAACTATCCGGGCACGGCGGCTTCTCCGCGCGATGCCGCCTGATCGGGAGACGAAGCGTGATCTACAGAAAGCCCTGGCTCGTGAATTGGCTCCTGAAGAAAACGGGAAAAGCGGACGCGATCGCGCTTTCGTCCGGCAGGTTCGTCCACGACTGGTGGATCAACGGCCTGAATTTCCTGCTGACGTTTGGCGCGTTCTTTGCGCTGGTCCGCCTGCTGCTCGGTCCACCGGCGCGCCCGCTCATCGACGTGATGGTCGTGATGGCTGGGTCGGTAATCTATGGTTTGGCTGCGGCGCACGCGGGCACAACGGGACGCAGGGCGGCGTAGGGTTTTCGCAACTACTGCCCGTCGCGCGCCGCCAACCATTGCTCCAGCTCCTCTGCCGGCAACGGCCGCGAGAAGAGGAAGCCTTGCAGCACTTCGCAGCCGAGACCGGCCAGCAGGCGTCGCTGGCGATCGGTCTCCACGCCTTCGGCCACCACGTGCTTGCGCAGGCTTTCGCCGATGCGCAGCACCGAGTTGGTCAGGGCGCGGGCCGACATGCTGTGTTCGAGGTCGCGCACGAAGCTCATGTCCAGCTTCAGCTCGTGGATCGGCAGACGGTGCAGGTGGCTCAAGCTGGAATAACCGGTGCCGAAGTCGTCCAGCGACAGCGCCAGTCCCGCCGCCTGCATGGCCGCGATGTTGTCCAGCACGCGCGGCTGCGGCGACAGCATCACGCTCTCGGTCATCTCCAGGGTCACGTCGCTTGGCGACAGGCCGTGGTGCTGCAGCAGGCGCAGCAGTTCGTCCAGCAATTGCGGGTCTTCGAAGTTGCTCGCCGACAGGTTCACCGCGATGCGCGGGATCGCGACGCCGCGCTGGCGCCAGTCGGCCAGCTGGCGCAGCGCGCCGCGCAGCACCCAGCGACCCAGCTCGCCAATCAGCCCGCTCTCTTCGGCCAGCGGCACGAACCGCGCCGGCGAGATCGGCCCCAGCTGCGGGTGTTCCCAGCGCAACAGCACTTCCACGCCATACAACGGGTGCGGCGGATGGCTCAGCACCTGCGGCTGGTAATGCAGTTGCAGCTGGTCACGGCGCAGGGCCTCGCGCAGGGCGGTTTCCAGCGCCACGCGCTCCTGCGCCAGGCGGTTCATGTCGGCGCTGAAGAAGCGAAAGCTCCCGCCGCCCTCGGTCTTGGCCCGGTGCATCGCCAGGTCGGCATGGCGCAGCAGCGTATTGATGTCGCGGCCATCCTCCGGAAACATCGCCACACCGATGCTGGCCGACGGGTGCAGGGTCATGTGCCCGACCACGGACGGTGCGGCAATCGCGCCGAGCAGGCGCTCGGCGATGCCACCGGCCTGTTCGGCCCCGCATTGCGGCAGGGCCAGCACGAACTCGTCGCCGGCCTGGCGGCCGATCAGGTCGCCCAGGCCCAGGTGCTCGCCCAGGCGCTGGGCGATGTCGCGCAGCAGGCCATCGCCGGCCGCGTGGCCCTGGGTTTCATTGACCCGCTTGAAGCGGTCCACGTCCAGGAACAGCACCGCGGCCGGTGTGTTCTGGCTTTCCGCGTTGACCAGCAATTGCTCGGCGCGGGCGTTGAACATCATCCGGTTCGGCAGGCCGGTCAGCGCATCGTAGAAGGCCAACTGGTGCACGCGGGCGCGGGTCTGCTCGCGTTCCAGGGCCAGGGCGCACAGGTGCAGGCAGATGTCGGCCAGCTTGATGTGCCATGGGTCCGGATCGCGCGCCTCACGATAGTAGATGGCGAAGGTGCCCAGCACCCGGCCGCCACTGGATTTGATCGGGCTCGACCACGCCGCCAGCAGCCCGTACTGCTCGGGAATCATGCGGAAGTGGGTGAACAGCGGATCGGTGCGCGTGTCGCTCACGCTCACCGCGCGGCCGCGCCAGGCGGCGGTGCCGCATACGCCCACGCCCGACCCGATGCGCAGGCCGTCGATCGCGTCGGCGTATGCGGCCGGCAGGCTCGGCGAGGCCAGCGGACGCAGGCGGCTGTCGCTGTCCACGCTCAGCACCGTGGCGCACAGGGCAGGGGCCACGCGCTCCAGCTCCACGCAGATCATGGTCATCACGTCGACCAGCGGCTGCTCGCGCACGAGCGCGTCCAGCACGCGGTTGTGCAGCACCTCGTGCATCTTGCTGTGGGTGATGTCGGTCAGCACGGCCACCGACTCGCTCGGCGTGCCCGGGGCGTCGTTGACCGGGTTGGTGATGATCGAGGTCCACAGCGGCCGGCCGTCGCTGCGATACATCAGCAGGTCGGCACTGAACTGGCGCCACGCCGAGGCCTGTTCGTAGATGTAGCGCATGGTGTCCGGGTCGCTGTGCGGCCCGGCCAGCATCTCGGTGGGCCGCTTGCCGCGCATCTGCGCCAGGGTGTAGCCGAACAGGCGGGTAAAGCCGGCATTGACGTAGGTCACGCCCAGCTGCGCATCCAGGGTGATCAGGGCGGTGTCGCTGCGGTCCACGGCCAACGAGAGTTGGCGCATCCGCGCTTCGTGCTCACGCTGGCGGGTGACATCGCGCACAAAGGCCACGGTGAGCCGCCGCGTATCGCGCACCACGCTCATCAAGGACACGGCGAGAATCGCATCGCCCTGCGGCCTTGGCAGGATCAGGTCGCGCGGGTCGGTGGCGTGCCCGGGTGCATCCTGCGCCACTTCGGCAAAATAGGTCGCCAGGATCGCCGGGCGCAGCCGTTCAACCGACTGGCCGCAGACCCATGCCGCCTCGGTGCCCCAGATGCGCTCGGCGGCCTGATTGAACATCACCACGCGCTGCTCGCGATCCACCGCGATCACGCCGTGCGGCATCTGCGCCAACGAATACGCCAGCAGCGTGTCCAGATCGCGCGGATCGATCCGCGCCACATCATCCAGGCGCGGAACGGGCACGGAGAGGGGCAGCGGCGCGGATTCGTCCATGGCTACTGGCTGACCCGGCTGAGCGTGAGCAGGCGATCGGCGATGCGCTCCAGCGCCACGGTCTCCTTGGCGGCGCCCAGCTTGAACGCCGCGCCCGGCATGCCCCACACCACGGAGCTGGCCTCATCCTGCACCAGGGTGGCGGCGCCGGCCTGCTGCATTTCCAGCAGGCCACGCGCGCCGTCATCGCCCATGCCGGTGAGGATCGCGCCGACGGCATTGGGGCCGGCGTTGGCGGCCACGGAACGGAACAGCACATCCACCGCAGGCTTGTGCCGGTTGACCGGATCAGAGTCATCGATCCGGCAGCGCCAACGGGCGCCATCGCGGATCACCCGCAGATGGCGGCCCCCCGGCGGCAGGTAGGCGTGGCCGGGCAACACGGCTTCGCCGTCGCTGGCTTCGCGCACCGACATGGCCGAATGCCGATCCAGGCGCTCGGCAAACGCGGTGCTGAAGCTGGCCGGCAGGTGCTGGGTGAGGACCACCGCCGGACCATCGGCCGGCATACCTTCGAGCACCACGCGCAGAGCTTCGGTGCCCCCGGCCGAGGCACCCAGGGCAATCAGCCGATCGGTGGTGCGGAACAGGCCGGCGCGCGGCGTGGCGGGCGTGGCCAGCGTGGCCAGCGTGGCCGGCGTATCCAGTTCCACCTTCGCCGCAACCGCGCGGGCCAGTGGACGCACGCGCGCTTGCGCGGCGTTCTTGACCTTGCCGACGATTTCTTCGGCATAGGTCTCCAGCCCGCGGGCGATATCGAGCTTGGGCTTGGCGACGAAATCCACCGCGCCCAGCGCCAGCGCCTGCAAGGTGGTGTCGGCGCCGCGCTCGGTCAGCGAGGAGATCATCACCACCGGCGTGGGCCGCAGGCGCATCAGGTTTTCCAGGAACGCCAGACCATCCATGCGTGGCATTTCCACGTCCAGGGTGATCACGTCCGGGTTCAGGCGCTTGATCTTGTCGCGCGCCAGCAGCGGGTCGGCGGCACTGCCGACGACTTCGATGCCGATGTCGCGCGAGAGGATCTCGGTGAGGATCTGCCGCACCACCGCCGAGTCGTCGACGATCAGCACGCGCACGGGCGCCTGCAGGGTCATTGGAACAGCTCCACGCCGCCGCTGACCGGCGTCTTGGACAGGCGGGCACGCACGGCCGATTCGGTCGCGGCCACCTCGGCTTCGTGCGCATGCGGCAGGCGCTGCACCACGACCCGGCCGGTCACCGGGAAGAACCAGATCTTGCGCGGATGGATGCCGCACAGGTCTTCGGCCACGATGGGGATGTGCTCGGCCTGCAGGTAGAGGCGCACGAACTCGGCGTTGCGCGTGCCCACCGGGTTGGAAGTGAAGCCCTTGAGCACGTTGGCGCCGCCGAACACCTTGGCTTCCAGGCGCTTGCGGTGTGCGCCGCGCTTGAGCAGGTCGTTGATCAGCAATTCCATCGCGTAGCTGCCGTAGCGTGCCGGCGCGCCATCGCCAACCTGGCCTTCCGGCAGCAGGAAGTGATTCATGCCGCCGATCTTCAGCACCGGGTCGCGCACGCAGGCGGCCACGCACGAACCGAGCGTGGTGGTCAGGGCGGTGTCGTCATCCACCACCAGGTACTGGGTGGGTAACAGTTTGGCGGCGATGGTCTGGAAACGGGTGTCGCGGTAGCGCATCACCTCGTCGATCTTCAGGGCCGAACTCATGCGGCGGCTCCCCGGGCGGCGCGGCGATACAGCGTGCGGCCGCACGGCTGGATCAGGTCGGCGGCGTGCAGGTAGTTCTCGGAGTGGCCGGTGTAGAGCAGGCCGTCGTCGCCCAGGTGCGGCACCAGGCGCGAGAGGATGCCGCGCTGGGTGGGCTTGTCGAAGTAGATCATCACGTTGCGGCAGAACACCGCCGCGAACGGGCCGCCCACGTCGTAGCGCGGTGCCAGCAGGTTGAGCTGGCGGAACTCGATCAGCTGGCGCAGCGCCGGCACCACGCGGCACTTGCCCTCGTTGGGCCCGCTACCACGCTGGAAGTACTTGCGTCGAATCGCCGGGTCCAGCGCGGAGACGCGATCGACCGGATACACGCCGCGCGCACCGGTCTCCAGCACCTGCGTATCGACGTCGGTGGCGAGGATGCGCACCGGCGGCTGCAGCGTGCCAAAGGCTTCGCAGGCGATGATCGCGATCGAATACGGCTCTTCGCCGGTGGAGGCCGCACACGACCACAGCTTCAGCGGCGCATCGTGACGACGACGCTGCAACTCTTCGCGCAAGCGGTCGAAGTGATGCGGCTCGCGGAAGAACGAGGTCAGGTTGGTGGTCAGCGCGTTGGTGAACGACTGCCACTCATCGTGCTCCTCGCCTTGTTCCAGCAGATCGAGGTAGTCGCGGAACGAGCGCAGGCCGAGCGCGCGCAGGCGCCGCGACAGACGGCCGTAGACCATGTCGCGCTTGGCCGGTGCCAGCGCAATGCCGGCACGTTGGTAAATCAGTTCGCACACCCGACGGAAGTCGCGGTCTGCAAATTCGAATTCGCGATTGTCGGCAGGGCTGGGGGACGGATGGATCATGCGGCACCTCGGGCTCAATGAAGTTATCGGCCGGGGCCGGGGGGACTGTAGGCGCCGGCGTTGGCGCACCTGCCGCAATCCCACCGCTTCAGCCTGGGGCGCGGGCAGCCGCAACCGGTGCCAGAAACAGAAACCCCGGCCGGGGCCGGGGTGTCTGCTGTTGCCTGCTGCTTGGAGAGATCAGAACTCCTGCCAGTCACCGTCGGCGAGCAGCGCCTCCGATTCCTGGCGGGCAGGGCGCGCAGCACGCGGCGCAGCCGGCTGCGGCTTGGCCTTGGTCAGGCGCGGGCTGCTGCCGCGCGGCGCGGTCGCCACGGGGGCGGCGACAGGCGCGGCGGATTCTTCCAGGCGGAAGATCGACACGGCATCGGACAGCTGGCCGGCCTGTTCTTCCATCGCCCGCGCAGCAGCGGTGGCTTCTTCGACCAGCGCGGCGTTCTGCTGCGTGGTCTCGTCCATCTGGGTGATGGTCTGGTTGACCTGCTCGATGCCGGCGGACTGCTCCTGCGAGGCAGCGGAGATCTCGGCCATGATGTCGGTGACGCGCTGCACCGAGGCGACGATCTCGCCCATGGTGGCACCGGCCTTGTGCACCAGCGCCGAGCCATCAGCAACGCGGCTGACCGAATCGTCGATCAGGCCCTTGATCTCCTTGGCCGCATTGGCCGAGCGCTGGGCCAGCGTGCGCACTTCCGAGGCGACCACGGCGAAGCCGCGGCCCTGTTCACCGGCACGCGCCGCTTCCACCGCGGCATTGAGCGCCAGGATGTTGGTCTGGAACGCGATGCCGTCGATGACCGAAATGATCTCGGCGATCTTCTTGGACGACTTCTCGATATCGACCATCGTGGTGACGACCTTGCCGACCACCTCGCCACCCTGCGAGGCCACCGTGGCCGCGCCCTGGGCGAGCTGGTTGGCCTGGCGGGCATGCTCGGCGTTCTGGCGCACGGTGGAGGTGAGTTCCTCCATCGAGGCGGCGGTTTCTTCCAGGTTGGCGGCCTGCTGCTCGGTGCGACGCGACAGATCGCTGTTGCCCGAGGCGATCTCGCCGGCCGCGGAATTGATCGCGACCGAGGAATGCTTGATGCGGCCGACGATCTCGGTCAGCTGCTCGGCGGTGGCATTGGCGTCGTCGCGCATCCGCGCGAACACACCTTCGAAGTCGCCGTGGATGCGCACGGTCAGGTCGCCTTGCGACAGCGCGGCCAGCAGGGCCGAGACCTGGTCGATGGTGGCGCCGTTGGCGTCGAGCAGGCCGTTGAGCTGCTGGGCCAGCTGCAGGAAGAAGCCTTCCTTGCCTTCGACCGCGACGCGGCCGTTGAGGTCGCCCGCAGCCGCAGACTGCACGATGCGCGCCACTTCCTCTTCGACCTGCACTTCGACACTGCGGTCGCGCCATTCGCACACCGTGCCAACGGACTGGCCCTCGGCGTTGCGGATCATCGACACGATCTGCGCGATATGCGTATCGCCGTAGCGCATCTCGCGGCGCGCCACGCCATTCTTTTCCAACTGCGCGACGAACTTCGGATCGACCTGGCCGCCGTGTTCGAGCACGGTGACGTTGTGGCCGACCAGCGACGCTTCGGTATCGAACTCCGGCAGGGCCTGGCGGAAATCATCGGCGTGCTGCGCGATGACCTGGTGCAGGGCCGGGTTGGTATAGACCACCTTCAGCGCCGGATCGGTGATGATCACGCCGGTGGAGGACGCATCCAGCGCGGTGCGGATGCGCAGGTTCTCGGCGGCCACGGCTTGGTCGCGCTCGATGCGCTCCTTCAGGTCGCGCTGCATGCGCTGCAGGGCGCGCATGAGGTCGCCCACTTCATCGGCGGCATGCGTATCGATATGGCCATCGAGCTTGCCGGCGGCCACGTCGCTGGCCACGTGCACGGCGCCGCGCATGTTGCTGACCAGCGCACGGGCGAACAGCCAGGCCAGCACCAGGCCACCGGCGATGCCGGCGAGCAACATCACCACGGTCAGCGTGACCGACGTGGCGTGCACGGTTTCGGCCTTCTCCTTGGCGGCCTGGGCCAGGCGATTGTCTTCGTCGATCAACTTGGCCAGCGAGGCCTGCGCCGTGCGGTGCATGCTGCGGGTTTCGCTGACGAAGGTATCGACCGCGTCATCAGGCAGGTTGAGTTCCAGCATCTCGTTGACGCTGGCATAGGAAGCCGAGGCCTTCTTCCAGTCCGCGACGAACTGGTCGAAGAGCTTCTTTTGTTCCGGGCTACGGATCAGGCGCGGATAACCGGCAATGTTCTTGTCGATGTCCTTCTTCAGCGCGGCGGCATGTTCCTTGGCTTCCTGCTTGACCGAATCGCTGGCGCGAATCAGGCTCTGGTAGGCCGAATTGCGGTACTCGCCGAGCATGCCGCGCAGCTCACCGGCTTCGCGCACGCTGGACATCGAACTGCCGGCCAGATCGCTGGTGACGGTATTGAGGGCCGCCAGGCCTGAGTAGGCGATGATGCCCTGGATCAGCATGATGACCATGACGATGCCGAAGGTCAGCATCAGCTTAGGCATGAGTTTGAACTTGTTGATCCATTGCATGTACGCGATTCCTCTTGCTTTGACGGTGCCCAGCGGCAAGACCGGTGACCGGCGGGCCGCGGGAAGGCGGCCGCACCGGCACCGGGCGCGGGTATTACTTGATGGTCGCCAGCTTCAGGCTGGACGGCGAGCTGACTTCGATTTCGGCGCGCGAGGCATCGCGCTGGATCTTGCCGATGACGCACACGTCCTTGCCTTCCAGCGTTTCCGGGGCGAAGGAGAACTTGCCGCGGTTGGCGCCGTCGATACGGGCCGAGAAGGTGTGGCGCGGGAACATGCCGCCCATGTACAGGAAGGTCGGCTCGCCCTCGGAGGACTGCGCGTACTTGGCCTTCTCGACCTTGCCGCAGACCATGCCGTCCTTGCCGACGAAACGGGTGGCCATTTCCGGCGGAATCATTTCCTGCGACTGCGCCAGGGCATCGGCCGACAGGGTGGCCAGGGCGAGTGCGGGGATCAGGGTGAACAACGACTTCATGGGTATATCTCCGGAAGGGGAACGGGAGGCCTCACGCGGGCCATGTGGCAGCTATCGGCGAGCGCTGGGGCAACTTGAACAGGCAAGATGAGCGCTGCGCCACACTTTTTCCTCTTGGTGGCGTAGCTGTCGGGGATTGCCTGACAGCGACGTCAGGCCGCTTCCTCGGTCAACGTTTCCTGCGGCGAGAGATCGGCGCTATCGAGCAGCGTCTCGATATCGAGGAGGATGAGCATGCGATCGTCCTGGGTGCCGATGCCGGAGATGAAGCGGGTATCGACGGCGGCGCCGAATTCCGGGGTAGGGCGGATCTGGTCTTCGTTGAGCGGGATGACGTCCGAGACGCTATCGACGACGATGCCGACGACGCGATCGACGACATTGAGCACGATCATCACGGTGAAGGCGTCGTAGCGAGCCTCTTTGAGGCGCAGTTTCAGGCGCAGGTCGATGACGGGCACGATGGTGCCGCGCAGGTTGATGACGCCCTTGATGTAATCGGGCGCATCGGGGACGCGGGTGACGGCGTCATAGCCGCGGATTTCCTGCACTTTGAGGATATCGACCCCGTAGTGCTCTTGGCCGAGGGCGAAGCTGAGGAATTCTCCGCCTTGGCCGGCGGCTTGCTTTTTGTCGTTCATGGAGGCTCCGGGCGCGCGCGGCGGAATGGCGGGGTTGCCATGCCAAGATCGGCTCGGGACGCTGGAACTTTAGGGGGGAGGTTTTTTCTTGCCCCCCGCGGCTGTCGCCGCGCCCCCCGGAGGGGGGCTGTTCCTCCATTTTGCTCTTTGCGCGTCTGTTGGTTTGCACTGCGCGGTGGCTTGCGTCGGCTTACGTCACGGGCCCCGTCCCCTCCGGGGTAGGCGCGTCGTCTCCGGCGTACGTCCCTGTACTCAGTCGACGAACGTGGGCCATCCATGGCCCACTCGCGCCTACCCCGGAGGGGACGGTGCAAGGCGCATCATTTCCCCACTTCGACGAAGCAGGGCATTTGATCTTCGGACCGGTCGCGGCGGTCTGTGGGGCGTCCGGGGGCGAGACCCCTTATCGGGGGCATGTGGCGACATGGATGTCGCCACATGAGCTCAAGTCCATGGATGGACGCTTTTGGCG
>Ga0160473_100627_pt1 | contig 23406 bp, 21 predicted proteins | sample HID1975I_E11MG_FD_108217 | JGI IMG/M metagenome (GOLD analysis project Ga0160473, IMG submission 108217) | Enriched soil microbial communities from UW Madison campus, WI, USA - HID1975I_E11 MG | ecosystem: Environmental > Terrestrial > Soil > Unclassified | place: USA: Madison, Wisconsin... | reverse complement strand
GATCGCGGGCGGCGGCTCGGTCGGGCGCGGAGGAACGGACGGGCTTCGCACCGCTGCGGTGTGCGCGGGCGATGTCGTGGCCGTGCTCCCCCACAGGCTCGCGCCGGAGACGGCGAACGCCAGAACCACCAGCAGCGCGACGCAGAGCGGCGCAAGGTGGCGGGTCAGATGAGAGGGTACGGTCTGCAACGGCTATCGCTCCGGAGCCGATCTATTCGGCGGGAGCAAGCGTGCAAGACCATGCTCCTGTTCCATCGATACCCTCGCCGTGATCACGAAGAGGCCTACAGCGCCTGCGCCGCCGCCCAGCCACTGGCCCAGGCCCACTGGAAATTATAGCCGCCGAGCCAGCCGGTGACGTCGACCGCCTCACCAATCGCGTAGAGACCGGGGAGGTGCCTGGCCGCCATCGTCCGTGACGACAGGCCGGCGGTGTCGATGCCGCCGATCGTCACCTCGGCCTTGGCGAAGCCCTCGCTGCCATCGGGCAGGAAGCGCCAGGCGGCGATCTGCCGCTCAATGTCGGTCAGGACGGTGTCGCTGCGGGCGCCGAGTTCGCCCTCCATGCCGAGCCGGTCGGCGAGCGCGCCGGCCAGCCGGTCCGGCAAGGCGTGGGCCAGTGTCGACCTGAGCGCCGCGCGCGGCCGTGCCCGCTTGGCAGCGACCAGCCAGCCGGGCGCCTGGCCGGGGAGGAAGTCGATCGCCACCGCCTCGCCGCGCCGCCAGTAGGAGGAGATCTGCAGGATCGCAGGGCCGGAAAGACCGCGATGGGTGAAGAGCGCCGCCTCCGTGAACGCCACCTTGCCGCAGCGCGCGACGACCGGCGCCGACACGCCGGAGAGGGAGCGGAACAACGCCTCGCTGCCGGGCAGAGTGAGGGGGACGAGCGCGGGGCGCGGCTCGATCACCTTCAGGCCGAAGCGGCGGGCAAGATCGTAGGCGAACCCGGTTGCGCCGAGCTTCGGGATGGACGGCCCGCCGGTCGCGATCACCAGCGCCGGCGCCGAGAACGACCGGTCGCCGTGGGTCACGCGGAACGTGGCGTCGGCATGGGTGACGTCGCTGACCGGCTGGCCGAGGCGGATGGTGACGCCGCCGGCATCGCATTCGTCCAGCAGCATGTCGACGATCTGCCGCGCCGACCCATCGCAGAACAGCTGCCCCAGCGTCTTTTCATGCCAGGCGATGCCGTGCCGTTCGACCAGCGCCAGGAAATCCTGGGCATCGTAGCGGCCGAGAGCCGACTTCGCGAAATGCGGGTTGGCGGAGACGTAGCGATCCGGCGCGGTGCCGAGATTGGTGAAGTTGCATCGCCCGCCGCCAGAGATCAGGATCTTCTTGCCGGCGGCGTCGGCATGATCGAGGATGAGCACGCGGCGGCCGCGCTGCCCGGCGACGCCGGCGCACATCAGCCCGGCACCGCCGGCGCCCAGCACGATCGCGTCGTAGCTCTCTGGGGACGTGGTCACGCGTCCGGTCGCGTCAGGATCCAGCCACCGACGACCACGGCCACCGCCGCTGGCACGAAGCGCCACGGGCCGTGCAGGAAAGCGAGCCCGATCACGCCGCTGACGGTCATGGCGAGCAGGGCCGCGACCTTGCCGGCGCGGGCGATCGCGCCGCGTTCCCGCCAGGCGACGATGTGCGGACCGAAGCGCGGGTCGGCGAGCAGACGTGCCTCCCACGCCGGGTTGCTCTTGCCGAAGCAAAACGCGGCGAGGATGTAGAAGACCACCGTCGGCAGCAGCGGCAGGAAGATGCCCGCGGTGCCGACCGCGAACGCCAAAGCGCCGCCCGCCTGCCAGAGCCGCATGCGCCAGCCAGGATTCATCCTTCGTTCGCCGGCGATCCTGTGCGCATCGCGCCTAGCTGGCGTCGGAGGCGGGGCGGGTCAAGGCCAGGGTCGCGATCAGGCCGGTCGGCGCAGCGTGTTCGAGGCGCAACGTGCCGCCGTGGCTCTCCGCGACGCTGCGGGCGATGGCGAGGCCGAGGCCGCTGCCGCCGGTGGCGCGGTTGCGGGACGCCTCGACGCGGTAGAAGGGCTGGAGCACGCGCTCCACCTCGTCTGCGGGGATACCAGGCCCCGTGTCGGCGACCCGGATCTCGACGGTGTTGGCGGTTCCGCCGACGGACACGTCGGCACTGCCGCCATAGGCCACCGCATTGTCGATCAGGTTGCGCAGCGCCCGCCGCAGCAAGGTCGGCTGGACCGGCAACACCTGACGTTCAGAAGGCAGGAAGCGGACAGGCTGGCTGCGGTCGGCATATTCCTCGACCACCGCCTCGGCGAGCGCGGCGACGTCCATGGCCCGCGCGTCCTCCCGCGCGCGGCCAGAGCGGGCGAGGACGAGGATGTCCTCGAGCATGGCCGTCATCTCTTCTATCTTGGCAACGGCGGCGACGCGCTCCTCGTCCGGCTCCATGCTTTCGACGCGGATCCGCAGCGAGGCGAGCGGGGTGCGCAGATCGTGGCCGATTGCGCCGAGCATTCGATCCTTTTCGTCGATCAGGCCAACGACGCGGGCGTTCATGGCGTTGAACGCCTCGATCGCCACGCGCAGGTCGGCGGGGCCGGCGGCGGCGACGGGAGCAGGATCGGTGCGCCCGCCGAAGCGCTCGGCGGCGCGGGTCAGGTGGCGCAAGGGGCGCGCGATGCGCGCCGCCAGCCAGATCGTCGGGCCGAGCACGATGAGGTAGAGGAGCAGGGTGGCCGCGGCGAGCCGGGCGGCGAACCACGGATCGCGCTTCGGCGTCACCATCCGCCCGATCAGCCAGTCCCCGCTTGGGCGCTCCACGGCCAACCGCAGAAACTGGACGCCCTCGCGGCGTGGGCCCCGTGCATTGTCCTCCGGCCGGCGTTCGTCGAGCGCGGCGCGCACCTCACGGAAGGCGATGCCGTTCTGGGTGAGGGCGCGCGTCAGCCGCTCCTCGGTGGCCCGCACGCGGGCGGCATCGGCGATGCCGCTCTGCGCGGCCACCTCGAAGCGGGCGCCGCGATGCGAATTGTCGGCGAGCAAGGCGGCGCGGAATTCGGGACGGGCGGTGGCGAGATCGCCCGCGAGATCGGCGAAGCGGGTGATCGCCGGGCCTTCATTCTGGGCAAGGCTGAGCTTCTGCCGCTCGTTCAGGATCAGCGCGAAATTGAGCAGCTGGGCGATCAGCAGGGCCACGCCCAGCAGCACCGCCATCTGGCCGGCCAGACTGCGCGGGCCGAAGCTCCTCATATCTTGCGCACGTCGGCGGCCAGCATGTAGCCGCCGCCCCAGACCGTCTTGATCAGCTTGGGATCGGCGGGGTCCGCCTCGACCTTGCGGCGCAGGCGGCTGATGTGATTGTCGATGCTGCGTTCGAACGCGGCGAGCTCGCGCCCCTGGCTGAGATCGAGCAGCTGATCGCGGGTCAGTACGCGCTTGGGATGCGTGACGAAGGCGTGGAGCAGGTTGAACTCGCCGGTCGACAGCGGCACGGCGACGCCGGCTTCATCGACCAGCTCGCGCTCGCCGGCCTTCAGGACCCAGTTGGCGAAGGCGAAACCCGCCGCGTCGGGCGCATGGACCTGGGCCGCGCCGCCACCGTTAGTCCGCCGGAGCACAGCCTTGATCCGAGCAAGCAGTTCGCGCGGGGAAAACGGCTTGGTGACATAGTCGTCGGCGCCGATTTCCAGGCCGATGATGCGGTCCATCTCCTCGGCCTTGGCCGTCAGGAGGATGACCGGAATGGCGGTGGTCGCGCGGATGAAGCCCGCCAGCGAAATGCCGTCCTCGCCGGGCATCATGATGTCGAGCAGCACGAGATCGATGCCGTGGACCGCCAGGATGCCGCGCGCGGCGGCGGCGCCCTCAGCCTTGGTCACGCGCAGGCCGTTTTTGGCAAGGTAGCTCGCCAGCGGATCGCGAATGTCGCGCTCGTCGTCGACCAGCAGGATGTGGGGTTCGTCGGCCATGTCAGTCCTGTTGAGCAGAATAACGGCCAAGCGGAAAGGCTCCGGGAGGTTCACTCCCGGAGCCCTCGATCGCTCTAGCGGATCATGTTGGCCATCACCGAGGCGATGATGCCGCTGGTGATGCCGACCAGCACCGCATCGTTGCCCGACTGGACCCAGCGGTAGCCGCGCGGCGCATCGTACAGGCGGTAGGCACGCGGGCTAGAGATCACGCGGTAATTGCGGGCGTAGCGGTTGTCGAACCGGTCACCGCGATTCCAGCTGCGGTACTGGGCCGGGCCGCGGCGATTGTCGTGGCGGATCACCACCTGCTTCTGGACGCGACGGTCGACATGGACGTTGCGGTAGTTGCGGCCGTCACGGTCGTTCTGGCTGTAGCGGTCACCGCGATCGTCGTGGCGGTCGGAGGGCGCGGCCAGAACCGGGGTGGCGAGGACGCTGGCGGCGACGGCGGCGATGATGAACTTCTTCACGGGGTTTCTCCTCAGTGGCGCCGTCATCCGGCGTTGAGGACAATCTGGGCCCCGGCTGTCGCACGCCGTTGTCGGCGGACGGCCAATATTGTCGCGATTTGTATCGGCACGATCAGTCCTCGTAGCGCTCCTCGGCCCAAGGGTCGCCGCGCATGTGGTAGCCGTTGACCTCCCAGAAGCCGGGCTCCTCCTCGGCGAGGAATACGACGCGGTTGATCCACTTCGCGCTCTTCCAGAAGTAGAGGTGCGGCAGGACCAGGCGGACCGGTCCGCCATGTTCGCGGGTCAGCGGCTCGCCCGACCAGCTGTGGGCGAGGAGGGCATCCTCGGCAGCGAAATCGGGGAGCAGCAGGTTCGTGTCGTAGCCGTCCGCGGCGTGCAGCGTCACGGCGGTCGCCTCCGGCAAAGGATCGACCAGGTCGAGCAGGTCGTGGGTCGTCACCCCCTGCCAGTCATTGTCGTAGCGCGACCAGCTGGTCACGCAGTGGATGTCGCTGGTGCGGCGGACCTGGGGTAGCGCCTGGAACGCCGCCCAGTCGAGCGTCACCGGGTTGGCGACCAGCCCGTCGATGGTGAGGCGCCACGTGTCGGTAGGCACGTCCGGCTGCCGCCCGAGATCGAGGATCGGCCAGTTGGTGACGCAGTGCTGCCCCGGCGGCAGGCGATCGCCCGGCGCCCGTTCCGTGCGGCCGGTGAGGAAGCGGCCTTCCTCGGCCCAGCGGCGCTTGGAGCGGGTGAGCTTGCTGTCGTCGGGCGACGCGTCGTCGGTCATGCCCCGATCCTGCCGCGGTTCGATCAGCCGAGCAACGACCAGTAGAGTTCGAGGTAGCGATCGGCCATACGCTCGACCGAGAAGCGCGCCTCGGCGGCCCGGCGGCAGGCGGCGCGGTCGATCTCGCCGATACGGCCGATGGCATCGATCGCGCCGGCGACATCGTCGACCAGGAAGCCGGTAACGCCGTGATCGATCAGCTCCGGCATCGATCCGCGGTTGATCGCGATCACCGGCGTGCCGCAGGCCAGCGCCTCGATCACCGACAGGCCGAACGGCTCGTCGAAGTTGATGAGGTGGAGGAGGGCCGCGGCATGGCCGAGCGTCCGTGTGCGATCCGCGCCGCCGACCGGGCCGAGATAGGTGACGCGGTCGCCGTCGATGGCGGGGGCGACGGCGCGTTCGTGATAGCCCTGATCCTGGACGATCCCGGCCATAACCAGGCGGTGCCCGGTGGCGCGGGCCGCTTCGATCGCCTCGGCGGCGCCCTTGTCGGGGTGGATGCGGCCGAAGAACAAGAGGTCCGGGCCGCCTGCCGCGTCGAACGGAAAGTCGTCGATCGGAATGCCGTGGTGGATGGTGGCGGCGTAGCGCAGGGCGGGATGCCGATCGGCATCGCTGATCGCCACATAGTGCACGCGGTGCTGATACGGTTCGTACATCGGCAGGATGCGATCCGACGAGAAGCCATGGATCGTCGTCACCATGGGGGTTGGCACGAGGCCGGAGAAAGCGTGGGCGGGAAAGTCCGCCTGATTGTGGATCAGGTCGAACTCGCCGGCCCGTTCGAACAGGTGGGCGAGGTGGCGGAACTCCCAGACCTTCGCGTCGATGCCAGGATCTTCGGAGTAAGGCGCGGGGACGACGCCGGCGAGGGTGCCGGCGGTATGGGAGTCGAGGGTCGCGAACAGGGTGACGTCCACGCCGCGGGCGACCAGCGCCTCGGTCAGGAGGCTGGTGACGAGTTCCCACGGGCCATAGTGGCGCGGCGGCGTGCGCCAGGAGATTGGCGCGAGCATGGCGATACGCATGGACGTCCTTATTCGTCGAGGAGGATGACGCCCTCGTTTGCGGCAAGCAGGATGGTGCGTCCATCGCCGTCCTCGCCGCCGGTTCGCCATCCGGGAACGGTCGAAAGGAGCAGGCGCGGCATGCCGACATGCTCCGGCAGGACGAAGCGCCGCTCCTCGGCGGAGAGGTTAAGGGCGATGATCAGCCGTTCGCCTTCGTCATCGTGGCGTTCGTAGCGCAGCACGTCGTCCTCGGCGTGGACCCCGCTCAGATCGCCGAGCGACAGGGCCACATGTTGCCGGCGCAGCGCCAGCAAGGCGCGGTACAGCGCCAGCATCGAGTCCGGCTCTGTCGCCTGTGTCGCGACGTTGCGGGTCGGCCAGTCCGGATTGAGCGGCAACCACGGCGTGCCGGTGGTGAAGCCGGCATTGGCGTTTGAATCCCAGGGCATCGGCGTGCGGACCGGATCCCGGCCGAGTGCCAAGCCGGGCTCACGCAACTCGCGAGGATCCTGCACCAGCTCGGCCGGGATCGGAACATCGGCGAGGCCGATCTCGTCGCCATAGTAGATCGTTGGCGTGCCGCGCAGCGTCAGCAGCAGCATCGCCGCGACGCGGGCCTGGGCCTCGCCGACGCGGGTCGTGATGCGCGGGCGATCGTGGTTGCCGAGCACCCAATTGGGCCAGCCGCCCGGTGGCAGCGCCGCTTCATAGTCGCGGATCGCCTGCGCCAGTCCCTCGGCCTGCCAGGCTGCGTCGATCAGCTGGAAGTTGAAGGGCAGGTGGACGCCCGGTGCGTCACCGCTGCCATAATAGGTCATCAGCTTCGGCACGGGCAGGTAGATCTCGCCGATCAGGACGCGGTCGTCAGGATAGGCGTCGGCAACCGCGCGCATGTCGGCGGCGATGGCGTGCACCTCCGGCTGGTCGGTGGAGTGGAGCTGGAGCACGCGGTGCATCTCGCCCATGCCCTCCCGGTAGTCGGGATTGGCTGGGTTGTCGGGGAAGTCCGCCGCCTTGACCATGTGCCACAACACGTCGATCCGGAAGCCGTCGACCCCGCGATCGAGCCAGAACCGCATCGCATCGTACATCGCCGCGCGCAGATCCGGGTTGCGCCAGTTGAGGTCCGGCTGCTCCTTCAGGAAGGCGTGGGCGTAATATTGACCGGTAGCCGCGTCATATTCCCAAGCCGGACCGCCGAAATCGCTGATCCAGTTGTTGGGCGGGCCGCCGCCCGCCGCCGGATCGCGCCATATGTACCAGTCCCGCTTCGGATCGTCCCGCGACGACCGGCTGGCCAGGAACCAGGGATGCCGGTCGGAGCTGTGGTTCGGCACGAGATCGAGCAGCACGCGCAAGGACAAGGCATGGGCGCGGGCGAGGAGCGCGTCGAAGTCGGCGAGCGTGCCGAAGCGCGGATCGATGCCGCAGTAATCCGCGACGTCGTAACCGAAATCAGCCATCGGCGAGGGGAAGATCGGCGAGATCCACAGCGCGTCAACGCCCAGCGCGGCGAGGTGATCGAGCCGGGCCGTAATCCCGGCGAGATCGCCGATGCCGTCGCCGCCGCTGTCCTGGAACGACCGCGGATAGACCTGATAGATCGTACCCCACTGCCACCACGGCACGGCCATGACGATGTTCCTTGCAAGCGCCCGGCAGAGGCGTACCCTCGGCTTGGGAGAGATGCCAGTCATGTCAGGTCGGCCAGCTAATCGCGGCGTCGGCGCCGCATCGTCATCATGAGCGGAACGCTCATCGCGCTGATCGCAGCGGCGAACATCACGCTGTCGATCGGCCAGCAACCCCTTGTGCCCACGGAAGGGCTGCTGCCGCCGCTGCCGGGCAGCGAGATCACGGTGCCGACCGAGCCAGATCGCATGGCGCGGATGACGGTCAGCGTCTTCGTGAACGACCAGGGCCCGTTCCAGTTCGTCGTCGACACCGGTGCCAACCGTACCGTCCTGTCGAGTGCGCTGGCGGCCCGGCTGAGGCTGCCGATGGGGCAGAAGGCGACGCTGCACGACATCGCCGGGGTCGGCGGGGTGGAAACCGCGCACGTCGCCCGGCTGCGTGTCGGCAAGCGGCAGGTCGACAACATCATCGCGCCGCTGCTTTCGGCCAGCGACATGGGCGCCGACGGCATCCTCGGCATCGATGGGCTGGTCGACCAGCAGGTCGTGATGGATTTCCTGGGCGAGAAGATGACCATCACCCCGATCCGCAAAGGACCGGGCGAAAAGGACACGATCGTCGTGCGCGCGCGCAGCAAGTTCGGCCAGCTGATCCTGGCCGATGCCCGCATCGGCAGCGAGCGCGTCTACGTGATCATCGATTCGGGCGCGGAATATTCGGTCGGAAACTCGGCGCTGCGAGCGCGGCTGCTGCGCGGCAAGCGCAAGAACAGCGCGATCCCGATCGAGCTGGTGGGCGTCAGCGGCCGGACAGCGATGGCGGACCTGGCGGTGACGCCGGAGATGAAGATCGGCGAGGTGACCATGCGCAACGTGCCGATCGCCTTCTCCGACGTTCACCCGTTCCGTCAGTTCGGCCTGGCTGACCGGCCGGCGATGCTGCTCGGCATGGACCTGCTGCGCAGCTTCGAGCGCGTCTCACTCGACTTCGAGCAGAAGAAGGTGCGCTTCCGCGTCAAGGACTGACGCGGAAGCGCTTCGACGGGTTAGAAGGCTGCGGTGACCGAGAACACGACCGCCGCCTTGGCGATCGATCCGACGCCGTCCTGACCGCGCGAGAAGCTCGGCTGGAGGTAGGCGGACTCGCTCTTGGTGATGTTGGTGTCGACATAGGCGACGCCGACCGTGACCGGCCCGACGACGTAGTCGGCGCCGACCAGCCAGTCGACATATTCGCCGGTCGGGGCGACGCTGGTGGCGAACGGCCCGAGGCCCTTGTTGCCGTTCGAATAGCCGACATGGCCCTTCACGGTCAGGCCGGTGTTCGGGACGCCGGCGCTCAGATCCGTCCAGAGGTAGAGGTTGTCGTTCTTGTCGCCCGGATCGGTGTAGACGCCGGCTGCAGCATCCGCGCCGGTCGCGTACCAGGCACCGAGCGCCTCCTGCTTGGGCGCATAGGCGACGCCGGCGAGGGCGGTCACCGGTCCGAGCGTGCCGGACAGTTTGGCATAAGGCTCGAAGAAGTCGGTGTTATCGAAGCCGCCCGGATACATGTACCAGGTGACGCCGACGTCGAGCGCGCCGCCGCCGAGGTCCATCTTGTAGCCGCCGTAGATGTCGAGTTCCGCATTGGCGCCGCCGAACGTGCCCCAACCGGCCAGGTTTGAACCCCAGGTGCCGACGTAGAGGCCGCTTTCATGAGTGACGGCGAAGCCACCCTGAACGGCAAGCTCACGGTCGGACTGGCTGACGCCACGAAAACGATATTCCGAAACGAGGCCGACGCTTCCGGAGACGGTGATCGGCTTGGCCGGTTCCTCCTGCGCGAACGCCGGGGTGGCGGCGAGAAGGCAGGCCGCCGCGGCAGCCAGGCGATACTTCATGGAACATCCTTTCTCTATGGAGCTTAGGCTGTTCCTACCTGCACCCGTCGGCCCTGCCTCTCTCGGCCAGAGGCCGGGGGTGGGTCCCTACGGATGCGCAACGGCTACGGACCACTTGCGTCCGCACCGTTGCTACACCGTTACAAAAGATTGCTAGAGTCCGTCTGACGTCCTGTGTTGCTATGCAGCAACGAGGGTCTTGTGCCGCGCATCCGCGCCTAGCACCTCGACCGGAGCGCCGGCCGAGCGCTTGCGCTGCAGCCAGTCGTTCAGCATCTCCGCACAGGTATGGTCGATGGCAGAGAGGCGGCCGATATCCAGACGGATGCCATGCCCCGTCGGCACGGCGTCCAGCGCCTTCGTCAGCTTGGGCAGGGTGACGAAGGTCGCCGCACCATCCAGGGCAATCGTGCTGCCCTCCGGCGCGTGGTTCTCGTCCACCCGCAGCTTCAGGCGACGGACGTGCGGGATGAGTTCCAGCAGCGACAGACCCAGGCCGACGAGCACGCCGGTGAGGAGATCGGTCGACACCACCATCACGAAGGTCGCCACCCAGATCAGTGCCGGCAGATAACCGTACTGATGGAAAAGATGGCGGACGTGGGTGAGACTGACCAGGCGCCAGCCGGTCACGACCAGGATCGCACCGAGCGCGGCCATCGGGATCTCGCGCAGCAGCCACGGCAGCAGCGCGACGAAGCCGAGGATCCAGACGCCATGGAGCATCGCCGAGGCGCGGGTGACCGCGCCCGCCTGAACGTTGGCGGAGCTGCGGACGATAACGCCGGTCATCGGGATCGATCCGGCGGCACCGCACAGCAGGTTGCCGACGCCCTGGGCGCGCAGTTCCTTGTCATAGTCGGTGCGGACACCATCGTGCATCCGATCGACTGCCGCTGCCGACAACAGAGTCTCGGCACTGGCGATGAAGGCGATCGCGAGGGCGGTCGCAAGCAGCGCCGGGTTCAGCAGGCTCGAGAGGAATTCCGGCCCGGGCAGGTCGATCGCGGCGGCAATCGAACTCGGCACGTCGACCCGCGCCACGTCCAGACCCGGAATGAAGGCGACCATCGTACCGGCCAGCACACCGACCAGGGCGGCGGGGACGAGCTTCAGCTGGGCAGGGCGGAAACGTTCCCATCCCAGCATCGTGGCGATCGTGACGACGCCGATCAGCAAGGCGAGTTCGGTCGCCTGGACGCTCGAGAAGTTGAGGCCGAGCACCCGCGCCGGCATCGCGGCGAGATTGTCGAGACCGTGACCCATCGGCTTGTGATCGAACAGTACGTGGAACTGACCGATCACGATCAGCGCGCCGATGCCGGCGAGCATGCCGTGAACAACGGCCGGCGAGATGGCGCGGAACCAGCCGCCGAGCTTCATCACGCCGGCGAGGATCTGAATGATACCGGCGATAACAAGGATCGGCGCGAGCGCGGCGAGGCCCTGCTCCCGCACGATTTCGAACACGATCACGGCAAGACCCGCCGCCGGGCCGCTGACCTGCAGCGGCGATCCGGCGAGCAGGCCGACGACGATACCGCCGATGATGCCCGTGATCAGTCCCTTTTCAGGCGGTACGCCCGACGCGACGGCGATGCCCATGCAGAGGGGCATGGCCACGAGGAAGACGACGATGGAAGCGGTGAAATCGCGCGAAAAGGCTTTCGCGAAATAGCCGCTCATGGCTGCACTGCTCATTCGGCTGCCTGAAGGATCGGGAAGTCGGCGGCGAGACGCTGGGCACGCTCGAGCGCGACGGGGAGGGGCGCATCCTCACGCAGCTGCACGAAGCGGCCGGTGGTGCCATCGAGGGCGAGGACCTGGCCGGCATGGATGTCGACGAACCAGCCGTGCAGCGCGATTTCGCCGCGAGCGATACCGGCGGCGACCGCCGTGTGGGTGCGCAGGTGTCCGAGCTGGACGACGACGTTCTCCATCGAGACCGCGCGAACCTTCTCGCCATTCTCCATGTCCGGGTAGCCGGCGCTCAGCACCGCTTCGGCGGCATGCGAGTGACGCAGCCAGGCGGCGACGTTCGGCATGCCCTCCAGGCTGGACGGGTTGACCAGCGCCTTCATCGCGCCGCAGTCGGAATGGCCGCAGACGATGATGTCGCGGACGCCAAGGGCGGTGACGGCATATTCGACGGTCGAGGTGACGCCGCCATTGGCCTGGCTGAACGGCGGCACGATGTTGCCGGCGTTGCGGCAGACGAACAGGTCGCCGGGCGCCGCCTGCATGATCTGTTCGGGAACGATGCGGGAGTCGGCGCACGAGATCATCAGCGCCTTCGGGCTCTGGCCTTCGCTGGTGAGCTTGGCGAACAGCGCGCTCTGGTTCGGAAACACCTGCTTCTCGAAGCCGATGACGCGACCGATCAATTCGTTGGTTGGACGGTTTTCCACGTTTCATGCTCCTGGGCTTGCCCCGCGCAAGCGGGACTTGTTCGGAGCGTACCTAGGGTGCGCGATTTTCCGTCCTGCGGCGCAGCTGTAAGAAAGCGTTGCTGCTCAGCGTCATCCGTGTGGCAGCAGGATTTCCGCGCACAGCCCGCCGGCGCTGCGGTTGGCGAGGCGCAACGTGCCGCCTTCATGTTCGACGGCGCGCAGCACGATCGCCAGTCCCAGTCCAAGACCGAGCGTATTGCGCCCCCGCGCCGGATCGAGGCGGGTGAACGGCGTGAGCGCCGCTTCCATCTGATCTTCCGGGATGCCGGGGCCGTCATCCTCGACGCGGATGGCGACGTGGCCGCCCTCTACCGAAAGCGAGACGTCGGCCTTGCCGCCATAGTGGATGGCATTGTCGATCAGGTTGCCGATGGCGCGCTTCAGCCCGAGCGGGCGGATCGCCATCTCGCAATGCTCAGGCCCATCGTACCGCACCGGCAGGCCGCGATCGTCGAAGTCGTCGACGATGGTCGCGACCAGTACGGCAAGGTCGGTGCGGACCGGCGCCTCCGGATCGCTCTCCCCGCCGAGATAGGCGAGGAGCGAGGCGACCATCGCCTCCATCTCCCCGACGTCGCCGGCAAGCGCGTCGCGCAGTTCCGGTTCGTCGACCGCCTCGATCCGCAATTGCAGCCGGGACAGCGGCGTGCGCAGATCGTGGCCGACGGCGGCGAGCGCCTGGGTACGATCCGCGATCAGATTGTGGATGCGGTTCTGCATCTCGTTGAACGCGCGGATCACGCGGCGGACCTCGCCCGTGCCGGCCTCGGCAAGGATGATCTCCTCACCCGTCCCAAAGCGGCCCGCGGCGTGGGCGAGCGTCCCGAGCGGCCGGAGGGTGCGCCGGATCAGCAATCCACCGAGGACGAGCAGCGCAACGGCCGGGACTAGCGCCAGCACCACCCGACCGACCGTCAGGTCCCATGTCTCACCGATGGCGCGCGTGCTGAAGTAAAGCCAGCTGCCGTCCGGCAGAGACAGGCCGCCGGCGACGAGCGCGCTGCGCCCCGGCGAATTGAGCCGCAGCCTGAGGTCGGTCGCGGCGAGCTCCGGCTCCCAGGCGATGATCTGGCGCCGCATCTCCACCAGTTCGGCGGCAAGCCGCGGCGGCGGCGGGAGCGATGGTGCCCAGCGCACGTCGTAGCGATCGGTGGTCAGCTCCTCGGCCATCGCCGGACGTTGCTGCCACGGTCGCTCGGCGATCAGCTTGCGGGCGATGACGAGATGCTCGGCCAGGCGCCGCGCCTCATCCTCGCGGACGGAGTAGCGGCTGGCCCGTTCGTAGAGGAGGGTGCTGGCGCCGAATTCGATGACGACGGTCAGCAGGAGGATGGCCAGTATGCGCCCGAGCAGCCCGAGGGACGGGCGCATGAACCGGCTCAAGCGCGGGCAACCTCGGCATTGAGCATGTAGCCGACCCCGCGCACGGTCGTGATCGGTGCCGACTTGCCGGCAGCCGAGAGCTTGCGACGCAGGCGACTGACCAGCACGTCGATGCTGCGATCAGAAGAATCGCCGAGGCGCGTGCGTGACAGTTCGATCAGCCGCTCGCGCGCGATGACCCGCTGCGGATGATCGAGGAAGCTCGCCAGCAGGTCGAATTCCGCGCCGGTCAGTTCGACGATCGCGCCGCCCGGCGACTTCAGCTCGCGCCGCGGGAAGTTGACGGTCCAGCCGTCGAAGCGGGCGCGGTCCTGTCGCTCCCCGCCAGCCTGCCGCTCGACGCCGCCGCGGCGCAGAACGGCGCGGACGCGGGCGATCAGTTCGCGCGTGCCGAACGGCTTGCTGAGATAATCGTCGGCACCGAGTTCCAGCCCGAGGACGCGATCGGCCTCGCTGCCCTTGGCGCTGATGAAGATGATCGGCACCTCGCTCCGCTGCCGGATCTGGCGACAGAGATCGATGCCGTTGGTGCCGGGCAGCATGATGTCAAGCAGAACGAGATCGACCTGGCCCGCATCGAAAGCCAACCACATCTCAGGCGCGGAGCAGGCCGGCCGGACGTTGTAGCCATTCTCCTGCAGCGCGCGGGCGGTGAGCATCCGCAGTGCGGGATCGTCTTCCACCAGGATGATACTGGGAGCGGTCATCGGCCGGGCTCCGCCGGAAGGTGATCGTTGGGCATGAATGCGATCTAGGATCGCCCCGGGCTTGGGTCAACGCACCGGCAGCAGCCGCTCCCGACCGGTCAGCATCGGAAACATTTTGTAATGGCGCTGCACCCGACAGTGCCGCCTCTACGCCGAGCAATAGTTCGTCACCGGAAGGTGCGAGATCAGCAATGCCAGAAATATATTTCTGAGGACATCGCCTGAACCTTGTCGAACCCTGGAGATACGCCATGATCCTGCGCACTGCACTTGCCGGAGCTCTGCTCTTTGCGGCCCCCGCCGCCTTTGCCGAAGACATCCGCGATACGCATGTTGAGCTGCATGTCCCGGCCGGCAAGCTGCCGAACAAGCTCTATCGCCCGATCTCGCGCAACGATTGCGCGACCGTCCAGGCGCACCGCCAGTCGGGCAAGCTGCCGATCGCGCCGCTCGCCACGGCGGACGATGCGAACGAGCGCTGCCGTACCCGCGTCGTCGAGCGCAACGCCGGCCCGCGCGGCTGATCCGGCCGGCGGAGCGCGGTCGTCAGGCCGTTGGCTCCGCCGGCTCACCGGCAAGCGCGCGGGTAAGCTGCGCGTGATCGAGCGCGCCTTCCCAGCGCGCGACGACGATTGTCGCCACCGCATTGCCGACGAAGTTGGTCAGCGACCGGCATTCGGACATGAAACGGTCGACCCCCAGGATCAGCGCCATGCCGGCAACCGGCACGGACGGTACGATCGACAGGGTCGCGGCCAGAGTGATGAAGCCGGCGCCGGTAACACCGGCCGCACCCTTCGAGCTCAGCATTGCCACGCCGAGCAACGCCGCCTGTTCGCCGAAGGACAGGTGGACGTTGGTCGCTTGCGCGATGAACAGGGCGGCGAGCGTCATGTAGATGTTCGTGCCGTCGAGGTTGAACGAATAGCCGGTCGGCACGACCAGCCCCACGACCGGCTTGGCGCAGCCGGCCCGTTCCATCTTCTCGATCAGGCTCGGCAACGCAGCCTCCGACGAGGAGGTGCCGAGCACGAGCAGCAGTTCCGCGCGCAGATAGCGGATCAGCTTCAGGATAGAAAAGCCGCAGAGCCGCGCCACCGCGCCGAGCACGACCAGCACAAACAGCAACGACGTCAGGTAGAAGGTCGCGACCAGCGCGCCGAGATTGGCGAGCGTGCCGACTCCGTAGCGGCCGATGGTGAAGGCGATCGCCCCGAACGCGCCAATCGGGGCGGCGCGCATCAGGATCCCGACCAGCCGGAACACCACGACCGCGAGCCGTTCGAGCAGCGCCAGCACGGGCTCGCCGATCTCGCCGCTGAGCGACAGGGCGATCCCGAAGAGGATGGCGACGAACAGGACCTGGAGGATCGATCCGCTGGTCAGCGCCGACAGGGCGGTGTCCGGGATGATCGCCAGCATGAACTCGGTCAGGCTCGCACCGTGCGCCTTTTCACCGTAGTCGGCGACCGCCGCGGCATCGAGCGTGGCCGGATCGATGTTGAGCCCGGCACCCGGCTGGACGACGTTGGCGACCACCAGGCCGAGGATTAGCGCCAGCGTTGAGAAGCACAGGAAGTAGGCGAACGCCTTGCCGGCGACCCGGCCGACGCCGGCGAGTTCGCGCATGCCGGCGATACCGGTGACGACGGTCAGGAAGATGACGGGTGCGATGATCATCTTCACGAGCTTGATGAAGCCGTCACCGAGCGGCTTCATGGCCGTGCCGACGTCCGGCCAGAAATGGCCGAGTATCGTGCCGAGCACGATCGCGACGAGCACCTGGACGTAGAGATGGCTGGCGAACCTGCGTCGGCGGCCGATCGGCTCGACAGGTGAGGGCACGCCGCTGGCACCGATCATGATTCCGTTCCCCGTCGCCAAGCGTCCCGAGCCATGCTTGGCCGAGCGGGATCGCCAGTGCAATCTCGGCTTTGTGGCCGGTGCGGTTGGCAAGCGGCCGCGGTTCACCCTACACGGCGTCAAGACCCGAAAGGACGGCCAACTGATGACGCCTAGTTTCGACCTGATCGTGATCGGCAGCGGGCCGGCGGGGCGCCGCGCCGCGGTACAGTCCGCCAAGCTCGGCAAGCAGGTGCTGGTCGTGGAGAAGGGCCGGCGGGTCGGCGGCGTCTCCGTCCATACCGGCACGATCCCGTCCAAGACGCTGCGCGAAACGGTCCTCAACCTGTCCGGCTGGCGCGAGCGCGGCTTCTACGGCCGGTCGTACCGGGTGAAGCAGAACATCTCCGCCGACGACCTGCTCGCGCGCCTGCGCAAGACTCTGGACCACGAGGTCGAGGTGCTGGAGCATCAGTTCAGCCGCAACGGCGTCAAGACCATGTACGGTGCCGCGCGCTTCCTGGATCCGCACACGATCGAGGTCACGACGGGAGACGGCGAGACGCGGATGTGCACGGCGAACCATATCCTGATCGCTTGCGGCACGCGGCCGTTCCGGCCCGGCCACATCCCGTTCGACGGCAAGACCGTGGTCGACGGCGACGAGATCATCGAGCTGACGGAACTGCCGCGCAGCATCACGGTCGTCGGGGCTGGCGTGATCGGCGTCGAATATGCGACGATCTTCAGCGCGCTGGATGTGGCGGTGACCCTGATCGAGCCGCGCGAGACGTTCCTGGACTTCATCGACAAGGAACTGATTCAGGAGTTCGTTCACGATCTGCGCGACCGCAACGTCGGGCTGCGGCTGGGGTCGGCGGTGACGGAGATCGCGATCGTCGACGGCCGGACCGTCGCCACGCTCGCCAACGGGCGGCGGGTGACCAGCGACATGCTGCTGTTCGCGGCGGGCCGGGTCGGGGCGACCGACGGGCTGAACCTGGAGGCGGCGGGGCTGAGCGTCGATCATCGCGGTCGCATCGCCGTCGAGCCGAAGACGATGCAGACGGCCTGCCCGCACATCTATGCCGCCGGTGACGTCATCGGCTTTCCCAGCCTCGCTTCGACGTCGATGGAGCAGGGCCGGCTGGCGGCCTGCCACGCGTTCGGGCTGGAGCCGCCGCCGCCGCCTGAATATTTCCCGTACGGCATCTACTCCGTGCCCGAAATCTCGGTGGTCGGCATGAGCGAGGAGGAGGTGCGCGAGCGCGGCATCGCCTACGAGGTCGGCATCGCGCGGTTCCGGGAAACGTCGCGCGGGCACATCATGGGGCTGAACAGCGGCATGATGAAGATGCTGTTTTCCATCCGCAGCCGGCGCCTGCTCGGCGTCCACATCGTCGGCGAGGGCGCGACCGAGCTGATCCATATCGGCCAGGCGGTGCTCAACCTGAAGGGCACGATCGACTACTTCATCGATAATACGTTCAACTATCCGACATTGGCCGAGGCCTACAAGATCGCCAGCCTGGACGCCTGGAACCGGCTGCCGAAGGTGGCTGCTACAGCCGTCGCGTGAACGGAGGAGTGTGCGATGCAGCGAAGGTCGGTGCTCTGGGCCTGCATGCTGATGGCGGCGATGCCGGCGAGTGCCCAGACGAACAGCCGCATGACGACCGGTGTCCAGATGGCTGAGCCGGTGCAGCCCGGCGTGAGGGGTCTGGAGCGCCTGACGCCGGCCGAGCGGCTGGAGCTGCTGCGGATCGCCGAGGCCGAGCGCAGGCGATCGAACCGAGGCATGGCCAAAGATTGCGGCCCGAAGCAGGCAGCCAAGCCGATGAGCGACCTGGAACGGGCGAGCTGGCGGCTCAAGTGCGGCAAGTAGTGCAGGCGGGTGGAAGGAAGCGGTGCCACCGCTCCCTTCCGTGCCCGATCAGAACTTTTTCTTGACGGTCACCGCCCATTCGCGCGGACGGCCCGGCTGCTTGGAGGCGATGCCCGACCCGGCGCCGGTAAGGTCGAACGCGGTGAGATAATAGTATTTGTCGAAGATGTTCGTCACTTCGCCTGAAATCTCCAGGTCCTTGTCGGCGTTTGCCCAGGTGAGACGGGCGTTCACGAGCGTATAGTTAGGCAGAACCTCGAACGGTGTGTTCGACGAGCCGGCATAGATCGTGCTCTGGTAAGCCGCATCGACGCGCGGCGTCAGCGATCCGACATTGCCCAGCAGGATTTCGTACTGCGCACCGATGCTCCACTTCCATTTCGGGGTGTAGGGCGGATAATCGTCGAGCTGTGGGCCGGTCGGGTTGGTGGCGCCGCCGGCCGCCGGATTGATCGACTGATAGGCGAAGTCGACGTAGCTGAGCGCGCCGTCGATCGACAGGCCCTGGACCGGGCGGACGGACAATTCCGCCTCGAAGCCCTTGATGTGGGCATCACCGGCATTGGTCGGCAACGCGCACGGCCCGGGGCCGCCGAATTGTGGGCACGACAGCAAGGCGAGCTGGATGCCGTTATATTCGCTGTAGAAAGCGGCCAGGTTGAAGCGGGCCAAGCGGTCGAACAGGTCGCTCTTGAAGCCGACTTCGTAGGACTTGAGCGTTTCCGGACCGAACGGCTGGATCTGTGCCGGATTGAACGGGCGCGGGTTGATGCCGCCGCCTTTGAAGCCGGTCGAGAACTGGGCGTAGACGTTGACGTCGTCGGTGACCTTGTACGAGACGTTGGCCCGGTAATCGACGCGGTCGCCGCTATAGCGGCCGGTTACGCCGTCCGCAGCGCCCAGGAAGGGGTTAAGCGTGCCATCCTGGTTGCGCCGGCTGAACGTATAGTCCTTCGTTTCCTTGGTGTAGCGGATGCCGCCGATGACGGTGAGGGCATCGGTCACGTTCCAGGTCAGGTGCAGGAAGGCGGCCTTGGTGCCGGCGTTGACCGGATCGTTGCCCTGGAACTGCAACGGGATCGCCGGGTAGCGCAGATCCTGGAAGGTGGCGTAGACTGACTTCTGGTCCAGATAGAAGCCGCCAACGGTATATTCGAAGGTCTTGTCGGCAAAAGACCCGTTCAGTCGCACTTCCTGCGTGAAGGCGTGGAAGTCGAGATCACCGAAACCGTTGGCAATCGAGATTGGCGACAGATCGTCGTCGTTGTTGAACTTCGTGTTGTAGCCGCGGTACGACGTGATCGACTGGAACTGGAGCGTGTCGGCCAAGTCGATGTCGACCTGACCGGAGAAGCCGTAGCCTTCGAATCGGGTGCGGCCGTTGCCGCGCGTCTCGACGAGCGGATATCCGGGGGCGACCGGCCCCGCCCAGGGACCCGCGGCCGAGAAGTAGGTCGCATAGTTGCAGTATCGGCCGCAGATGAAGCGGGAGTCGAACGGCACGTTCGGTGCGTTGTTGCGGACCTGCGGCGTGGCGTTGTCGGCAAAGGTCAGGACTGCGCCAGCATTCTGGCGGTCGTCGATCGTATAGTCGGCGATGAGGTTGATGTCGACGCGGTCGCCCTGGTACCGCAGCTGTCCGCGCACGGCATTGTAGTCGACTTCACCCTCGCGTCCGACGATGCAGCTCTGGCCGGCCGAGACGGTGCGAGGGATGCCGCCCACGGTCGGGTTAAGCGGGCTGCCCGGGGCGTTGACGCAGCCGAAGTCCAGCCGCTTGATGTATCCGTCCTGCTTCTTCGCCACGCCGGAGATGCGGGCGAAGACGTTGTCGGTCAGAGCGAAGTTCATGCTGCCGCGCAGATCGATCCGGTCACGAACACCGTAGGCGGCGGAGACGTAGCCGCTCGTCTCGGCCGTCGGCTTCTTCGAATAGAGCTTGATGGCGCCGCCAATCGAGTTCTTGCCGGCAAGCGTGCCCTGAGGACCGCGCAGGATCTCGACGCGCTCCAGATCGAGCAGGTCGAAGATCGAACCGGTCAGCGTCGAGTAGTAGACGTCGTCGACATAGAGGCCGACGCCGGGTTCCAGCGCGGGATTGAAGTCGAACTGGCCAACGCCGCGGATGTTCGCGCCGAGCGACGGGCCGAACGCCGGACCCTGTGGCTTCAGCGTGACGGACGGGGCCTGATTGGCGACTTCGGCGATGTTGGTCTGGCTGCGCGCCTCGAGCATCGCGCCCGATACCGCGGTGATGGCGAGCGGCGTTTCCTGCAGGTTCTGCTCACGGAACTGGGCGGTGACGACGATCTCTTCGATCTGGTTCGTCTGGCCTGCATTGTTCGCCGGGTTGGCTGCCGCCTGCGCACCGGCGGCCGCATCCGCGGCGGCGGGCTGGGTCTGGCTTTGCGTCTCGGGTGCCTGGGCGAAGGCCGGTGCCGTCCCGGCCATCGCAAACGCCAGCACCGCGCGGCTGGCTGCCCCGCGCAACAACAGGTGAGTATGCATCCTCTATCCTCCCCTAGGTTCCCTGACCATATCGGACCGTTGACCGGACTCGACTTGACTAAATCAACTTGAGCGGCAGCTTGCTTATGTCTTACCGCACTGCACCATGAACCAAATAGCTGGCGATGGCGCCAAGCTGCACGTCGTTGACCTCGCCGCGACTTATCCGCGGCATGTTTCCAATACCAGAGCGGGCGGCCTGCACAATATAGTCGGCTGTCAGGTCTTTGCGCTTTTCCAGTTCGGCTGTGTCCGGTGTGCCGCGGCGGGCGAGCAGCACCGTGCCCATGCCCATGCGCCGGTGGCACATGCCGCACTTCTCGACGAACAGCGCCTCACCCCCCGCGAGGGCGCTCGCGGTGCTCGGTGGCGGCGCCTTCAGGCCGGGGGGAGGCGGGGTATAGGGCTGCGCCAGCGCGCTTGCCGCCACCAGTAGAGCGATCGGGACGAGCAGGCGCCTCATGCCTTTTGCTCCCGGTACCGCGCCGGCCAGATTCCGCTCTTGCCCGGTGCTATGATCCCGTTCGGATCGAGCGCGTCCTTGACCCGCTGGTTGAGCCGCAGCAGGGCATGATCGTTGAAGTCGTAGGTCGCCGCGACCAGATCCATATATTCGATGTGCGTGCGATATTCGCCGTAGCGTTCGGCGGCCGCATCGGCGACGAGCGCGCGGAAGAAGCGATCGACCCGGCCGACCATCTCGGCATTGTCCTTGTCGAACAACACCTGGTTGACGTTGGTCAGGCTGCGCTCGCCCATCGCGAAGCTGGCATGATAGTCCATGCCGAATTCGTTGTAGCGGGCATAAGTGCGGCGGAACTGGGCCATGGCGAGGTCGCCTCGCGCCGGCAGCACCGGCGAGTAGCCGACGTGCCCGCCGCGCCCACCGTGCCAGTTGGCGTTGGCGAGCGGGAAGGTGACCGGCACCCCGGTCATCGGTGACCCCTCGGGCTTGTCGCCGCGCACCCAGCGCGCCGGCTTGATCGAGAGCGGCGTGTGACCGTCGAAGGCCTTGCGGACCACCTTGGCCGTCGCCTCGGTGATTTCGATTGGGCCGTAGAAGCGAGTCTGGACGCTCCACCAGCCGATGTTGAAGCGCTTGCGGATGGCGGTGACGACGCTTTCGTCGAGCGCGCCGGGCTTCGTCGTCCATTCCTGCCGGGTCGTCAGCACGGCGGCGGAGCGCAGCCAGTTGCCAATCGACGGCGACTGCTGAATGATCCCCTCGCGGCGAAGACCGGCCAGAACGTCGACCGTCCAGCCGAGATCGTCCGGCTTGTCGAACTCGAAGTCGAAGCCGAGCATCGATTCCGGCTCCGGCATCAGCCACAGGCCGAGCTTGGTGACGATGCCGAAATTCGACTGGGCGAACATCGTATCCCATGACGGGCCGAAGCCCGGCTTGTAGAGCTGCCAGGTCGGGCTCCCCGCCATCGCGCCCATGCCGGTGCGGACGAGGTCGCCGTCAGGCAACACCGCCTCCAGCCCGCAGATCCGGGCATTATGGTCGCCGTAGCTGGTATAGCCGACGCCGCGATCGAGGGCGTTGCCGGCGACCGAGCCCCAGCTGTTGCCCGGCACCGACAGCCAGAGCGGGATCTTGTTGGCCTGGAGGTGATCGTAGAGATCGAAGAAGCCGACGCCCGGCTCGACCAGGACTGTGCCGTTGGCGGCATCGACCTCGATCTTCTTCATTCGGCTGAGGTCGAGGACGATCGAGCCCTTCAACACCGGCGCCGCGCCGCCATAGCCGAAATTCTTGCCGCGGCTGATCGGCCACAGCGGCACCTTGTGCTCGTTGGCCAGACGGACGATCGCGCGGACCTCCTCGACCGTCGCCGGCGCGATCGCGGCGGCGGGGGCGTGGCGCGCCTCGTCCAGCGCGAAATGGTCGGAATAGGCTTCCCGGTCGGCCTGATCGGCAAAGACGTGGTCGGCACCGACCACGCGCGCAAACGCCTTAAGGGCGCGACCGACAGCGGCCGCCGAGGGGGACGGGGGCATCAAGCGGCAACTCCTTGCGGCATGGCGAGGCGACGATCGCGGATGCGCACCGCCTGGACCGCGACCGCGATCGCGGCGATCACGATCAGCGTGCCGAGGTAATAAGGCGCATCCGGCCCGACCGAGGCATAGACGAGGCCGAACAGCGGCGGGGCGACGATCCGCGAGAGCGCGTTCGACGCCATCAGCAGGCCGTTGACGCTGCCCTGTGCGTCACGCCCGGTCGACCGGGAGACGAGCGCGCCGGCATTGGGAAAGGCCAGGCTGTGGCCGGCCATCAGCGCCGCCATCAGCAGCACCGCCGCGCCCGGTGCGCGCGTCAGCGGCTGGAGCAACATGCTCGCTGCGATCACGGTGAGGCCGCCGACGATCACCCGCGCCTCGCCGAACCGGCGCACCAGCGGCCCGATCAGGACGAGTTGCACGAACACGCCGGCCGCGCCGACGGCGATGAAAGTCAGGCCGACCTGGCGGGTCGACCAGCCGAAATTGGCCTGCGTCCACAGCCCGAACACCGCCTCCATAGAGGCGAAACAGGCGATGCCGATGAACGCGAGCAGGAACAGCCGGGCGAGCAGCGCATCACCGGCGACGAAGCGGAACGCCGCCCCCCATGCCGGCAGCGGCCGGACCTCGCCGGGCACACGGGTGTCGCGAAGCGCAATGCCCGCCCATACCGCCGCCGCGGCAGCCAGGGTAGCGGCGGCCAGGATCGGAAGATGGAAGCCGGCCAGCCCCTGTTCCGGCGAGGCGAGCAGCCCGCCGATGGCCGGGCCGGTCGCGAAGCCCAGGTTGAAGGCGGCGCCGAAGTAGCCGATGCCGCGGGCCCGATCCTCCGGCGCGGTAACGTCGGCGATGTAGCTTTGGCACACGCCCATCGTGCCGCTGAAGAAGCCGGTGACGACGCGG
>Ga0160473_100623_pt1 | contig 23459 bp, 23 predicted proteins | sample HID1975I_E11MG_FD_108217 | JGI IMG/M metagenome (GOLD analysis project Ga0160473, IMG submission 108217) | Enriched soil microbial communities from UW Madison campus, WI, USA - HID1975I_E11 MG | ecosystem: Environmental > Terrestrial > Soil > Unclassified | place: USA: Madison, Wisconsin... | reverse complement strand
CCAGATCTCGCACCAACAACCGTGTCAGGGGCAGAGTGGCGAAGCGCGGATCGTCAGCGGGATCGAAGACGCCGCGATGGCCCCCGGCCTCGACCCCCTGCGCCACCACCATGTCGATGCCCGCTGCCTGGGCCAGTCGCCCTTCTTCGGGCGTGGTGGCGCTGGCGATCAGGACACATCCGGCGGCCTTCAGCGCGGCGATCCTGTCCGTTTGCGGCAGGCCGAAATGGAAGCTGACCACGGCCGGTTTCTCGTCCAGCAGGACCGTCAGCTTGGCGTCGTCGGTCAGGAAACTCTCGTAGATGTCGCTCAGCGTCTCGGGCGGAACGGCGTCGAACCCGGCGAAAATCGCACGCAGGCTTTCGATCCAGATCCGGTCGCGCGACGGATCAGGCGGGCTCGGCGTATGGCAGAACACGTTGACGTTAAAGGGGCGCGTCGTCAGGCGCTTCAGCGTCTGTAGCTGCTTTCGTCCCTCTGTCGCATCGACCGAGCCGATCGAGATAGAGCCCAGCGCGCCGGCGTTTGACACGGCCGCCGCCAGTTCCGGCGTGGACGTTCCGGCCATCGGCGCCTGTATGAGCGGCATGATCAGGCCCAGGCGATCGGTGAGAGCAGTCTTCATGGCGGGCTCCTGACCCAATCGACGGCGACCCTCCACAGATAGGCGCGGGTCGTCCCCGCGTCAGCCACGTGCTGCGCTAGACTTTGTCGTTCAGATCACCGATTCGAAGTCGCATGACCATCCATACCCCGACACCTGAAGGCGGCCGCATCGTCGAGGAGCCGATGGCGGATGCGCTGTCCCGGCGCTACCTGGCCTACGCTCTGTCGACGATCACCAATCGCGCCCTGCCGGACGTGCGCGACGGCTTCAAGCCGGTGCATCGCCGCATCCTGTACGCCATGCACCAGATGCGCCTGAACCCGCAGGCCGCGGCGCGCAAATGCGCCAAGGTCGTGGGCGAGGTCATGGGCGGCTATCACCCGCACGGCGACGCCTCGATCTATGAGGCGCTGGTCCGCCTGGCCCAGGACTTCGCCCAACGCTATCCGCTGGTCGACGGCCAGGGAAACTTCGGCAACATCGACGGCGATAGCGCGGCGGCCATGCGCTATACCGAGTGCAAGCTGACGCCGGCGGCCGTGCTGCTGCTGGACGGCATCGATCAGGACTCGGTCGATTTCCGCCCCACCTATGACGATCAGGACGAGGAGCCGGTCGTCCTGCCCGCCGGTTTCCCCAACCTGCTGGCCAACGGATCGTCCGGGATTGCGGTCGGCATGGCCACCTCGATCCCGCCGCACAACGCCGGCGAACTGATCGAGGCCTGCCAACTGTTGCTGGAGCGGCCCGAGGCGACGACGGCCGAGCTGGCGCAGATCGTTCCGGGGCCGGACTTTCCCACCGGCGGCGTTTCGGTCGAGGGTCACACCTCCATCCTGGACGCCTATGAAACCGGGCGCGGCGGCGTTCGCCTGCGCGCGCGGTGGGAGACCGAGGATCTGGGTCGGGGCGTCTGGCGCATCGTCGTCACAGAGATGCCCTATCAGGTCCAGAAGAGCCGCCTGATCGAGGCGCTGGCCGATCTGATCGAGAACAAGAAGGCGCCGCTGCTGGCCGACGTCCGCGACGAGTCGGCTGAGGACATCCGCCTGATCCTCGAGCCCAAGAGCCGCACGGTCGAGCCCGAGGTCCTGATGGAGAGCCTGTTCAAGCTCTCGGATCTTGAGGTCCGCTTCCCGATCAACATGAACGTGCTGGACGCTACGGGCACGCCCCGCGTCATGGGCCTGAAGGAGTGCCTGCGCGCCTTCCTGGATCACCGCCGCGAGGTCCTGAACCGCCGCTCGCAGTGGCGGATCGCGCGGGTCGAGAAGCGGCTGCATCTGCTGGAAGGCCTGCGGATCGTCTTCCTGAACCTGGACGAGGTGATCCGTATCGTCCGCGAGGAGGAGCAGCCCAAGGCCGTGTTGATCGCGCGCTTCGGCCTGACCGAAGTTCAGGCGGATTTCATCCTCGACACCCGACTGCGCCAGTTGGCGCGGCTCGAGGAAATGACGATCGAGAAGGAATTCAAGGAACTGTCCGAGGAACTGGCCGCGCTGCGTGCGTTGTCATCGTCGGAGGCGAAACAGTGGAAGGCCATCAGCAAGGAGTTGGAGGCTGTCCGAAAGGCGCTGATCTCACCGCGGCGCACCACCATCGGCGAGGCGGTGGATTCCTCCAGCTTCGCGCCGATGGAGGCCTTCATTCCGCGCGAGGCGATCACGGTCATCCTGTCGGAACGCGGCTGGATCCGCGCCGCCAAGGGCAAGGTCGAGGATCCGTCGGAGCTGAAGTTCAAGGAAGGCGACAGCCTGGGCTTCCTGGTGCCCGCCTATACGACCGACAAGCTGCTGATCGGCGCGTCGGATGGCCGTATCTTCACCGTCGGCGCCGACAAGCTGGCCTCGGGGCGTGGTCATGGCGAGCCGTTGCGCCTGATGATCGATCTGGATGAGAAGGCCGAGATCATCAACGTCGTGGCGCACGAACCGGATGCGAAACTGCTGGTGGCGTCAAAGGCGGGCTATGGCTTCGTCGCGCCCGAGAACGAACTTCTGGCCCAGAAGCGTGGCGGCAAACAGGTGCTGAACGGCGACATGCTGGCCATGCTGCGGGTCACCGGCGACCACGTCGCGACTGTGGGCGAGAACATCAAGGCGCTGATCTTCCCCATCGCCGAACTGCCCGAAATGGGTCGCGGCAAGGGCGTGAAGCTGCAGAACTACAAGCAGGGCGGCCTGGCCGACGTCACGGTGTTCAACGCCGAAGCCGGCCCCGAATGGGCCGACGGCGGCGGCCGCCGCCGCAACTGGCCCGACTGGAAGGACTGGCTGGGCAAACGCGCCGGCGCCGGACGGCAAGGCCCGCGCGGTCTGCGGAAGTTTAGATGAGCGTAAACTTATAAATTCTATGACAAAAGTTTAAGTAGGCCGTGAAGGCGCTCCGTCGGATGAAGGGCGGGGAGGCGCCGCATGTTGATTTCGATTTCACTGGCCGCTGGGCTGCTGTCCAATAGTGTTGCGCCGCCCGAACCGGCGTCTTCGGCCTGGAGCACCCTGTCGGAGCTGGACGTCGCGGCGGTCTGCGAGAACGTGTCGGGTATTCATCCGGCCATGCGCGATTCGCTGAACCCAGGCTTCGCCGCAAACACCGAAATAGCCTGCCAGAGAGCCAGAACCGAGGCGGCGGCCGCGACGAGCTATGCAGACTGGCGCGACACTCTATCTGCGCTGATCATGTCGTTTCGCGATGGCCATCTGACTTTGCGCCTGGCGGTGGAGCCTGTGCGTGTTCGCTGGCCAGGCTTTCTGGTGGATGGCCGCAACGACGGATATGTCGTTCGGTATCCGGCCGACCTACCCGTGGCCGAGAACGCTCCTCCTGAAGGTGCGCGGCTTGTCGGTTGCGACGGAATGGAAGCCGAAGCCCTGCTACGCTCACGACTGGACGGCCGGACGGCAGACTTTTCGAAGGCGCCCGAACGGATCAGGCAGGCGTATCGTCTCTTGCTGGATGACCGTACGCAGGGTGAGCCTTCACTCAAGCGATGCGTATTTCAAACCCGGGCGGGCGAGACCGCGCTCGATTTGGCCTGGCGGGAAGTCGCCTGGGCCGACCTGAGCCCCAAACTGCCTGCGTTCACTCGGCGGATGTCGCGTCCGATCGGTATGGAATGGCTGGCGGACGGCGGCGCATGGATCGCTCTTGGCAATGTCAGCCAGGAAGGGCGGCTGAAGGCGCTTGAGGCCGAGATGACGGCGGCGCAGTCAACATTGCGCGCCGCACCCTATGTGGTCTTCGACCTGCGGGGCGGCGCGGGCGGCAATTCGATGTGGGGCGGCACACTGGCCTCGATCCTCTGGGGCGCCGATGCGGTGGAGGGGCGCCGGCTGGCGGCTCAGTCGGACGACCCGGCGAACTACGGCAAATTCTGGCGGGCCTCTGCGCTGTCGGCCAAGGGTATTCGGGAAGCCGGTGACCGTTTCGCAACGCAGGGACCGGACATGGCCGAAGTGGCCGAGTTCTGGCACGCCCTGGCCGCCGAGATCGAAGCCAAACCCGATGGCGACGCGACGCTTCTGATGGATGAATGCTGCCGTCCAAGAGAAAAACCTGCCTCGGTCCCTCCGGTCGCCTATGCAGGCAAGGTTTTCGTTGTGACCGACGCCGGGACCTTCAGCTCCAGTGTCGTGGTGATGAACACATTCAAACGCATGGGCGCCATTCAGGTCGGCGAACCCTCGGGTCAGAATGAGGTCTATGGGGAATCGATCGGGCCGATCCAGTTGCCCTCGGGTCTGGGCAGCTACCGGGCGCCAGTGTCGATCATTCGCCAGCCACGCAGCCAACTGGGCGGCCTGGCTCCGGACGTCGCGTGGGCCGGCGCCATGGACGACGAAGCGGGCATCCGCGCCTGGGTCGCTGAATTGGCGAAGCGGCCCTAAAGTCGCTCCCAACCCATGGGCCTGAGGGCTTCCATAGGGCGGAAATTGGTCTTGTAGTCCATCTTGGGCGAGCCCTGGACCCAATAGCCCAGATAGACATAGGGCAGGCCGACGGTGGCGGACTGTCGGATGTGGTCCAGGATGGCGAACACGCCCAGGCTGCGGCGGTCCAGGTCGGGGTCGAAGAAGCTGTAGACCAGCGACAGGCCGTCGTTCAGCAGGTCGGCCAGCACGACGCCGACCAGGTCGCCGGGGCCGCCGTCGCTGGAAGGCAGGCGGTATTCGATCAGGTGAGTGCGGACGCCGCTGTCCTCGACCATGGCGACGTAGTCGAGCCAGCTCATGTCGCACATGCCGCCACCCGGATGGCGGGCGTTCAGATAGCGGCGCAGCAGGTCGAACTGCTCGGTTGTGGCCTCGGCCTCGACCAGGTCACGGGACAGGTCGGCGTTGCGGGCCAGGATACGGCGCTGGGTCCGGCCCGGCGCGAACTCGTTGATGGGAATACGGACCGAAACGCATGCGGCGCAGGTTTCACAGGCGGGCCGATAGGCGATGTTCTGGCTGCGCCGGAAGCCGGCATGGGTCAGTTCGTCATTGACCCGCGCGCCATCGTGGAAGGGCAGGTTGGCGAAGACCTTCCGCTCGAACTGGCCCGGCAGATAGGGACAGGGCGCCGCGGCGGTCATGAAGAAGCGAAGCTGGCGCGAGGGGACGTGCTGGGTCATCGCCCGATCCTCCCTTTCGCTGCTGGTTTCGCCGTCATCGTCGTCATGCCCTGATAGAGCGCCGTCCTGGTGCGTCAGGCAAGCCCGTCGTCAAAGACTGGTGTCGCTGGGCAGGACCGGCGCCTCGCGTAGCAGGACGATGGCGATGCGGCGGTTGCCCGCCAGCGCAGGGTCGTCGGGATAGAGGGGGTCGGAACCCGCTTTGCCCGAGACCTGATAGACGCGGTCCGCATCGACGCCCGCGCCCTGAAGCACGACGCGCGAGGCGTTGGCCCGTTCTGACGACAGGCGCCAGTCGCCGGCGGCGCTGGCGCGACCCGAACCGCGCGTGGCGCTGGTGTGGCCGGTGATCGAGATGCGGTTGGGCAACTGATTGATCACCCGCGACACGGCGCGCAGCAGCAGCTGGGCGCGGGCGTTCGGCTGAACCGAGTTGTTGTCGAACATCGAGCGACCTTCCTGATCCACCAGCTGGATGCGCAGACCCTCGGGCGTCTGGTCGATGATCAGTTGTTTGGACAACTCGGCCAGTTCCGGCATTGACTGCATGGCCTGACGCAGGGATTCGGCGGCGCTGGCGAAGTCCGCGGCCTCGCGGCGGGCGATCTCCTCGCGCAGTTCGGCCTCGCTGGCGGCGGCGAGGTTGGCGTTGGTTCCGGCCTGGTCGGGCGCGTTTTCCGGCGCCTGGGGCGCCAGTTGTTCGATCACGGACATGGAGCCGGCGCCCTTGGCCCCGTCGTCGCCCAAAGCCGTGCCGCCCAGAATGCCGCCGGAGCCGGAAGTGCTGGACGAGACGCTGGCGGGGGCGAAATATTCCGCGATGCCGCGTTTCTGCTCAGGGTCGGTCGTGTTGATCAGCCACATCAGCAGGAAGAAGGCCATCATCGCGGTGACGAAGTCCGCATAGGCGACCTTCCACGCGCCGCCATGGTGGCCGCCGCCGACCACCTTCTTCACCTTCTTGATGACGATCGGGCGATCGCTCATGGCCATGGGGCGCATCCTTTAGGAAGTCAGCCAGCCTTAGATCGCCGACAGTTAAGGGCGCGTTTCCCATTTCGGGACCGTGCGTTGCGGCGCGGCCGCTTGCCTCGCGCCCCCTCGGCCCCTAGGTCGGGGGCGTGACGCTGGAACCGCTGCCCGATCATCCCGACCACGAAACCCTGGCCTATCGACGGGCGCTGGGCGCCTTTGCGACGGGCGTGTGCGTGGTCACGGCCGACGCCGAGGGCGGGCCGGTGGGCATCACCATCAACTCCTTCGCCTCGGTGTCGCTGTCGCCCCGACTGGTGGTGTGGAGCCTGGACGAACGGTCGGAACGATGGCCCGCCTTCGCCGGGGCCGAGCGGTTCGCCATCCACGTGCTGCCGGCGGACGACAGCGAACTGGCGACCCGGTTCGCGCGGGGTGTGTGCACGCTTGAGCCCGGGGAATACGAACGGCGCGACGACGGCCCGCCGGGCCTGCCCGAGGCGCTGGCCCGGTTCGAGTGCGTGGCCCATGCCCGGATCCAGATGGGCGACCACCTGATGATCGTCGGCCGGGTCGAGGCGTTCCACGCCGGGTCGGGCGACGCCCTGACCTATTTCCGTGGCCGCTACGGGGTCGCGCAGGAGCCTGAGGAATGAAGATCGCCTTCGCCGGCCTGGGCGTCATGGGCGCGCCGATGGCCCGCCATCTGGCCACCGCCGGGCATGAGGTCACAGGCTTCAACCGCTCGCCCGCCAAGGCGCAGGCCTGGGCCGAGGCGACCGGGGGACGGTTCGCCGCAACCGTCGCCGAGGCAGCCCAGGGCGCGGAACTGCTGATCCTGTGCGTCGGCAATGACGACGACGTCCGGGCCGTCGTGACCGAGGCCCTGCCGCATCTGTCGGACGGCGCCGTGATCGCGGACCACACCACGACCTCGGCCAAGGTGGCGCGCGAGATGGCCGCGCTGGCGGCCGGGCAGGGGCGCCGCTTTCTCGACGCGCCGGTGTCAGGCGGTCAGGCCGGGGCCGAGAACGGCCGGCTGAGCGCCATGGTCGGCGGCGACGCCGAGGCGCTGGCGCGGGTCGAGCCGGCGCTGCGGGCCTATTGCGCGGCGGTCAAGCATATGGGCGAGGCCGGGTCGGGCCAGCTGACCAAGATGGTCAATCAGATCTGCATCGCCGGGGTGGTTCAGGGCCTGGCCGAGGCTGTTCACTTCGCCCAGCAGGCGGGACTGGACACCGACGCCGCGCTGGAGGCCGTGTCCAAGGGCGCGGCCCAGTCGTGGCAGATGGACAATCGCTGGAAGACCATGGCCGAGGGGCGCTTCGACTTCGGCTTCGCCGTCGACTGGATGCGCAAGGACCTGGGTCTGGTGCTGGACGAGGCGCGGCATAACGGAAGCCATCTGGCGCTGACCGCGCTGGTGGATCAGTTCTATTCGGAAGTTCAGGCGATGGGGGGATCGCGATGGGACACGTCAAGCCTGGCCGCAAGGCTGCAGGATCGGGGTCGGAAGCACTAGGACCGGTCGATCCGTACGGCCATCCGGTCTGGGGGCTGTGGGACGCGATACGGCGGGACTTCTCGGTCGCTCGTGCCCCGCTGGAAGCGCTGACCTCTTCCACATCGTGGGGCTATGTCGGCAACGACTTCGTGTCGGGCCTGCGTCGGGACCGGCCGACTGTGCGGACGTTCGAACGACTGGACGCGGCGCCCGAACACTATGAGGCGGTGCGCGCGCTGGCCGACCTGAATGTGCGCCGACACGAGCAGATGTTTCAGGCCCTGGTGCTGTTCTATGTCACGGTCCCGCTGACGATCGTTCTGGCGATGGGCGAGGTTATCCCCGAGACGGTGGCTCAGCACATGAGGGACAACATGACCTATGTGATCGCCGGGGCGGCGCCGCTGGTCCTGGGCGTCATCAGCTACATGATCGGCCTGTGGCGCGCCCGGCAGATGGTAGCCGCCATGACCCTGTGGCGGCTGGAGCGCAGCGGCGCCGGCGCCTGGTCCAGAAAGACGACCTCGCCGCTGTGCATCCGCTTGACCGCGGCCACGACCTTGAGCGTGCCGTTGGCGACCGCCTGGCTGATGGAGGTGTCGGCGGTGACCAGTTTTTCGGCCACGCGACGGGCGTTTTCCTCAACCGCCGCGGTGGAGGGATCGGCCGCGCCCGAGCGGCGGGCGTCGAGGACTGCGGGAATGATCGGCACGATCATCTCCTCCAGCGAGGGGTCCAGCGCGATGTCGCCGTCGACCACGGCCTCGGCCGCCGCCACGGCGCCGCATCCGGTGTGGCCCATGACCACGACCAGCGGACAGTTCAGGTGCTTCACCGCATAGACGATGGACGCCAGGCCCCGGCGGTCCACGGTATTGCCCGCGACCCGGATGCTGAACAGGCGGCCGAAACCCTGGTTGAACAGGATGGTCGGCGGGGTGCGGCTGTCGGCGCAGCCGACGATGGCGGCGATGGGCTGCTGGCCCGTCTGCAGGGCGTCGAGGTCGTGAACGTTGACGTGACCCAGATTGTTCTCGCCACGCAGGAAGGCGGCGTTGCCGTCTCGCAGGGCGGCCAGGGCCTCATCCGGCGTGGGGTCGGTGCGCGGGGCGGGCGCGAGGGCGGTGATGCGGGCCTCGGCCCCAGCGTCCGCTGCGAAGGGCGTCGGGGCGGCCGTGCGCACCTTCGACTTCGAACCGAACAACCACCCCATAACCCTCTCCCGACCGCCGCGTTAACTATTTTGTCGAACGACGATAGGTCGGGTGTCAAGGCAGGGTTTTATGAACTCAGCAGGCGCGCGGCCTTGGGCGCGAAATAGGTCAGGACGCCGGAGGCGCCCGCGCGCTTGAAGGCATGCAGCGTCTCAAGGATGGCGCGGTCCTCCTCCAGCCAGCCGTTGGCGATGGAGGCCTGCATCATCGCGTACTCGCCGGACACCTGATAGGCGAAGGTCGGGACCTTGAAGGTCTGGGACACGACCCGGACGATGTCCAGGTAGGGCAAGCCCGGCTTGACGATCAGGGCGTCGGCGCCTTCGGAAATGTCCATCGCCACCTCGCGCAGCGCCTCGTCGGCGTTGGCGTAGTCCATCTGATAGGTCTTCTTGTCGCCGATCAGCGACTTCGACGAGCCGACGGCGTCGCGGTAGGGGCCATAGAAGCAGGATGCGTATTTGGCCGCATAGCTGATGATCAGCGTGTCCTGCAGGCCGTTCGCCTCCAGCGCCTCGCGAATGGCCTGGACGCGGCCGTCCATCATGTCGGACGGGGCGACGGCATCGGCGCCCGCATGCGCGTGGATGAAGGCCTGTTCGGCCAGCCGTTCCAGCGTCGCGTCATTGACGATGCGGCCGTCCTCCAGCACGCCGTCGTGGCCGTGGTCGGTGTAGCAATCCAGCGCGACGTCGGTCATGACGCCGATCTCTGGCGCGGCGTCCTTTATGGCGCGGATGCACTCGGGGATCAGGCCGTCAGGATCGGTCGCTGCGCCCCCGACGCAATCCTTGGGCGAGCCGCTGATGTTAGGGAACAGGGCAAGCATTGGGATGCCCAGGTCGCGCGCCTCGACCGCGGCCTTGGCGGCTTCTTTCGGAGACAGGCGGAACACCCCCGGCATGGAGGCCACCGGCTGGCGATCCTCGGCCCCGTCATGGACGATCAGCGGCCAGATCAGGTCGGCCGGCGTCAGGGTCGTCTCGGCGACCAGTCGGCGCACCCAGGGCTGCGAGCGCAGGCGACGCGGACGGGCATAGGGAAAGGCGGCGGGAGCGAAGGGCGTGGTCATGGCGGCGCCTTAGGCCAAAGCCGCCCCGATGGCAAAAGCCGGCGGCTGGGCGTTGGACCGTTCAACGATAAAAAGCGTCCAAAGAGTCCAATCCGTCCAATGCGGCCTGCTCAGGGATGCCGGCTGAATGGATGCGGAGCGCGAGGTCATGCGGCATGATAGCCGGGCGGCAGACTATGGCGGGCCGAACGTCGCTGGAAATGATCAGCGCGTTTGAAATCAAGAGCTTGCCCAGCGCCCATAGGATGGCCGTGTCTGCCGGACCGACAGTGCGGCATGGGGTGACGGGCCGGCCGGCAGCCGTTAGAAGCGCGCCACAGACGGCGCCAAGCCGCGATCCAGACGGGAGCCTTGAGGATGGACTTCGCCCTTTCCGACGACCAGCGCGCGATCCAGGACGCGGCGCGGGCCTTTGCGGACGCCGAACTGGCGCCCCATTCGGCGAAATGGGACGAGGACAAGCATTTTCCGGTCGAGACGATGAAGGCGGCGGCCGAGATGGGCTTCTGCGGCATCTATACGGGCGAGGAGCATGGCGGCATGGCGCTGGGCCGCGTCGAGTCTGCGGTGATCTTTGAAGAGCTGTCGCGCGGGGACGTGGCGACGGCAGCCTTCATCTCGATCCACAATATGGCGACGTGGATGATCGACAGATTCGGGTCTGACGACCTGCGGGCGCGGTTCGTGCCGTCGCTGGTGACGATGGACAGGATCGCCAGCTATTGCCTGACCGAGCCGGGTTCGGGTTCGGACGCGGCGGCGCTGCGGACCACGGCGGTGCGCGACGGCGACCATTTTGTGCTGAACGGATCCAAGGCCTTCATCTCGGGCGCGGGGACGTCCGACGTCTATGTGGTCATGGTCCGCACGGGCGGTGAGGGACCCAAGGGCATCAGCGCCGTCGTGGTCGAGGCGGGGACGCCCGGCCTGTCGTTCGGGGCGCAGGAAAAGAAGATGGGCTGGAACGCCCAGCCGACCGCCATCGTCCAGTTCGACGACTGCCGCGTGCCGGTCGCCAACCTGCTGGGCGACGAAGGCGCGGGATTCCGCTACGCCATGGCCGGTCTGGACGGCGGGCGGCTGAACATCGCCGCCTGTTCGCTGGGCGGGGCGCGGCTGGCGCTGGAGACGGCACAGGACTACGTCGCGTCGCGCAAGCAGTTCGGCAAGCCGATAGGCGAGTTTCAGAACACCCAGTTCCAGCTGGCCGACATGGCGACGGATCTGGAGGCCGCGCGCCTGATGGTGCTGCGCGGGGCCTGGGCCATCGACACCGACCACCCGGAAAAGACCAAATGGTGCGCCATGGCCAAGCGCCTGGCCACCGACGCCTGTTTCCAGATCGCCGACGCGGCGCTGCAACTGCACGGCGGCTATGGCTATCTGAAGGACTATCCGCTGGAACGGATCGTGCGCGACCTGCGCGTCCACCGCATCCTGGAAGGCACGAACGAGATCATGCGCGTGATCGTGGCGCGGGAGCTGTCGAAGTGAGTGAAGTCGCCGAACCCGAAGTCATCACCCGCATCGAGAACGGCGTCGGCCGGATCACGCTGAACCGGCCCAAGGCGATCCATGCGCTGAACCGGGGGATGTGCGAGGCGATGACGGCGGCGCTGGTGGACTGGCGCGCGGACGACGGCGTGAAGTCAGTACTGATCGATCATGCGGGCGAGCGCGGCTTCTGCGCCGGGGGCGATATCCGCATGATCGCCGAGAGCGGGGCGGGGGATGCGTCGGAGGCCAAGGCCTTCTTCGATACCGAATACAAGCTGAACCATCTGCTGTTCGACTATCCCAAGCCGGTGACGGCGCTGGTGGACGGCATCGTCATGGGCGGCGGCGTCGGCATCAGCGAGCCGGCCGAGGTGCGGATCGCGACCGAGCGGACGACGTACGCCATGCCCGAAACCGGCATCGGCCTGTTTCCCGACGTGGGCGGGGGGTGGTTCCTGTCGCGGCTGCCGGGCCAGACGGGGGTTTGGCTGGCGCTGACGGGCGCGCGGCTGAAGGCGGCGGACACCGTCTTCCTGGGCATCCATACGCACTATCTGCCCAGCGACTCGCTGGAGGCGTTCCGGGCGATCCTGTCGACCGATCCGGCGCACCCGGCCGACATCGCCGACGGGCTGGAGGATGACGCGGGCGATCCGTCCATCGAGCCGCATCTGGAAGCCATCGAGCAGCTGTTCGCCTTCGACACGGTCGAGGCGATCTTTGCGGCGCTGGAAGCCGACGGGTCGGAATGGGCGCTGGCTCAGCTGGCGATCCTGAAGACCAAGTCACCGCAGTCGCTGAAGGTCTCGCTGCGCCAGATCCGCACCGGCGCGGCGCTGGACAGCTTCGCCGACAACATGGCGATGGAATATGCGTTGGGCGGCCGGGTCGTGCGCACCCACGACTTCCAGGAGGGCGTACGAGCCGTGATCGTCGACAAGGACAACGCTCCGAAATGGTCGCCCGCGACGGTCGAGGGGGTGACGGAGGCGATGGTCGACGACCTGTTCGCGCCGCTGCCGGCGGATGCGGCGTGGAGGCCTCTCTGAAATCCTTCTCCCCTTGAGGGAGAAGGGCTAGGCTGCGGCGATTGAAAACGGAGGCTGTCATGAAGGCCCGTCTTTTCGCTGTCGCCCTGTCGGCCCTTGCGGTCGTCGCCGCGCCCACCTTCGCCCAGACCGTGGATCCCGCCTACGCCGCCGTCGCCGACCCGCTACGTCCGGCGGATGAGGTGGCGCGCGACGCGCTGCGCCATCCGGATCAGATGCTGGCCTTCGCCCAGGTCAAGGCGGGGGACCGGGTGGCTGATATTCGTCCGGGCGCGGGCTATTTCACCCGCCTGTTCGCGCGGGTGGTGGGGGAGGACGGCCACGTCTACGCCTTCGTGCCGAACCGCACGGCCGAGCGCGAGAACCCGCGCGTCGACGTCCTGGTCGCGGCCTATCCGAACGTGATGCGGGTCAACGGCGACCTGGACGCCATGACCTTCGATCAGCCGCTGGACGTGGTCTTCATGAGCCAGGAATACCACGACTTCCATATCCCGCGCTTCGGCGTGGACGTGGCCAAGATGAACGCCGACATCTTCAAGGCGCTGAAGCCTGGAGGCCTGTTCGTGGTCATCGACCACCAGGCGGCGGACGGCGCCGGGATCACGGCGGTCGAGACCCTGCACCGAATCGAAGGCGCCCAGCTGCGCCGCGAGGTCGAGGCGGCGGGCTTTGTCTTCGACGGCGAAAGCGAGGCTGTCGCAAATCCGCAGGACGACCATAGCCTGAACGTCTTCGACGAAACGATACGGGGACGCACCGACCAGTTCGTCTATCGCTTCCGCAAGCCGTCCTGAAAAAAAGGGAACCAGTGATGCGCAATCTAGCGGCCTTCGCCGTCGCGGCCCTGCTGGCCGTCGCCGCGCCCGCCGTCGCCCAGGTCATTCCGGGCTCCTATGAGACGGTGATCAACAACCCCCTGCGTCCTGCGGCCGACCGCGAGCGGGACGCCGCGCGTCATGCGACCGAGACGCTGGAGTTCATCGGCCTGGATCCGGGCGGCGCGGTGGCCGAGTACATGCCGGGGCGGGGCTATTTCACCCGCCTTCTGGCGCTGTCGGTGACCGGGGACGGGCGGGTCACCGCCTATCAGCCGGCCGAGATCGTGAAGCTGGACTCGACCTACTGGACCGACATCCAGGCCGTCGCGGCCGCACCGGGCATGGGTATGGTCACGGCGAAGACCGGCCCGACGGCGGACTTCGCTGCCGACGGCGGCTATGACGTCGTCTTCACGGCCCAGAATTATCACGACCTGCACGGCCCGTTCGCATCGGACGGCACGGCGGCGGCCTTCAACGCGGCGGTGATGAAGGCGCTGAACCCCGGGGGCCTCTATGTCGTCATCGACCACCACGCCGCCGCCGGTTCGGGTCTGAAAGGCGCCGGGCGACTGCATCGGATCGACGCCGCCGCCGTGCGGGCCGAGATCGAGTCGGCCGGCTTCGTCTTCGACGGTGAGAGCGAGGCGCTGGCGAACGCCGACGATCCGCTGACGGCCATGGTGTTCGATCCGTTGATCCGGGGCCGCACCAGCCAGTTCATGATGCGCTTCCGCAAGCCGAACTGAGGTCGCGCTGGCGTCGCGGGCGGGGAGGGGCTAACCCTCCGAGAAAATCATAACAGGGAACGCCGGACATGACCCGCATCGCCTTCATCGGTCTTGGCAACATGGGCGGCGGCATGGCCGCCAATCAGACCAAGGCCGGGCACGACGTCGCCGCCTTCGACCTGTCGGCCGCCGCGCTGGCGCGCGCCGCCGAGGCCGGGTGCCGGACCGTCGATTCGGTCGCCGAGGCGGTGAAGGACGCCGAGGTGGTCATCACCATGCTGCCCGCCGGGCCGCATGTGCTGGGAGTCTATTCCGAACAGATCATCGGCGCGGCGCCGTCCAGCGCCCTGCTGCTGGACTGCTCGACCATCGACGTGGACACGGCCCGCAAGGTCGCAGGTATGGCGAAGGAGGCCGGCTACGCCTTTGCCGACGCGCCGGTGTCGGGCGGCACGGCGGCGGCGGACGCCGGGACGCTGGCCTTCATGGTCGGCTGCGACGAGGGCGACTTCGGCCGGGTCGAGGCGGCGCTGACGCCGATGAGCCGGATCACCATCCGCGCCGGCGACCATGGCGCAGGCCAGGCGGCCAAGATCTGCAACAACATGCTGCTGGGCATCAGCATGGTCGGCACATGCGAGGCGATCGCCCTGGCCGAAAAGCTGGGCCTGGAGCCCGAGCGGTTCTTTGAAATCGCCTCCAAGTCGTCGGGCCAGTGCTGGAGCGTCAGCAACTATTACCCTTGGGCGGGTCCCGTGCCGGCGGCGCCGTCGAACCGTGGATACGAGGGCGGCTTCGCCACGGCCATGATGCTGAAGGACCTGAAACTGGCCCAGGACGCGGCGGCCAAGGCGGGCGCGACCACCCCGCTGGGGGCGCAGGCCGAGGCGCTGTACGCCCTGTTCAGCGGCCTGGGTTACGGCGGCAAGGACTTCTCGGCCATGGTGCAGATGCTGCGCGGTCGGCTGGACGAACTGGCGCCGTCTTGACCTCGATCAAGGCGTGCCGCGTCTGACCGCCTATCGTGCGGCATGACCAGAACCGCCATTGAGAACCGTTATCAATTAAGGGTTTGCGGCGATTTGTCCGCGCCGTTTCATGGACAAATCGTCCCCGCGGGCGCATCACGCGGCGAAGTTTCTCCGTCGCGCAGAGCTGCCCGGGTGTTTGACTACAAAGCCGCATTCCAGACCGCCGTCGAGCAGGTGAAGGCCGAGGGGCGCTATCGCGTCTTCGCCGACCTGAAGCGCGTGCGCGGCCAATTCCCCAAGGCGGTTCGCCGCCGCGAGGACGGGACGGAACAGGACGTCGTGGTCTGGTGCTCGAACGACTACCTCGGCATGGGCCAGCACCCGGCGGTGCTGGAAGCGATGCAGGCCGAAATCGACGCCGTGGGCGCCGGGGCCGGCGGCACGCGCAACATCTCGGGCACCACGCGCTCGGCGGTCGACCTGGAAGCCGAGCTGGCCAGCTGGCACCAGAAGGAAGCGGCTCTGCTGTTCACCTCGGGCTATGTGGCCAATGAGGCGACGCTGACGACCCTGCAGAAGATCCTGCCGGGGCTGATCATCTTTTCCGACTCGCTGAACCACGCCTCGATGATCGCGGGCATCCGCAACGGCGGCTGCGAGCGGCACATCTTCGCCCACAACGATCTGGAACATCTGGAGGCCCTGCTGAAGGACGCCCCTGCGGATGCGCCCAAGCTGATCGCCTTCGAGAGCGTCTATTCGATGGACGGCGACATTGCCGACCTGGCGGGCACCATCGCCCTGGCGAAAAAATACGGCGCCCTGACCTATCTGGACGAGGTTCATGCCGTTGGCCTTTACGGCGCGACCGGCGCCGGTGTGGCCGAGCGTGACGGCGTGCTGGACGGCATCGACATTGTCGAATGCACCCTGGGTAAGGCCATCGGCGTCATGGGCGGCTACATCGCCGCCGATGCGGTGATCGTGGACGCGGTGCGCAGTTGGGCCTCGGGCTTCATCTTCACCACCAGCCTGCCGCCGGCCCTGACCGCCGGCGCTCTGGCTTCGGTCCGGCATCTGAAGGCGCACCCGGAACTGCGCGTCGCCCATCAGGAGCGCGCCGAGACCCTGAAGCGTCGTCTGCTTGAGGCGGGCATCCCGGTCCTGCCCAGCGTCAGCCATATCGTGCCGGTGCACGTCGGCGATCCGGTGCACTGCAAGATGATCTCGGACATGCTGCTGGAAGATTTTGGCCTCTATGTTCAGCCGATAAACTATCCGACCGTGCCCAAGGGGACCGAGCGCCTGCGCTTCACCCCCTCGCCGAACCACGACGACGGCATGATCGACACGCTAGTCGACGCCATGGACAAGCTGTGGGCCCACTGCAACGTGGCCCGGCGTCCGGTCGCGGCCTGATGCAGCCGCCGGAACTCGGCGAAGTCCTCGTCGAGTTCGTTCGTAACGGTCCCTATGTGAAGTGTTCGGCCGTTCACGCCGCGACAGGCGTCGAGGTGTCGGCCATCGGCCCGGCGCAGGAGCCCCGCGCGGTCGAGCGTGTGGCGATCGCCAAGCTGAGGCGGGCGCTGGAGAAGCGCTGACCTTGATCTAGCGCGGGACAGGACCGTCGATGACCACCCATGCTGATCCATCGGCAGCGATGACAGCCTCCTCAGGCGTCCAGCGGCCGCCTGCGTCGCGACTACGATATCGGCAGGCATATTCGGTCGGCTCTTCCGGAATGCCGTTACAGCGAACGGCGCTGAGGGCAGCCGGCTGCGCCTGAAGCGCCTGGGCCAAATCGGTGCGATCGGGGCCGGTCGTGACACAGCCCGCCAGAAGCAGGAGCGCAGGGGCGAGGAGAAGGAAAAGCCTGGGCATATGTCTACGGTGACATCGTTCAATCCCGAGCGGAATGGCCCCACCCACCAGATGTTGTGGTAAATTCCGGCGCGGCCTAGAAGGAAGCGCCGTTCAGCCCTTCAGACTCGGGACGCCCGCCAGTGACCGCCTTTACCCACGACGCCTATTTCTCCAAGACCCTGGCCGATGCCGATCCGGATATCTTCAAGGGCATTCAGGGCGAGCTAGGGCGCCAGCAGGAGCAGATCGAGCTGATCGCGTCGGAGAACATCGTCTCCAAGGCGGTGCTTGAGGCGCAAGGGTCGGTCCTGACCAACAAATACGCCGAGGGGTATCCGGGCCGTCGCTACTATGGCGGCTGCGAGTACGTCGATATCACCGAGGATCTGGCACGCGAGCGCGCCAAGGAACTGTTCGGCGCGGCCTTCGCCAATGTGCAGCCGCACTCGGGCGCGCAGGCGAACCAGGCGGTGTTCTTCACCCTGCTGCAGCCCGGCGACACCTTCCTGGGCATGGATCTGGCCTGCGGGGGGCACCTGACGCACGGCTCGCCGGCCAACCAGTCGGGCAAGTGGTTCCGCCCCGTGACCTACAAGGTGTCCGAAGACACCCACCTGATCGACTATGACCACGTCGCCGAAATGGCTGAGCGCGAGAAGCCCAAGTTGATCCTGGCCGGCGCCTCGGCCTATTCGCGTCACATCGATTTCAAGCGTTTCCGCGAGATCGCGGACAGCGTCGGCGCATACCTGATGGTCGACATGGCCCACTATGCAGGTCTGATCGCCGGCGGCGTCTATCCCGACCCGATCCCGCACGCCCATGTGGTGACCACCACGACGCACAAGACCCTGCGCGGGCCGCGCGGCGGTATGATCCTGTCCAACGACGCGGACCTGGGCAAGAAGATCAACTCGGCCGTCTTCCCCGGCCTGCAGGGCGGCCCGCTGGAGCACGTCATCGCGGCCAAGGCCGTGGCCTTCGGCGAGGCGCTGAAGCCCGAGTTCAAGGCCTATGCCCGGCAGGTGGTGAAGAACGCCCAGGCCCTGTCGGCTGTGCTGGTCGAGCGCGGTCTAGCCATCGTTTCGGGCGGCACGGACAGTCACCTGATGCTGGTTGATCTGCGGCCCAAGAGCGTGACCGGCAAGGCGACCGAGCATGAGCTCGAAAAGGCGCTGATGACCTGCAACAAGAACGGCGTGCCGTTCGACACCGCGCCCTTCACCGTCACCTCGGGCGTTCGCCTGGGCACGCCGGCGGGCACCACGCGCGGCTTCGGCGAGGAAGAGTTCAGGCAGATCGGTCACTGGATCGCCGATGTCGTCTCGTCGATGAACGGCGGCGACGAAGCGGACCCGGCCGTGGTCGCAGGCGTGGCGGCGCAGGTGCGCGAGTTGACGCACCGCTTCCCCATTTACGGATAAGTCTCTGATGAAGTGCCCCTTCTGCGGAAATCCGGACACCCAGGTGAAGGACAGCCGGCCGTCTGACGACGGCGCGGCCATCCGCCGCCGCCGGTCGTGTCCGCAGTGCAACGGGCGCTTCACCACCTTCGAGCGGGTGCAATTGCGCGAACTGGTCATCCTGAAGCGCAACGGCCGCCGCACGCCGTTCGATCGGGACAAGCTGGAGCGGTCGCTGGGCATCGCCCTGCGCAAACGCCCGGTTCAGGCCGATCAGGTCGAACTGCTGGTCAGCCGCATCGTGCGCCAGCTGGAAAGCCTGGGCGAGACCGAGATCCCGTCCAGCACGGTCGGCGACTTCATCATGAAAGCGCTGAAGTCGGTCGATGAGGTCGCCTACGTCCGCTACGCCTCGGTCTATAAGGACTTCCGCCACACGGGCGATTTCGCCAAATTCCTGGGCGACGAGGGTCTGGACGAGCCGGGCAAGGCCTGATGCGCGTCACCCTGAAGCTGGCGACGTCGCTGGACGGGCGCATCGCCACGGCCACGGGCGAGTCGAAATGGATCACGGGCGAAGAGGCGCGGCTGCAGGGACATCGCCTGCGCGCCAGCCATGACGCCATACTGGTCGGGGTCGAGACGGTTCTGGCCGACGATCCGGAGCTGACGGCTCGTTTGCCGGGCCGGCCGGTCGATCAGCCGTTGCGGGTCGTGCTGGACAGCCGCCTGCGGACCCCGCCGACGGCGAAGGTCGCGACCGGCGCCCTGATCCTGACGACCGCCGAGCCCCGCCACATCGGTCTGGCCGAAACCGTCGTGGTCGAGGCGGATGGCGGCCGGCCGGCCATTCCCGCCGTGTTGCAGGCGTTGACGGCGCGCGGCGCCACCTCCGTCCTGATCGAGGGGGGCGGCCGGGTGGCGGCGTCCTTCCTCCGGGCGGGCGTGGTGGACGCGCTGGAATGGTTCCGCGCGCCGGTCCTGCTAGGCGAGGAGGGGCGGCCGTGCGTCGCGGCCCTAGCGCTTGCAAAGCTGGCCGACGCTCCCAAATTCCGTCGACTGGGTGTCGAGCCGCTCGGGGATGACCTGTGGGAACGCTACGCGCGCGCCTGATCCGGTCGATTTCAGACGATTCAGACTAATCAGACTGTGTTTTTGGGTCCGAAAGGGACCGGAGTCTTCCATGTTCACCGGCATCGTCACCGACATCGGCCGCGTCCGAAGCGTTCAGCAGACCGCGCGCGACCGCCGCTATGAGGTCGAGACGGCGTGGAACACGGCGACCATCGATCTGGGCGCCTCGATCAGTCATGCGGGCTGCTGCCTGACGGTGACGGAAAAGGGTCCCGGCTGGTTCGCGGTCGAGGTATCGGGCGAGACCCTGTCCAAGACGAGCTTGGGTGACTGGGCCGAGGGCCATCGCGTCAATCTGGAGCGAGCGGCCAAGCTGGGCGATGAACTGGGCGGGCATATCGTCTCGGGTCACGTCGACGGACTGGGCACGGTCGTGTCGGTGACGCCCGAAGGCGGTTCGCACCGGATCGAGATCGAGGCGCCGGCGCCGCTGCACCGCTTTATCGCCCCCAAGGGCTCGATCACGGTTGATGGCGTGTCCCTGACCGTGAACGCGGTCGAGGGGCGGACATTCGGCCTGAACATCATCCCCCACACCTGGGACGCCACGACGCTGGGCGACCTGAAAAGCGGGGACAAGGTCAATCTGGAGATCGACATGCTGGCGCGATACCTCGCGCGGTGGCAGGAGACGGCGTGATGCCCATGAACACCGGAACGCTTGCGGCCCATATGAACGACAGCCCGATCAGCTCGATCGAAGAGATCATCGAGGACGCCCGCAACGGCAAGCCCTACATCCTGGTCGACGCCGAGGATCGCGAGAACGAGGGCGACATCATCATTCCGGCCCAGTTCGCCACGCCGGACCAGATCAACTTCATGGCCCGCCACGCGCGCGGCCTGATCTGCCTGGCGGTGACGGCTGAACGCGCGCGCCAGCTGCGTCTGCCGCCGATGACGGCCGAGAACCGCGAGAGCATGGGAACCGCCTTCACCGTCTCGATCGAGGCGAAGGAAGGCGTGACGACCGGGATCAGCGCGGCGGATCGCGCGCGGACGGTGCAGGTCGCATCGGACCCGACACGGGGGGCGGACGACATCGTCTCGCCTGGCCACATCTTCCCGCTTGTCGCGCGTGACGGGGGCGTCTTGGTCCGCACGGGCCACACCGAGGCGGCAGTGGACATCAGCCGCATGGCCGGCCTGACGCCTGCGGGCGTGATCTGCGAGATCATGAACGACGACGGGACCATGGCGCGGATGGCCGACCTGATCGCCTTCGCCCAGCTGCATGGACTGAAGATCGGAACGATCGCCGACCTGATCGCCTATCGCCGCCGGACCGAGCGGTTCGTGGAGCGGGTGCTGGATACGCCGTTCGAGAGCGTCCACGGCGGGCCGTTCCGCCTGATGCTGTATCGGAACACCATCGAGGGCGCCGAGCACATCGCCCTGGTCAGCGGCAAGATCGACCCGACCAAGCCGACCATCGTGCGTATGCACCAGATCGATTTCGCCGCCGACCTGCTGGGCCATGTCGAGGCGCGACAGGACTATATCCCCAAGGCGCTGAAGGCGTTGAGCCAGAATGACGGGCCCGGCGTGGCCGTCTTCCTGCGCGACCCGGCGCTGCATGGCCTGGCCGAGCGCCTGACCGGCGCGCCCAAGCCCGAGGCGCTGGATCGTTCGCTGAAAGCCTATGGCGTCGGGGCGCAGATTCTGCTCGACCTCGGCGTCAAGGACATGATCGTGATGAGCTCGACGCGGCCCAATCCGACGGCGCTGGAAGGCTATGGCCTGCGCATCGTGGGCTGGCGCGACATGGACGGAGAAGACCAATCCTGAACGACCCAATCCGCGTGCTGATCGTCGAGGCGCGCTTCTATGACGACCTGGCCGACGCCCTTTTGGAAGGGGCGAAGGACGCCCTGCGCGCGCAAGGCGCCCAGTTCGACGTGGTCACCGTGCCCGGCGCGCTGGAGGTCCCGACCGCCATCGCCATGGCCGAAGAGGCCGGGCGCTATCCGACCGCGCCGCGCTATGACGGCTATGTGGCCCTGGGCTGCGTGATCCGGGGCGAGACCTATCATTTCGAGATCGTCTCGGATCAGTCGGCGGCCGGGATCCGCAATCTGGGCCTCAAGGGCCTGGCCATCGGCAACGGCATCCTGACGACCGAGGACGAGGATCAGGCCTGGGCCCGCGCGCGCCTCAGCGAGGGCGACAAGGGCGGCGGCGCGGCACGCGCCTGCCTTGATCTCATTGCATTGCGCAAGCGTCTGCGCGTCGGTCTAGGTGACGGAGCATCGGCATGACCGAACAGAAGAACACCCCCGCCACCGTCGCCGAGGTGATGGCCCAGCTGGCCGAGGCCGACAAGGCGCGCGCCGAGCCCCAACTGACCAGCCGCCAGCGCCGCGCCCGCACGGTCGCGCGCCTGGCCGCCGTCCAGGCCCTGTATCAGATGGAGCTGGCGGGCGAGGGCGTGGACGCCGTCGTGACTGAGTTCCGCAATCACCGCTTTGATGCCGATATCGAGGGTCAGCCCTTGGCCGAGGCCGACGAGGACTGGTTCGCCGAGGTGGTTCAGGGCGTGGTCGCCGACCAGCGCGCCATCGACGAGGCGATCAAGGCGCGCCTGGCCTCGAACTGGCGGCTGGAGCGTCTGGACGCGACCCTGCGGGCCCTGCTGCGCTGTGGTGCGTGGGAGTTGCAGTCCAAGCCGGACGTCCCGCGCGAGATCGTGATCGACGAATATGTCGAACTGGCCAAGGCCTTCTTTGACGACGCCGAGGCCAAATTCGTGAACGCGGCGCTGGACGGCGTGGCGCGCGATGCCCGCGGTTGACGTCGCCGGCGAGTTCGAGACCATCGAGCGGCTGCTGAAGCCGCTGGCCCATCCGGAGTGGGCGAGGGGGCTGGCCGACGACGTGGCCGTGCTGCCCTCTCGCGCCGGATACGACCTGGTGTTGACCAAGGACGCCGTGGTCGAGGGCGTGCATTTCCTGCCCGAGGATCCGCTGGATACGGTGGCGCAGAAGCTGCTGCGGGTGAATCTGTCGGACCTGGCCGCCAAGGGGGCCGAGCCGTTCGGATATCTGCTAGCCTGCCACTGGTCCGAAAGGTGCGGCTGGCCGGAACGTGAGCAGTTCGCGGCCGGTCTGGCGCGGGATCAGTCCGCGTTCGGTATCAGCCTGCTGGGCGGGGACACGGTGAAGACGCCGGGGCCGGCCAGCTTCTCGGTCACCATGCTGGGCTGGGCCAGGGGGCGCGTGGTGTCGCGGGCCGGGGCGCGGCCGGGCGATCTGGTGTTCGTCACCGGCTTTATCGGCGACGGCTGGCTGGGCCTGAAGGCCGCGCGGGGCGAGCTGTCGCTGGCGCCGGATCGGGTCGCGACCCTGGCCGAACGCTATCGCCGGCCCGTGCCGAGGCTGGAGTTCGCGGGCGCCGTGCTGGAGTTCGCCACGGCCTCGGCCGATGTGTCGGACGGCCTGTTGGCCGATGCGGCGCATATCGCGGACGCCAGCGGCGTGGGCGTCGAGCTGGATCTGGAGAAGACCCCGCGATCCGCCGCCGCCGCCGAATGGTTCGAGGGGCGGGTCGATGCCGAGGCGGCGCTCGAACTGCTGGCCACGGGCGGCGACGATTATGAGGTCGTGTTCACGGCGAGAGCTGCCGACGAGGACGTCGTGCGCCGCGCCGCCGACCTGATCCACCTGCCGCTGACCTGCGTCGGGCGGGTGGTCGAGGGCAGGGGATTGCGGGTGTTGTATCAAGGCCAACCCGTGACGCCGAAGCGCACCGGCTGGACGCACACCTGAAGCCCTCCCACTCGAGGGGAAGGAGCTTTTTAACGGGTGATCTCGATACTGATTCCCATGCGCCGCAGAACCCTGATCGCCGCCGGAACGACCGTCGCCCTGGCGCCCGGCATGGCGTGGGCCAGCGATCCCAAGCCCAGCGCCGCACCCGCCGCGCTGGAGATCGAGAATCTGGGCCTGCCGGTGATCGCCGATGGGCGGCTGCGCAACTATGTTTTCGTTCGGCCGCGTGAACGGCGTGG
>Ga0160473_100614_pt1 | contig 23588 bp, 23 predicted proteins | sample HID1975I_E11MG_FD_108217 | JGI IMG/M metagenome (GOLD analysis project Ga0160473, IMG submission 108217) | Enriched soil microbial communities from UW Madison campus, WI, USA - HID1975I_E11 MG | ecosystem: Environmental > Terrestrial > Soil > Unclassified | place: USA: Madison, Wisconsin... | reverse complement strand
GGCGCCGACCGCCTGGTCAACACCGTCTGGCTGGAGAAGGACGAACAGGCCCAGGCGACCTATGTCTATCACGTGCCGGCCGACCGCACGCCCAATCGCCTCAGCATTCGCGAAGGCGGGCGCGAGATCGCCACTCTGGACCTGACCAAGGCAGGCGAACAGCGCGCCGCTGCGACCGATCAGAAGACGATCGAGGGCGGAACCGCCATGGGCCAATCGGCGATCCTTGGCAGGTTCGAGGTGACGCTGGACAAGGTGCAGCGGGACAGCGAAGGCGCCTGGGAGGCTCTGGTCACCGTGAAGAACGCCAGTTCCGAGACGCAGCGCCTGCATATCGCCGACCTGACCGTCGCCCTCTACGGCCAGGACGGCCAGGCGCGGAACATGAACGGCCAGTTCTATGACTACGCCGCCGGTCCGCGGCGCCTCGTCGAAAGCGGGATGTCGCTTCCCGCCGGAGCGCAGACGCGTTTCCGGCTCTATTTCCCGGAATCGGCCAATGTCGTCCCAGCGCGCTATCGACTGCAGGAGTTGGGCGGCGAGGCTGCGGGAGGGCCGATCACGCCTTGATGGTCCTGCACGACGACAGCACGTCGGCGATCCTTAGCGCCGCCGGCGTTTCTGCATGACGAAGCCGATGACCTTGGCGGCAGCCTCGAAATGCTCTTTCGGGATGGTCTCGTCGACGTCGACGACGGCGTAGAGGGCGCGGGCCAGGGAGACATTCTCGACGATCGGCACGTGGTGCTCGCGCGCCACTTCGCGGATGCGCAGGGCCAGGGCGTCGACGCCCTTGGCGACGCAGACGGGGGCGGCGTCGCCCTCGCCCGGCTCATAGCGCAGGGCGACGGAATAGTGGGTCGGGTTGGTGACGATGACCGTGGCCTTGGGCACGTTCTGCATCATCCGCTGACGGCTGCGCTGGCCGCGGATCTGCTTCAGCCGCGCCTTGACGTGGGGGTCGCCCTCGGACTGCTTGTACTCTTCCTTCACCTCTTCCTTGGACATGCGCATCTTCTTGGCGAAGCTCATGCGTTGCCACAGGTAGTCGGCGCCCGCAGTGAAGGCGAGGAAGACCAGCGCCCCGCCCATCAGCGACACGGCCAGGTCGCGCGCGAAGGGCAGGATCATCGCCGGGCTCATGGCGGCCATGTTCTCCAGCTCGCGCGTGTGCGGCTTCAGCACCGCCCAGCAGATCACGCCCACGGCCAGCAGCTTGATGAAGGTCTTGATGAACTGCACCAGGCCGTCGGGGCCGAACAGGCGCTTGAAGCCCTGAAGCGGGCTCAGCTTTGACAATTTGGGCTTCAGCTTTTCGGCGGTGAAGATCAGGCCGGACTGGGCCAGGTTGCCGCCCGCCCCGCCGATGATGACCGCCAGCATCACTGCGCCCATGAAGGGGGTGGCCGCCCACAGGGCGCGGGCCCCGATCGCGACCCCGCCCCCGGCCTCCAGCGCGCCGGTCATGGTGTGGGGCGCGGCGATGAAGGGCAGCAGGTCCTCGGCGATGGAGGTGGCGAAACCGCCCCCCGCCATCAGGATCACCGCCGCCGCGCCCATCAGGGCCAGGGTCGAACCGACGTCCTGCGACTTGGCGACGTCACCCTTTTTCCGCGCGTCCTCAAGCTTCTTTGGTGAGGCGTCTTCTGTCTTGGACTCGGGATCGGCGCCTTCAGCCACCGGCGCCTCCCGCGAACACCCGCGCCAGGGCGCGGTAACGATCGATGAAGATGGTCCCCATCACCCCCAGCGACAGAGCGAAGACCGACAGGCCCAGGATGACGCTGAGCGGGGCGGCGGCGAAGAAGACCTGGAACTGCGGCATGACCCGCGCGATCAGACCGGACGCCAGGTTGAAGATCAGGGCGAACACCAGCACCGGCGCCGCCAGCTGGACGCCCAGCATGAAGCTGTCGCCGACGGTCTTCACCGCCATGGTGGCGAAATCCTGCATGAGCAACGGCTTGGCCGGGGCGATCAGCTCATACGACCCGACCAGGCCGGCGATGAACAGATGGTGGGTGTCGGTGGCGAAGATCAGCGTCGTGCCCAGCAGCATCAGAAAGGCGGCGATGGTGGTGCCGGGCTGGGCCTGCAGCGGGTTGGCGGTCTGGGCGAAGCTGAGGGTGGTCTGCAGGGACACGATCTCGCCCGCCGTCGACAGGGCCGAGGTGAAGATGCGCAGCAGGGTCCCGATCATCAGGCCGGTCACGACCTCGCGGATGATCCAGCCCGCCATGCCGCCGACGGTCGCAGGCAGCGCCGGCAAGGCGCCCGCCACCACCGGCCACAGCACCAGGGCCAGCAACAGCGCCAGCGCCAGGCGGATGCGCGGCGGCACATAGGTCTCGCCGATCCCGGGCAGCATCAGCAGCACGGCGCCCAGCCGGGCGAAGATCAGCCCGCCCGCCCAGATCTGATCGGCGGTGGCGTAGGATTCCACTACATGCCCGCGATGCGGGCCGCGATCTCGCGCATGAAGCCGCCCAGCAGCGCGCCCATCAGCGGCAGGAACAGCAGCAACGACACGAAGATGGCCAGGATCTTGGGCGCATAGATCAGGGTCTGTTCCTGGATCTGCGTCAGGGCCTGGAACAGACCGATGCTGACGCCGACCACCAGGCCGACGATGAGCACGGGCGCGCACAGCTGGATCGTCAGCCACAGGGCGTCACGACCCACATCCAGAACTTCGGCGCCGTTCATTGAAAATCACGCTCCCGGGAACTGGGCGGAAATTGCCGGGTGCATGGTTAACGAGAGGTTAGGACGAACGGATTCTCCCTTCCTTCATGGAAAGGGAGGGGTATGAAGCGGCCATGACCGACTCGATCGCCAAGCCCCCCCTGACCCAGGCCGACGCCGAGGCCGCCGTGCGCACCCTGATCGAATGGGCGGGGGACAATCCCGACCGCGAGGGGTTGCTGGATACGCCGGGCCGCGTGGCGCGCAGCTACAAGGAGTTGTTCGCCGGGTACGAACAGGACCCGCGCGCCTATCTGGAGCGGACGTTCGAGGAGGTCGGCGGCTATGACGAGTTGGTGGTCCTGAAGGACATCCGGTTCGTCAGCTTCTGCGAACATCACATGCTGCCGGTCGTGGGCCGGGCGCACGTCGGCTATCTGCCGACCGATCGCGTCGTCGGCATCTCCAAACTGGCGCGGGTGGTCCAGGGCTATGCCCGGCGGCTGCAGATCCAGGAGAAGATGACGTCCGAGATCGCCACCGCCATCCACGAGGTGCTGCGGCCCCAGGGCGTCGGCGTGGTGATCGAGGCCGAGCACAGCTGCATGACGCTGCGCGGCGTCAACGTCCCCGGCGCCAGCCTGACCACCAGCCAGCTGATCGGCGTGGTCCGCGACGATCCCCGCACACGTGAGGAATTCCTGAGGCTGGTCCGCGCCTGATCCTGATCACCGGTGTTCCGACGCCGCGATTGCGAAGCCCCCCGCCAGGACCTGCCGTCGTCCGGGACCGGCCATCGCATCCGGCGTCGGAGGCAGGGTGGTGACCGTGCCGTTCTCCTGTAGGGGCGGCCCCTGCTCCGGAGGATAGGGAGAGCGAGGGTGGACGACGCGCCATCCCCGTTCAGCGCAGCAGCAGGATGACCGATCGCCGGAAACGGCGATATCCCACCGCTGGTCATCAGTTTCGCTACGCCCCCGTCTTGGGCCCTTTCTTGCGGCCCCCTTCTTGCGGCGACGCAAGTGAAGGAGGCCCGGATCATGGCCTGGACCGCAATTTCGTATCGAAACGAGACGCCGCCCATCGCGCGCGGCGGCTGGCTGGATGCGCTGCGTTTCATCGTGGCCTTCATGATCATCCTGCACCATTTCCAGGGGGCCGGGCCGGTCCCGCTGGCCGAGCATCTGCATCCGGTGTTCGAGCGCGGCGGGTTTCTGCTGACCAATTTCTTCCTGATCGACAGCGGCTATGTGCTGATGCGGGTCTATGCGGGCGCCGTCGGACGGGGCGCCATGTCGCCGGGCGATTTCGTGCTGAAGCGGGTGCTGCGGGTGGTTCCGGCGCATCTGATCATGCTGCTGTCGCTGGTGGCGCTGGTGTTGCTGGGCACCGCGGTGGGGGCGCCGCCGCGCAATCCGGAATGGTTCGCCTGGGATCAGTTTCCCGCCCAATTGCTGCTGGTCCAGTCGTTCGGCGTGCACGGCGGACTGGGCTGGAACGCGCCGACCTGGTCGGTCTCGGCCCTGATCGGCTGCTATCTGGCGTTCCCGTGGATCCTGAAGGGTTTGAGGCAGGTCGGGCCATGGACGGCGCTGGGATTGGGGGTCGCGGTCTATCTGCTGGTCAATGAGGCGACGTGGGCGCTGCTGGATTTCCCCGTCTATCAGATGCCGCTGAAATACGGCTTCATCCGCGCCCTGCCGCTGTTCTTCCTGGGCATGACGCTGGCGGTGTTTGCGGAAAAGGTCTGGATCGACCCGCGCGCGGCGCGCTGGCTGCTGGGCCTGTCGGCGCTGGGTTTGGCGGTGGTGCAGCATTCCGACAAGCACGCCCTGGTGTCGCTGACCCTGATCTCGCTGATCATCCTGGCGGCCGGCGCCGTGCCGGTGGTGCGGCCGTCGAAACTGGTTGAGCGGGCGGCGGTCGTGTCCTTCGCCATGTTCATCAGCAACGAGGTGGTGCGGATCGCCTGGTTCGGCGTGGTCAACCAGCTGGTGGCGCGCTTCGGCCTGGCGACGCCGGTGCAGTGGATCCTGTGGGGCGCGGGCGTGCTGTTCGCCGTCGCCTTCGCCTTCGCCTTCCACCTGATCATCGACGACCCGATCCAGAGCCGCATCCGGGCCTGGATGAAGCGCCGGCGCAGGCCGGTCGCCGTGGCGCAGCCGGTGGTGTCGCTGGAGGGGTAGCGCCCTTCGATCCTCCCCCGTTTACGGGGGAGGGGGACCGCCGCAGGCGGTGGTGGGGGCGGAACCCATCCACCGCGCTTGAACCCGCCCCCTCCACCATGCTGCGCATGGTCCCCCTCCCCCGCTACGCAGGGGAGGATCGATCCAAACCTACAGATACCGGATCACGGCCGGCGTGCGGTCCCAGGCGTCGTTCAGACCGTCCTCATAGCTGATGGGGACGCGGGCCAGCTCCTCGGGCGTGACATCGTCCAGGCAGGCGATGTTGACGGCGACGAAGTCCCCGCCCATCGGCTCGAAACTGGCCATGGCGAAGGCGTGGACGCCGCACAGGCGGCAGAAGCGATTGCGGATCTCGCCCGCGTCGTGGCGATAGTCGACCAGGTCGGCGCAGCCCTGAAGCACGCGAAAGAACTCCGGCGGGACGAACGCCTTCCAGAACCCGGTCTTCATGCAGAAGCGGCAGTTGCAGCGGAAACTGCGCGTCCACCAGACGCCCGGCCGGGGCGGCGGCGAGCGGTCGCCCGGCGGGGCCAGATCGATCTCGCACTGAAAGCGCACAGCGCCGCAGTGACACCCCCCATGCCGCAGCGCCCGCATCCGGGTCAGCCCCCTGTCAGATGCAGGAAATTGTCGTCCGGGTCGCGGAACCAGGCCAGCCGCATGCCGTCCGACACATGGACGTCGCCGTCACGATCGATGCCGTCGAAATAGTCGAAGACGACGCCCCGGCCCTTCAGCTCGGCGACGATGGAATCGACCTCGCCGCCGCAGTCCCAGACCACGGCGTTGGCCTTGTTCGTCCCGGCGAAGTCGGACTGATAGACGTTCAGCAACGTGCCGCCGGTGCGAAAGCACAGCAGGCAATCCGACACGGTCCGCTCCAGCGGCAGCCCCAGCGTCGTCTCGTAGAAGTCGCGCGCGCGGCCCAGATCGCTGACCGCCACGATGGCTGAAGACGGTTTGTCCTTCAGCATGATGGCCTCCGTCCCGTGTCGTCGTCCGGTCCCGATGCGCCGGACCGGACGACAACCCATAGAACGGATCGAGGGTCCTCAGCCTCCGCAGGCCCCGTTATCTGAAACGGGGATACGGCCGTTCTGCATGACCAGTTTCAGATCCTTCAGCGCCGCCAGACCGGTCGTGGGGTCGCCCGGCATGGCGATCAGGTCGGCGTAGTTCCCGGCCTTGAGCGCGCCCAGGCGGGCGTCGCCGATCACCGCCGCCGCCTCGACCGTGGCCGATTGCAGGGCCTGGGCCGGGGTCATGCCGCTTTCGACATAGGCGTCCAGCAGGTGGCGCGAACCGACGCCGCGGCCGCCGTTGACCGGATAGTAACCGTCCGAGCCGGCCGCGATCTTCACCCCGGCCGCGCGGGCCCGGCGCAGGCGGTCGCGCTGACGCTCCAGCTGGGCGGCGATGGCTTCGGGTGGCGGGGCATTGGCCGGGTCGTGCGAGGCGAATTCGGTGAACAGGGCCTGCGAGGCGTCGGTCGGCACAAGCCAGACGCCCTTTTGCGCCATCAGCCGCAAGGTCGCGTCCGAGGCGGCGTAGCCATGCTCGATCGAGGTCACGCCGGCCATCACCGCATCGCGGGTTCCGGCGTCGCTGGTGGCGTGGGCGGCGACGGTCAGGCCATGGCGTTTCGCCTCGGCCACGACGGCGGTCAGTTCCTCGACCGACAGGCGGGTGCGCTGGGGCGTGGCCTCGGCATAGACCTTGATGACATTGGCCCCGCCGGCGATGGCTTCGCGCACGGCCTGGCGGGCGTCCTCGACGCCGCGCACGACGCGGTATTCGCTGTCCACCAGATGATGGGGATCGCCCGCCACATGCTCGATCTGGCCCCCTTGCGACGACAGGGGCGGACCCGAGACATACATGCGCGGTCCCTCGATATGGCCGTCGCGGATGGCCCGGCTCAGGATCACGTCCAGGAACCGCCCCGCGTTGCCCAGGTCGCGCACGGCGGTGAAGCCGGCGTGCAGATAGGCCTTCGCGTGCGGCGCCGAGCGCAGGCTGCGATAGGCGTCGCCCAGAATGGCGTTGTCGCGTGCGGCGACATCGGCCAGCCCTTCTTCAAAGCCCTGCTCCAGCAACAGATGCGTATGGGCGTCGATCAGGCCGGGCAGGACCGAGCAGCGCGACAGGTCGACCACGGTCGTCCCCTCGGGCGCGGTCAGCCCCTGCCCCACCTCGGTGATGCGGCCGCGCTGGATCAGCAGGTCGCGCGGTCCGACCATACGGCCGGTTTCGGAATCGAACAGGTTCCCGGCGCGCACCAGAGTGACCGGGCCGCCCCGATTCTGGGCCGAAGCGATCTGCGGGACCAGGACGGGTGAAAGGACGGCCGCAGCGGCGGCCAGGCAGAGGGCGAGACGTTTCATGGGGCTTCCCAGCATGTCCGGAGAAAGGACGATGCAGCCAGGAGGCGGTCAGACGGCCGTTCGGATGATGAATTCGTCGTAAACTCGACGCACCGTCAGATCGGCATCCGCATGATTTCCTGATAGGCGGCGATCACCTGGTCGCGCACGGCGATGACGGTTTCCAGCGAGGCCTCGGCGCTGGAGACGGCGGTGACCACGTCGATCAGGCTGCCCTGACCCTGGACGTTCTGGGCCATCTGGGTTTCGGCGGCGCGGGACTGCTGGGTCGCCTCCTGCATGACGTTCTGCAACAGATCGCCGAAGCCGCCGCCCTGGGGCGCGGACACGGTGGACGGCCCGGGGGTCCCGCCGCCCTGGACCGCCGCATAGGCCTTGGCCGCCATCATGGGATTCATGGTTCAGTCCCTCACTTCTTGAGGATGTCGAGGGTGCGGCTGTCCATCGACCGCGCCGTCTCGATCACGTTCAGGTTCGCCTCATAGGCGCGCTGCGCCTCGCGCATGTCCATCGCTTCGACCAGGGTGTCGACGTTGGGGCGCAGCACATAGCCGTCGGCGTCGGCCGCCGGATGCGACGGGTCGTATTCCTTGCGGAAGTCGCGCTGGTCGGGCCGGACCTCGGCCAGGGCCACGCCTGTAGCGCCGTCGACGTTGCGCGCCTGGAATACCGGCACCTGGCGGCGATAGGGCTGGCCGCCCGCGACCTGGGCCGTGGACTCGGCGTTGGCGATGTTCTCGGCGATCACGCGCATGCGCGACTGCTGGGCCTTGAGCGCGGTGGCCGCGACGGCCATGGCGCTGTTTCGGGGCGGGGTCACGTCAGACATGGATCAGGTCCCTCAGCCCACGGGCTTCTTGGCGGCCAGACGCAGCATCTGCATCGACTTCTGGTAGAAGCCGATGGCGGCGTCATAGGCCATGCGGCTCTCGGCCATCTTGAGCATCTGCTCCTCGACCACGACGGAATTGCCGTCCAGCGTGGTCTCGGAATCCGGCGCGCTGACACCGTCAAAGCGGGCGACCGGCCCGGCCGGGGCGATATGGGCGGCGCTGGTGCGCGTCATCTGCAGCGGCCCACCCGAGCGCATGGCCGCGGCGAAATCGGTCGGCGTCTTCAGATCACGCGCGGCGTAGCCGGGGGTGTCGGAGTTGGCCACGTTCTGGGCGATCACCCGCTGGCGCTCGTCCAGCCAGCCCAGGCGGCCCTTGATCTGATTGAGAAGCGGCAGGTCGGTGACGGACACGGCGCGCTCCTTTCCCCGGTTGCGACCGGCAGAAAATGCCGTGTGCATGGTTAACATCCGGTTTCCTAAACGCCCCGTTAACCAGGATCGTTAAGGCTGCGCCCTCGACCGGCACGCGCGCCGGCGGGGCCCCTGCATGAACCTTCTCGATCTCGCCCGCGCCATCTTCGGCCTGGCCTTCACCCTGGGCCTGATCGGCCTGGCCACCTGGGCCGGCCGCCGTTACGCGCCGCAACTGCTGGCCAGGCTGCAGTCGGCCGAGCGCGGCGAGCGCCGCCTGAAGGTCGTCGAGACCCTGGTGCTGGACCCGGCGCGACGGCTGGTGCTGGTCCGCGTGGATGATGAAGAGCGGCTGATCCTGCTGGGCGAGGGCCGCGAACTGATCGAGCCGCGCCAGCCGTCGGGTGGCGTGAAGTGAGCGGGCGCAACGCTTCGAAAGTGTTCGCCCTGCCCACGCGCGCCGAGTTGAAGCGCGCGGCGCTACTGTCCCTGCTGACCACCGGCCTGTGCCTGATCTGGCCGCTGGCGGCGCTGGCGCAGGAGGTGGCCCAAGGGGCGGCGACCGGATCGGCCATCAATATCGACCTGGGCACCGGGGCCGGCCTGACCGAGCGGGTGGTGCAACTGGTCGGGCTGATGACCGTGCTGTCGCTGGCCCCGTCAATCGTCATCATGACCACCAGCTTCGTGCGGATCGTGGTGGTCCTGTCGCTGCTGCGGACCGCGCTGGGCCTGCAACAGTCGCCGCCGAACGTGGTTCTGGTGTCCCTGGCCCTGTTCCTGAGCGCCATCGTCATGGCCCCGACCTGGCAGGACGCATATGATTCGGGTATCCGGCCGCTGATGGATCAGCAGATGGAGCTGCCCCAGGCCTTCGATGCGGCGTCAGAACCTGTGAAGACTTTCATGCTGTCGCAGGTGAGTGCGTCGGACCTGGGATTGTTCACCCGACTGTCCCGGATCGAGGCCCCGACCGAGGCCCAGGACCTGCCCCTGCGGGTGGTCACGCCGGCCTTCATGATCAGTGAGCTGAAGCGCGCCTTCGAAATCGGATTTCTCCTTTTCGTTCCGTTCCTTGTGATCGATCTGGTGGTCGCCAGCGTGCTCATGTCCATGGGCATGATGATGCTGCCGCCGGTGGTGGTTTCGCTGCCCTTCAAATTGATCTTCTTCGTCCTGGTGGACGGGTGGAGACTGGTGGCCGGAAGCCTGGTCGAGAGCTTCCAGCGGGGGACCGGAACGGGCTGAAATCCCCAGCCTTGGGGCGATTGCGGGCGACAGCGACTTGCCAAGCCGCCCGAAACGCGTGTTGATCCCCCGGTCTTCGCCCTGGAATCACTGGGCGACCACCTTTGGGAAACGACCCTCATGACCACTCAAGCTGAACTGATCGCCGCCGTCGCCAAGGACGCAGGTGTCTCGCAGGCCGACGCCGGCCGCGTGCTGGAAGCGATCGTCAAGAACATCCACAAGAGCCTGACCTCGGGTTCGGACGTTCGCATCTCGAACCTGGGTGTCTTCGACACCGCCGCTCGCGCCGCTCGCGAAGGCCGCAACCCGGCGACGGGCGCGACCATCAAGATCGCCGCCTCGAAGGCCGTCCGTTTCCGCGTCTCCAAGCCGCTGAAGGACGCCGTGAACGGCTAGGATCGACGTCCCTTTGGGGAACGCGATCAAGCCCTCAAGCAGTCTGACGCCGCGCGTCAGGCGATAGGGCTCTAATCAAGCGGCCGCGCTCGTCGCGGCCGCCGGACGGGCGGGCGTCGCGGCAGCGCGATTCCCGCCCGTTTTCTCTCTCAGTTGGGTCTTCATCGCCGACACCCAGCCGGCGAAGGTGTCGGCCGAGGCCGTCAGGCCCGTGACGGCGTCCGGCGCATCCTTGCCGTCCGGTCCCGCCAGGGCGATGCGCAGGGCCGGCGCCGAACGCGCGCCCGCCACGAACGGCCCATAGTTCCGCGACAGCCGCGCCAGGGCGCCCGCGTCGCGCGCCAGCGAATAGCCGATCCCCGCCCGCATCAGCCGGCTTTCCTCGTCCGCCGTCAGCGCCGTGGACGTGGTCCGGAAGCGGTCGCCCAGGCTCTGTTCGTACAGGGTCGCAGCGCCCGCCCAGTTCTGCTGCTTCCAGAAGACCTCGGCCCGCACCGCGCGCGCGGCGGGGCTGGCGTCGCGATCCAGCAGCTCCAGCGCGTGGTCGAAGCGGCCCAGCTCCATCAGGGCCCGCGCCTCCAGCGCCTTGCGCTCGCCGGTCATGGCGGCGGGCAGCAAGGTCGTGCGGCTGGACCACAGGGCCTGCAGCGCCGCCTCAGGCTGGCGATCCATCAGATAGACGGTGGCCAGGTCGGTCGCGACCTGGGCCTTGGCCACGCCTTCCAGCCGATTGTCGACCTGGTATTTCAGCAGTTCGGCCGCCGGATCCAGCAGATCGACATCGACCAGCCGCCGGGCCAGCCGCCGCACCATCTCGTCGCCCTCGGCCCCGACCGGGGTCAGTTCACGGAAATCATAGAACAGGCCCAGCGCCTGGATCGGTTGCAGGCCATCGGCGCCGCCGTCCAGGAACAGGGCGCGGAAGGCGGCGGACAGGTCGGCGTTCAGCTCGACCCCGCCGGGCAGATTGGCGATCCGCTTGCCCGCGCCGCGCAGGGTGGTCAGCGCCTCGCGATAGAGGCCCTGTTGCAGATAGAGGCCGCCCAGGGTGCGGATCACGGCCAGTTCGGTGGCGTCGCCGCGCCAGCGCCATTTCAGCTGCTCCAGCTGGGCCGCCGCCTGATCGGGCTTCAACGCGCCGCGCGCCATCTCCAGCCGCACCACGCCCAACTTGGCCGGGGTCGCTATGCCGTCCAGCGGCGCGCGGGCCACGGCCTTGTAGATGTTCAGAGCGCGCGCGCTTTCGCCGCCCAGTTCGAACATTCGCGCCTGGACCAGACGGCCGGCCAGCTGATCCGTGGCGGGGGCGTTCTGGCTGAAGGCGTATTCCAGCAGCACCTTGGCCGCCGCCAGATCGCCGGTCTCGACCGCCGCCATGGCGTGGGCGGCGCCGAAGCGGGCGCGCCAGTCCTGGGGGAATTTGTCGATGGCCGGGGCGCCGGCGGCGAAGGCGCGCCGCGCCTCGGCCCAGTCGCCGCGCTGGGCCGCGACATAGCCCTGCCAGACCTTCGTCGCCGGATCGCCGGCCAGGGCGCCGGCGGCCAGATCGGCCTCGGCCTCGGTCCAGCGGCCGATGGCGGCGCGGGCGGCGCCACGCAGGCCCCTTACCTCCGGCTCGCCCTGCAAGGCGGGCGTCTGGGCGACCAGGGCGTTCAGCACCCCGATCCCCTCGTACGACAGGCCCGAGCCGATCAGGAAGCGCGCCAGCGCCAGCCGCGCCTCGACCGGGCCGCGCGGCGTCTCGGCGGCGCGGGCGGCCTCGCCGGCGGCCGCATCCTGAAGCTCGCGATAGCGGGCGGGAAAGCCAGCGTGGCCGACATCGGCCCATTCGGCCAGCACCAGCGCCGGATAGGGCGCCTTCCGGGGCGCCGCATTGCCGGCGACGGCGTGTTCCAGACCGGCGGTCGGGGTCGATAACTTCAGCCCGCCGGGCCGCGACAGGGTGACCAGATCGCCGGCCGCCTGAATCCGCAGATCGTCGCGCCGCGTCTCGACCGCCAGGCCGTGGGCCGTGGGCAGCAGGGTCAGATCGACGGTCTGGCGACGCTCGCCAAAGCCCTTGGCCGGGCCGCGCGCGGTGATGGCGGCGAAGCGGTCGCCGATCAGGGGATCGGTCAGCCAGACGGTGCGCGTCGCGCCCGCCAGTTGCGCCACCAGCGCCGGCTCGCCGCTGTCGTCGCGCGCGACCTGAACGCCGGGCGCGGCGGTCGCATCGGGGGCCAGGGCGACGGTCCAGCGCGTCCCCTCGGCCTGGGCCGAGACGGCGACGGTCTCGGGCGCGGCCAGGCGCACGACGGTGTAGTCGGGGCCGGCGGCCCAGCGCGCATCGGTCGCGGGACCCAGCGAGCGGGCCCTGGCCATGTCCATCGGCGCGGCGCCGTCGAAGACGATCCACACCGCCCCGCCCCGCCGGAAGACGGCGGCGGCCGGCGCCGCATCGTGCCAGTCGAAGGTCAGGTCCAGCCGTTCGCCGGCGACGCGGGCGACGACGGGCACCGGCTTGGCGCGGACGGCGGGCGCGAGCGGCGCCTCGGGACCCTTGCCCGGCGCATACAGGTTCAGCCAGACGGCGCCGTCGGCCACGCCGCTGCGGGCGTCGCCGCCCTCGACCAGGGTCAGGACCAGTTCGGTGGCGCCCCGCACAGCGCGGGTCTCGACCTTTTCGACCCCGGCGGGCGGGTTCAGTTTCAGCCGCGACACGTCCGGCGCGGCGGTGGCGCCGATGCGCACGACCACGGTGCGGCCGTCGCGGCTGATCCGCGCGCGCGAACCGACCACGCCGGCGAATTCGACGCGGGTGAAGGCGGCGTTCTGGCCCACGCGGATGGCGACGGGATCGACGCCGCCGGCCGCCTCCTGCGCCAGGGGGGTCAGCGGGGCGAACACGACGGCACCCGCCGCGGCGACGGCCACGGTCGACTTCAGAACGCGTTTGCTGGCCATGGCCCCGGACATTGGTCCGCAGCCTGGGGCCAAAGCCCTTTAATCGCGGTTAACGGAAGGTGACTGTTGCGCCTCCAGCGCCGCCTTCATCATCGTCAGGGCGACCTCCAGGCAGGCCAGCCGGCAGGCCCCCCGCCCGATCTCGCCAAAGCGTCGCACGGCATGGGTCGTCGCTTCGTCCCGGCGCGCCACGGCGAAATGCACCAGCCCGGTTTCGTCGTCGGGTCCGGCGGGTCCTGCGAAACCCGTCACCGCCGCCGCCAGCCCCGCGCCCGAGCGGTTCAACGCCCCCTCGGCCATGGCCCGCGCGACCGGCTCGGACACGGCGCCGGCTGTGGCCAGAAGGTCGGGATCGACGTTCAGCGCCTGGGCCTTGGCCGCGTCCGTATAGACGACGAATCCGCGCTCGAAGACATGCGACCGCCCCTCGACGTCGGTCAGGATCGAGGCCAGCAGACCGCCGGTGCAGCTTTCGGCCGTGGCCAGCGACAGGTCGTGTTCGTCAGCCAGTCCCAACACGGCGTCGACCAGGCGCTCGGTCGCGGTTGGCAGGGTGGCGCTGAGGGTCTCGGTCATGGCCATCGAACGGGCGGCCAGCCGCGACGTTCCGCCTCTTGCGAGGGCCGTCCGAAAGGTCGACATGCCTATCGTCGTCGCAAGGAACCGTACCGTGTCCGAAGCTGAATACCCGCGCCTGAGCACCCTTTCGACCGGGTTGCGGTGCCGTTGCCCGCGCTGTGGCGAGGGGCCGCTGCTGAAAGGGTATCTGACGATCCGCGACGAATGCCCGGTGTGCCATCTGGACTATGGCTTCGCCGAGCCGGCGGACGGCCCGGCCTTCTTCGCCATGTCGGCGGTCGGCCTGGTCGGGATGATCGGCTTCATGATCTTCGAGTTCAGCGTCCGGCCGCCGATCTGGGTGCATCTGGTGGTGACCTTCCCCATCCTGATCGCGATGTGCCTGGGTGTGCTGCGGCCGTTCAAGGGCTGGATGGTCAGCGAGCAATATGTGCACAAGGCGGTCGAGGCGACCTTCGACAGCAGCCGCCGCTAGGCCTTCGTCGCGCCGTTCCGGCGTTTGATCGCAAGCGGCTATTCTTCCGCGTTCCCTGGGTGACTGCATTTCCTGAAATGGAGATGCGTGCATGAGCCCCCCCCTGATGACCGGCGCCGCCCTGGGCGTCATCGCCTTCCTGGCCCCCCAGGTCGCCTCGGCCCAGTGCGAGCAGCGGCTGGAGCGGGCGGTGGCGGCCATAGGCACGCTGTCGGACTCGGTGGACCGCCGGGTGCATGACCAGTTGATCGACCTGCACGATGAAGCCGGCGGCAACGAAGGCCGATGCGTGGAGGCCGGCGTCGCGCGCATGGAAGATCTGCTGCGCCGCAACGGTGCGCAGATCGAGGGCGATGTCGGACCCGCTGCGACCGGTCGATCGGGCGGCGGCGGCGCGTCGACCAGCGGCGGTGGCGGCGGCTCGAGGCCCAGCCTGGTCCAGGTGACGCCGCCCACGCCCTTCTCTCGAACGGTGGAGCAGGGCATCGCCGCCCTGCCAGCCGCGCAACAGGCCGAAGCCCGGGATGTGGGTCGCTATGTCGAGAACATCCGCGGCTTCGGCGTGCAGATCTCCGGCGACCTCGCCGCCCAGGCGCCGGCCCAGGCGAACGCGGTGGCGCTGACCACCAACACCGCCATCGTGGCGGCCGAGGCCCTTCAGAAAACCCTGATGCAGCCCAGTCATATCGAGATGCTCTACGATCAACTCGTGGACTCGGTCAGGGATGCGCAACAGGCCGACAGGGCGCTGTCCGCCGCCTATCAGGCGGTTCTGAGGGAGCGTTCGTCGTCGACGTCCCTGGATCGGCTGGAGGCCGCGCTGGCGCATAGCCTGGCGATGCAGGCGAAGTTGGATCAGTTGGAAGGCCGCGCCGCGCAAGGCAAGTACGACGCCTTGGCCGAAGGACGACCCGAGGGGTACGCGGCGGCTCTCGCCGCACTGGAAGCCAAGCATCAGCAGGAGAACCGCGCGCTGGACGCGCAGTGTGACGCCCGCAACCAGATGGCGCAGCAGGAACTGGCGAAAGACTACCTCTCCGGCAATCGCGAATCCAACGCCATCGGGGCGGCCATCGCCGACTGCCAGGCCATCTCGTTCCCGGTATGGCAGAGGCAGAAACAGGAAGCGGACGCCCTCGAAGCGCGCTTCGCCGCCCTCGATGACCTGGCCCCGCCACGCCCCAGGCGGAACCCGCCGCGCAGCAATCCGCCGCGGACCCAAACACCGCCCCGCCCTGCGCCAAACCCGACGCCGCCGCCTCCCCCGCCGCCCGCCGCCGAACAACCGCCTAAGCCGTTGAGCCCGCAGGAGATCGCCCAGCAGCGGCGGGACCGAGAGCAGGCGCTCTCCGACGCCCGTCGGGCTCTGGATCGGGCGCTGACGAACGTGGAGGAAAACCCGAACAGCCACGAGGCCCAGGTAAAGCTCGACGGCGCGAAGATGGTGGTTCAGCACGCCGATGAGGCCTATCGCGGCCATCTGGCGCAATACGCGCCATCGGAGTTGGCCGACTACGAATCCTACCAATACAGCATGGGTCGGCGGACTCTTCGCCCCATCGAGGACATTCAGGACAGGGTCGGACGCAGTCCCGCCCCGAGCGGCGGCCTCACGCCCACGTCTGCCCCGGAGGCCGGCCTGGAGTCCGCATGGAGAGGGTTGACCGGGAAAGGTCCGCCTCCAGCCCAGGACGTTGCGCCGACCACGCCCGTAGAGAGATCGACAGCCGGCGACGTGGACAGCATCCGGCGGGGCGCGCCGCCCGAAGGCGGCCTTACGCCGACGCCTGCGCCTGAAGCAGGGCTGGAATCCGCATGGAGAGGGTTGACCCCGCAACCTCGCTCTTCGTCGCAAGAGGTTTCGCCGACAAGCCCCGTGCCCTCCGCGCCCCGAACCGTCGATGACATCGGACGCAACGCCGCGCCCGAAGGCGGCCTTCCGGCCACGCCGGCTCCAGAGGCGGGACTGGCGTCCGCATGGCGGGGATTGATGACCCCGCCCGCCTCATCACAGCCGGCCGCCCCCGCCTCCGCTTCACCGACGGGGTCCGAACCCTAAGGGGCGCGCCCCTGCGCGTTCCGGATCAGGTCGCCGGGGCGACCGTCGCCTGGGCGATCAGGTCGCGGGCCTTGGCGACGGCGTCGGCGGTGGTCAGTTCGCCCTTGGTGATCTGGTCGGCCCATTCCATCAGCGGCTCGCCGGTCACGGCGCCCGCATTGGCGGCTTCTTCCAGATAGACGCCGTTGGAGCGGACGATGACCTCGTCCCACGCCTTGCGGACTTCGGCCCAGTAGTCGCGGGTGGCGGCCCAATAGTCGTCGCCCGGCTTGGGGTCATAGGCCGTGCTGGCGCGGTAGGTGTTGATCACGTCCTCCTGGACGATAGCCAGCGGCTGACCGTCGGCGTCACCTTGGGCGGGGCCCATCTTCATATTGTCCTGGATGTGCACCCAGCCGCCGGGCATCAGGGCGTGGCGGTTCGTGCCCAGGTAGCGGTCGTAGATCGGGTTGCGCACCGCGTCGCGGCGGGCCAGCGGACGCCAGGTCGGGCCGCTGGTCCATTGCGGCAGGCCATGATCGTAGGTCCAGCGGCCGATGCCGCCGTAACGGGGGGAATCGTCCGTCTGCCAGACCGTCTGGGACCAGGCGCCGCGCCGCTCGCCCTCGGCCACGGGGCTCAGCGTCCAGTGGTCCGGACCGGCGTAGGTTAGGACGGTCGCCGGCTGATAGGCCCAGTCCTGGCGCCAGTGTTTGATGACATGCGTCGGACCATCGTCACCCATGCGGATGACCAGGATATGCTGCAGGCTGATCCGCTCGCCGTCGTCGTAGACGACACGGACGATCTCGTTGCCGCCCGACAGCTTTTCCTCCAGCGGTTCATAGCCTTCGCGGAAGCTGACGTTCTCGCGCATGTCGAAGCGCACGCGATACTGGCCGGCCTGGGCCAGGATCGACTGGCGATCGCGTTCGAACTGCGAGGCCGGAATCTGGGCCGAGACGGGCGCCGGAGCGGCGACCTCGGCCAGGGCCGGCGAGGTCACCAGAAGCGCGGCGGCGATGATGAAGGCGCGAGTCATGGCCTGGTCCTTATTGAAACTCATTCGCACTCTTCTCACCCCTCGATTACAGACGCAAGGCCAGCGAGATACCGAAATTGCGCCCCGGCTGGGTGTAGGCGTCGCGGGCGACCGAGGTCGCGGCCACGCCGCGGATGTCGCTCCACCAGCTGTATTTCTCGTCGAACACATTGAACACGCCGGCGCGGGCGGTGACGCGGTCGGTCACGTTCCAGTAGGCCGTCAGGTCGACCAGGGCGAAGTCGTCGCCGGTGGCGCAGCCCAGGGCGGACGCCGGGTTGTAGCAGGTCAGGCCATCGGTGTCGGCGTTGGCTTTCGCCTCGGACCAAGTCACCACCGCCTGGCCGCCGAAGCGGCCCGAGGGGGCGTCATAGCCGGCGCCGAAGACGAATTTGAACGGGTCGATGCTGGGCAAGCTGGTCGTGTCGCCGCCGCTGGTGGTGTCGCCCTCGGCCCAGGCGGCGGCGATGTTCAGGCTGACGCCATTGTCCCAGTTCAGGCGGCCCTTGGCCTCGATCCCCTTCACCTCGACATCGGTGAAGTTGACGAACTGGAAGATCAGCGGATCGGAGGGCGTGCCGGCGCCGCCGACGTCCTGCTGGCTGATGAAGTCCTTGTAGTCGGCCTGGAAGGCGACGACCTGACCCGAGAAGACGCCGTTCATGACGGCCCCCTGGCGCACGCGGGCGCCGATCTCGACGCTGGTGCTGGTTTCCGGCTTCAGCTCCGGATTCGGGACCGAGATGTAGCCGAAGGCCAGGTTGGAATAGCCGTTGTTCACCTGCGACGGGGTCGGCGCCTTGAAGCCCTCGGCCCAGTTGGCGAACAGGCCGAAGGTCGGATTGGCCCACCAGACCACGCCCAGCTTGGGCGACAGGTGGCTGTCGTCCTGATCGGCGCGCAGGCCGGTGTAGAGCGGGTCATTGTCGGTCGACAGCTCATAGGTGTCGTAGCGCAGGGCCGGGATGATCTTCAGCGCCCCGCCCATCAGGGTGATCTCGTCCTGGATGAAGGCGCCGGCCAGGGTGTAGTCCGTCTTGGGGAAGGGGCTGGTGGGGAAGGTCTCGCCCGCCGGCGGCACGGTGCCGTCGCGGATGCCCTCCTGCGTCGTGCGCGACCAGTCGCCGCCGAACACCAGACGGTGCTCGACGATGCCAGAGGCGATCAGCTTGCGCCCCTCGATCGAGCCGCCGACCAGGCCGTTGTTGAACTGGTTGTCGCGGGTGCGATCCACCGCCGGATCGCGGTCCTCGAAGGTGAACTGGCGGGTGTCCGACTGCTGCCAATAGACGGCGGCGCGGGTCTCATCCAGGCCCAGGACATTGCGGCCGCGCCAGTCCAGGCCGACGCGGTCGCGCGTCGTCTCGTCGTGGCCGGTCAGCTTCAGCACGGCGTTGGGCGAGAAGGGCGGGCTGGCCGGCACGCGGCCGCTGAGCACGTCGAAATCCATCTCGCTGTCATAGTGATCCAGCGTCAGGCGCAGGCGGTGGTCGGCGTTGATGTCCCAGACCAGCTTGGCCAGCACGGCGTTCGACTGGGCGTCCAGCGGGTTGGCGGTGGTGCGGCTGGAGCCCGTCACGTCGCGGTCGCCGTTGGTCTCGGTCTCCTGATTATCGCGGCGGGTGTAGGCCAGCAGCCCCGAGAAGGCGCCCGAGCGGCGGGCCACGGCCAGGCCTTCGGTCCAGCCCTCGTCGGCCGAGCTATAGCCCACGCGGGCGCGGGCGCCGAAATCGCGGCCGTCCTGAAGGAAGTCCGACGGATCCTTGGTCGTGAAGGCCACCGCGCCGGCGACGCCGTCGGAGCCATACAGGGCCGAGGCCGGGCCACGCAGGATCTCGACCGACTTCATCAGGTCCAGATCGGAATAGCCGCCGCGACCGACGCTCTGGGCGCCGAAGATGAAGCCATCGGGGCTGCGGACACCATCGACCACCATCAGCACCCGGTCGCCGCCCAGGCCCCGGATGGTGAAGCCCTCATTGCCACTGCGGCCGGTGGTGCCCAGGGCTGCGCCGAAGCGGGCCGGCTGGCTGACGACGCTGACGCCCGGCTCGAACCGGATCAGATCCTTGATGTCCGTCGCCAGCATCGCCTCGATCTCTTCGGCGGTGAAGACTGTGACGGTGGCGGGGACTTCGTCTTCGGCCACCTCGGTGCGGCTGGCCAGGACCGACACCGCCGGCAGGGTGACCGGATCCTCGCTGGCGACGACCTCCGCGTCCGGGGCGGCCCAGGCGGGAGCCGCGGCCAGGGAAAGGGCCGACAGGCCGGCGGACAGGAGGAGGAAGGTGCGCATGAAACAGCCCCGGTTGAAAAGTTGGGGCGCAATTGCTGCGAACGACTCGCAGAGTCAATATCAATTCATGCAACACTTCCGTAGAAGGAGTCAGTGGCGGTTGTCGCGCTCGTGCTTCTTTTCCTGCGAGGTGGCCTGTTTGTCGTGCTTGGCCTGAGGGTTGTGTCCCTGATGAATGTCACCCTCGCCGCCGCCGCCTGAAATCTGGCTGCGTGGAGAAAGGTGATCCGGCGCCTCGGCGTCCTTGACCAGCGGGTCGGGGCGCGGGCCCTTGCGGTTCTCGTGACTGGCGCCGGGGCCGCCGAAACGGTCGGTGTTCGGATGTTTGTCGGGCATGCCGTTCTCCTCGTTGCTGACTCTTGGGCAACAGCGGGGCGCGGGCCTAGTTCCGGCCTCAACGACGGCCCAGCAACTCCGACCAGCGCCAGCGTCCGGTCCCCAGGGCCACGCGCGGCGCGCCCGCGTGGTCGCCCAGGGTCAGCAGGACATAGCCGCTCATCGCCTGACGGCGGCAGGCCTCGGGGGCGAAGGCGACCTCTACGGCGATGGCCTGGCGGACGCCCGCCAGACCCTTGCCCGCCTGACCGGGCGTCTGAACCCAGTCGCCGTTCCAGACCAGGATCGCCTTGCCCGCCATGCCGGGCGAGCGCTGCGCCTCGGCGGCCGCGGCCTGGATGCCGACGTCCTGGCGCAGCACGCGCTGCAGACGGGCGACCATGTCGCAGTCCCCGCCGCCGGCTCCCGAACCCGCGCCGGCCCCGGCGCCAACACCCGAACCCGATCCGCCGCCGGACCCGCCGCCGCCACCACCGCCGCCCGAACCCGCGCGGGTGGCGCCGATAAGCTGGGCGTCGCTCAGCCCCTCCATCACCGCCACGGGCGGCGCAAAGGGCGCGGGCGCGACCTGGGGCGGAGCCGGGACCGGCCGGACCGGGGCCGGGCGTGGACGGGGCGGGCTGGGGCGCGGCGACGTCGGGTTCGTCTTCGGCTCCGGCGGCGTCGGCTCGGGCGGGGCCGGTGTCTGGGGCGTCTCGGCGACTTCGCCCGGAGAACCGCCGCCAGGCTCGGCGCCCGGGACCGGCGCGGGGGGGGCACGGGGGCGCGGCGGCGCGACCAGGGTCAGATCGATCAGCCGTTCCGGCGGCTGGAACGGCGGTGAATGCAGAGGCTGCGCCGCCAGGATCGCCAGCACCACCGCCAGATGGGCCATCAGGCTCATGCACACGGCCCAGGCCCGCGAGCCCCGCCGCGCCAGACGACGGCGCCGTGCGGCGTCCGAAGGGTCCTGACCGTGATGACGGAGCTGATCGGGCATGGGCATCCGCAGGGCCGCCCCCGCTGCGGGGCCGTCCTTGGCAGACCATCGCCTCGCGTCAGCATCATGGCGCCGAGATCTGATCCATACAGCAACGCTTGTGTAAAGCTTGGCTATATTCAGAGCCGTCGGCTCGGCGTGGCTAACCTTATGTGCCGCTCGGCAAACATAGATTGGCGAAAGTCATAGTCATGATCGACGACGGGTCGGCTTTTTCTACAGTCAAGCTGACACCTTCTGGCCTTACGGGCGTCATCACGGCGCCCTCTCCCTTGCCGCAACTTCACGATCGCGCGAGCACCTGGGAGTAGCGCCCCGGCACGAAGGAGACTCAACTTGATCAAACTTACATCTAAAGCGGCGATGCTTACCGGCGTTGTGCTGATCGCCGGCCTGACCGCCAGCGGATGTGCGAGCCATAAATTCGTGCGGGAACAGGTCGGCGTCGTCGATACCCGCGTGACCGGCGTGGAAGGCACCGCCGGCGAGGCCCTGGCCCGCGCCAACGCCGCGCACAAGCTGGCCGAGGGCAAATTCCTGTATGAGCTGGTCCTGTCGGACGACTCGGTGAAATTCCCCACCGACCACTCCGCCCTGTCGCCGGAAGCCGAGCAACGCCTGGGCGAACTGGCCCAACGGCTGAAGAGCGAGAACCGCAACGTCTATCTGGAGATCCAGGGGCATACGGACTCGGTCGGCAACGCGCGCCACAACGAGCAATTGGGTGAAGCCCGGGCCGAGGCCGTGCGTCGCTTCATGAGCCGTCAGGGCATCGCCCTGAACCGCATGGCCACCATCTCCTATGGCGAAGACGCCCCGGTCGCCACGAACGACACCCCCGAGGGTCGCTCGCAGAATCGCCGCGTGGCGATCATCGTCCTGAGCTGATCCCTGACGGCGGCGGCCTTCCTCCGTCCGGAGGCAGGCCGCCGCCGGTGTTTGCCGGCAGGAAAGACACGCCGCAGCCGCCATCGCGCCGGCGCGCGCCGCAGGACGCGGCCCATCATTGCCCCGCTGCAAAATGAAGCGTATTGCGACGCATTCTTATTTTGCCGGAGCCCTCCCCGTGGCCGCACGCCTTTTCGCCCTTTTGACTTCGGTCGCCCTGTCCACCGTCTGGAGCGCCGCCCCCGCCCTGGCCCAGGAGGCGCCCACCGTCACCGAATTGGGCGAGGTCGTCGTCACCGGCACGCAGGTCGGGCTCAAGCCCGCCTTCGCCGGCGGTCAGGTCGCGACCGGCGGCCGTGTCGGCCTGTTCGGCGCCATGGACGTGATGGATACGCCCTTTGCGACCACCGCCTATACCGAAGAGCTGATCCGCAACCAGCAGGCGCGCAGCGTCGCCGATGTGTTGCAGAACGATCCGGCCGTCCGCGTCAGCAAGGGCTTCGGCAATTTCCAGGAGCTCTACATCATCCGGGGCTTCCCGGTTTACTCCGACGACATGACCTACAACGGCCTGTACGGCGTGCTGCCGCGCCAGTTCGTGGCGCCGGAGCTGCTGGAGCGGGTCGAGGTCTTCCACGGGGCGACGGCCTTCCTGAACGGCGCGGCGCCTGGCGGCAGCGGCGTGGGCGGGGCGTTCAACCTGGTGCCCAAGCGCGCGCCGAACGCGCCGTTGAACCGGCTGACGGTCGGTTGGGAAGGCGCCGATGAAATCTACGCCTCGGCCGATCTGGCGCGCCGTTTCGGCGCAGACGGCGAATGGGGCGGCCGCCTGAACCTGGCCAGCCGCGCGGGCGAAGGCGCGGTCGATCATTCCGAAACCGATCTGAAGGTCCTGGGCCTGGGCGTCGACCATCGCGGGTCGCGCGCCCGTTTCTCGGCCGACCTGGGCTGGCAGTCGCACCGCATCGACGATCCGCGTCCGCAGGTGACGCCCGCGGGCGCCGTGCCGACCCCGCCGCCGGCCGACAGCAATTTCGCCCAGCCCTGGACCTATACCGACGAGACCCAGTTGTTCGGCGCCGCGCGCGGCGAGTTCGACCTGAGCGACGCCGTCACCGTCTGGGCCGCCTTCGGCGGCCGCGACGGTGAGGAGGAGAACGTCCTGGCCAACCCCCGGGCGACCGCCGCTGGAGCGCTGAGCGCCAATCGCTTCGACAATGTGCGCAAGGACACCGTCTGGTCCGGCGACATCGGCGTGCGCGCCGACCTGACCACGGGGTCCGTTGACCACCGCCTGGTCGCCTCGGCCTCGCAGGTTCAGCTCAAGTCGCGCAACGCCTGGGCGGGCAATTTCGGCGGATTCGCCATCGGCACGCTGTATGATCCGCTGGCCATCGCCGCCCCGGCGAACGTCAGCCAGTCGGGAGACTTCAACGATCCGCAGGTGACCGAGCGGGTCAAGAGCTCGGGCGTCGCCGTCGCCGACATGATGTCCTTCCTGGACGACCGCCTCATGACCACCATCGGCGCCCGCTATCAGAAGATCGAGACGGCGTCGTACGACTACTTCACCGGAGCCTTGAACGACGGCGCCTATACCAGCGAGGCCGTGACCCCGGTGTTCGCCCTGGTGTTCAAGCCCAGCGACCGTATCTCGCTCTACGCCAACTACGCCGAGGCGTTGCAGCCCGGAAAGATCGCGCCGCAGACCGTCAACGGCGCGCCCGTGACCAACGCCGGAGAGGTGCTGGATCCCTTCACCTCGGAACAGATCGAGGCGGGTGTGAAATATGACGGTGGTTCGTTCGGCGGCGCGCTGAGCGCCTTCCGCACCACCCGACCCAGTGAGTCCTTCGACGGC
>Ga0160473_100613_pt1 | contig 23620 bp, 18 predicted proteins | sample HID1975I_E11MG_FD_108217 | JGI IMG/M metagenome (GOLD analysis project Ga0160473, IMG submission 108217) | Enriched soil microbial communities from UW Madison campus, WI, USA - HID1975I_E11 MG | ecosystem: Environmental > Terrestrial > Soil > Unclassified | place: USA: Madison, Wisconsin... | reverse complement strand
CTGGTGCTGGCGGTGCTGGCGGCGATCTACGCCGGTGTCGGCGCGGCGGTGGCCACGGCCATATACGCCCTGTGCCTGACCGCCATGCTGACGGCCTCGACCGTCTATAACCTGACCCATCCGTGCGCGGCGCGGCCGGTGCTTCGGCGGCTGGACGAGGCGGCGATCTTCCTGATGATCGCGGGCAGCTATACGCCCTTCACCACCGTGCGGTTCGAGGGCTGGTGGTCCATCGGCTTCACCGCCCTGGTCTGGACCCTGGCCTTCGCCGGGGTGGGGGCCAAGCTGCTGGCGCCGCGCATTTCCGACGCCTTCTGGAGCGGGGTCTATATCCTGTTCGGCTGGATCGCGGTGATCGCTCTGAAGCCGATGATGGACACGGTGCACCCGATCGCGCTGGGCCTGCTGGTGCTGGGCGGACTGATCTATACGGCGGGGGTGTTCGTCTTCATCCGGCCGACGGTGAAGTTCCGGCGCGCCATCTGGCACGGGTTCGTGGTGGCGGGCGCGGGCGTCCACTGGGCTGCGGTGCTGATCGGCGTGGTTCTGGCGCCCGCAGCGGCCTGATCGCGACGCGGGCTGGCTTAATGGCCGCACCTGCACAATAGTGACCGCTTCAACAACGCGAGAACAAGCGTGGCGAACAAGACATCCCAGGGCGGAAAGACCAAGGACGGCCAGCCCGTCATCATCAAGAAATATGCGAACCGGCGGCTCTATAACACCGCCACCAGCGCCTATGTGACGCTGGAGGATCTGGCGGCCATGGTGCGCGAGGGTGTCGAATTCCTTGTCTATGACGCCAAGACCAACGACGATCTGACGCGGCAGATCCTGACCCAGATCATCTTCGAGGAAGAGAGCCGGGGCGAGGCCCTGTTGCCGGTGCAGTTCCTGCGCCAGCTGATCGGGTTCTACGGCGGGCAGATGCAGGGCGTCCTGCCCAGCTATCTTGAAATGTCGCTGGACAATTTCACGCGCCAGCAGGAGCAGCTGCGCGACCAGTTCAGCCGCGCCTTCGGCGGGGCGGCGGGCGCGGGCCTGATGGAAGAAGCGGTGCGGCGCAACATGGCGATGTTCGAAAGCGCCGTGCGCATGTGGCCGGGCTTCTCGACCACCGCCGCACGCGCGGCCGAGCCGGCGTCGGACGAGGCGCGGCCTGCATCCTCGACCGACCCGCTGGCCGAGATGCGCCGCCAGATGGACGAAATGCGCGCCCAGATCGACCGGCTGGCCGGCGGCGGCCCGTCAGGCAAGGGCGGCGCTTGAGCCAGGACCCGCCGCGCGAGCGCCGCAGGACGGATCGGCGCGTCGGCGGGCGCGCCGAGGCGGGCCGCGACCTGGTCCCGGTGACCCTGGTCGAGACGGTCGAGGACGGCGACCCGGCAAGTCCTGCCCCCGGATCGGTTCCGGACCCCGCCCAACCCGACCCGGCCTTCGCCGCCCAGATGATGGGACAGTCCGACCAGAAGCGCGGCCTGAAGGGCGGCCAGCCGGTGCTGGAGGCCGCCCGCGCCGCCTATCTGGAGACCGAGCATTCGGGCGGGCGGGACAGACGGCCCCCGATCGGGCGCAAGACCCGCACCGAAATCTGACATCGCGCGGGGCAGGTCTCGGCTGGCCCGAGGCTTGCTAGGCGAACGGCATAAACCCGTCCGGATGTCCCGCCATGTCTTCGATCCTCGCCCTCGCCGTCCGCGCCTTTGACGTGACGGTCGTAGCTCTGATTTTCACCGCCTTCAGCTGAACCCGAGCTAGGCCGCCCCGCCGCCGAAATCGAAGTCCTTTCGGGCGGCGATGATGGTGACGATGAAGCCCGCCAGCACATCCAGCATGACCATGGTCGAGATCAGGAAGAAGGTCGACGTGGCGAAGCCGCGGATCAGCAGGAACTCGACCAGGCAGGCGACGAACAGGATCATCGACAGGGCGTGATTGATGATCGCGACCTTGCGGCTGGAGGTCGATTTCAGCAGTTCGACGAACAGCACGACCAGCGACAGGAACAGGATCATGTCGCCGACGCCGACGTTCCAGCTGGCGCCCGAGCTCATCGGTACCGAGAACAGCGGATCGCGCAGGATGGCGTCGGCCTGGGCCATGCCGCCGTCGCCGGCGCCGCCGAACAGGATGACGATGTTGTAGATCACCACCGGAATGGCCAGCAGCGGCAAAGCGATCAGCATGGCTGGATCCTCTGTTCCCGGCCACGAACGGCCAAGCCTGTTAACGATAAATACCCGCGTTCGATCCGAAGCGCCACGACGGTTCGTGCGTCAGGCGAATTCGGACCCTATAGTTCGCTGATGGCGCCCGGACGACGTGACCGCGTCTTCAGCCACATGACCCCCAGCAGATCGGCCAGCGACGCCTTCAAACGCCCCCAGTTGGTGTATTTCGACCGACCCGTTTCGCGGTGGCGATGGTCGACGTCGAGGTAGCGGTTCTCATACCCCTCGCGGATCACCAGGGCCGGCAGATAGCGGTGGATGTGATCGAAATAGGGAAGCCGCAGGAAGACGTCGCGGCGAAACGCCTTGAGCCCGCAGCCGGTGTCGTCGGCATCGTCGCGCAGCAGCTTCTTGCGGATACGGTTGGCCCAGCGCGAGGCCCAGCGCTTGGCCTCGGAATCCTGACGCCTGGCCCGGCGGCCGCCGACCAGAGCGACATTGGCGGGCGACGCGATCAGGGCGTCGGCCAGCTTCGGGGCGTCGGCGGGCGGGTTCTGGCCGTCGCCGTCCAGGGTGACCACGATGGGCGCCCGCGCGGCCAGCACGCCGGTGCGCACGGCGCGGCTCTGACCCGCATTGGTCGCGTGGGCCAGCACCCGCAGGGTCGGCAGTTCGGCCATCAGGGCCTTGAGCTCGGCCAGGGTCGTGTCCCGGCTGGCGTCATCGACGAAAATCATCTCGTACGACCGCCCGGCGAAGGCGTCCGCAATCTCGCGCGCCAGGGCGCCGGCGGCGCCGGCTTCGTCATGCACGGGCACGACGACGGAGATGTCGGGAGCGTCTGTCGAGGTCATGATCGCTGTCTAGCCGAGAAAAGCCGACAGCGGGAGACGGCTGACGCGCTGCGAAGCTCCGTGTTAGGACTGCGCCCATGAAGCGTCCCGATCTGGATCGTTATGTCGCCGGCTGGCGCGGCCCCGTTGTGACGGCCCTGCTGACCCTGTTCATCGGCCTGCCGTCGCTGATGCTGTTGCCGCCGCTGGACCGGGACGAAAGCCGGTTCGCCCAGGCCACGGCCCAGATGCTGGAGAGCGGCGACTATGTCGACATCCGCTTCCAGGACGAGCCGCGCTGGAAAAAGCCGGTCGGCATCTACTGGCTGCAGGCGGCGGCCGTGGCCGTGACCTCGGATGTCGAGGCGCGGGATATTCGCCCCTATCGCCTGCCGTCGCTGGCGGGCGCCATGCTGGCGGCCTGGGCCGTGGCGTGGGCCGGCGCGGCCCTGTTCGGCCAGAGGGCCGGCTTCCTGGCCGGGGCCATGATGGGCGCGACCTTCCTGCTGTCGTCCGAGGCCGGCATCGCCAAGACCGACGCCATGCTGTGCGGCCTGACCACCCTGGCCATGGCGGCGCTGGCGCGAATCTATATGGCTGCGCGCGCGGGCGAGCCGCCGGTGCGACTGCACAAGCTGCTGTTCTGGTTGGGGCTGGGGTTGTCGATCCTGATCAAGGGGCCGATCGGCCTGCTGGTCATCGCCCTGTCGATCATCGCCCTGTCGATCTGGGATCGCGACGTGAAATGGCTGGGCCGGCTGGGCTGGGGCTGGGGTCTGCCGCTTGTCGCCCTGCTGGTCGGGCCTTGGGCGATCGCCATCACCATCGCCACCGACGGCGGCTTCTGGCGCGAGGCCATCGGCGGCGACCTGGCGCCCAAGATCGCGGGCGCCCACGAAAGCCACGGCGGCTTCCTCGGCATGTATCTGGTGTTGTCGCCGCTGCTGCTGTTCCCGATGACGCTGATGCTGCCCGCCGCCCTGTCCACGGGCTGGAGCCGCCGGGCCGAGCCGGCGATCCGGTTCCTGGTCTGCTGGCTGGTGCCGGCCTGGCTGATGTTCGAGATCGCCCCGACCAAGCTGTGGCACTACACCCTGCCCACATTCGGCGCGATCGCCCTGCTTGCGGCCGCCGCCCTGACCCGGCCGATCGGCACGGCGTCACGGCGGATCGGGGCGCTGCTGGGCCTGTTCGCGGCCGGGGTGATCAGCCTGATCACCGTCTATGGACTGACCGAGTTCGGCACCTCCACGGCCCAGACCTGGGCGACCCTGACCATCGTCAGCGCGGTCATGGCGGGGGCCGTCGGCGGCTTCCTGTTGCTGAACCGGGTGGCGGTCAGCGCGGTGCTGGCGGCCATGATCTTTGGCGTCATCGCCCATGCCGGGCTGGCGGGGACGATCCGCCAGCTGCGCCCCCTGTCCATCGCCCCGCGGCTGGAGCGCGCGCTGGAGCAGGCGGATCTGCATCCGCGTCAGGGCCGCACCCCCGGACCGGTCGCCATCACCAGCTTCCATGAGCCCAGCTTCGTCTTCCTGACCGGGCGGGACACCGAACTGACCGACGCCGACGGCGCCGCGCGCGCCCTGGCCGAGGGGCGCCCCGCCATCGTCGAGGCCGGCGACGCCGACGCCTTCCTGAAACGCGTGGCCGAGGAAGGCCTGTCGGCGCGGCCCGCCGGGGTCGTGCGCGGCCACAACTATTCCAGCGGGGACGACGTCGAACTGACCCTCTATGCGCCTCCCGGGGCCCAGACGCGGGCCGCCGCCCGATGAGCCGCTTCATCCAGATCGTCGAAGTCGGCCCCCGCGACGGCCTGCAGAACGAAAAGGCGGTGCTGGAGCCCGCCGAGCGCGCTAACTTCGTGGGTCGGCTGGAGGCGGCCGGGGCCAGACGGATCGAGGCCGTCAGCTTCGTCCATCCCAAATACGTGCCCCAGATGGCCGGCGCCGAAGAGGTCATGGCGGCCCTGCCCCCGGCCGTGGACCGCAGTCGCATCGGCCTGGTTCTGAACGGCAAGGGCTATGACCGGGCGCTGGGAACGGCGGTGGACGAGGTCAACGTCGCCATGTCCGCCACCGACGGCTTCGGCCTGAAGAACCAGGGCCTGGATGTGGACCAGCAGGTCCGAATGCTGTCGGAGATCGTGGCGGGCCGCGCCAATGCCGCCGGCGCGCCCGGCGCGACACCCAGGCTGTCGGCGACCCTGTCCTGCGTCTGGGGCTGCCCCTTCGACGGCGAGGTCTCGACCCAGCAGGTCGCCGACCTGGTCGCCCGCATCGCCGCCCTGGGCGTGGAGGAGATCGCCCTGGCCGACACTATCGGCGTCGGCGACCCGTGGAGCGTGACGAAAAAGGTCGAGGCCGCCCGCAAGGCCGCGCCTGACGCCACCCTGCGCCTGCATTTCCACGACACCCGCAACACCGGCCTGGCCAACGCCTATGCGGGGGTCCAGGCTGGGGTCGACGTGCTGGACGCCTCGGTCGGCGGCATCGGCGGCTGCCCCTTCGCGCCCGGCGCCACGGGCAACATCGCCACCGAGGATCTGGTCTACATGCTGGAACGCGCCGGCTTCACCACCGGCTACGACCTGGACCAGCTGATCGGCACCGCCCGCTGGATCAGCGACCAGATCGGCCGCCCATCCCCCAGCGCGCTGAGCCGGGCTGGGGGATGGCCGGGCTGAGTGTGGCGGAAACCCGTCGCCAAGGCGCCAAGTTGGCTTCCCTGCCCCGGCACAGATAGGCTACCTACCGCAATGTCGGCAGTGCGCCCGACTTTCCTGCCGAGACGCCCTTGTTCAAGTCCTTCCACACGATCCGAGACACATTGAACAAGCTCGCTCTTCTGCCCAAGCACGTGCAGAAGATGCAGTCGCAGCTGAATTACATTCACGCCGCCCTGGAAGAGCATCGGCGCGAAACGCGCGTTCTGTACAACAGTGTCGCCCTTCCTGGGGACGCCGTATGGCGGGGACGGCCAGCCATGATCGAGGGCGAGCCGGCCAAGTCTGCTTTCCCGCGTTCATCCCCTTGCCGACAGAGCAGTTTCGAAGAACCCTATTTCGCCTATTGGACACAGCGTCTTGGGGAACCCCTTCGCTATCATCGCAAGCTGTGGGAGTTTGTGTTCATCTGTCAGGCGCTGCATGAGCGAAAGGTTATCAGGCCAGGCGCGAGAGGACTGGGCTTTGGTGTCGGCTCAGAGCCACTGAGCGCCTTTTTCGCATCGCAAGGCTGCCAAATCCTGGCAACGGACATGGATGTGACAGCGGCCGAACAGATGGGTTGGACCGCCACCAACCAGCACGCCGTCGGCAAGGAAGCGCTGCGAAAGCCTGCGCTATGTCCTGACGACTTGTTTGACCGCAACGTCGACTTCCGGCCTTGCGACATGAACCAGGTGCCCGACGACCTGGTCGACTTCGACTTCTGCTGGTCAGCCTGCGCCCTGGAGCATCTGGGCTCCATAGAACAGGGCCTGGCCTTCATTGAACGATCGATCGACTGCCTGAAGCCGGGCGGCTGGGCCATTCACACGACCGAATTCAACACCGCATCGAACACCGACACCATCGACAACCTCGGCACTGTCCTGTTCCGCAAGCGCGACTTCCAGACGCTGGCGGCGCGATTGAAGGCCAAGGGGCACAAGGTCGTTCCGTTCGATTTCAATGTGGGAGATGGACCGATCGATCGCTTTATCGACGTGCCGCCGTACCGCGCGCAACCTCACCTGCACATGGTGTTGTCCGGATTCTCCACGACATCGTTCGGCATCATCGTCAGGCGCGGCGCCCAGAGCCGCTGATTTTCGTTCAGGCCGGCAAACTCGGCGTGTCGCAGATAGATTTATTGAATAGCCATGACCCGCATTTGCATTGACGGCTTCAACCTGGCGCTAGCCAAAGGGACCGGAATCGCGACGTACGGCCGCAATCTGCTGGCCAATCTTCAGGCTGTCGGATTCGAGACTGAGGTCCTTTACGGCCCCGAGGGCCCACGCAGTCGGACGAACCTGCTGAACGAAGCGGCGCTGGTCGATGCTGAACGTCCGCCGAAAAAGCTGAGTCGCCAGGAGAAAGTGCGGCGCTTTACTCACACCTTCGGTACACGCTTCGGACGGACCGCGCACCCGATCCAGCCCTCGGGCGAGGTCATCTGGCCCAGCCGGGGCGGCGGTCGACCGGCCGCTGACCGGTTCTGGGCCACGCCCTCGCTGTTTACGCTCGCCAACCGCTCGATGCAGGCCTATGGCGCGGGTACGCCGCTGTCCTTCGATGCATCCGGCGGCGTCCAGGCGCCCGACGTGATGCACTGGACGACGCCTCTGCCCATCCGCGCCAAGGGCATCCCCAATATCGTCACTTTCCACGACCTGATCCCGTTGCGGCTGCCGCACACGACGATGGACAACAAGGCCGTGTACATGAACCTCTGTCGCCAGGCGGTGAAGGACGCCGATCATATCGCCGTGGTGTCCGAAACCACGCGGCAGGACGTGGAGCGCATTCTGGGCGTGTCGCCCGACCGGATCACCAACACCTATCAGGCGGTTCAGCTTCCCGCCCAGCTGGCCGAGCGGCCCCAGCAGGATGTCGAACTGGAGTTGGAAGGCATCTTCAATTTGGGCTGGAAGGACTATTTCCTTCACTTCGGGGCCATCGAACCGAAGAAAAATCTGGGTCGGATCGTGGAGGCCTATCTGGCCTCGGGGTCGAAGACGCCGCTGGTGCTGATCGGTGGGCGGGCCTGGTTGGACGAAGGCGAGACGGCGTTGCTGGCGCAGGTAAAGCGTGACGGAGGCCCCAGCGCTGATCGCATACGCCAGTATGAATTCATGCCCTTCTCCCTGCTGATCAGCCTGATCCGCGGCGCGAAGGCGACGCTGTTCCCGTCGCTTTATGAAGGGTTCGGCCTGCCCGTGCTGGAGTCTATGGCGCTGTCGACAGCCGTGCTGACCTCTACAGGCGGCTCGCTTCCGGAAGTGGCCGGGGATGCGGCGGTCGTCGTCGACCCCTATGATGTTCAGGCCATGACGCGTGGCGTTCAGGCGCTGGACGCCGACGAAGCCCTTCGCGCCGACCTGGTGGCAAAGGGCAGGCTTCAGGCGGCGCGCTTCACGCCCGAGGCCTATCGAGAGCGGCTGCTGACGCTCTACGCCAAGATCGGAGTGACGCCCTGACCCAGGCGGGTGACATCCCGGATCGAGAGACGCGGGGCGCTCGCGCCATACTGTTTCGTCTGCCAGGCCCTGAATCCGCAACTAACGCCCACCGTCTGGCGCGGACAGCGGACAAGGCCGGCCTATCTGTTCGAATGGCGCCCTACTGGCCTGACGGTGAAGCCGCGTGGCCGGATGAGGCGACGCTGCTTGAAGCGGACATCAGCTCGGCGCCTCGGCTGTCGGCCTTCGCCTTTGAGCAACGGTTTGGCTTTGAGCTGGATCTGGCGGATCTATCGGCCCACCTGTTCGCCACCGAGACGGTGACGCCCGCGCTGATGCTGCCCGAAACGGTCTGGCGCCAACGGCTGCGAGGCGTCGCGGCGACCGCGATCGCCCTGATCGAGGCTTCACAGGCCGAGGTGGTCTTTGTCCCACACGGCGCGGAGGTCCTGTCGCGGCTGCTGGCCGAGGTCGCTTCGGCCCTGCACCGGCGCGTGCTGTTCTGGGAAAGCGGCTTCTTCCCAGGCCATCTGTATCTCGACGCCCAGGCCCCGCATTTCTTTCGGGGTCTGGCACGCATAGACGGGATGGCGCCGCTGCGGGAGCCATCGGCCGCGACGGCGGCCTTTCGAGACGCCTGGCGTGAGAAAGGGCTAAGCAAATATCCGCAGGCTGCGGCGAGGCGACACGAGTTGGCGCGATGGTTGAGCATTGACGATCGACCGGTGGTGTTCCTGGCGGGGCAGGTGCCGTCAGACGCCAACGCCGTCGTGGGGCTGAACCGGTTCGACAGCCTTGGCGACCTGTATCGCGACGTGCTGAAGGCCCTGCCCCCGCACTGGCGCCTGCTTTACAAGCCCCATCCCCTGGCGCCGCATGACCCTCTGCAGGCAGAGATACTGCCAAACGATCGCTTCCTGCGCTTGGACATCGATATCCGGGACGCAATCGAAGCCAGTGACGTGGTGCTGACCCACTCCTCCAATGTGGGATTGGAAGCGCTAATGCTGGGCCAGCCCGTCATGGTTCTGGGCCGCCCGATCTATTCCGGGCGCGGGCTTACGCTTGACCTGAACGGCCCCGAAGACCTGGCCTTGGGTTTGTCCGAGGGCCCACCCACCCGGCCGGACGATGCCGCCGTGCTGGCCTTTCTCGAGCTATTGCTGGACGAGGCATTGCTGGCCGATGGCGACGTCTCTGCTCTTCGTCGACGGCTGTCTCAGTCGGCGCCGGGAACGCTCCAGCGGTCCAGGGCGCCTTGGTACGGGAATTCGGTGCGCGCTCTGGTGCGCGCCTCATCTGCCCTTCAGGCGGCCTTGGAGCATCACGTTCGGCTGGATCACGCCCTTGCGGCGATGGATTCCCAGGATCGACAGACGCTGGAGTCCCACCTGGATCGGGAGAACCTGACCGCGCACCGGTTCGGTAGGTTGGTCGTCCCGGTCAATCGGTATGCGCCCCGCCCCACGCCCGATCTCGATCCCTTGCTGGGTTACCGCGCGACCTACAGCGACTTGCGGTTGGAAGAGTCCATTGATCCGGCGATGGCGATCTCCAATGACGGAGCACAGGTTTTTCAGATAGCGGCCAGCGGCGGGGTGGACCCGGATGCTGCATATTTTTCGCTGGAGGACCTGACCCGATTCGCTGCCCGATATGACGCCTGCCTCATCGGCCTCCGTGACAGAACGCTGGTCCCGGCCGCAGACACCGACCACTGGCTGTTGCTTCTCCCAAACGCCCGGGCCGCCTTGCCTGCTGCGGTCGATCTGATCGGCAAGGGCTTCACTTATCGACCGTGGCGCATACCGGCAGAGGCGTTCAGCTTTGCCGAGGATGTCGTCGCCGAGGGCGAAAGCCGGCTGCTGACCATGGGCTCTCGGCACAGCATATTCGGCCCCTACATCGAGATCCCTGGGGGCCTCTGGCGCATGGTCTGGCGTAATCTCTCGCGTCCCCGCATGAGGGATCAGCTACGAGCCCTCTTTGGCGGCGCGCGAACCGGGCTGGCGATCCATGTCATCGGCCATGGTTCTGATGGCGAGCATTTAGTGAGCACGGCCCCCTTCGCCCACGGACAACTAAACTTCGTCGCCAAGGCAGAACATGAGTATGAGGTTCGCAGTGTCTGGAGCGGTCCCCGAAAACCCGGCCGCGTCATTGCTCGCTTCGATGGCGTGCGGCTGGAGCCAATCGAGAGCGGCGAGATTGACGGTGCGTCGAGCTGACCTCAAGACAAACCAGCGTAGGTCTCTTCCGGGCGTGGTGAACACATGAACCCCGACAATCCACTCCAGATTTTCAAAGCTGCGCCGCGCTACGCCAGTATTCCATTCCTGCGGTGGAGCGATCACGGTCAGCCGCGCGGTTTCTTTTTCGGCCCCGCCGGTCGAAGGGAAGATATCGCGCGGACGTACGTCGGTCGTCGGATGATCATGAGATCATCCACGATCAGCGCGTTCGAATTTCAGGTCTCAGTAGCGCCGTGGATTCTCTCAGACCACCGATCCATCGTTATCTGTGAAGGCGATCCGCCAGGTTTCGTCCAGGCTTTCTGCGCGCGGCACCGCGTTCCCCTGACGATCATCGAGGCGCCGACGAAGCCCGCGGCTTCTCTCCAGACTGGCGAAGCCGACAAATCCCCTGACGGATCGCTTCAAAAAACTCCGACTTGGTTCCGGCGACAGACGGGCCCCAAACTCACAGGCCAATTCGCGAGCGGATTGCCGACCTTTCTTTACATGCCCTGGATCCCGGAGCACGGGGACACGCTGATGCTTCAGCTCGAAAGCGGCGGATACCAGTTGGCCGCGTTCGATCTGATCAAGAACGTGGAAGACAATCAGGTTCGGCGTGAGGCGGCCCGTTTTGCGCGTGAACGGCCCGATCTTTATCGCCGCATGATCGTCAGGCGGCTGATCCCCTTGCGTGGTCAGGTCAACGGTTTTGTCCTGACCTTCGACTGGGCGCCCGTAATGCGTATCATCGTGGAGGTATGCAGGGAGCTGGGCATTCCAACGATCCTGATCCCCCACGAGTCGGTCTTCATCGACAGGGACCTCTACTATACCGATATCACCAGCAAGGCGTCCGTGCCCCTGTGCGACCTGATACTGACCTGGGGCGAGATGCAGCGCGGAATCTTTGTGGAAAGAGGATATCCCGCAGAGCGGATAATCTCTGTCGGGGCGCCGAAGTTCGATGCCTATCGCAACTACAGACCAAAACTGGACCGCCAGCTCTTTCATCGCCTTTATGGCCTTCGGGGGGACAAGAAGACGATCCTGTTCGCCTCGCAACCGCTCGATTCCCAATCCGACACCGTCTTGGCGCGCGAGTCACAACGAAAGGCGATCGGGGATTTGCTGGCCTATGCGCAGGCGAGCGACGTACAATTGATTGTCCGGTCGCCACCGTCCAAGGATGACATCCTGGGCCGTACTCTACGTGAGGAGTTGACCACGTCACCACTTACGGCGATCGACGATGCGCACTGTTTTCTGGTCGAGCCGATCGAGGCCGTTCACCATGCGGACGTGGTGACATCCGTCAACAGCACCATGCTGTTCGAGGCTGTGCTTTCGGACCGCCCTGCAGTGTCGATGAAATACATCGCCTTCGACAGCCAGTGGGACAGAGTCGGCATTCCTGCCGCGACGGACTTCGACGAAGCCGCCGCCTTGCTGGACGCCACGCTGGCGAATGGCTTTGATCGAACTTCGCTGGATCTGGAATGGGCCGCCCAGCAGTTCGGCGTCGGCACATTCGACGGTCGGGCCGCCGAAAGAATCCGACTTGTCCTGACCGACATCGCGAGTGGCGAACGATTGGTTGTGCCCGTTGCCCAGACGGCCATCGACCGGGTGTTCAGCAATCAGCCGCTGGACGTCATCGCCATTCCGAGCAGCGACCAGACCCTGGCCACGACGCAGCAATATCTGCTGCCGCTGATGAACGCCCGAACTCTGGTGACAAGCGGCGGTGGGGACCTTGGGCTACAGGATGTCGCCTCTGCTGAGCTTTTCTTGCAATGGGGCCTGAAGGAAAATCCGGAAAAACTCAGTCAGACGGTCCAGGCGCGCGCGCTGGGCAAACAGATTCTGATTGTCGAGGACGGCTTCGTTCGATCAGTCGGCATCGGTCTCTCGGGGGAACCCGGGCTTTCCGTCCTGCTGGACGACACCACCGCCTATTATGATGCGACGACGCCCTCAAGGCTCGAACGACTGCTGGAGGCAGGCCCTCGGCTGAGCGCGGCTGAAAAGCTGCGCGCCCGATCAGCGATCGACAAGATCGTCGCCTCCCGAGTCTCCAAATACAACCATGCCCCGGACATTCAGATCCAGGTCGGATCTGCCGAGCGCCCCAAGGTCCTGCTGGTGGACCAGCGCTTCGAGGACCAATCCGTGCTTTGTGGCGGGGCCGATGAGACGACGTTCGAGCGCATGTTGGCCGATGCGCTCAGGGAAAAACCTTCGCACGACATCCTGATTAAACAGCACCCGGATGCCATCACCGGTGGCAAGTCGAGCTACTTTAGCGATGAACGCCTCGCGGTGTTTCGAGCGACCTCGGACCGGATCCATACGGTCGCCTTCGACATCAACCCGTTCGCCCTGTTTGACCTGGTCGACGAAGTCTATGTCGCGACATCAGGGATGGGGTTCGAGGCGTTGCTTGCAGGTAAGACGGTCCATTGTTACGGGACGCCCTTCTATTCTGGCTGGGGCCTGACGCAGGACCGGCTTCCCATCGAACGACGCACGCGGGCCCGGACGATCGAGGATGTCTTCCACTTCACTTACATCGACAGCAGCCGATACTACCACCCCGGCCGCGCCGCACGGGTCGAGGTTGAAGAACTGGTCGACTACATCGCCCGCAAGCGTGACGCAGGACGACTCATTCTTGAGGCCTTGACCGAAGCACAAGGATAATCCCACGCTTCAGGACATCAGAGATTTTATCGCCGTGATCGGGAATCCAAGCCTCGGCGCGAGCCGGCTGATCAGGTCCGTGCGCCTGGAAACCCCGCCGCAGGGAATGGCGACCAGATTACGTCGCGCATCCAGAAGCATGGCGAGGCGCGCGCGATAGAGGGCCTGCACAGGGCGGCGCAAGGCTAGCCTCATGGCGCTGCGTCCTTCCTGACATGCGCGCACGCGCACCACCTCGCCGACCCGCCCGATCGCGTTGAAAAGCAGTTCGTTCTTTGGGGTGTTGCTCGCCCAGCCGACCACAGGCGTGGCCAGAGCGATAGCCGCGATAAGATAGTGGAAACGACCCGAGATCAGCAGCTCCGCGTTGCCAATCACATCACGGAATTCTGCGAATGATGACGTCGCCAGAAACTCTGCTTGAGGCAGGGCTGATGCGAACTGCTCAAAAACCGTGCGGTCGTAGTCCACGAATTTCGTATCCCCGCCACTGAGGTAGAGTACCGGTGTTTGGGGCCCGAACTGCTTGGCTATACGCCGCGCGATGTTTCGCGTTCCATTAGGCGACATTCCCGCCGCTCCCGAAATTACGATCCGGCTTGACGAGGACTGATGCCTCAGCGGCCAACGAGACGACGCGTCGAGCAGGAGCGGCAGCAGATCTCCCCCCGATTCGACCTTGGCGATTTCCGTCCTCGCGTTCGCGAAACTCTGACGATCACGTACGACCATTCCCGAGCGCGGGTTTGATTGCAGGGCGGTCGCGAACTGCGAATAGAGACGACGTGATTCATAGTCGCCGGCAGTTTCCCCATGGTCAGGGAAATAGCCGCAGTTCACCACATAGATGGGCTTGCGAAGCTCTCTGGTGATCCAGATGACGAGCTTCAACAGATTGTGCGACGACGGGCGATTGCCGTGGAGTGTGCCCTCGCCGTTGACGACTACGATGTCCGCTTTCAGAAGCGGCTCGAACAGCGCCTGCAGCTCCGGGGGCGCTTTGACAAAGTCCTGGTACTGCGAAAGCGTCCGCCAGGCCGCGTCGACCTCGTCCACATTCAAGGTCTCGCAATCATATCCCCGCTCCGCCAGGCCGAGCGCCAACGCCAGCGACGTACCGTACATCCCCCAATGGCCGGAAAAGCCCGTAAAATTCACAATATAGGCAAGAGCCACGCGGTGCTCGAAGGCTGGAGACCCCATCCAGTGGCGTCAGGAAACGACGTCATGGGAACGTCGGACACTATGAAGTCACAGAGGGATTCGTGCAAACGAGCTAAGTGTGTGAACGGATCAGGTTGCGCGGTTCCGCCGGAGCATGGCAGTCATCCAAGGCGTGCGCGATCGCCAGTGGCGCCGCGAGCCATGACGGGTGCCCCTTGACCGAACTCCTCGCCCAAATCCCGCCCGCCCTTGAAATTGCAGGGCGCCGTATGGGGTCGGGCTATCCGGCCTTCATTATCGCGGAGATCGGGGTCAATCATAATGGCGATGTGAATCTGGCGCAGGCGCTGATCGACACTGCGGCAGACTGTGGTGCAGACGCCGTCAAGCTTCAGACCTTCAGCACGGCGCGACTGGTCACGGCGACAGCTGAAAAGGCGGAGTATCAACAACGCGACGCCAGTGCGTCGCAGGCCGAGATGCTGGCGCGGCTGGAGCTTTCCGAAGCCGACCACATCCTGCTGAAAGCGCACGCGGAGAAGCGCGGACTCGTCTTCCTGTCCACGCCATTCGACGAGGACAGCGCCGACCTTCTGGAACGGTTGGATGTCACCGCCTTCAAGGTCTCGTCCGGAGACCTGACGCACCTGCCCCTGCTCCGACACATGGCGCGCAAGGGTCGCCCCATGCTGATCTCCACAGGGATGGCGAATCTCGCCGAGGTGGAGGCCGCTATTGATGCGATTGAGTCCGTCGGCAACCCTCGCATCCTGATCTTCCATTGTGTCAGCGCCTATCCGACAGACCCGGTTGACGCCAACCTTCGCGCGATCCCGATGATGGCGCGAGCCTTTCCCCATCCGATCGGTTGGTCGGACCATACGGTCGATGACGCCGTCGGCTGGGCGGCCATCGCGTTGGGCGCCTGCGCAGTCGAAAAGCATATCACCCTTGACCGCGCCATGCCGGGCCCGGACCACGCCGCGTCGGCGGATCCCGAGCAGTTCCGGCGTTATGTCGAGGGAATACGTACGGTAGAAGCCGCGCTGGGAGATGGTCGGAAAAAGTCCAGACCGGTTGAGGCTGCAGTCGCGCGCGTCGCGCGCAGAAGCCTGACTGCCGTTCGCCCCATCGCTGCCGGCGCAGTCATCCAAGACGAGGACGTCGCCGCGCTACGGCCTGCGGGAGGCCTGCAGCCGGACGAACGATCACTGATCGTTGGCCGGAAAGCGTCGCGCGCTATTACCGTCGGCGAAGCCTTTACCCTCGATATGATCTGAGAGGGTTCAGCGCCCTGCGCGACACCCCATAGTGAGAGAATACCCATGGAAGAAACCAGGAATTTGTTCGGGCCCTTGAACACTCAACAGCAGGAAGCGCTCGATGCGCAACGCTATCGCGCCGAACTGACGCGCCTGAAGGCGGAGGTGGCGGAAAACGAGCTGCGTATACGCCGGGCGCGGATCGACATGAGCATTCTGACACGCGCCGCTGCGGCTGCGGGCGAAGATACTGCTGAGCAAGACTAGTAGTAGGAGGCCGTCGGCGGCGGCTCCGTCTCAGATCGGACGCGCGGGAACACCGACCACCGTCGTCCTCGGCGGCACGGCTTTCACGACAACCGCTCCGGCGCCGACAACGGCCTCATCGCCAATCTCTATGCCCTGACGGACGGCGGCGCCCAAACCGATCCAACTCGCCTGGCCCGCGTGAACCCCGCCCGCCAGATGTGCGCCTGGAGACACATGCACGCCATCGGCCAGCCTGCAGTCATGGTCTACCGACGCCATGGTGTTGACGATGACCGCGCGCCCAAGACGCGCGCCGATATTGATCACCGCTCCGGCGAGCACGACCGTTCCCAGCCCGACTTCCGCATGCTCGCTGACCACAGCGCGGGGGTGAATGAGGCTGATGAGCGGCAATCCCTGGCGGGCTAGCGCGTTCGTTTGTGCAAGCCGGACAGGGTTATCGCCGGTTGCTACCACCACCCCATCAAACGCCTGGACACCCCTGAACAGGTCCTGACCAGATCCAACCACGGACCATGGCCCCGAAGTTCCGGCTGAGTGATCATCAAAGAAAAGTACGTCGCACCATCCGGCCGCGATCGCGCAATCCGCAACGACTCGGCCGTGACCTCCTGCTCCCCAGATCGCCAACACGCCGCTCACTGGCCACCTCTCGCCGCCGGGCACGCGCCCCGCCTAATCATGAAGCCCTGTGACGGCTTGCGATAGACCCAGACAGAGTATCTCCCAGAAGCCGCACACGCCCACAGAGTGTTTTGACAAGGTGTGAGATAGCCAGGCGGCCAGCCCGAGCCCGGGCTTCGTTTCCGGCCGCGCCGACGATATCTTGGCGCAAGGCGCGGAACCAGTTTGTGCGATAACGTACAAGCTCAACTGCGTGGTGGATTCCAGAACGTTCCGCCTCGGCGCCGGCGCCCAGAGACACGTAGGTTACGTCCGGATACCAGAGCCGTCTCGCGTGAACCGAACGCCACTCGGGGACGCCGGGCTGTGGCGATACGAGAATGGTCGGTCGATCAGCTGCGCCAGCGAAATGCGCCAGGGAATTCGGAGTCGTGATCACGACATCCATCGCGGCGACATAATCGGCATAGCTGGCCACGTCGCCAACCGGATCAAGATCCGCCGGCATGAGAACTCCGGCGGTCGCCAGACGGGCCCGTTCGGCGTCGTCGACGCCATGCTGCAAACAGACATAGGTCACACCGTCGCGAGGCAAGGCTTTCAACAGCGCGTCTAGGTGGCTCAGGTTTCGCCAGCCGCCCTTGATGTTGGTCGTCTTCCAAGCCAGCCCGACAAGGGCGCTACCCACCGACAACGCCTGGCGCTTCTCCCGGATACGGGTCGGATCGCCAATATAGTTGCGCGCCCGCCGATAGCGTCCGGCTGTTATTCTGGTGATCCAGCCAAGCGCCATGATGCTGGTGTGACGAGCATTCGTTACATCGACGTCATCCAGATCGAAGGTCGCACGCGAACGGAAATCGATTCCCGGAAACCGGTTCCGCATGATCGAAACCAGCCGCGCATCGATGATCACGATGAACCGTGTCGAGGTGCGATCAAGTCGTTCACAAAAGCCAAGATGGAGAATTTCGGCGCCGATGCCGATGCCGGGCGGCGCCCACACCACAAGCGTGGAAGGCAACTGCGCTCCATCCCACATCTCAAGTTGAGGAGGCAGGCTTACAGAGCGGTCGACCAGCGGCCATTGGCAGAACCCTTTGAACGCTTCGTCCAGTCGCCCTTCCCCAAGATTGGGATAGATCGCCAGGATACTTTTCATGCGCTCGGCGAAGCTAGTCTGCGATTCAAGGAAATGCAGGGCCTCAGCGGGACCCTGATCGACTTCAATGGTGCGAGCGGCCACCCGCAAGGCGGCATAGGTCAGTATGGGATAATCTCCGCCGCCCGGTGGCGGAGCCTTCGACAGGATACGAGCGACGCTGCGATCAGCGGCACGACCGTCAACAAGAACCTGCAAGGATGAAGCATGATCCGCTTCGATTGAACGCGCCCCATGGACAAAGAATTGCGCCAGGGTCGCCGCATCTCCGAATGACGTGGCCACTCCCAGCTCCGCCAAATCGTAGGGTGGAGCCTCGCCGAACGGATTCACCGCCGCCACCGGGCGACCCAAGGCAAAGGCTTCAAGCGCCACTGTGCTGAAGTAGGTCGTAACGACATCACACGCCACGATCAGAAGAGGCGCGGGTTCGGCATCAAGGATCAGAACGTCATTGAGCCCGGCCTCAACACCTGCGGCCTCATACATGCGCTTGGCCGCAGCACCCTCCTCCGGGTGCAATTTGACCACAACCGCCACAGCCGCCTTCGCCGCGGCCGTCATCACCAGCCTGGCGATCGAGCCCATTATTTCTTCACCGAGCGGCTGCCCGACAAGAAGGATCACACGACGGCCTTGAAGGTGCGCCATCTGAGGCGTTTCGATCCTGGCCTGCTCACGGGTCATGCGCCGATAGGCGTTCAAGTCGACATCCAGTTTGACACTGCCGATCACCTCCACAGCCTCGGCAGGGACATCAAGATGCTCGACGAAGACCTTTTTGGATTGCTCATCGATGGCGAGAATCGTCTTCGCTGCGGGTTTGGCGACGATGGTGGTCGGAGCGACAATACCGCGCTGTAGTTCGAATGTCGGGACGCCTGCCGTGCCCGCGGACCGAACCGCGAGCATGGCGTCCAATGTTACGCCCGGTGACACCGTGACCGACGGCGCTTGTTCGACAAGCGATCGGAGATGAGCGTCGAATGCGCGAATTTCACCGATGATGGCCGGAAGACGTTTCCGTGCGATCGCCAGAATTATCGGCAAGGCGGCGCTCAGGATCGACGGCAGCGTCACACGCGTCTCTTCGATCCAGTCCCGCAGCAATTCCGCCAGAACATCCTGATCGTCGGGTTGGGCGAACAAGGATTGGGCGGGGATCCGCTCGGACTTGCTGAGGAATCTCACGGTCGATCCAACACCGTACTGGGCGGTCATTCGCATGAGCCTGTCAGTCGGGGTGGCCGGCGCCAGGAAAACTGTGGTCGGCCCGGCTTCACCCAACCCTGCGATGACCGGCATGATCAGGGCTGCACTGCGGGCATTGGACAGGTTCGTAAACACCAAAGGCCCGACGACCTCCGCACCTTCCAACGGGTAGCTTTTGATGCGAGGTACTGCGGTGTTGAGATGAAACGGTTGGTCGGCGACGGTAAAGATCGACCGCGCCTGCATCACGTCGAGGTGGTCGGTGAGAAACACCGGCCGGACGCCCAACTGTTTTTTACAGAAATTTTCGACTTCCGGCGCATGCGAACTGGGACGCGGAGCAACCCGCAAACCGCCGAAGTTGCCCAGGGAGAAAACGCGACCCATCATCACGATCGGCCGCAGTTCGGCGAAGAGCTGATCGGCGAACGATGTTGCAAAGCCAGCTTGGGCGTACAGGGGAATTACGTCGCCCTGCGCCACGGACAAACGATGTCCCAGCCGCTGGGCCATGGCCAGAAATGATCGCTTCAGGTCTGCGTCCAGCGCCGTATCGATCGCGCTGAATTCCAGCACCTCGGCGCTGATCCCGCAGGCTGCGGCCCGGAACGCTTGCTCAGTCTTGATGCCGTTGCAATATACTGCACGCACCTCCGGCGCTGCAGCGCTCGAGAGTATAGCGGGGGTGATTTCTGGCCGATCTATATAGAGAAGAGAATTCAAGAGGTTATCTTATGGCTCGACCGACGGCCACGGCCTTTCACCCCGATCAGGCGACATGCGCGAGAACTTACACCTGAAAGAATGCCTTGGTGCAGTCATCTACCCCCCATGTGACGGCAGTTCAATCGCGCAACGATCCAGAGATGAAGCCGAGAGCTATGCGACGAACCGGCATCGTTAGACCTAAAGGAAGCCTCTGCAGATCGTCACGCTGAACAAAACACACGGTCCCGAGCTTGGTTGCCTTGATCAGGTGGATGAGGCAGATGGGAGCGCCTTGGCGGACCCCAACGCGGCGAAAAATCGGCAGAAAAATTCGGTGAGGTCGCAGCAATGCTGAAGATAATCAACAACATTGCACCTGTACTAGTCAACCAAACCACGACCATCCGCGAAATGCTGCTTGCCATGGATCAGGCTGCACTGGGCGTCATGCTGGTTGTCGACAAAGAAGATATTCTTGTCGCGACAATAACAGATGGCGACGTTCGCCGATCCCTGCTGCACGGACTTGAGCTTTCCGATCAGGTCTCCAAATTATTGGCTGAACGAAAAATCGGGGCCCCTGTGACGCGTCTTGCAGGGTCTTCGGAATTCGATTTGGAAGAAGCTCTTCGCTACCATCACGTCCGTCATCTTCCGCTCGTCGGCTCCGACGGCCGGGTCACGGCTCTTGTCATTCCAGCCTATGAAGCGCGGCAGGGCGGAGCACGTGCTCTGATCATGGCCGGCGGGTTTGGAAGTCGGCTGGGGGCCCTGACCGACGACACGCCCAAGCCGATGTTGCCCATTCGCGGTCGTCCCATGATGGCCTGGATCATGGACAAGATCGCCGAGGCCGGAATCACCGAAGTTTTCGTCTCCCTGCATTATCGAGGCGACCAGATTCGCGACTATTTCGGCGACGGGCGCGATCGAAAGCTGAACATTCGCTACGTCGAGGAGTCCGAGCCGAGAGGCACCGCAGGCGCCGTGTCCATGGTCCCTCCATCGAGCAATCCACTGCTTGTCATCAACGCCGATGTGATGTGCGATACAGATCTTTCTGCGCTGATCGTTTTTCACGCCGAACAGAACGCCGATCTCACCATGGGTGTCCGACGTCACTTCATGGATTGTCCGTTCGGTGTCGTCGAATGCTCGGGCCTGGAGATTCGCCGGATCACGGAAAAGCCCCGGTTGCCCTTCCTCGTCAACGCCGGGATCTATGTCCTGGGCGCCACCGCGGCCTCGGCCGTGCCCAGCGAGGGGCGTCACGACATGACCGATCTCACGGAACTGATGCTGAATGCGGGGCGTCGCGTTCGCGCCTACCCCATTTCGGGTGACTGGATTGATGTCGGGCAGCCGGAAGACTACCAGCGCGCTCAACAGGAAGACGCTTTACCGACGGCGCTTTGAGCCCGTCTCACGCCTAGAACTAGGGGAATTTCATGAGCATCGCAGGAAAGCGTGTGCTGATCACAGGCGCGGGCGGCTTCATCGGCAGCCATCTTGCCGAAGCGTTGCTGGAGCGTGGAGCGCACGTGCGCGCCATGGCGCACTACAACGCCCTTCGGTCGGCAGGCTGGCTGGACCGCTCGCTTCATGCCGACAAGATGGAGATCGTCTTTGGCGACATCACCGACGCGGACAGCGTCGATGCGGCGGTCAAGGGCGTGGACATCGTGTTCCACCTGGCGGCCCTGATCGCCATTCCCTATTCGTATGTCGCGCCCCGCGCCTATGTCGCGGCGAACGTCACGGGCACGCTAAACGTCCTGCAGTCCGCCGAGCGCCACGGGGCCGCGGTGCTGCAGACCTCGACCAGCGAGGTCTATGGAACCGCGCAGATCGCGCCCATTCCGCTTTCACATCCCCTGCAGGGCCAGTCCCCCTATTCTGCGACCAAGATCGCCTCGGACAAGCTGGCGGAATCGTTCAACCGCTCGTTCGGCCTGCCGGTCGTCATCGTGCGCCCGTTCAACACATTTGGTCCCCGCCAGAGCGACCGCGCCGTCATCCCGACCATCATCAAACAGGTGCTGACCAAGGACGTGGTGACCATCGGCGCCACATCACCCACGCGGGATTTCAACTACGTCCAGAACACGGTCGAGGCGTTCATCGCCGTGTCCGAGCGGACCGACCTGTTCGGCAAGACGCTGCATTTCGGATCCGGACGGGAAATCAGCATCGGCGACCTGATCGCGCTGATCGCCCGACTGGAAGGCAAGGAGGTTCAGGTGGTCGAGGACAGCCAGCGCCTGCGTCCGACCGCCAGCGAGGTGGAGCGGCTCATCGCCGACAACACCGAGGTCGCGCAACTGCTGCCGGAATGGTCGCCCAGGATCGATCTGGAGGAAGGTCTGGCGCGAACCATCGCCTGGTTCCGCGATAGCGGGCCGCTGACCGACGTCGGGCAATACATCAGATGAGCGGCATGATCCCACTGGCGATCCCCGACGTGGGGGAGGCCGAAGCCCGGAATCTGAACGCCTGCATCGCAGAGAACATGGTCTCCTCGATCGGCCGCTTCGTCTCGCAGCTGGAACAGGACATCGCCCGGACATCCGGCGCGACAGGGGGGGTAGCCACGTCCGCCGGAACCACGGGTCTGCACGCGGCCCTGCATGCCCTGGGCGTGCGCCACGGCGACCTGGTCATCTGCCCCAGCTTCACCTTCATCGCCTCGGCCAACGCTATCTCGCAATGCGGCGCGACCCCCTGGCTGATCGATATCGACGACGATTGGCTAATGGATCTCGACCAGTTGGAAGCCATGCTGACGGAGGATACCCGGCGCGGTGACGACGGGCTCCTTCATCGCGCGACCGGACGACGGGTCGCGGCGATCATGCCGATCTACACCTTGGGCAATGTGCCCGACATGGATCGGCTGGGCCGGATCGCGGGCGGATACGGGCTGCCCGTAGTTGCGGATGCCGCCGCCGCCCTGGGCGCCACCCGCGACGGGGCGCCGATCGGGCCGATGGCCGATCTGTCGGTCATCTCGCTGAACGGCAACAAGATCATCACCGCCGGCGGCGGCGGCGTGGTGATCGGGATGTCCGACGCCCTGCTGGGACGTGTGCGCCACCTGACCTCAACCGCTCGCGTGTCCGCGGACTATTCCCACGACGAGGCGGCCTTCAACTATCGCATGACCAACATCCAGGCGGCCGTCGGCTGCGCCCAGATGGAGCGGCTGGAGGGCTTCCTGAACCGCAAGGCGACCCTTCGCCAGCGCTATGCGGAGGCTTTCGCCCCGCTCAAGGGCCAGTCTCCCTTCCCGCTCATGCCGGGCGGATCGGCATGGTTTTCCGGCATGCTCTTTGACAAGGATGCAACGCCGGTTCTGGGCGATGTCGTGACCCAGTTGCGGGAGCGCGGTGTGGAGGCCCGGACCTTCTGGAAGCCTGTTCACCTGCAACCTCCCTATGCCGGGGCGCCTGCCGGCGACCTGACCCGGACGACATCGATATGGGACCGGATCCTGACCCTTCCCTGCTCCTCGACGCTTAGTTCAGCGGATCAGGAACGGGTCATAGCGGCCGTGCTGGACGTCCTGGGTCGCTAGGCGCCGGGGCCTTCAGGCCGAGTCGGCGCGCCGCATTCTCGGCCGCGACGAAATCCTGCAGGTCGTCGATATCCGACGAAACCTCGGCCTCCATCACATACGCCCCACACTTGCCGAACAGGAAGGCGTCCCCCGTCGCGGGGAAGGCCTCGCTGCGAACCAGATAGAGGGCGCCGTTCAGGCAGTAGGCTGACGGCAGGTCCTGACGGCGTCGCGATTTCACACCCGGGATGAAGGGCTCCAGCGATTCGCCGTCCATCCGCCAGGTCAGATAGGGATGCGTCTCGGCTTCCCGACAGCTGGCGAGCGAATCGAATCCGCCAGCGCGGAACTGCTCGACGGCGGCGTCGATGTGAACGCCCCCCCGAAGCGGAGAGGTCGGCTGCAGCAAGGCCAGCACCTCGCAGCCCATTCCTTCATTGACCCATTGCTCCAGATGATGACGCGCCATGTCCGCACTGGTGGCCTCGTCCGTCGCCAGATGGGGCGGGCGCATGACGACCTCTGCGCCGTAGAGGGATGCGACCTGGGCGATGT
>Ga0160473_100610_pt1 | contig 23756 bp, 18 predicted proteins | sample HID1975I_E11MG_FD_108217 | JGI IMG/M metagenome (GOLD analysis project Ga0160473, IMG submission 108217) | Enriched soil microbial communities from UW Madison campus, WI, USA - HID1975I_E11 MG | ecosystem: Environmental > Terrestrial > Soil > Unclassified | place: USA: Madison, Wisconsin... | reverse complement strand
TCGACGACTTCGGCACGGGCTATTCGTCGCTCGGCTATCTGAAGACCGCACCGTTCGACAAGATCAAGATCGACCAGAGCTTCGTTCGGGGAGCCACCGCGCCCGGTTCGCGCAACGGCGCGATCATCGCCGCCATCGTCGCTCTGGCCGAAGCAGTCGAGATGGAAACGACCGCGGAGGGCATCGAGTCGCTCGATCAGCTCAACCTGATCCGCAATCTTCGGGTCAGCCACGTTCAGGGCTATATCTACAGCAAGCCGGTCGCCTGCGCCGAAGTCGAGCAACGGCTGGAAAGCGGCGAGTGGGTGATCGCCCCGTCCGGCCCGGCGAAGCAGCGCAGCGACCGGTTATCCCTGTTCCGGAAGGCCGGCGCGATCATCGGCAACTATTACTACCCGGTACTGGTCCGAAACATCTCCGAGACCGGATCGCTGATCGAGGGCCTCTTCGAGGTCCCGGTCGGTACCCAGGTCATCATGGACTTCGGCGATGGTCAGCTGGCGGCCGGCGTCGTTCGCCGCGCCAGCAAGCGTCAGCATGGCATCGAATTCGGCTATCCGCTCGTCAGTGACGGCAATGGCGGATTGTGCACCAGCCACCGCGTGTCGCCTTATCTGCTCGGCACGGTCGGTCTCTCGACAACGACCCACGCCGACGGGCGGCCGCTGGGGGGTGACGGCAATGCGCCGACGCTGGAGCAGATTGCCGACAAGTTGGGGATCGGCCTGCCGGGCTCGTCATCGGCGGGGCAGCTCGGCCGCCAGATCGGGCAGGCGGGGCCGGACCAGCCGATCGACATGCACCGGGATCGCCGTGCCGTTCCGACTGTCGAGCAGTTCTCCCACCGCTACTTGGAGCATCTTCGCAAGCATCCGCGCACCCACGAGCTTCACGAAAATTATCTGCGGGAACATATCCTGCCGAAGTTCGGCCGCTTCCGGCTGGACGAACTCGCCCAGTCGGATGTCACTGCCCTGACGACCGCAGCGGTTCAGGATGGCCATGGGACGGAGGTTGCCGGCAGGCTGCACGGCATCCTTGGATATATGTTCAGGATGGCCAAGCGCTGGGGCGTGCCGGGTGCCGAGATGAACCCGGTCCAAGGCATTTCGCTGGGCCGGCCGGAAAGCGCCCGCCAGCCACTCCTGACCGGCGAGAACGTCAAGCAGTTGCGCGAAGCGGTGCAGGCGAGCCGCAATCCGCAGCTCAAGTACATCGTCAGCCTGCTGCTGCTGACGAGCCTGCGGCTCCGGGAGGTTCTGGAGGCCAAGTGGGACGATATCGATCTGGACAAGTCCCTCTGGCACGTCCGTTCGCCGATCTCCGGACCGCCATTCACGGTGCCGATCTCTGCGGCGGCGGCGGAGGTCCTCCGCCAGATACCGCGTTGGGACGATTGCGATCAGCTCATCGTCAACCCGCGCACGCGCAAGCCGTATCGCTCCTTCTTCAAGAGCTGGGATGTGGCCAGACGCAAGGCGGGTCTGCCCAACATCAGCATCCACGAGCTCCTGGAGGTGAGCGTGGCGGCTTAGCGTTCGGTTGATCGCTGCCGCTTTCGAGCACTTCAGCGCCGTAGAACGGGACCCTCGGTGGTCCGGAGTTCGCCCCGCCGACTATGATAAACCGGATCTTAACCGGAATCGTCGATCCAGGTTCGCATGACGAACTGGTCCGCACTTACCTCGCTTTTCTCTGCAGTCGACGCGATCGCGACCTATGAAGGCCGCGGGATTCCGGCCGGCGCGTCCGCATCGATCACGCGGGAGGTCGCGCGTCTCCGAAGCGCCGGTTTGCCGGTTGCGCAGCTGCGGGGTGTCGAGGCCATCTCGATCGATGTCCACAGGATGACCTTGCTGCTTGCCCAAGGCGGTTCGGCGGCACGTGACCAGGCGCAGTCGCTCAGGCGGAAGTTGCTCAAGGACTGCTGGGAGTGGATTGCGGGCCTGCCTCTCGGTCAGGCCGGGACGAATGACATCGCCCAAGCGGCGTAGTCCTGGCTGGGGCGGTTCTAGGCGGCCGGGTGCCACGCAAGGAAGCCGATGGCTGGGCCTACCGGCACCAGCGTGCGGCGTCCCAGCTTTCGATCCGCTTGGCGACCCGACCGGCAGGTACCGGCCGGCCGAACAGATAGCCCTGACCCAGATCGCAGCCGTGGGCGCGCAGGTATCTCGCCTGCGACCAGGTCTCGATGCCTTCCGCCACGACCTTGATGTCGAGACTTTGTCCGAGCTTGAGCACCGCGCGGACGATAGCGGCATCGTCGGTATTCTCGCTCAGCCCGGCCAGGAAGCTCCGGTCGATCTTGATCGTGTCGACTGGAAACTGCTTCAGATGCGATAGCGAGGCATAGCCGGTTCCGAAATCGTCGAGAGCGATCTTCACGCCGGCGGCGCAGAGCGTCTCCAGTGCCTTCTGGACCCGTTCGCCCTCCCGTCCCAGGAAGACGGTTTCAGTTACCTCCACCTCCATGCACGTCGGCGGCACGGACGCGGCGTCCAGCCGCGCCAGGATGCGCTCGGCAAAGTCGTCGCGTCGGAATTCCGCCGCGGAGGCGTTGATAGCGACATGCCCGAAGCCGAGCCCGGCGGCGCGCCAGCCACGTATGTCGGCGATCGTCCGGTCCAGCATGCGGTCGCTCAAGGCGTTCGCCAGATCGATATCCTCGAACGCCGCCAGGATCTGCGCCGGTCTTTGCACACCGGTGCCGGGCCTCGACCAGCGCAGCAGCGCCTCGAACCCAACGAGCCTGCCGGTGCCGAGCTCCACCTTGGGCTGGTAGAACGGCCTGACCCAACCGCCATCGAGCGCATCCTGCGCCCTGAGCAGCATGGCCGAGCGATCCTGGAGTTCTGCCATCATCTCCGGACGGAACAGCACCAGCTTGCCGCGGCCGGCCGCCTTGGCGGCGTAAAGGGCGGTATCGGCGTTCTTGAGCAGGTCGTCGATCGTCGCGGCGTCGTCGGGGAAAAGCGTCGCTCCCATGCTGGCGCGGCCATCGAGGACACGGCCCTGGTAGCGGAACGGCTCCCGCAATCTCTCCAGCGCATGTTCGGCCAGCTCGGCCAGTTCGGTGGGGCCGGTGATACCGCGCACGACCACCGCGAACTCGTCGCCACCCAGGCGTGCCACGACATCACTGCTGCGGAACGCACCGACCAGGCGCTCGCCGAGCGCCTTGAGCAGCGCGTCGCCGGCATCGTGGCCCAGCGTGTCGTTGACCTGCTTGAAATGGTCCACGTCGAGCAGAAGCAGGCCAAAGCACCCGCCGGCGCCGTCGGGCGACATGGCAGCGGCAATCGCCTCCTGGAAGCACAGGCGGTTGGGCAGGCCGGTCAGGGTATCGTGGTTGGCGGTCCAGCGGATGCGCTGTTCCGCGGTCTTTTCGTCGGTGACGTCGCGAACTGTGACGATGACCCGCGCCAACTCGCCGGTCGGGCCGAGTGTCTTCCAGCCGCTGGTCCCGATCCATCGCTCGGCGCCCGTATCCGCGCGGGCCACCCGCATTGTCGCCTGGAAGGGAAAGTCGACATCGCCATCCTGCGCACCCGCCATCAGGGCGTCGAACGTGCCGGTGTCGTCGGGATGGATCAGCCCGCGGGCGCGGTTGAGATCGCCCGGTGCACCCGGCGGAAGGCCCAGCATGCCGATCAGGTCGTCGGACAACTGGAGCTTCCCGGCGGTAGCGTCATAGTCCCAGATGCCAAGCCCGGCGGCACGGGCCGCGAGCCGGAAACGCTCTTCGCTTTCGCGCAGGGCGCGCTCCACCTGCTTCTGGTCGGTGACATCGCGCGAGACCGCAACGAGGCCGCAAATGGCGCCGTCACGCCGCCACGGCATGGCGCTGGTCTGCAGGATCCGCGTTTCCCCGTCGATCACGACCTCGCGTTCGAACAGGTCGGGATGCCCGCCGGCGGTGACCGCATTGTCCATCCGCTCGATCTGCTCGGCCATCTCGGGCGGGAACAACTCGCGCGTCGTGCGGCCGACGATCTGTTCGGGGCGAACGCCCATGGTGTGGTGCGACTTCTCGCTGGCGAGCAGGAAGCGGTGGTCGAGATCCTTGACGAAGATCGTGTCCGAACTCTGGTCGATGAAGCTGCGCAGCAGGTTGCGCCCTTCCTCGGCCTCCGCCTGGGCGCGCTTGCGGTCGGTGACGTCGATGTTGGCGCCGATGGCGCGAAGCGGCTCACCGTTCGCGTCTCGTTCGATCCTGCTGTGGCTGGAGATCCAGCGAACTTCGCCGGTATCGGCGCGGACGACGCGGAAGTCGCAGTCGAACCGATCGCCCTGCGCTATCGCGGCATCAAGGCACGCATCGACCTGCGGCCGGTCTGCCGGATGAACGAGATCGAGCCAGCGGCGGCCGACCAGCGGGGTATCCTGGGGCAGGCCGATCTGTTGGTAGAATTCCGGTGAGCAGACGGCTTCGCCATTCCGCTCGCTGATATAGATGCCGACGTTCGCCGCCTGCTGCGCGATCCGCTGCGCCTCGTCGAGCCGCTCGCGTTCCGCGGTCCTGCGCCGAACCTCGAGCCAGGACGAAAGCTGCCGCGCGATCGACAGCAGCACACGCGTCTCGCGTGAGGAGAGTGCAGGCGGGGCAGGTTCGCGGTCGTAGAGGCAGAGCGCGCCGACGACATGCCCGGCGCCGTCCTCCAGCCTGATCCCGAAGAAGGATCGAACATCCGGCGCTCCAGGCAAGAGAGCTTCCACCGCGCCGTGGCAGAGGGTGACCGGACCGGGATGGTGGAGGACGTGGGCGAAGGCGGAGCCGTCCACCTCGGCGTCCGTAAGCATCGTGCCGAACCGGGCGGCGAAGTGCTGCCGGTCGCCGTTCGGCACGGCGAGGATCGCAACAGGCATCGCCGCAGTATCCGCGGCGAGGCGAGCCAGTTCCGCGAGCACATCGATGGCCGGAGCGGAAGTTGAGCCGTAGTCCAGGTCGCAAGTGCTCTCGGGTCGAGTCCAGCTCGGCTCCGAAGAGGCACGGCGCTCGTCAGCCACGTGCAGGTCGAAAGGCAGCGCCTCGAAGCGTTCCACTGCGTCCCCGATCCCCACCGCGTCAGGCGCGATCGAAAGGCGTTAGCGGTTGAATCTTAAGCGAAGTTCAACAGCAAGGATTGAGAAAGCCTTGTGCTTTGCGTGTGTACGGGCGCTGGCGACGTCTCGTCTCTTCCGATCCGATGGCAAGAACGATTGGCGAGCACCGCGCCTGCATGCGCGCTTTCCCGCGCCGCAGCGCGGCAAAATCATCTTCTTAGCGCCCAAGGAGAACTGCGCTGGCCATCCAGACTGATTCTCTACCATTGCAGTAGTCAATGCGGTGTGTCGGGGGATCGGAGTTCAGATGGAAAGAGGTTTGGCGCTTTGGGGCGGCGCAGGAAGCATATTGCTTGGTATGGCTTTTCAAGGAGTTGCGGTCGCCCAAGGCGTGTCGCCGGCAAGTGTTGCGATCACCGCAGCGGCGCCGAATGCCGCCGGTGGAACGGAGCTCGCCAGTGCCGGCGAGGAGATCGTCGTCCTTGGCAACCAGCGCGCGACTGCCGCGATCAAGAGCGCGGTTCCGGTCGATGTCGTCGGCCAGGGTGCGCTCGAGCGGACCGGCACGGTCAATCTCAACCAGGCGCTGCAGCGGCTGCTGCCGTCCTTCAACTTCCCGCAGACGCAGAATGCCGTGAAGGGCACCTACGGCACGCGCTCGGCCTCGCTGCGCCGCCTGCCGCCGGACCTGACGCTGATCCTGGTCGACGGCAAGCGTCGCAATCCGTCGAGCCGGCTGGCGGCGGTGGACCCTTACCGCGTCGGCCAGTTCGTTGATCTGTCCGCCATCCCGGTCAATGCGATCGAGCGGGTCGAGGTGCTGCGTGACGGTGCCTCGGCGCAATATGGATCCGACGCCATCGCCGGCGTCATCAACCTGATCCTGAAGAAGAAGCGCGACGGCATCGATGTCAACGCACAGGTCGGCGAGTATACGGAAGGTGACGGCTTCACGAAGTCGCTGGGCGTTACTGTCGCGCGGCCGCTGTCGGACGACGGCTTCTTCGATCTGAGCGTCAACGCTTCGACCCGCGACGCCACCGATCGCAGCGGGCCGGACTGGCGGCAGCGTTACTTTCCGGGCGACCCGCGCGAGCAGACCGCGGATCGCAACGCCGTCGGCCGTTGGGGCAACGCCAATACCGATAACATCGCGATCCTCGGCAATGCCGAAATCGGTCTGTCGGACGCGCTTCGCGCCTACGGGTCGGCGAACTTCAGCATGACGGATACGCGCAACCGCGTGAACCCGACCGAACCTCGCAACGACAGCAACGTGCGCGCGCTCTACCCGGATGGCACCCAGCCGCAGATTCGCGGCCTGCTCTACGACACTGCGGTCACGGCGGGCGTGCGCTACGACGGTGGGGCGATCGGCTCGTTCGACCTGGGTGTCAGCGCCGGCCGCAACGTCAACCGCACCTTCGTCTATGACGGTGAATCGCCGAGCTACGGCCTCGACAGCCAGACGTCCTTCTATCTCGGCACGTTCCGCAGCAGCCAGATCGCTGCGACGCTCGATTATTCCAAGGACATCGAACTAGGCCTCGCCAAGCCTGCCAATCTCAGTGCCGGTGCCACCTACCGCCACGAAAGGTGGAGCGCGGCTAAGCCCGGCGACGAGCAGTCCTGGAACAATGGCGGCGTCCCCATTCTTGACGGACCTAACGTCGGCAAGCCGGCACGCTACGGCGCGGACATTGGTGGCCTGACGCCGGCCGACCTGAGCAGCGTCTCGCGCGACGTGTGGGGTGGCTACGCGGGCATCGACGTGTTCCCGATCGATGGCGTCACGATCGGCGCGGCCGGGCGGATCGAGCATTATTCGGACTTTGGAACGACGACCACGGGAAAGCTATCCGCCCGCTGGGATCTGACCCCGGCGATAGCCGTGCGCGGCGCTTATTCCACCGGCTTCCACGCGCCGGGCATCGCCCTGCTCGGCACGCAGGTGACGGCGTCGACCGGCATCTTCAGCTTCAGCGGCGCGCTGGATGAATCGCTGGCGTCGCGGACGCGGCAGTTCCGGCCGGACGATCCCGCCGTCGCCGCTCTGGGCGCCAAGGCGCTCGATCCGGAAAAGTCCCGCAACATTTCGGCAGGCATCGTCCTGCAGCCGCTGCGCGGCGCATCGCTGACCGTCGACGTCTACCAGATCAAGATCGATGGCTTCCTCCTGCTGACCGACGGCGCCAATGCCAACGGCCTGACCGGCCCATTCGTGGCGGCGGTCACCGCGGCGGCGGGACTGGCGACGGTCAAGACAGCCAATTTCTTCCTCAACGGGCTCGATACCCGCACCCGCGGCCTGGACGCGGTCGCCCGCTACCAGTTCAAGGTAGGCGAGGCGGATACCGATCTCTCGCTGGCTTTCTCGACCGGCAAGACGCGGCTGTCGAACATCAAGTCGGCGCCCGCCGGATCGGGCCTGACCTATTTCAGCCGATCACGACTTGGCGACATCGAAAACGGTACGCCGTCGTGGAAGGTGGTGGCGGGGGCGCACGTCACGCTGGGCCGCTTCGACTTCGACAGCAACCAGGTCGTCTACGGCCCCTACACCTACACGCACCCGACGGTCGCGGCGAACGACCAGCGTTACGATCCGCAATGGGTGACGAACCTCGAGGTCGGATACTCGATCGGAGAGGGTACGCGCTTCGCCGTGGGTACGCAGAACCTCTTCGACACCTACCCGGCCCAGTACATCCGGGCGAACCAGGTCAACGGAATCAACCGCTACGGCTTCATCCATCCCGACGGATCGAACGGGCGGTTCGTCTACGCGACCGTGCGCCAGAGGTTCTGATCCCGGCCGAAGCGGCGGGAGCGACCATTCTTCAGAAGAACGACTTGCACATGACATTCCGGGGAAAGACCATGACTTCACGTTCGGCAATTACCGGCCTCAAGCTGGCCGCGATCATCCTTGCCGCGGGCATCGCGGGGCAGGGGCAGGCGCATCACAGTTTCGCGGCGGAGTTCGATGCGGCCAAGCCCGTCACCGTCGAGGGTGAGGTCACCAAGATCCGGATCGTCAATCCGCACAGCTGGATCTACCTGGACGTCAAGAACAAGGACAATTCGGTCACCAACTGGGGTTTCGAGTTCGGTACGCCGATCCTGCTGAAGACCAAGGGGCTGGCCAAGGAAGATGTCGAGCCCGGCACGCATGTCCGGATCGAGGGTTACCGGTCCCGCAACGGCGGCTCGTTCGGCTATACGCGCCTGGTAAAGCTGTCCGACGGCCGATCGTTCCTGGTCGGTAGCGCTGCCGACGCGCCAGGCGCGGACGCGAAGCGCTGATGTGGTACGGCATGCTGACGCGGGCGATCCGCAACGTCATCGTCGCCGGTCTGATCGGCCTCGTCTCGGCGGGGCCGGCGCTGGCTCAGACGCCGCCCGCGATTCCTCGGCTGGCGAGCGGCAAGCCCGATTTCTCCGGCATCTGGCAGACGCTGAGCGAAGCCGATTACGATCTGGAGCCGCATTCCGGCCGTAGCGACGCGCCGCCGAGCGTCGGCGTCGTCGATCTCGGCACGCTGCCTTATCTACCCAAGGCGCTTCCCCAGAAGCAGCGGAATTTCGCTGCGAGGCTCAAGGACGATCCACGGCTCAAATGCTGGACTTTGGGCGTGCCGCGTAGCGTCTATTATCCGGCACCGTTCCAGATCTTCCAGCGAGACCGCGATCTGACCCTGGTCCACCAGCTTGGGCACCAGGTCCGCACCATCCACACGAACGACACGCTGCACCCGGTCGAACAGGATCAGGGCTTCTGGCTGGGTGACAGCCGCGGTCGCTGGGAAGGGGACACCCTGGTCGTCGATGTCACCGACTTCAACGACGAGACCTGGCTCGATCGGTCCGGAAACTATCACAGCGACAAGCTGCACGTCGTGGAGCGGTGGAGCTTCGTCGACAAGGACACGATCTCGTACAAGGCGACGGTCGAGGATCCGAAGGTATTCGCGCGTCCGTGGACGGTAAGCATTCTGTTGAACCGCCGGCGCGACAAAGACTTCCAGCTGGTTGAGGATTACTGCGCGACATTGGTCTACGATCAATATTATCCACACACGGAGAGCAAGTGATGCACGCAAGGAATGCGCTGCCGGCCGTGCTGGCGCTCGTCGCCGCGTGGACGCCGATCGTCAGCGCTCAATCCCCTGCGCCGCCCCCTAACCCGGCGGCGGGCGGTGGCCAGGTCATCCTCTGGGAGAAGACCGTTCCGAAGATCGCGTCGGGGGCATGGCGCGGCCCGGTGCTCGCAGATGGTCAGCCGGACGTGCAGGGCCATTGGTCGAACACGATCGCCAACCACAATAACTGGACCGATCCGCAGGCAGGTGCTCCGGGCGAGCCAACGGCCGCTGCCAAGCTGCCCCGCGATCAGCGCGCGCCAAGCCGGGTCACCGATCCGGCCGACGGGGAGATCCCCTATCTGCCGGCGGCGCGGGCCAAGCAGCAGGATTTCGCGAAGAACTTCACCAACCCGAGCAAGCCCGGCTACATCGAGCCGCTCGCCCGCTGCGCCCCGGCCGGCGTGCCCAAGTCGTTTATCTGGCACGGATACGAGATCCGCCAGTATCCGGGCTACGTCCTGTTCCTGTTCAACTCCGGCACGCGCATCGTCCGGCTCGACGGCAAGCCGCACCTGCCCGACAACATCAAGCTTTGGAACGCGGACTCGCGCGGGCACTGGGAAGGCAACACGCTCGTCGTCGACGTGCGCAACAACAACGCCAAGGCGCTGTTCGGACGATCGGGCGACTTTGCGAGCGACAATGTCGTGATCGAAGAGCGGTTCATCTTCGATCCGGACGGCAAGCGCTACAATTACGTGGCCAAGTTCACCGACCCGACCGTCTATTCGCGGCCGTGGACGGCGACGATCCCGGCTCGGCGCTACACCGAGGCGGATAAGGACGACGGCTGGCATTATGAAGGCGTGCCTGCCAACCGTCCGGGCAAGCCGCTGCTCCACGAACGTATGGAGCGCATCTGCGTGGAGAATAACGGGCCGTTCGGCGGTGGAGCGGTCGGCGTTCCGCTGGACGGTCCGATCATCTCGCGATGATGCCTGCCCGGTCTGGGACGGGCCTGCGCCAATCTCAACAGGAGACGTTATGAAGCCCGACAGAAGCTATCGGCGACGTGCGCTCACCGACCTGGCGGCCCTGCTTGTCGCGGGATGCCTCGCCGTCCCGGTGGCGGCATCAGCCCAGCCGCCGGCACAGCCGGCCAAAGCCGCCGAGGTGCCGTCGCTCAGCCGATCACAGATAGATGCATTGCTGGCGAGACCAAGCGAAGTGTTGATTCTCGACGTGCGCCGGCCCGACGAGATCAGCGTCAAGGGCGGCTTTCCGGTCTATCTGAGCGTGCAGCTTGCCCAGCTCGAACAATATTTGCCGTTCATCCCGCGGGATCGCACGATCGTCCCGGTGTCCAACCACGCCGGTCGGGCAAAGAAGGCGGCCGCGCTCCTGACCGCGAGAGGTTTTCGGGTCGCGGGCGTGGCGGGAGTAGAGGGCTATGCGGCCGAGGGTGGTACGCTGGTCGGCCAGAAGCCAACCGATCCCGCGCCGCTGGCGTCGGCACCGGCCCAGCTGAAATGATCGGCTGCGGCAGCCTCGCTGCTCGGCTTGAGTGGGATGTCGCCCCGTCCGATGATCGGACGGGGACGGCATTGATTACGTTCTTACGAAACGTAGTCGGTGCGGGTGTCGCTGTAGCGGGCCCGCTCGCGCGCGATTTCCTCGCTGGTATAGGCCGGTGCCTTGTCGTCGTAGCCCGACCAGCCGCTCTGGCGATAATCGGCGCCACGGGTGGACGCGGTGACACCGCGGCTGCGATCGAGGATCGCCTCGACCTCATGGACGCGATCATCCGACACGCGGACGCTGAGAAGCGTACCGCCGCGGCGAACACCCTCGGCATAGACGTGCGCGTCTTCCTCGCTGTGGCCGGCTTCGGTCAGGGCGCCGACGAACGTGCCGGTGAGCGCGCCGCCTGCCGCACCCGCGCCTGCACCGGCGAGGGTCGTGGCCAGCCAGCCTGCGGCGACGAGCGGCCCGAGACCCGGGATCACCAGCAGGCCCAGGCCCGCCAGCAGTCCGCCCGTGCCGCCGATCAGGGCGCCGGTGCTGACGCCGCGGCTGACGTCGCCGGCATGGTTCACGCCGGTGTGGTGGTCATCATTATAGTCATCGGGCTTGTTGCCCATGATGCTGATGTCGCCATGCGAAACACCGATCGCCTCGATCTCGCGCACGGCATTTTCCGCGTCACGATGGCTGTCGAACAGGCGCGTGATGGTCTGGGACATACTCTCTCTCCTACTAGAACGGATGCATAACGAACCAGGGGCGTAATGGTCTCATCCGTTCCGGCCGGACGCTCAATTCTCCGTTCGGCGATGTTCGCTGTGGGAGCCGCTCTTGGTTGCAGCGGCATTCACCTCTTCGTACAATTTTGCTTCGCTGTTCCGGATTGGGCCGGCGTTCACTTGTTCATGATCAAGTCCGCGGCCGCTGGAAGCTGGCTTAGGCCGCGACGCTACGCAGATCGGTGCTCGCCGCGGTCTCGACCCGCTCGAACAGCATCGTTGCGGCGGCGGTGTTCGAGATGGGGATGTGGTAGTTGCGGCTGAGCTCCCGCACCGTTTCGCCGAGAGCGCCGCGGGCGGCGATCCAGTTCAGGATCTCGACACCCTGGCTGCCGGCCAGCTCCACGATGTCGAGCGCGGAGTGCACCGTCAGCGCCTCGGGGTCCGGGCCGAGATTGTCGAGGCAAAAGCGATCGTAGCTCTGGTTGATGAAGCCTGCGCGCTCGCCGTCGAGCTGGTGGGAGAGGCCGCCGGTGCCGAGCACGACGATCCTCTCGTCTCCGCTCCAGCTCTCCAGCGCATGCCGGACCGCCCGGCCCAGAGCGAGGCAGCGGCGGGGGCTCGGCAGCGGATGCTGAACCGTGTTGATGGCGATCGGGACGATTCGGACCGGCCACGGCTCCTTGCCCGGCCAGCCGAGCTGGAGAGGGATGGTGAGGGCGTGATCGACCAGCATCTCCTGGCAGCTGGTGACGTCGAACTCGGCATCCACCAGCTGTTCGATGATGTGCCAGGAAAGCTCCGGCGCCCCGTCGAAGTCCTTGACCGGGGGCAGTCCCCAGCCTTCATCGGCATTGCGATAGGTGCTGGCAGCGCCGACCGCGAAGGTCGGCATCTTGTCCAGGAAGAAGTTCAGGCCGTGGTCGTTGTAGAAGACCACGGCGACATCCGGTCGGGTCCGGGCGAGCCAGCGATGCACCGGCTGGAAGCCGTCGAAGAACGGTTTCCAATAGGGTTCGGCCTGGATGCCCCGAGCGATGGCGCCGCCGATCGCCGGAACGTGGCTCGTGAAGATACCGCCCAGGATCTCGGCCATGTCAGCGTTCCTCCGCCAGCGCCGCGAGACGGGCCTTGAAGGCTTCCACGGTCATACCGGTCTGCTGCGCGCCGATCTCCTGCACCGACAGGCCGAAGATGCCGGCGAGCTTGGCCAGATAGTAAATGTTGCCGCCGGCGGCGATGAGCTGGAGCACGTCGCGGCCGGCGACCGCCTGGCGCTGCTCGCGGGTCAGACCGAAGCGGGCGCAATAGCCCGCTTCGTCCGCCTTGAACGCCGCCCGGTTGGCCGGATCGTTGAAGGAGTAGCACATCGCGTTCAGGGCATAGCCGCGCAATGCCGCCGCGCCGTCGAAGATCGAGGTACCCGGGATGGCACGGCGCCCGGATAGCGGCACGATCGCTTCGGCCTCGTCGATCCGCGTGCTGCTCATGACCGGTGCCCTTCGCTGCGTCCGGGCGATGATCGTGCCCGCCGCGTGCTGGCGCATTGATCTTGCTCAAACGCGACGCGCCCTGGCTGGCGGAGCCAAGCGCGACAGCAATCCGCTGACAAAGTCGGGATATCTTGCCATAGCGGCGACATGGCCGACATTCCCGATCGCTGTGCGCGTTGTGCCGTCCGCGACGAGGCGTTGTGCGCCAGTCTCCATGACCACGAACTTTCCGCTTTGAGCGACCTGGCGCGACGGCGGATCGTGCCCAAGGGGCAGGTGGTGGCATGGGCGGGCGATCGCAGCACCATCTGCGCGAACCTGGTTTCGGGCGTGCTCAAGCTGGCGACATCGACGCCCGACGGGCGGGAACAGATCGTCGGCCTGCTGTTTGCCGGGGACTTCATCGGCAACCCCTTTTCGGAGGAGGTCAGCCTGACCGCGACCGCGCTGAGCGACGCCGATCTGTGCATCTATCCCAGGGGCGGGTTCGAGCGCGTGCTGGAGGGGCATCCGAAGCTCGAAAGGCTGCTGCTCCGGCGTACCATCGAAAGCCTTGAAGAGGCCCGTGCCCGGATGTTGACGCTCGGCCGCAAGAACGCGGCGGAGAAGGTGGCGGGCTTCATCCTCTCCATGGGTGCGAAGATGGCCGGGGATCACGAAGCCGGGGCTGCCTACAGCTTCGACCTGCCGATTTCGCGCGGGCAGATGGCCGACGTGCTCGGCCTCACGATCGAGACGGTCAGCCGGCAGATGACCGCGCTGAAGGTCGCCGGAATTATCGCATTGCCGGCCGGGCGTACGGTCACGGTGCTCGACCACGCTGCGCTGGAGGCCCGCGCCGAACGCGAGTGACGAACGCCGTTCGGGGGCATGCCGCGGCTCGTGGAAGCAGACGCCTTAGAACCAGGTCCGGATGCCGATGACGATGCTCGTTTCGCGTGCATCCTCGCCGGCGGCGCGCGCGAAGCGGGCGGTATCGCCGCTCTTGCGAAAGTGCGACACGCCGACATAGGGCGCGAACTCGCGGGCGATCTCATATCGCAATCGCAGACCGAGTTCCGAACTGACGAGGCCCGAGCCGGTCCGGCTCGCGGGCAGGTCCTGCGCGGCAAGGTTGAACTCGACGCGGGGCTGCAGGATCAGGCGCTGGGTGATGCGCTGATCGTAATAGCCCTCTGCACGCGCCAGCAGGTCGCCCTTGGTGGACAGGAACAGGCTGCCTTCCACCTCGAAAAAGCCCGGAGCGAGCCCCTCGATGCTGACCGCAGCGTAGCTGCGATCCGGCCCGCGTCCGAAATCCTGGCGGGCGCCCGCCTGCAGGTTGAAATAGGGATCGACGGCATGGCTGTAGAGCGCCTGGATCTCGCCTGCCTCAAGCGCGGCACCGAATGCGCCTTCGCCTTCGCTCTTCAGCCACAAGCGGTCGATGTCGCCGCCGTACCAGGCCTCAGCATCCCATCGATAGCCGGCGCGACCGCGATGCGGCTGCACTTCCGCAAGATTGACTATCACCTGGTGGAACGTGCCGCCACCGTGATGCGCCTGGAGGTGGTGGCGTGCCATGGCCATGTCCGCAGGCGGGTAGACCCGGTCCGCCGCATGGTCTGTCGGGATTGGCGGTGGCGGGGCATTGCCGGCGGGGAGCGCCGTGCCGCTTTGGGCCGCGCCGGCCGGCGACGGTGCCGGCGGGCTGTCCCCGCCCGCCATGGTCGACATGTCATGCCCCTCATGCTCGGCGGCTGGCATGGTCATGCCGGGCATGGTCGCGTGGCCGGCATGGTCCGCCTCATTCGCCGGTGCGGCGTTGCGCTTCGGCGCGGGGACGGGCTTCCGCTTCGTTGCCGAACGCTTCGGTGCCGCCGGCTTGGCTTTTGCCGCTGGCTTGGCCTTGGCCGGCGGCTTCGGCGTTGCCGGCATGGCCATGCCCGGCATGTGCATGCCGTGCATCGATCCGCTTTGTGCGGACACCGGGTGGGCCGAAGCAAGCAGGGTTACGGCGAGCGCCGCCAGGCCGGCGCGGGTCACGCCGCACCGCTTTCGGTCGCGCGAACGGTGACGACGCGCATCATGCCGGCGGTCATGTGGTAGAGGTTGTGGCAGTGAAAGGCCCAGTCGCCCGGAGCATCCGCGGTCACGTCCAGCGTCACCTTGCCGCCCGGGGCGACGTTGACGGTGTGCTTGCGCGGACCACGATCGCCGTGCCCGGTCACCAGTTCGAAGAAGTGGCCGTGAAGATGGATCGGGTGGGGCATCATCGTATCGTTGATTAGGTTGATGCGCACCCGCTCGCCGGTGCGGAACGGGATCGGATCGGCCGGATCGCTCAGCTTCTCGCCGTCGAACGACCACATGTAACGTTCCATGTTGCCGGTAAGGTGGATGTCCAGTGACCTGCTCGGCGCGCGGACATCAGGATTGGGTGCGAGTGCGACGAGATCGCGGTAGGTTAGGACGCGGTGATCGACCTGCTCGAGGCCCTGCGGGCGCTCGCCGGTCCGGTCGGTCGGCATCGGCGATATCGTCTGCACCCCGGGCCCCATCGTCACGCCCGGCGCATTCTTCGGATTGCGCATCGACATGTCCATGCCGCCCATGTCGCCCGGTGGCGTCGCGCTGCCGGCCATCTGACCGTGGCCCATCGCTCCATGGCCCATCGCCGCATGACTCATGGCGTCGTGATCGACTGCCCCGTGATCCATCCTGCTATGTTCCATTCCGGCCATCGCCGCGTGCGGGGCAGTCGTCGAGGCCGGTTCACCGGTCCAGCCGGTCCCCCGCGCGAGCTTGCCGGAGCGGTTCTGCTCGGCGCTTGGATCGACGCCGCGGCGGGCGACCGGGTTCTTCGGGTCGCCGCCGTGCATGTCACCCATCCCCATGTCCTTCATGGTGACGGGCGGGCGGGGGCGGAGCGGCGGGACGGGCGCGCTCATGCCCGCCCGAGGCGCCAGCGTGGCACGGGCCAGCCCCGAGCGGTCGATCGCCTCACCGACGAGCGCGTAGGCGCGGTCCTCCGGCGTCACGATCACGTCGTAGGTCTCGGCAACCGCGATCTGGAACTCGTCGGTCGCGATCGGGCGCACATTCTGGCCGTCGGCCTGCACGACCGTCATCGCCAGGCCCGGGATACGGACGTTGAAGTTGGTCTGCGCCGCGGCGTTGATGAAGCGCAGCCGCACCCTCTCCCCCGGCGTGAACAAGGCCGTCCAGTTATCGCGCGGACCGTGGCCGTTGACGACGTAGGTGTAGGTCGATCCGGTCACGTCGGAGAGATCGGTCGGATCCATCCGCATCCGGGCCCACTCCATCCGCTCCTTCAGCGTCTGGTCGCGGCCCGCCAGCAGCCCGGCAAGCGTCTGGCGCTGGTAGTTGAAGTAGCCGGGATCCTGCTTGAGCTTCCGGAAGATCGCCTCGCCGCGCATCGGGCTGTGGTCCGCCAGCACGATCACGTGTTCCCGGTCGAAGGCGACCGGATCGGGGCCGGCCGGATCGATGACGATCGGGCCGTAGAGGCCATCCTGTTCCTGCGCGCCAGAATGGCTGTGGTACCAGTAGGTGCCGGCCTGCACGACGGGGAAGTCGTAGACGAAGGTCGCACCGGCGGCGATGCCGGGAAAGCTGACCCCCGGCACGCCATCCATCGCGAACGGGACGAGCAGACCATGCCAGTGGATCGAACTTTCCACGTCGAGCGTGTTCGTCACCGCGAGGCGGACGTTCTGGCCCTCCTTCAAGCGGAGCAGCGGCGCGGGCGAGGTTCCGTTGATGCCGACCGCCGCCGTGGGCCGGCCATCGGCGAGGCGCTGAACCCTCCCGATCGACAGGGCGATGTCGGTGCCGGAAAGCGTCGGCAGGGGCTTTACGATCCCGCCCGATACGGGCTGCGCCCAGCCGGGCATCGCTGTCGAAAAGGCGAGCCCGCCGCCGGCCAAAGCGGCACCGCGCAGCATCTGACGACGGTCGATAATTAAGCGCATGATACTCCTGCTCGCTCACGCCTGCGCCGGTAAAGCGAGCGCGGGGCACTAGTCCAAATGAAGCCGCGGGTCATTCCCCCATGATCCGCGGTAAGAGCGGGCGCGCTCCTTCGTCTGCGGAACATGGGTCTTCACTGGGGCAATGGGAAGTTCGCCGAGCACGAAAAGGCACGGTCTGGGAACGCCTGTACGGCGCTGCTTCTCACCTCGTCCTTGAAGCCCTTGACCTTGACATGGTGTCAGACACTATATCGCTCGGCGCTGGAGAAGAGACATGACAAGCCGGGCGCAAGAACATCATTCCGGATGCTGCGGCCCGCATACCGGCTACGCCGCCTTGCCGGCCGACCGAACGATCGCGGTGAGAGACCCGGTGTGCGGTATGACCGTCGACGCCGCCACGACGCCGCACCATGCGGCTCACGGCGGCGTAGACTATCACTTTTGCAGTGCCGGCTGCCGCACGAAGTTCATCGCCGACCCGGAAAAGTATCTCGCCCCGGGCGAGCGCCCGCAGGTGCAGGCATCATCCGGCACGACATGGACCTGCCCGATGCACCCCGAGATCCGTCAAGAAGGGCCGGGTACCTGTCCGATCTGCGGGATGGCGCTCGAACCGGAGGAGCCGTCGCTAGACGACGGGCCCAATCCCGAGCTCGTGGATTTCACCCGCCGGACGTGGGTGGCGGGACTGCTCACGGTGCCGTTGCTCGCCATCTCGATGGTCGCCGAGATGCTCGATCTCCAGTTCATTCCGCCCGGCATCAACCCGTGGGTGCAGCTCGCGCTCACGGCGCCGATCGTGCTGTGGGCCGGGCGTCCGTTCTTCGAGCGCGGCTGGGCTTCGCTGCGCACGCGCCACCTCAACATGTTCACGCTGGTGGCGATCGGCGTCGGCGCGGCGTTCGGCTACAGCGTCGTGGCGACGGTGGCGCCACAGCTGTTCCCGCCGTCGTTCCGCATGCACGGCCGGGTGCCGGTCTATTACGAGGCGGCGGGCGTCGTCGTGACGCTGGTGCTTCTCGGGCAGGTTCTCGAGCTGCGCGCTCGCGCCGCGACCAGCCGCGCGATCCGCGCCCTGATGGATCTGGCGCCGAAGACGGCGCTTCGCATCGGCGCGGACGGGAGCGAGGAGGAGGTCACGCTCGGGGAACTCGTACCGGGCGACCGCCTGCGCGTCCGCCCGGGAGAGGCGGTGCCGGTAGACGGCGTCGTTGTGGAGGGGCGGTCGGCGGTCGACGAGGCGATGCTGACCGGCGAGCCGGCGCCGATCCTGAAGACGGAGGGTGCGGTCGTCACCGGTGGCACCTTCAATGGCACAGGCGCCCTCATCATCGAGGCGCAAGCGGTCGGCGCCGAGACCGTGCTCGCCCGCATCGTCAAGATGGTGGCGGAGGCGCAGCGGAGCCGTGCGCCGATCCAGGCCGTCGCCGATCGCGTGTCGGGATGGTTCGTGCCGCTCGTCATCGGGATCGCGGCGGTCACGTTCATCGTCTGGAACCTGGTCGGCTCCGAGCCCCGCTTCGGACATGCATTGCTCAACGCCATCGCGGTGCTGATCATCGCCTGTCCTTGTGCTCTAGGACTGGCGACGCCGATGTCGATCATGGTCGGTACCGGGCGCGGCGCGCAGGCGGGCGTGCTGGTCCGGAATGCCGAGGCGCTGCAGCTGCTCGAAAAAGTCGATACGCTGGTGATCGACAAGACCGGCACGCTGACGGAAGGGCACCCGACGCTCGTTGGGGTTGAGCCGTCGAACGGCTTTGGTGAGGACGAGCTGCTGGCCGCGGCCGCCGCCATCGAGGCGCGCTCCGAACATCCGCTGGCGCACGCCATCCTGGCGGCCGCAAGGGAGCGCAGGCTCGAACTGGCACCGGTCGAGGACTTTCAATCCCAGACCGGTCTCGGCGTGAGTGGCACGGCGGGTGGCCGGAGCGTCGCGGTCGGCAATGCGGCGCAGATCAGGCGGGTAGGGGCCGATCCCGCGCCGCTGGACGATGCGGCGGAACGGCATCGCCGCGAGGGCGCGGGCGTCATGCTGGTCGCCATCGACGGCGTCCTCGCCGGGCTGCTCGCCGTGGCGGATCCGATCAAGGAGTCGGCGCGCGGGGCGATCGAGGCGCTTCGCGCGGACGGCCTGCGGATCGTGATGCTGACCGGCGATGCCCAGGCGACAGCGGACGCCGTGGCTGCCGCCATCGGCGGCATCGACGAGGTGCATGCCGGCCTCCGGCCCGAGGACAAGGCGCGGATCATCGCGGACCTCAAGGCAGCGGGCGCCAGGGTTGCGATGGCGGGGGACGGCATCAACGATGCGCCGGCTCTTGCCGTCGCGGACGTCGGCGTGGCGATGGGGACGGGGGCGGACGTCGCCATCGAGAGCGCGGGCATGACGCTGACCCGGGGCGATCTGGCCGCGATGGTCCGTGCCCGCCGCTTGGCCCGCGCGACCATGCGCAACATCCGCCAGAACCTGTTCTTTTCGTTCCTCTTCAACGGGATCGGCGTGCCGGTGGCCGCGGGAATCCTCTTTCCGGCGACAGGCCTGCTGCTGTCGCCGATGATCGCCGGTGCGGCGATGGCGCTGTCGAGCTTCACGGTCGTGACCAACGCGCTCCGTTTGAACGCGGTGAAGCTTTGAACATCGGCCGGGCCTCCGAACTCAGCAGCGTGTCGCAGCGCATGATCCGGCATTATGAGAAGATCGGGCTCGTTCCCGCGCCCGCGCGCCGGGAGAGCGGCTACCGCGACTATTCGGAAGGAGACGTTCACCGGCTCCGCTTCATCGCCAATGCGCGCAACCTGGGCTTTCCGATCGAGGAGATCAGGACCCTCCTCGAACTTTGGTCGGATCGGCAGCGGGCGAGCGGCGAGGTCAAGGCGCTGGCGGAAGCGCGCGCGGCCGAACTCGGCCGCAAGGCGGCGGCGCTGGCAGCGATGCAGCGGGCCCTGTCCGCATTGGCGCAGGCCTGCCATGGCGACGACCGGCCCGATTGCCCGATCATCGAGCGCTTGCAGGAAGATCCTGGTGAGAGTTCGCTCGGACCACTTCACCGGGATCGAGTTCGCGACGAACCATGACGAGCGTCGGATCCCCGGGATATTCCTTGACCGAGAACCCCATCTCGCGCTCCAGCTCGATGGCCTCGCGGTTGTCGCGGCTCTCGATCGAAACCAGTGCGCGAAAGCCGATCCCGGCCGCGAACCGCGCCAGATGTTCCAGCAGGCACCACGCGACGCCCTTGTGCTTGTAGTCGGCGCGCACGCTGATCGCGACTTCGCCCGTGTCGAGATCGCTGTCGCCGGCCAGCATGGCGACGGCAGCAAGCGTGCCGCTCTCTTCGTCGAAAGCGAAGAACGTCTCCGCCGCTTTGTGGTCCACCGACAGCATCGCCACGAGCTGCTCGTGCCGCACCTGCGCAAGACCGCTCAGGAAACGGAAGCGCAGGTCATCGGGCGCGACGTGGCTGAAGAACTCTGCCAGCACCGGTTCGTCCCCCGCGTTCGCCGCGCGGACCCGCAGGGTCACGCCGCCCTTCGTCTTCAGCACCGTTCCCGCGGTCATCGCCTGCTGCTCCTTGTCCGGAGGCATCTTGATCCCGGAGCCCGCCCCGCTCCATCCGTATCAACCCCTATTCCAGCCAGAGCCGCGGGCCTGCCACGGGCCGCTAGAACGGGCGCCTGCACCCGAAACATCAGGTACAGAAGGTGAGCCATGGCTGACGCCCAGATGATCGAGAACCGGACGTTCGACGAGATCGCGATCGGAGACACGGCCAGCCTGTCTCGGACGCTGACGCCGGAGGACATCCAGCTCTTCGCACGCGTGTCGGGGGACGTCGATCCCGCACACCTCGATGCGGCATACGCTGCGACCGGCATCTTTCACCGCATCATCGCCCACGGCATGTGGGGCGGCGGCCTGATCTCGGCGGTGCTCAACACCAAGCTTCCCGGACCGGGCGGCCGCTATCTCGGCCAGAGCCTGCGCTTCGTGCGGCCGGTCGTACCCGGCGACCTGATCACCGCCACCGTCACCGTGGTGGAGAAGCAGGCCGGGCACCGCAAGGTCGTGCTGGACTGCATCTGCACCAACCAGGATGGCCAGGACGTCATCACCGGCCGGGCGGAGGTCGAAGCGCCGGTCGAGAAAGTGCGGCGGCCCCTGCTGCCCGTTCCGGACATCCGGATCGTGGATCATGGTCGCTACCGCGCGCTGATCGAACGCGCCGTCGCGCAGGTGCCGCCGCTGACCGCGGTCGCGCATCCCTGTACGGCCGCTGCCGTGATGGCCGCGGCCGAGGCGGCGGAGGCGGGGCTGATCCGGCCGATCCTCGTCGGCCCGGCCGCGAAGATCCGGGCGGCTGCGGCGGCTGCCGATAAGGACATCGCCTCGTTCCAGCTCGTCGATGCCCCGCACAGCCATGCCGCGGCGGCGGCGGCCGTGGCACTCGTCCGGAGCGGCGCGGCGGAACTCCTGATGAAGGGATCGCTCCACACCGACGAACTCATGGCCGCCGTCCTGGCGAGCGACGCCGGCTTGAGGACGGAACGCCGCATCAGCCACGCTTATGTGATGGACGTGCCGGGGCATCCGACGCCGCTGATCATCACCGACGCCGCGATCAACATCGAACCGACTCTGGAGCAGAAGGCGGACATCGTTCGCAATGCCATCGATCTGGCCCATGTGATCGGCATCGCCGTGCCGAAGGTCGCGATCCTCGCGGCGGTGGAGACGATCAGTCCGGCGATGCGTTCGACGCTCGAAGCCGCGGCGCTGTGCAAGATGGCGGATCGCGGCCAAATCACCGGCGCTCTCCTCGACGGGCCGCTCGCGCTCGACAACGCCATCAACGAGGCGGCGGCACGGGAGAAGGGTATCGTGTCCGAGGTCGCCGGAAAGGCGGAGATCCTGATCGTGCCGAACCTGGAAGCCGGCAACATGCTCGCCAAGCAGCTCACCTTCCTGTCCGGCGCCGACGCGGCAGGCGTTGTGCTCGGCGCGCGGGTTCCGATCATCCTCACCAGCCGCGCCGACAGCCTGCGCACGCGCCTCGCTTCCTGCGCGATCGCGGTATTGGTCGCACGGGCCAAGGCAGGCATTGCCGCGGCATGAGCAAGGTCGTCGCCTGCATCAATGCCGGGTCGTCCAGCATCAAGTTCGCCCTGTTTGCCGTCCGTCCCGGCGGCATCGCGCCCGCCGGCCACGGCAAGATAGAGGGCATCGGCAACGCCCCCCACCTGATCGCCCGCGAGGCCGATGGTCGCATCTTGGGCGAGCGGCGCTGGCCGGAGGGCGCGGCATTGTCGCACGAAGCCCTGCTCGGTGAGCTGATCGCGTGGGTCCGGGCTCATCTCGCCGGGCAGGAGGTCGTCGGCATCGGCCACCGTGTCGTCCATGGCGGGCTGCGTTTCTTCCAGCCGACGATCGTCGACGATGCGCTGCTCGAAGCGCTGGATGCACTCACGCCGCTTGCGCCGCTGCATCAGCCGCACAATCTGGCGGCGATCCGCGCGATCGCCGCGGTTGCGCCGGAACTGCGCCAGGTCGCCTGCTTCGACACCGCCTTTCACCACGGCCACGACGAAGTCGCGACCCGCTTCGCCTTGCCTCGGGCGCTGCATGACCAAGGCGTGCGACGCTACGGCTTTCACGGCCTGTCCTACGCGTATGTCGCCGCCCGCCTGGCGGAGGTCGATCCTGCGCTTGCCTCGGGGCGGGTGATCGTGGCGCATCTCGGCAACGGCGCAAGCCTGTGCGCCATGCGCGCCGGCCGGAGCGTCGACAGCTCGATGGGCTTCACCGCCCTCGATGGGTTGGTGATGGGCACACGCTGTGGCAGCCTTGATCCGGGCGTGATCCTCTACCTCCTCCAGCAGGAGGGGATGACCGCAGAGGAGGTCGAGCAGCTGCTCTACAACCGCTCCGGCCTCCTCGGCGTCTCGGGTATCTCGGGCGACATGCAGGATCTCATCGCCAGTGCTGATCCACGGGCGCAGGAGGCGCTCGATCTGTTCGCCTGGCGCTTCGCGCGCGAGGCTGGGGCGCTCCTGCCGGCGCTGGAGGGGCTGGACGGCCTGGTCTTCACCGCGGGCATCGGCGAAAATGCGGCGGTTGTTCGGGCGAAGGTCTGCGAGAGGCTGCGTTGGCTGGGGGTCGAGCTGGACCGCGAGGCGAATGCCCGGCACGCGTCCGTCATCAGCACCCCCGACAGCCTTGTCGTCGTCCGCATCGTGCCGACCGACGAAGAGCGGATGATCGCCCTGCAAACGATCGAACTGCTCGATGGCGACAGCCGAGCAGGTTGAAGGCGAATCTGCCGGTTACAATCGCGCGGGAAAGACCTTGAAGGCCGCGCCGCCTGTCCTAGATTCTCGGCGCCGGATGCGAAGACTCGGTCCGGTGGGACTAGAGGGCATCGGCTCTCTCCGATGCTCCTTGTGCCCAGATTGCTCATGAGGAGGATTTGGATATGAGGACCAACTTCGACTTCGCGCCCTACCGGCGCTCCACGGTCGGCTTCGACCGGCTGTTCGACCTGCTCGAAACCGGCCTGCGAGGCGATGGCGCTGAAGGCTATCCGCCGTTCGATATCGTCAGGGATGGCGACGACAGCTACCGCATCACGCTCGCCGTCGCCGGCTTCCGGCCGAACGAGATCGAGATCGTGGCCCAGCAGAACCAGCTCACCGTCACCGGCCGCAAGCCGGACGAGAACAATGAGGGCCAGTATCTGCATCGCGGCATCGCGGCCCGGTCGTTCGAACGGCGCTTCCAGCTTGCCGACTTCATCGAGGTCGGCTCGGCCGAATTCGCCGACGGCCTGCTCAGCATTGCGCTGAAGCGCGTCGTACCCGAGGCGATGAAGCCGCGCAGGATCGCAATCGGCGGCGGCGCGCCGGCCAACGACCGGC
>Ga0160473_100608_pt1 | contig 23838 bp, 23 predicted proteins | sample HID1975I_E11MG_FD_108217 | JGI IMG/M metagenome (GOLD analysis project Ga0160473, IMG submission 108217) | Enriched soil microbial communities from UW Madison campus, WI, USA - HID1975I_E11 MG | ecosystem: Environmental > Terrestrial > Soil > Unclassified | place: USA: Madison, Wisconsin... | reverse complement strand
CGATCAGGGCGAAGACGGTGGTGAACAGCTGCGGCGCCTTGAAGACGTCGAAGAAGATCTGCTGCGACGAGTTGATGAAGCCGAACAGGGCCCCGGTGATCGCCGTCATGGCCAGGGTGTAGCCCATGCCGATGCGGCTGCTCAGCGCCTCGCCGAAGGCGGCGGCGATGCGGCCGGCCTGGATCGGACGACGATCCTCGGGGTGCAGGGTTTCGGGCAGGCGGATCGCCGCCCACAGCGCCACGCCCGCGCCGAACAGGCCCAGCACGCCAAAGATCCAGCGCCACGGCGCCACCAGCAGGATCAGCTGGCCGACGGTCGGCGCCAGGATGGGAATACCCAGGAAGACCAGGAAGCTGAGCGACATGACCCGCGCCATGGTCCGGCCGCTGTAGCGGTCACGCACGATGGACACGGCCAGCACCCGCGTCGCCGCCGCGCCGATCCCCATGCCGATGCGCGACAGGATCAACAGGTCAAAGCTGCTGGCCGCCGACGCCAGGGCCGCAAATGCGACGTATAGGCCGACCCCCAGCATCAGCACCGGCTTGCGCCCATAGCGGTCGGCCAGCGGGCCGTAGATCAGCTGCGCCCCGCCAAAGCCCAGCAGATAGGCGGTGATGATCCACTGCCGGTCATTGTCGTGCGCGACCCCCAGCGCCTCGCCGATCTGGGGCAGGGCCGGCAGCATGGCGTCGATCGCCAGGGCGTTCATCGCCATCATCATGGCGATCAGACAGACGAATTCAGGGAAGCCGGGTCCCTTGGCGATCAGGGTCTTGGCAAACGACGTGTCAGCGGTGGAGGACATCGAGACCAGATGCGACCTGCGACGCCCCGCCGCAACCCTGAAAGCCAACTATTTGCTGCGCCGCAGCACGAGTTGACGATTGGTGCGGGTGGTCGGGCTCGAACCGACACTCCTTTCGGAACCGGATTTTGAGTCCGGCGCGTCTACCAGTTCCACCACACCCGCACAGGTCCGTCGGAAGGCGCGCAATCTAGCGATGCGCAGCACGGGGTCAACCAGCCTATATGCGTGCCGCGCATATCATCACGTCGTCAGATGCACGGAAGCCTTCTGACGACGCCGCCCGCCACCCCATGCGCCAAGGAGTGACGCCATCACTAGCAGCCGGCTTATTGAAGGAGGAACCTCATTGTGAATGAGATTGGCCGAGGTTCGGACCCTTTTAGGGGCTTAAGGCGCGCCCGTCGGACGGCGTATACCGCAGCATCGTCAAAGCCATATCCGGCCGGGGCCGAGTAGTCGGCTCGGCAGTCGCTAAGACGACCTGATGGCGCTGCCATACAGGACACGACGGCAAGTCCGAATTTCACGTCAGCGACCTGAGCGGCCGAGGGATACATCGCTTGTGGTCGGCCCTTCCATTCATATGCCGGCGGGAGACCTCGCCGAGCGGATTCCGCCAGATCGAGGGCTTCGTCACGCGGATCGGTCGTCGCTATTCCGCATTCGGTGAAGATCGTTTCCAAACCTTCTCGATCTTCGGGCAAGTCCAGTACAAGCCTGGTCGCGGGCCCCTCGGGCGGAACAACCCGGAGGGTCAATTCCTGCCCCGTGCGCAATGCGCGCGCGAACGCACCGGGGGCGCCATAGAAGGCGACCGTGGCGTCTTCCGGCACAAGCCACATGGAAGACGCCAATCTGCGACCATCGACGAAGACCTCGATCGTTCGGGAATAGATCGGAGATACCCAGCCGGGCGGCGGGCCAGCTGGCGGAAGGCCTGTCACAACGATTTCGGCTTGCCGCCCGCTGCACCTGAGGGCGATGGCATGGCCCGTGTCGAACACTGTCGACGCTGAAACCTGACTGCGTCCCGGACGCTCGATCTCCCACGCCTGCTGCGCTTGGGCGGGAGCCTGCAAGGCGAGCGCCAATGTGGCCGCTACGCCGGATATCCAGATCAGCTTCAACGGCATCCGCTCCCCAATGCGCGAATCATTGGGGGCAACTGTATCGTTAAGGTTGCAGTCAGGGAAAGCCCAGGCTCAGGCCACAGGCTGAACCACCTGCTCGATCGCGCCGAAGAGGGTGTGGTGTTTGTCGTCCAGCATTTCGATGCGGACGGTGTCGCCGTGCTTGAGGAAGGCGGTTTCAGGCTTGCCGCGCAGGATGGTCTCGACGGTGCGGACCTCGGCGATGCAGGAATAGCCTAGGCCGCCTTCGGTGACCGGCTTGCCCGGGCCGCCGTCGGCGTCGCGGTTCGAGACGGTGCCCGAGCCGATGATCGAGCCGGCGCCCAGGGTGCGGGTCTTGGCCAGGTGGGCGATCAGGGTTCCGAAGTCGAAGGTCATGTCGACCCCGGCGTCGGCGCGGCCGAAGGCCTGGCCGTTCAGTTGAACCGACAGTTCGCCGTGCAGCTTGCCGTCCTTCCAGCGGTCGCCCAGGGCGTCGGGCGTGACCAGGACAGGCGACAGGGCGCTGGCGGGCTTGGACTGGACGAAGCCGAAGCCCTTGGCCAGTTCGCCGGGGATCAGGTTGCGCAGGGAGACGTCGTTGACCAAGCCGACCAGGCGGATGTGCGATAGCGCCTGTTCGCGCGTCACGCCTTGGGGCACGTCGCCGGTGACGACGACGATCTCGGCCTCCAGGTCGCAGCCCCAGGCTTCGTCGGCCAGGGGGATCGGGTCGCGCGGAGCCAGCAGGGAGTCGGAGCCGCCCTGATACATCAGCGGGTCGGTCCAGAAGGTTTCGGGCATTTCGGCGCCGCGCGCGCGGCGCACCAGCTCGACGTGGTTCACATAGGCCGAGCCGTCGGCCCACTGATAGGCGCGGGGCAGGGGGCTGGCGGCGTCGCGTTCGTGGAAGCGGCCGCGGGGCACGCCCTCATGCTCCAAGCTTTCGGCCAGGGCCCGCAGCAGGGGCTCGCAGCGGTCCCAGTCGTCCAGCGCCGCCTGCAAGGTGGGGGCGATCAGGAAGGCGTCCGTGAACCAGTTCAGATCGTTGGAGACGACCACGAGGCGGCCGTCGCGGCCGTGCTTGAGCGAGGCGAGTTTCATGGCACCGGCTTAGGCGGTTTCGGCCGATCTGAAAACAGGGTCAGCGGTTGAGAGCGCGGCGGGCGGCGCGCAGATCGGCCAGACGCTCGTCCTTGCGGCCCCAGTGATCGTTCAGGGCGACGACGGCCTGACGCAGGGCGGCCAGGCGTTCGGCGGGGGTCGGCGCCGGTTGCGGCGGCTTCGACTTGCCGGGCGCGGGCGGCGTCAGGACGACGGTTCCGGTCTGGATGACGGTGACGCCCGAGGCGGCATGGCCGGGGTGATGGGCGTCATGGGTGGTGGCGGCGTCGTCGTGGGGGGCGTGCCCGGCGTGGTCCGTGTCGTGGCTGTGGTCGTCGTGGCCATGCGCGCCATCGTGGCCATGAGCGCTGTGGCCGTCGTCCAGGGCGGCGGCGATCTGATGCAGGGGGCCGGACAGGCCGCCGGCCAGGGTCAGCACGGGGCCAAGGCGCGCCTCGATGACGCTTTTCACCGTGCGCGCGGCGCCCGGCAGATGGTCGCTGTTGGCCTTCATGGCGGTTTGCAGGGGGGTGTCGATCGCCTTCCACAGACCGGGGGCGGTGTCCTCCTCGGTCGGGCGAAGACGGCCCAGGGCCCAGCCCAGGGCCAGGAAGCCCAGGGCGACGATCAGCAGCAGCGCCAGCAGCAACGGCGGCAGGCCCAGCATCAGCGTCGGATCGACCGGCGCCAGGTCGGCGCCCGCGCTGAAATCGGCCGGATAGTTGGACACGCCCATCGAAGCCTCCCGGAACGCCGGTATCATGCCCCAGCCCCGGCCCGGAGCAAGGAAAAGGTTAACGCCGTTCGCCGGGGGTCAGCTGGCGGGCGGGGCGCTGAGCAGGGCGCTGGCCTCGGCCCCCTGACGGGCGACGGGATCGCGAACCTCGACCTCGACCACCACGCCGCCGCCGGGCTCGTTGGACCACAGGTAGCGGCGCTCGACCTCGACCTCGCGGCCGGACGGGGCGATGCCGGTGAAGACGTCGCCCCAGGGGGTGATCCGGCTGACCTCGTCCCAGCTCATGTCGCTGGCGGCGTCCAGCTCCTCGATCGCCATTTCGGACAGTTCGTCGTCGCTTACAGCCATCGGCGGACCTCGTTGCGATAGGCGCGGAAGACGTCGCCGAATTCGCCTTCCAGATAGCGTTCTTCGCGCGCGATGACGAAGCGGTCGACGACGATCAGGCAGGGAATCAGCAGGGCCAGGGCGACCGGGCTGTCCATCGCCACGGCGAAGCCCAGATAGGTGATGGCGAAGCCGAGATAGATAGGGTTGCGGCTGAAGCGATACGGGCCGTCGGTCGCCAGGGCGGTCGTGGGTTTCCACGGTTCGGGCGGGGTGCCCAGGCGGCGGAACTGGCCCGCCGCCACGCCGTCGATCAGCAGGCCGCCGACGATCAGGACCAGGGCCAGGCCGCGCCGCCAGTCGGTCGCCAGGCCCAGCGTCAGCTCCGCCCCGAACCGCTCGATGGCCCAGCCGGCCAGCAGAAAGCCGAGGTAGATCAGCGGCGGCGGGGCGATGACGCCGGGGTGGTCCTTGCTCATCGGGCGTTCTCTTCGTCGGCGTAGATGGCGACGCGGGCGGGCGCGACGCTGGAGGCTGCGCCCCGGTACATGCCCGAGGTGTTCAGGGCGAAGGCGACTGTTCCGTCCGGGCCCATGACGATGACGCCACCGTCGCCGCCGATAGAGCCGACTTCGTCGATTTCGGCCTGGGCCGCATGCTGGATTGAAGAACCCCCGGCGGTGCGGTGGCAGATATCGCGGGCGACGGTGGCGCGGATGAAATACTCGCCCGAGCCGGTGGCCGAGACGGCGCAGCCGTTGGCGTTGGAGGCGTAGGTGCCGGCGCCGATGACCGGCACGTCGCCGACCCGGCCCCAGCGTTTGGCGGTCATGCCGCCGGTCGAGGTGGCGGCGGCCAGCCGGCCCTGGGTGTCCAGGGCGACGGCGCCGACGGTGCCGAACTTCTTCTCGTCCAGCGGTGATGCGGGCAGGGCGGCCATGGCGCCCGGCTGTGCGCCGGCTGGACGGGCGGGGACGGGCAGGTTGCGGGCGCGCAGGTCGCGCTCCAGCCCCTGCCAGCGGCGCTCGGTGAAGAAGAAGGCGGGGTCGACCTGCTCCAGCCCGACCGAGGCGGCGAAGGCGTCGGCGCCGGGGCCGATCAGCATGACGTGGGGCGACTGCTCCATCACCGCGCGGGCGGCGGCGATGGGGTGGCGGGTGCGGGTCAGGCCTGCGACAGACCCGGCGGTCAGGTCGACGCCGTTCATGACGGCGGCGTCCAGTTCGTTCCTGCCCTCGGCGGTGAAGACGGCGCCGCGTCCGGCGTTGAACAGGGGGTCGTCCTCCATCACCTGAACCGCCGCCTGGACGGCGTCGAGGGCCGAGCCGCCCGAGGCCAGCACGGCGGAGCCCGCGTCCAGCGCCACCGTCAGGGCGGCACGATAGGCGGCGTCCTGTTCAGGGGTCAGGCTGTCGCGCTCGATCACGCCCGCGCCGCCGTGGATGGCCAGCGACCAGCGGGGCGCGTCCTGAGCCTGGGCGTGAGACGCGTCGAAGAAAAAAGACAGTGCACATAGTGCACATAGTGCACTTTCGGTCAGGCGTTTCATGCGGCGTCCCCCTGCGGATGCGTGAGGGAGCGACACTATAGGCGAGGCGCGCGGGGGGTAAGTCCGATTGCGGCGGGACGGGAGGCGGGCGCTGAATTCGCGGCGGAAATCGGCGTCGCATGTGCGCGTAAGGCGCTCGGATGAGGGGGCTCTGTCAGCGGGCAAGCGGCCGACGGGTGAGCGCGAGGCGAACGGCCCCCTCATCCGTCTTGCTTCGCAAGCCACCTTCTCCCCCGAGGGGAGAAGGATTCACCGTCGGTGGTGGGACCATTTCCAAACGCGGTAGCCGACGATGGGGGCGAAGCCGCAGATCAGGGCGGCGAGGAGGACGGTCCAGAAACCGCCCCCCAAGCCGTATTCACCGATGCCCGCCCCGACCAGGGCCGCGACGACCGGGCCCAGCCACGGCAGCCAGTGCGGCGGCCGCATCCGCATTCAGGCGTCGACCTTGATGACGCCGCGACGGATCTGGTCCAGCTCGATCGAGTCGAACAGGGCCTGGAAATTGCCGTTGCCGAAGCCCTCGTTGCCCTTGCGCTGGATGATCTCGAAGAAAATCGGGCCGAAGGTGTCCTGGGTGAAGATCTGCAACAGCAGGCCTTCCTCGTCCGAACCGTCGATCAGGATGCGGTTCTTGCGCATGCGCTCCACGTCTTCGCCGTGGTTGGGCAGGCGCTTGTCGATCAGCTCGAAATAGGTCTCGATCGTGTCCTGGAAGTCCACGCCGCGGGCCTTCATGGCCTCGACCGTCTCGAAGATGTTCTCGGTCGTCAGGGCGATGTGCTGAATGCCCTCGCCGTTGTAGCGACGCAGGAATTCCTCGATCTGGGAGTTGTCGTCCTGGCTCTCGTTCAGGGGGATGCGGATGGCGCGGTCGGGCGCGATCATGGCCTGCGAGAACAGGCCGGTCGCCTTGCCCTTGATGTCGAAATACTTCTGCTCCTCGAAGTTGAAGATCGAGTTGTAGAAGCCGGACCAGGTGCGCATCTGGCCGCGACGCACGTTGTGGGTCAGGTGGTCCAGCACCTCGAGGCCCATGGAGTTCTTGCGCTCGGCCTCTTCCCAGCCCTCGATCTCGTCCCAGGCGTCATAGAGGGAGCCCTGCTCGCCGTACTGGTCGATGACGTACAGCAGCGAACCGCCGATGCCCTGCAGGATGTAGGGATAGTCGCCGCCCAGAGCGCCGCCGTTGGCGCCTTCGGCCTTGACCGCGCCGCGCGCCAGGGCGCCCTCATAGGCGGATTTCGCGTCGGCGACGCGGAAGGCCATGCCGTTGGCCGACGGGCCGTGGTCGCGGGCGAAGTCGGCGGCCTGACCCGAGGGCGTGCGGTTCACCAGCATGGTGATGTCGCCCTGCTTCAGGCGCACCGCGCCGGTCTGCGGGTTCACGTGAGTCTGGGTGAAGCCCATCAGCTCCAGCCGGGCGACCATGGCCTCGGGCTCGGGGCCGGTGAATTCGACGAACTCGAAGCCGTCGACGCCGAGGGGGTTTTCCTGGTCGATCCGGGCGGCGTCGGTCTGGACGTCGGTCATGAGGCGTCTCCTGAGTATACGGGTGGCGGGTCGGCCCGCCGATTGGCGCGGAACCTAGTCACCCGAGGCCGTTTCGCCAACCCGCCGGCCGCCGGTTCACAGCATTGTCGTCGAACGCCTCCGATGTCGCAGCCCGCGCGAAGTCCGATGCGCGACGGCCAAGGCCCTGCTAGAGGCGAGGGGATCACTCGGGACGCCTGAATGCTGCGCAAGCTCTATGACTGGGTCTTTTCGCTGGCCCGCCACCGTCACGCGACCCGCTCGCTGGCCGTCGTCTCGTTCGCCGAGAGTTCGTTCTTCCCCATTCCGCCGGACGTGATGCTGGCGCCCATGGTGCTGGCACGGCCGGAGCGGGCCTATGTCTATGCGACGGTCTGCACCATCGCCTCGGTGCTGGGCGGGCTGCTGGGCTACGCCATCGGCTATTTCCTGGAACCGGTCGGGATGTCGATCCTGGCCTTCCTGGGCAAGGCGGACACGTTCGAGACGTCCAAGGCGCTTTTCCAGCAGCATGGGGCGTGGGTGATCCTGATCAAGGGCCTGACCCCGATCCCGTTCAAGCTGATCACCATCGCCTCGGGAATTTTCCAGTTCAATCTGGCGCTGTTTGTCGCCCTGTGCGTGATCACGCGGGCGGGGCGGTTCTTCCTGGTGGCCTTTGTGCTGAAGCGCTGGGGGCCGCCGATGCTGGAGATCGTCGAGAAGCGGCTGGCGCTGTTCACGGTGCTGGGCCTGATCGTGCTGGTCGGGGCCTTCTTTGCGATCAAGCTGCTTTAAGACGGCTCCAGTCGACGGGCGGCGCGGCCAAGGTTAAGAAGGGGCGATGATCGGTGTGTATCGACTCCTGACGCGGTGGTGGACCGCCTTCGCCCTCATGGCCTCGCTGGCCCTGCTGGGCGCTGCGCACGCGTTCGAGCGGTTTGCGGGCTTGAGCCCGTGCAACCTGTGCCTCAAGCAGCGCGAGGTCTATTGGGCCGCCGTGGCCATCGCCGGGGCCGCCACCTTCTGGGCCGTGTTCAGTCGCGCCAGCCGGGGCACGCCGCGCATCGCCTCCTTCCTGCTGGCCGCCGTCTTCGCCACGGGCGCGATCACCGCCGTCTTCCACATGGGCGGCGAGATGAAGTGGTGGGAGCTGCCGGCGACCTGCGCCGGGGCGGCCCCAGGCGATTTCGATTTGAGCAGCCTGACCTCGCTGGCGCTGGGCACGGGACCGGCGCCGCGCGTGGCCATGTGCGACGCGGTGACGTGGCGCTTCCTGGGGCTTTCGATGGCAGGATGGAACGCCCTGATCGCGACCGCATTGGCGGTGTTCAGCCTGCTCGCCGCCAAACGCCCCAAGGACGCCCGTGCCCCCCGCAACTGACGCTCGCCGCATCCCCCTGCCACGCCCCGGCGTCGGGCAGGGCCGTGCGCGCCTGGCGGAAATGCTGCGGGTCGATCATGCGGGCGAGTTCGCCGCCGTCCATATCTATCGCGCCCAGCGCGCGGTGCTGGAGGGGCGTCAGGGCAAGGAGACGATCGCCGGCGACCTGACCGAGATGGAGGGGCACGAGGCGGTGCATCTGGCGCGGTTCGAGGCGCTGCTGAACCAGCACCGGGTGCGGCCGACGGCGATGATTCCGATCTGGAAGCTGGCGGCCACGGCCCTGGGCGCCGGCACGGCCCTGATCGGCGAGAAGGCGGCCCACGCCTGCACCGAGGCGGTCGAGAGCGTGATCGAGGAACACTACGCCGACCAGATCGAGGAGGTGCGCGAGCGCGATCCCGAACTGGCCGCCGAACTGACGAAATTCCGCGAGGAAGAGCTGGCCCACCACGACCACGCCATCGCCCACGGCAGCCGCGAGGCGCCGGCCTATCGGCTGCTGAGCGGGGTCATCAAGCTAGGCTGCCGGGCCGCGATCAAGATCAGCGAGCGGGTTTAGAAAATGCGCCGCCTCTCCCTCCCCTTCATGGGGAGGGTGGTCGCGCAGCGACCGGGTGGGGAGGGCATGGCGATACTGGCGTGCGGCTGATCAACCTTGCCGCCCCCACCCGGCTTCGGCCTGCGGCCTCAGCCACCCTCCCCATGAAGGGGAGGGAGAGTTTCAGTGGAGATCGAACGCCAGCAGCAGTGTTCTTTGCGCCGGGCTGAAATTGTCGTCGGACAGGATGTAGAGCCGCGTCTTGCCCGCGCGGGTTTCGGCGGCGATCCCTTCGAAATTATCGGTCACGCCGGGCAGTTTAAGCTCGATCAGGACAGGGCCCAGCGCGCCGTTGGGGGCCATGCGGCGGACGCGGGCGCGGGCGTCGATGGGTGGGCTGTAGCTGCGCTGGACCACGAACCAACCGTCGTCCGCCGGGTCGCGGTCCATGCCGGTGATGCGATAGTCGCGATCCTGAAGCAGGGGCTCGGGCGGGGCGACGACGGTCAGGCAGCCGCCCGCCGGGGGGCAGTCCCAGACGCCGCCGGATTCGCCGGTGACGCGCCAGCCGCCGCCCGGCGCGGCCGCGATGCCCTCCATCCCGTCGTTCAGGGCGAAGGCGTAGTCGGGCGAGGCGACGGGGCGCGGCGTCGTCAGGGCGGCCAGCGGGCCATAGTTCCAGATGCGGTGATCGCGCTCGAAACTGACCAGAAGATCGCCGGTCGGGGTCAGGATCAGGCCTTCGGCGTCGCCCTGGACCTTGTCGGTGATGGGCAGGCCGTCAAGGCCGGTCAGGCGGCGGATGCGCGGATTGTCCAGGCCGACCAGCCGGCCGTTGCGGTCCAGCCGCAGGCTCGCCAGGGCCAGGTCGCCGGTGTCCGACACGGTGACGAAGCCGCCGTCGCCGGTCAGTTTCAGGTCCGACAGACTGCGGAAGGGGGAGGTCGGATCGACCACCACATTCAGCCCGCCCGCGAACCGCACGCCGGGCGCCAGGACCGCGCCGCCCGGCAGGCCCAGGCCGATGGTGCGGGTCGAGACGCCGACCGCCGTCCAGCCCGCGGCGTCGCGCGGCGCCCAGGTTTCCGAGACGCGGCCGGTCCCGGCGCAGGCGGCCAGGGACAAGGTCAGCAAGGCGGTCAGCAGGCGGCGCAGGGTCATGTTGGGCTTATGGCTCAGGCGGCGGCGCGCTTGCGACGCGCGGGTGAGGACGAGGCGGCGTCGGCGTCGAACAGCTCGGCCAACCGCTCGACCATGACGCCGGCCAGCTGCTCGACATCGACGATGGTGACGGCGCGGCGATACCAGCGGGTCACGTCGTGGCCGATGCCGATGGCGCTGAGCTCGACGCCGGAGTTGTCCTCGATCCGAGCGATGACCTGGCGCAGGTGCTTGTCCAGATACAGGGCGGCGTTGGCCGATTGGGTCGAATCATCGACGGGCGAACCGTCGGAAATGACCATCAGGATGCGCCGCGCCTCGGTGCGGCCGCGCAGGCGGTCATAGGCCCAGGTCAGGGCCTCGCCGTCGATATTCTCTTTCAGCAGGCCCTCGCGCATCATCAGGCCCAGGTTCTTCTTGGCCCGGCGCCAGGGCGCGTCGGCGGCCTTGTAGATGATGTGGCGCAGGTCGTTCAGGCGGCCGGGATTGGCGGGCTTGCCCGCGCTGATCCACGCCTCGCGCGACTGGCCGCCCTTCCAGGCGCGGGTGGTGAAACCCAGGATCTCGACCTTGACCCCGCAGCGCTCCAGCGTCCGGGCCAGGATGTCGGCGCAGACGGCGGCGACCATGATCGGCCGCCCGCGCATCGAGCCGGAATTGTCGAGCAGCAGGGTCACGACCGTGTCGCGGAACGGGCTTTCGCTCTCGGCCTTGAACGACAGGGGGGCGGTCGGATCGGTGATGATCCGGGTCAGCCGGGCGGTGTCCAGCATCCCCTCTTCGAGGTCGAACATCCAGCTGCGGTTCTGCTGGGCCAGCAGCCGGCGCTGCAGCTTGTTGGCCAGGCGCGAGACGACGCTGGACAGCTGGACCAGCTGCTGATCCAGCAGGGCGCGCAGGCGGTCCAGCTCGGCCGGGTCGCACAGGTCGGCGGCGTCGATGACCTCGTCAAAGGCGGTGGTGAAGACGCGATAGGCGTCGACCGCGCGGCCGTCGTCCCGGGTCTGCTGGCGGTTGGGCTGGGCGCCTTCCTCCATCTCGGGGCCGTCGTCGGAGGCGTCGCCGTCCTGTTCGACCGGCGAGCCGTCGGGGCGGCGGTCGCGCTCCTGTTCGGCGGTCTGGTCGTCGGTCGCGCCGTCCATGGACTGGCCGCCCTCGCCGCCGTCCTGATCCTCGTCCTGGTCCTCTTCCGGGACGTCGGGCTCCTGAGGGTCGGGCTCGTCCTCGCCCGGTTTATCATTGGCGTCGTCGCCGCGCCCGTCGCCGGGATCCAGGTCCAGCGCGCCCAGCACGTCGCGGAAGCGGGCGGCGAAGGCGGCCTGATCGCCGGCCACGGCGGCCAGGGCGTCCAGCGGGGCGCCGGCCTTGCCCTCAAGCTCGGCGCGGACGAGGTCCAGCATCGAGCCCGCGCCGTCGGGCGCCTTGCGGCCGCTGATCCGCTCGCGCACCAAGAGGCCGACAGCCTCGGCCAGGGGCACGCGCTCGGCCTCGGCGCGCAGGGCGCCGGTCTTTTCCAGCCGGGTCAGCAGGGCGGCGTCCAGATTCTGGCGCACGCCCGCCAAGGCCTGCGAGCCCCAAGCCTCGACCCGGGCCTGTTCGGCGGCGTCATAGACCTCGGCCGCGCGGGTGTCGGCGGGGCGCAGCCGCGCATCCAGCCGGTCGTCGTGATTGGCCAGCCGCAGCGCTAGCCGGTCCGCCTGACCGCGCAGGGCCGCGCCCTCGGGCGCCGTCGGATCGCGTGGCGGATGGGGCAGGGTCAGGACATGGTTCGACAGACGCGGACCGTCGGAGCCGAACTGGACCTCCAGCTCGTCCGACTCGGCCAGGGCCCGCGCGGCATGGGCCAGCGCGCGCTTGAAGATTTCGGCAGGGGTCTCGCTGGCGGCCATGCAGGGACACATAGCGGACCGGACGGCGGGGAAAAGGGCCAAACGCCAAAGAAGCGTCCTTCCCTTCTCCTCGAGGGGGAAGGGTCGGGGATGGGGTGGAGGCAGGGCGTGTCAGAAGGCGGCGATATCGCCCGCGCCTCCTGCGCTCAAGCCTGGAATGATGGCGGCTTCACCCCACCCAACCCTCCCCCTCGAGGGGAGGGCTTCAGAGGGAGGTCAGGCGGCTTCGGCGGCCTTGGCCAACTTGGCCTGGTGGGCGCGCATGCCGGCGGCGATCAGTTCGGCGGCCTCGCCGGCGTCGCCCCAGCCCTTGACCGTGACCGACTTGCCCTTCTCCAGATCCTTGTAGCGGGTGAAGAAGTGCTCGATCTGCTCGACCAGAATGGCGGGCAACTGACGATAGCTGGCGACCTCGGTGTAATAGGGGTTCAGCTTGTCGACCGGCACGGCCAGGATCTTTTCGTCGCCGCCAGCCTCGTCGACCATCTTCAGCACGCCGATCGGGCGCGAGCGGATGACGCAGCCCGGCACCACCGGCGTCGGGTTCAGCACGATCACATCGCAGGGATCGCCGTCATCCGACAGGGTGTGCGGGATGAAGCCGTAGTTGCCCGGATAATACATGGCCGTGTGCAGGAAGCGGTCGACGAACAGGGCGCCCGACGCCTTGTCCATCTCATACTTCACCGGCAGGCCGCCCTGCGGGATTTCGATGACGACGTTGACGTCCCAGGGGGCGTTCGGGCCGACCGGAATGGCGTCGAGGTTCATGACTGCGCTCGTTGTGCACTGCGAAACGGGGAGGGCGCGGTGATAGGCGTCTCGCCGGTTTCAGGCAAGCGGGACTTGCCTCGGCCGCATTGATGGCGACACTGGGTCGCCATGACGATCATGGACTGGGCCGCGCTGGGCCTCTTCATTCTGTGCTGGCTGGGATACGGGCCGCTGCTGGGCCTGATCGCGCGGCGGGGCGGCTCGCTGAACGCGGACATGACCATCGTGCGCGATTCCTGGATGCGGGCCATGACCCACCGCGAGGTGCGGCTGATCGACAGCCAGTTGATGGGCCATTCGATCAATTCGGCGTCCTTCTTCGCCTCGACCAACCTGCTGCTGATCGCCGCCGTGGCGGGGATCCTGTTCGGCGGGGACACGGCGCTGAAGGGGTTCGCCTCGCTGGGCGCCGAGCCGGTGCCGATGCGGCTGCTGGAGGCCAAGCTGGCGCTGGTGCTGCTGTGCCTGGCGCGGGGGTTCCTGGATTTCATCTGGTCGCTGCGTCAGATGAACTACACCCTGGCCCTGATCGGCGCCGCGCCCGAGATCCATGTCGAGGCGGACCGCATGGCCTATGGCGCGGCCGTGGGCCAGGTGCTGAATCCCGCCCTGAGCGGATTCAGCCAGGGGGTGCGCGGCTATTATTTCGCCCTGGCGGCGGCGGCCTGGCTGTTCGGGCCGCTGTGGCTGGCGGTGGGTGTGGCCTCGGCCTTCGCCCTGCTGATCTGGCGGCAGATGGCCTCGCCCGCGGCCCTGGCGATCCGGGCGTCGCGGCGCCTGCTGGACCAGAACTGAGCGCTTGCAGCAGGAATGGTTGCAGGGGCGAATGGATCGTGCGCTGGAAGCGGTTACATATCCGTGGTGCGAGCCAGGATTTTCGTAACAGCCTGTGATCGCGGGTCGAAAATCAGCGCTTGAAATTTTGTGCGCTGCAACGTAGCTTGATCTTCGACGCCTCCGGGCGTCTTGCCCTTCCTGGGCGTTTCCTCCCTATAGACTTTCATACCGCGCCCTCGGGCGCGGTTTTTTTTGGCCGATGCTCAGCCTGAAAAGTCGGCGCACAGGGCGAAGATCAGGCGGGTCAGGGCGGCGCGACGACGTTCAAAGCCGTCCGACGGGGCCAAGGTCGCCTCGTCCAGATACAAGGCGCGGCTCAGCTCGACCTGGATCGCCTCGTACCCCTCATCCGGGCGGCCCCACAACTGGGTCGAATAACCGCCGGCATAGGGCCGGTTCAGCGCTGTCTTCAGCCCCAGCGATTCGAACAGGGCCCGCAGTCGGCGGCTCAGCGCGGCCCCGCACGACGCGCCGTGCCGGTCGCCCAGCACCACGTCGGGCCCGCGTGGTCCGCCCGCCGCCCGCGACGGCATCGAATGCCAGTCGATCAGGATGGCCCGCCCGTGGCGCGCGTGCGCCGCCTGCATCTGCCGGGCCAGGGCCTGGTGATAGGGATGGTGCACGCGGGCCAGCCGCCGCTGCGCCTCGGCCAGGGTCAGTCGCCGGTCGTACAGGGGCAGGCCATCGCCCGTCAGGCGCGGCAGGACGCCGTAGCCGGCCACCACCTTTGGCCCCGGCGGGGGCAGGGCGGCCGCGTCTTCGAACAACAGGGGGTCCAGATCGTCGGGCGACCGGTTCAGATCGACATAGGCCCGGCCGATCCGCCCCCGGATCAGGGGCGCGCCATGGCCCGGCCCGGCGGCGACCAGGCGATCCACCAGCGCATCCTCGGCGCTGCGCAGGCTGAGCGGCGCCAGGTCGAGCCGCGTCGCCATGTCGTCCGGATAACGGTCGCCGGAATGGGGCGAGGCGAACACCAGCGGCGTCGGCGCGCCAGACGCGGCCACGACCTCGAAGGCCGGCTCCTCGGAATCGACGATGCGCGCGTCCATGGGGACGGCTTAGCCTGTTTTGTCCACAAGAGCAGCGCGGAACAGCGTCCTGGCGAACGGCGGCTTTCACCGCGGATTTACGCTTCCGGCCCTAGGATCGCGTCTCGAACAAGGAAGACCGGACGCAAATGGCGCGTATCCTGCTGGCGGAAGACGATGACTCCCTGCGGGGATTCCTGACCCGGGCGCTGGAGCGCGCCGGCCATCAGGTGATCGACTGCGAGAATGGCGACGACGCCATCGATGCGCTGGAGCACGGCCCCTATGACCTGCTGCTGACCGACATCGTGATGCCGGGCGCCGACGGGATCGAAGTCGCCCGCGTGGCCGCCGCGCGCCAGCCGGGCCTGCGCATTATGTTCATCACCGGCTTCGCCGCCGTCGCCCTGTCGGCCGCCCAGGCCTCGCCCCAGGCCAAGGTCCTGTCCAAGCCGGTCCACCTGCGCGACCTGGTCAGCGAAGTCGAACGAATGGTCGCGGCCTGATCCGCTCATTTTATATTGCGACCGTGAAATAGAATTTCGGTTTTCGGAGCTTCGTCGCCAGGTTCGTCGTGTCTGGCGGCTCCTCGTCGCAAAACCGTGGCGCTCCTCTTATGCAACTCGCCCGCGCGGGCATGGCTCGATCCATACCGCGTGCGATGACGCCTGCCCTCCCGGGCCGGTCGGACGCGGATCCGATCAACACCTTCCCCCGGGGACCACCGCATGCGTATCCAGACCACACGCCTACAACAGGGCAAGACGACCCGCCGCCGCACGACCGAACTGATGATGGGCACCGCGCTTAACACGGCCTTGGGCGGCGCGCTGATGGTCTTGGGCGCCGCCAGCCCGGCGGCGGCGGATAACGAGTGCGGCCTGCCGACCGGTGGTAGCGTAACGTGTTCGGGGACTTACAGCAGTGGCGTCTCCTATACGGATCCTGCCATGCAGAGCGTTATCTTGTCTGGGGGAACGATAATCAATGGTGGGTTTGTATTCTATAGCGAACGTACAGGCTATCTCGGAATTTCAACACCAATAGGTGCGGGAACGACTATTACCGGTGTAGATAACGAAGTCGCGGTAACTGTCGAAAAAGTAGCAGCCCTAGACAGCATTGGCGTAACCTTGGATCGGGTCGTGGCGGGTGGCGAAGATGGTCACGGTGTCAAAATCGCAAGCGGCGGCGGCGTAGGTCTTTCTGTACGTGAGGTTACGGCAGGTTCCAAAGGTATCGAGGTTATAGGAACGGGAGTTACCAACGTTGGTGCGGATACCGTGAGGGTTTCGTCCAGTTCCGGCGAGGGATTTGGAGTGAATGTCCAAGGTACTATTATACATGCGTATGGCTCCTCGGTTAGTGCTGAAGGAGATGGCGTGGCCGGCGTTATCCTGACTGCTGATGAAGCAGCTAGAGCGGGATTCAATGTAGTCACGACAACCGGCGATAACGCCAACGGCATCACGATTTCCGGTGCCGAAATCGATGTCAACAACATCTCCGTCACCACCACCGGCGACGACTCCAAGGGCATCGTTACCACCGCTACGGGCGGGCTGGTCACTATCGACACCATCAGCGTAACGACCGGCGAGGAAGGCGCGACGGGACGGGGTGATCGCTCCACCGCCATCGAGGTGTTCCAGAACGGCGCCGAGGTCGACGAGCACGACGTCATCATCACCATCGGAACCGAAACGACGGACGGATCGATCGTGACCCGGGGCGACCGGGCGCTGGGCATCGACGCCACCAGCGTGAACAACGATGTCACCATCTTCGCCCAGAACGCCAGCATCGCCACCCACGGCGCCTTCTCGGACGGCATTGTGGTCAACGCCGGTCGCATCGCCACCGTCCGCGTCGATTCGGTGACCACCACCGGCGAAGGCTCGACCGGGATCGTGGCCAACGGCGACATCTATGTCGAGGTGCGGGCCAACACTGTCAACACCACTGGCGACGACGCCGTGGGGATCATCGCCCGTTCCTATGACGCCCGTGCCGACGTCGAGTTCGGCGCCGTGACCACCACGGGCGAGAACTCGAACGGCGTTTTCGTGGAGGCCGAGCGGGGCTGGGAATCCAAGATCGTGGGCGGCTCGATCTCCACGTCCGGGGACAACGCCATCGGCCTGCGCGCTGTTGACGGGAATATCAACATTGACATCGAATCGGTGACCACCACCGGCGGGGGAGCGACCGCTATTCAGGCGCAGTCGAACGGCGGTACGGTGACGATCAACGCCGATACGGTGACGACGTCCGGCAATGCGGCGCGAGGCATTGAGGTCACGACCTCTCTGACGGCCGACCCTATTACCGTGGACATCACCTCCGAGGTCGCCGTGACAACCACGGGAGACTATGCCGAGGCGGTCTTTGTCGACAACAACTTCGGCGACGTGACGATCGACCTGGCGGCTGTGACGACCGGAAGCTGGGATCAGACCAGCGGCGTCCGGACCGGGGAGGGCTCGACCGGCGTCTTCGCCGATGCGAGCGGCAAGATCACCATCGAGGCCGACAGCATTCTGACCAACGGCGACTGGGCCGGCGGCGTCATCGCCTATGGCGACAGCGGCGTGAACATCGTCGTGGATTCGGTCCGCACCCTGGGCGAAGGCGCAACCGGCATTCATGCCTACGCCGGGCGTTTCGGCTCGACCTATTCGGAGCCGCTGGAACTCAACATCATCGCCGACTTGATCGAGACGGCCGGCGAATGGGCGAACGCTGTTTCGGTCGGCGGCGAGGCGGACGCCGACTTCGACATCGTCGTGGGAACCATCCGCACCCAAGGCGAAGGCTCCGGCGGCATTTACGTGTCCCAGAGCTACTTCGACCAGGCGACGCCAGGCGAAGTGTTGGTGACCGCCGGCGACATCACCACCAGGGGCGATCAGGCGAGCGGGATCGCCGTCGAGGCGCAAGGCGATGTGACGGTGGGCCTTACCGGCTCGATCACCACAGGGGACGAGGACGAGGGCACGGGCTTCGCGTCGACCGGCATCTATGTCGACACCTACGGAGCCATCACGGTGAACGCCCAGAACGCGGCGATCTCCACGCTCGGTCGACAGGCCCATGGCGTCGCGCTGGAAAGCGATGCTGATGGGGCCGTGGAATTGAACGTCCGGTCCATCCGAACCGAAGGCCTGCTGGCCTACGGTGCGACGATGAGCAGCGGCTCGGGCGCGATCACCGCCAACATCGGGGCGTTGACCACGATCGGCTCGGAGGCCGATGGTCTGTGGGTCCGGGGCGAGGGCGTCATCACCGTCAACATCGACGACCTGAGCACCTCCGGCGAGGACGCCCAGGGGGTCTTCATCGAAGGCGGCGACGGGCGCATCTTCGTCGATGTGCTGCGCGGCCGAACCACCGGCGTCGACAGCCATGGCGTCGAGGTGATGGGCAGCGGCGAGGTCGAACTGGCCATCGGCTCGATGTTGACTTCGGGCGCCGGCTCCTACGCCGTATTGGCCGACGGGCGCGAGGTCGATGTGACCGTGACCGGTGCGGTGAACGGCATGGAGGCGGGCCTGATGCTGACGTCGCGCGAAGGCGCGGTCATCCGCAACACCGGCGCGATCAGCTCGACCGAAGGTTACGCCATCGACGTCAAGGGCGACGGCGCGGCCGCGATCACCAACAGCGGTGAGATCTTCGGCGCGGTCAGTCTGACCGATCAGGCTGACACTGTGACCAACAGAGGTGCGTTCCGGGCTTATAGCGAAAGCGACTTCGGCGGCGTCGGCGACGGCGACGTCTTCACCAACACGGGTCTGCTGACCCTGGCCGAAGGGACGAACACCGCGACCTTCGTCAACCTGGAGCGGCTGGACAACGCCGGGACGATTGATCTGGCCGACGGCGCGGCGGGCGATCACCTGATCCTGCAGGGCACGACCCTGCATGGCCAAGCGGGCGGCGTGATCCAGATGGACATGGACCTGCGCGGCGCGGCGCCGGCGGCGGACCTGCTGACGGTCGGGGCGCTGGCGGGGGTCAGCGCGGTCGAACTGCACGTGCAGGGTCGCGGCGCGGTCGGGGACACGGGCGTGACCCTGATCGCCTCGGGCGCGGCCCAGACCGGCGACGAGGTCGAGGTGACGACGATCGGCGGCGGCTTCCTGCGTTACGACGCCGTCTATGACGCCGCCTCGCGCGAGTTCCGCGTTACGGCGGCCGCGGCGCGCCAGGCGTTCGAGCCGACGAAGATCGCCTCGGGCGCCCAGACCCAGTGGCGTCGCGGCGCCGACGTGGTCTCGGCCCGCTTCGACGATCTGCGCGACAGCGGGGCCATGGGCCTGCGGCGGGGCGGCACGGCCCAGTTCTGGGCCCAGGCCTTTGCGGGGTCGGAAGAGGTGGACGGCGAACGCCGCTTCTCGGAAGACGGCTCGGAATCGGTCGACTTGACCCATGATGTGGACACGCGCGGCGCCCAGTTCGGCGTGGACATCGTGCGCGGCCTGGGCGGCGGCTACCTGATACTGGGCCTGGCCGCCAGCGTCGGCGAGACCGAGCTCAAATTCCAGTCGAATGGCGACATGGCTGAATTCTCGGGCGGCGGCGTGGGCGCCTATGCGCACTGGAGCAGCGGTCTGCTAGCCGTCGGCGTCCAGGCGAAAGCCGACAGGTACGACCTGGACTACCACTTCGTCTCCGCCGACCTGCGCGACAGCGCTGACGGCGAGACAATCGGCGCGCGCATCGACGCGTCGTGGGCCGTGATTGCGAACGGCGACTGGACCGTACAGCCGCAGGTGTCGCTGGCCTGGACCGACACGGACCTGGGGGGGATCGAAGGGGAGGCCGGCGAGGTCGAGTTCGGCGACACCCGCAGCATCCTGTCAAAGGTCGGCGTTCGCGTGGCCCGCACCCTGCGCATCGAGAGCGGGGCCGTGGTCCAACCCTTCTTCGGCGTGCACCAGCTGAAGGAGTTCGACGGTGAAAACGCGTCGCGTATCCACCTGAACAACCAGACCCTGGACGTGACCGATCGCGGCCAGGGGACGTGGACCCAGGTCACGGCGGGTGCGAACGTGGCGGTCGGCGCCGTCCAGGGTTTCGCCCAGGGCGAGGCCACTCTGGGCGACATTCGGGGTTACACGGCGCGCGTGGGCGTGCGCCTGAACTGGTAGGCCCAAACCGGCAGATCAGGGCCGGGGCGGCGGCGCAGGCCGTCGTCCCGGTCGCCTTGCGCCCCGCGCGCGGAATCCACGCAAAAGGCCCTTGCGGTCCGTGATCCGACCGGGTTATAGACCGCGCCTTCCCGCCCCCCGGACACCGAGGGGCCGTTTCGGCGGACGCGTAGCTCAGCGGGAGAGCACTACGTTGACATCGTAGGGGTCACAGGTTCAATCCCTGTCGCGTCCACCATTCCTTCTTCCCCATACAGCCGGTTCGACGCCCATTGCGGCAACCGCGCGTGAAAAAGGCCGGCTCGCCAGAGCCGGCCTTTTCGCTGTCCGGAGCGGCGTCTTAGTCGTCGTCGCGCGCGGTGGCGATCCAGGCGCCGCCGAGGGTCAGCATGAACAGGCTGAAGAAGCTGATGGTGGCGATGATGAAGGGCACGGCCGAGGCGGGCATGGGGAGGTCTCCTGTCTATGCGCCGAACGGTGACGGACGGTCGGACCCGGCGCCTTGATCGAGATCAAGCGTCAGAAGATGCGGTGCAGGCTGCCGGCGCCGTGGCTGAGGGCCAGGGTGACGGCCTGGGCCGGCCGGTCGCAGCGGGCGGCGACGCCCAGACCGCCCCGCCCTTGGGCCAGGCCGCGCCGGGCCAGTTCGGCGACCAGGGCGTCGGCGACCGCGCGCGGGTCGATCATGTCGAAGGCGATCAGCCGGTCGATGCGGGTCAGGGTCTCGCCGTCCGGCGCGGCGGCGGGGCTGTGAAAGGCCAACCCCTTCAGCAGGGCGCCGTCCCAGGCGGCCAGGATGCGGCCCCGGGCCACCGGCCGCGCGGCGGCGATGCGCCAGTCGTCCAGCGTCAGGTCCGGCGCGTCCAGCCGCATCAGCACAAAGGCCGTATCAACCTCGTCGGCGGACAGGGCGCGCAGGCTCAAACTTCGCGAGACGGATGACGGCATGAGGGTACGATGCGGCGGCGGGCGCGTGGCCGCCTTGACCTGCGTCAAGACGCAGGCTTGCCAGCCCCCGCCGGCCCGGCCCATGCTGGCGGGGTCATTCATCGGAACCGCTTCATGCTGGCGCTGAAATCCCTGCCGCCCGATTGCGCCGGGCGGCGCCGCGAGAACGCCTGCGGAAGCTGCGGGGCGCGGTCGCTGAGCGTGTGCGCCAGCATTCCGGACCAGGACCTGCACCGGCTGACGGCCCTGGCCGAGACGGTGGCGTTGAGGCCGGGCGAGGCCTTGATCCGCGAGGGCGATCCGGCGGGGCATGTGTTCAACGTCACCTCGGGCTCGATCCGGGTGTTCAAGTTGCTGCCCGACGGGCGGCGCCAGATCACCGGTTTCCTGTTCGCGGGGGATTTTCTGGGGCTGTCGACGGGCGAGGCCTACGCCTTTTCGGCCGAGGCGATCGAGGCGGCGACCGTGTGCCGCTTCCGGCGACCTGAGTATCGCGCCCTGATCCGCGACTGTCCGGCGCTGGAGGGGGCGCTGCTGGACCGGGCGACGCACGAGCTGGCGGCGGCGCAGAACCAGATGCTGCTGCTGGGCCGCAAGACGGCGGTGGAGCGGCTGTGCTCCTTCCTGCTGGATCTGCCGTCGCACGATCCGGCGCGGCCGACGCCCGCCGACATCATCCGCCTGCCGATGACGCGGGCCGAGATCGCCGACTATCTGGGCCTGACCATCGAGACGGTCAGCCGGGCGCTGGGCAAGCTGAAGACCCAGGGCGTGGTGCGCTTGATGACGATGAACGAGCTGCGGGTCGAGCGGCCCGAGCAACTGCGCGCGCTGGCGGACGGGGAGGCGTAGGGACAGCGCTGCCCTGCTCCCTTGCCCTCGAGGGGGAAGGGCGGGGATGGGGTGGAGGCAGAGCGTTTCCGAACGCGGCGCGAGAGGGGGTAAGCCCCAGGTCAGCGTCTCTAGCGAGCCTTTTGAAGCTGTGGTGCGAACACCCCACCCAAACCCTCCCCCTCGAGGGGAGGGCTTCAGAGGATGCGCACCCGGCCGTCCGCGGCCACGCCCGTCGCCTCGATCCGGCGGTCGCACAGGGCCAGCGGCGCGAGGCGGTGGCTGATCAGGATCAGGCCCTGACCCGTTCGGGCCAGATGGGCGGACAGGCCCGCCAGAACGCGCGCCTCGGTCACGGCGTCCAGCCCCTCGGTCGGTTCGTCCAGCACAAGCCAGGGTGCGGGGCGAAGCAGGGCGCGGGCCAGGTTCAGGCGGCGGCGTTCGCCGCCCGACAGGGTCTCGCCGTTCTCGCCCAGCCAGGCGTTCAGACCTTGCGGATCGGCGCGGATGCGGTCGGCCAGATCGACGGTCTCCAGCACAGCCCACAGGGCGTCCTCGGTCGCGGCGGGGTCGGCCAGGGTCAGGTTGTCGCGCACCGTGCCGGCCAGCAGGCGGATGTCCTGAGAAGCATAGGCGAACAGGCCGCGGGCGGCGGCGGGATCGACGTCGGTCAGGTCACAGCCGCCCAGCGACGCCTCGTCCGCCACGGGGTCGCGCAGGGCCAGCAGCCGTTCGACCAGGGTGGTCTTGCCCGCCCCGGACCGGCCGCCGATGGCCAGGCGCGCGGGCGGCGACAGGCGCAGATCGCCCAGCCGGATCGTTGCGTCGGCCGGCGCCGCGCGCGTTGGAGTGGCAGGGACATCGAACAGGGGCGACAGGCGGGACACGGCTGCCCCGGCCTGACCGTTCTGGCGCAGGGCGTTGGCCAGGGACGCGCCCGCCTCGATCGCCGTGACGGCGGCCAGCGCGGCCAGCGCCGCCAGCGGCAGGGACGTTCCGACGCTGACCATCAGCACGCCGGCGACGGCCAGTCCGGTCAGCAGGCTCTGCGACGCGGCGATCCAGCCGCCGGCGCGGGCCGAGGCGGCGACGGCGGCGTCCAGGTCGCGGCCGCGCTGGGCGGACCGCTCGACCGCCCAGTCCTGCAATCCATAGGCGCGCAGTTCGGGAGAGGCGGCCTGAAGCGCCGCCAGGTCGTCTTTCAGCGCGCCCATGGCGACCTGGGCGTCCCGCCCCGCCGGGGCCGCCAGCCGCGCCGCGATCAGGGCGGCGACGATGACGGCGGCGATCACGGCGGCGACGATAGTCAGCGCGGCCGCGCCCCCGGCCATCAGCGACAGGATCAGGGCGGCCAGCAGGCCCGCGCCCGCGCTCCACGGCGCCGACAGACGGACGAACAGGGTCTGGACCGCGTCGATATCCTGAACCATCCGGGCCGAGGCCTCGCCGCCCGACAGCGACAGGGCGCGCGAGGCGGGGGCGGCGGCGATGGCGCGGAACAGGGCCGGGCGCAGGGCGGCCAGCGCCTTGAGCGCCGCCTCGTGGCCGGCGACCCGCTCGCCATAACGGGCGGCGGTGCGGACGATGGCCAGGAAGCGGATGCCGGCGCTGGGCATCAGATAGTTGAACGCCTGAAGCGTGGTCCCGCCCGCCACGCCGGCGATCGCCGCGCCGGTGATGAACCAGCCCGACAGCCCCAGCAGGCAGACGGCGGCGGCGGACACCAGCGCGCCCAGGACGGCGGCGGCCAGCAGTCGGTCACGCTGGCGCCGGCGCTGCTGCGCCAGCAGGGCGTCGAAGGCGCGGCTCACAGCGTCACCACGGTGTCGGCCAGGGCCATCATGGCCTCGGAATGGGTGGCGATCAGGGTGGTTCGTCCCTGGGCCGCGCGGCGGATGACGGGCAGCAGGGCGGCCTCGGATGCGGCGTCCAGATTGGCCGTGGGCTCGTCCAGCAGCAGGATGGGCGCGGGCTTCAGCAGGGCGCGGGCCAGGCCCAGCCGCCGCCGCTCACCGCCTGACAGGCCGCCGCCGCGCTCGTCGATGGGGCGTGTCAGATCGCCCGACAGCCCCGCCAGCGCCGCCGCCTGCATGACCTGATGAGAAGACGCCTCGCGCCAGGCCAGGGCGATGTTG